>Ga0247741_1000071_pt1 | contig 79282 bp, 76 predicted proteins | sample UWRJL213509R2_FD_180945 | JGI IMG/M metagenome (GOLD analysis project Ga0247741, IMG submission 180945) | Plant litter microbial communities from Arlington Agricultural Research Station in Wisconsin, United States - UWRJ-L213-509R-2 | ecosystem: Environmental > Terrestrial > Plant litter >... | reverse complement strand
TTCAACCAGGATCACTGCACGGCTGGCGATGGCCAGTGCCGCTTTGACGTTCTGCTCGACCAGAACGACGGTCACGCCGTCGGCATTGATTGTCTTCAGCATCGCAAACACCTCGGCGACGATCTTCGGCGACAGGCCCGCCGATGGTTCGTCGAGTATCAGAACCGGCGGATCGACGATCAACGCTCGGGCGACGGCGAGCATCTGCCGCTGCCCGCCGGAGAGCGCACCGGCCAGTCGAGACGGCTTTGCCGCAAGATCCGGAAACCGCGCGTAGAGCGCGGCGATCTTGTTCGCGCGCTCAGTTTTCGGCAGCACGGCGGCGGCAAGCTGTAGGTTTTCGTGGATGGTCAGCGTAGCGAAAATGTTTTCCGTCTGCGGTACGAAGGCGAGGCCTTCAGCGATCTTCCGATGCGTGGGAACGCGGGTTATGTCGCGCTCGCCAAGCGAGACGCTGCCGGAATGGATAGGAACGACGCCGGCGATCGCCTTGACAAGCGTCGATTTTCCTGCCCCGTTCGGGCCGAGCAGCACCAGCAGCTCGCCCTTGGCGACGGTAAGGTCCACGCCGCGCACGATCGGCAGGTCCGGTTCGTAGCCGGCCACGAGCGCCTGCGTCCGGAGTGCAGGTGCGGTCATGCCAAGGCCCCGAGATAGGCCTCGATCACATCGGGATTGGATGCGACTTCGGAGGGCGTGCCTTCGGCCAATGGCTTTCCGAGCGCCATGGCGACAACGCGCGAGCACAGCCGCGAGACCATGTCCATGTTGTGTTCGATCAGAAGGATCGACTTGCCTTGCGCGTTGAGATCGAGAACGCGGTCCATGATCGTCTCGAGCAGCGCGGGATTGACTCCGGCCGCCGGCTCATCGAGCAGGATCGCCTGCGGATCGGCCATCAGGATACGCGCCAGTTCGAGCAGCTTGCGCTGGCCGCCTGACAACACCCGCGCCGGCTGCGCTTCCAGTCCCGACAGTGTCACGAACTCCAGCAGCGTCCGCGCCTTGTCGATCGCCGCCTTCTCCTGTCGCCTCACGCGGCCCGGACGAAGGAAGTTGGCAAACAGCCGCTCGCCATCCTGCGCCTGAGCGCCGGCAAGCACGTTTTCCAGCAAGGTCATCTCGAGGAACGGCTTGGGGATCTGGAACGTCCGGCCGACACCGCGTCCGATACGCCGCTCCGGGCTTTCCTGGGACACCTCGCGCCCGCCGATCCAGATCTCACCTGATGTTGGCTTCAGGCTGCCGGCGATCAGGTTGAACAGCGTTGTCTTACCAGCGCCATTCGGCCCGATCAGCCCGACCATCTCGCCTGCCACCAGCTTCAAGGACATGCCCGCAACGGCCGTATTTCCGTCGAACCGCTTCACCAGGTCACGCGCATCGATCACGGCTTGGGCAGGGCGCGCGGTGTGTGGTGCGGCGTCTGGCACGGGAGAGGGCATGGATTAAAGAAGTCTCTTGATTTGATTGATGATGTTTGATCAAACTTCACTGCATGGTGAAATGCAACCGAAAAAAGCGACAGCGGGTGGAGCGGCTCGGATGGTAGGGCAGGCGAGGAAAACGTCGGAGGCCGGCACAAGCGGTCACGATCGCGACGACGCCCTGTCGCCGGTCGGTCGCGAGACGTTGCAGGACCGCGTCTATGCCCAGCTTCGCAATTCACTGATCAACGGCATGTTCGACGCCGGCGACGTTTTGCGCATCGTCGATCTCGCCGACAGGCTGCAGACCAGCACGATGCCCGTGCGCGAGGCACTCGGCAGGCTCGTTTCGGAGCAAGCGCTGGAATCGCTGCCGAACCGGTCCGTTCGTGTGCCTCTGATTACCCGAGAACGCCTCGATGATCTCGCCCGTGCCCGCACCCTGATCGAGGGGCAGATGGTGGCGCTGGCCTTGCCGAACTTGACAAGCGAGGATTTCGCGGTGCTGAAGCAGATCAATGTCGATTGCGACATGGCCTTCGAACAGCACGGCAAGGATATCGGTCATGTCACCTCGGCGCTGAACCAGCGCTTCCATTTCCACATCTATCACGCGGCGCGCTCGCAGGTTCTGATCCCGATCGTCGAGAGCCTCTGGCTGCAATCCGGCGCCATTATCCGCAAGGCCGCGCACATTCATGACGAGCAGGGAGGCCTGGCGGCGACCAACCATCACTGGGCGCTGATCAATGCACTGGAACGACGCGATGCGGAAGCGGCGGTGCAGTCGCTGTCCAACGACATCAGCCGCTCCTTCGATCTTATCCGTGGCCGGCTGGATGTCGGGCCTGACAGCGCGGCGGAAGATGTCGATCATGGCTGAGCCCGCCGACGATGGTTTCGATCTGTTCGACCTGCGCGTCGATGTGATTATCCCCGAGGGCGGCGCCGTGTATTGCGGCGCCAAGCCCGGCGATCATTTCGAACTGCATGGCGAGATGCTGCATCTGCCTCCCGGGCAGGGCATCTCCATCTACTCGCTTTCGTCTGTCCTGCCGCTTCTGGCCGCCAAGCAGCGGCCGACGCACCGCAACGACTGGATGACGACGGATGCCGACATTGCCTGCCCGGACCCCAATTGCTCGACACGGCTCAGGATCACCCGCACGGGTGTGCGACGGTTCAGCCATGCCGCGACGACAGCGGTTCCCTTGATAGACGAATAGGCCAGACGACATGCAACGCATCACCATCGCCCCCGGTTACGAGATTTCCCGCGTCATTCGCGGCGGCTGGCAGCTGGCGGGCGGGCACGGCGCGATCGATGCCGACAAGGCTGTCGAGGACATGATCGCCTTCGCCGACGCTGGCATCACCACTTTCGATTGCGCCGATATCTATACGGGCGTCGAGGAACTGACTGGGCGTTTCCGGCTGGCTTACAGGAATCTGCGCGGCGAGGAGGCGCTGGCGCGCATCCGCGTGCACACCAAGTTCGTGCCCGACCTTGCCGTGCTGCCTGTCATCAGCAAAGCCTATGTCGAAAGCGTCATCGACACCTCTTGCAAGCGGCTCAATCTCGATCGCCTTGATCTCGTGCAATTCCATTGGTGGGCGTATGATATTCCCGGCTGGCTTGAAACTGCGGGCTGGCTGAAGGAGCTGCATGACGCCGGCAAGATCGGCAAAATCAGCGGCACCAATTTCGACACGGACCATATCGAGGCGATCGTCGGCGCTAACGTGCCCTTCACCTCGCTGCAGCTGCAGTATTCGCTGCTTGACCGACGCCCGGAAAAGCGGATGGTGCAGCTGGCTGCCGACAAGAATTTCGCGCTGTTGTGCTACGGTACCGTGGCCGGCGGTTTTCTTGGCGATCGCTGGCTCGGCCAGTCGGAGCCTGAACATCCACTCGAAAACCGCTCGCTCACCAAATACAAGCTGATCATCGACGATTTTGGCGGCTGGGACCTGTTCCAGGCGCTGCTCTCGACGCTCCGGAAGATCGCCGACCGGCACGAAGTGGATATCGCCACGGTTGCCAGCGCCGCGATGCTGACGAAGCCAGGTGTCGCCGCCGTCATCGTCGGCGCCCGTAACCGCGATCATCTGCCGTCCAATCTCGCAATCGCCGATATCAGGCTCACGCAAACCGATCAGGCGGACATCGACGCGATCCTTTCGCAGGCATCTCCGCTTGAAGGCGATGTCTATACGCTGGAGCGGGACCGGGAAGGCCGCCACGGCAGCATCATGAAGTACAATCTCAACAAAGGGGAACAACAATGAGATCGACATTTCTGCTTTCCGCCATGGTCGCCGCCCTTGCGGCATCCACGGCACCGACCTTCGCCGCCGATTGCGACATCACCGTCGGTCTCGTCATGGAGCTGACGGGACCGGCCGGCGAATATGGCCAAGCTGGCGCCAAGTCCGTCGAGATGGCGTTCCGTGATTTCAATGATGCCGGCGGTGTCAACGGTTGCAAGGTGGTCGCCGACACGCGCGACAGCCAGAGCCAGGGCAACGTTGCCGTCGACCAGGCGACGCAGCTCGTCAACATCAAGAAGGTGCCTGTGATCATCGGCGGCATCATCTCGTCGGTCTCGATCCCGATCCTGACCTCGGTCACGGCGCCAGCCGGCGTCGTGCAGGTCTCGCCGGCCTCGTCCTCGCCGACGCTGACCGAACTCGGTCGCACCGGCAAGACCAAAGGCGTGTTCTTCCGGACCATCACATCGGACGCGCTGCAGGGAACGGCCGCTGCCAAATACGCGATCGATCAGGGCCTGAAGAAGATCGCCATCATCAACGTCAACAACGACTTCGGCGTCAACATGGTGCGCGAGTTCGAAACCGCCTACAAAAAGCTCGGCGGCACCATCACCTCGACCACGCCTTATAACGAGAAGCAGTCCAGCTATGCCTCCGAGGCCAGCGCTGCCATGGCCGGCGATCCCGAGGCGCTCTATCTCGTGAGCACGCCCGTCGATGGCGCCACGATCGCCCGCGCCTGGGTTTCCGGCGGCGGCCCCGCCAAGTTTTTGCTTAACGATGGGATGAATTCCAAGGACTTCATCGAAAGCGTCGGCGCGCAGTATCTGGAAAATGCCTACGGCACGTCGTCCGGCACCAGCCCGACCGCTTCGACGGAATATTTCAACAGCCACTACGAGGCCTTCTCCGGCGGGATTTCACCGTCCGCTCCGGCTGCCGACCGCTCCTACGATGCCGGTGCGATCGTTGCGCTGGCGATCGCCAAGGCCGGAAAATCGGATTCCGCCGCCATCAAGGCAGCCATGCCCGAGGTTGTCGCGGAGGGCGGCACGCCAGTTCATGCCGGCAAGGAGGAGTTCGCCAAGGCCCTGCAGCTGATCAAGGATGGTAAGCCGGTGAAATACGAAGGTGTGATCGGTCCGGTCAGCTTCGACCAGTACGGCGATATCACCGGCCCGTTCCGCCTGTGGAAAATCACCAACGGTGAAGTGACGACGGTCGGTGAACTCAGCGCAGACGAGGTCGGCAAGATCAAGGCGGGGAAGTAACCGGCGGCATGGCATGGGAGCACCTGCTCCCATGCCATGCCTGACTGTCTCACGCGGGCGCCATGGCGAAAATCGACGGGGGCTTACCGCGGTACTTTCGCAAAGCCCTTCACCAGAATCGGTCCCGTCGGCCGCCCCGTCGGCGATCCCCCGGGCTGTTCCAGAGTGATTTCGTAGAGCTGCTCCTCATGCGGTCGGGGCAACGCCCGACTATCGAGTTTGGTAGTCTGCCATGCATTGAGGAGACCCAGAGAGGTCGCCCCCATCTCCTTGCTCGGCAGTGTCCAAACTTGCATCGACTTGTCGGTTGGCGCCTCGAAATCACCAAGTGGGATGATGCGGGGATGGGTGTCGCCGAAATCCTCGACCACGACCAGAGGGGCTCCGGTCCCATCCATGAGAACTGCGATGACTTGCGGCCGTGGACGATCGAGGATGGCGTATCCGAGTGCGACCGCAAGAACGGCGGATGCTGTTATGGCGCTCAGTGCTGCCCATCTCCAGCGGGAGCGATGGTTGTCGTTTGCACTTGCGGTCGTGATCTGCGGCGCGGCCGCTCCTTTGTCACCGACTCCGAGCGACGCCTCGATGCGCGACCACAGGTCCGGATCGATCGGCTCCGCCCGACCGGCGAGATCGAGTTCCAGGAACCTGTCCCTGGTTCTTGCAACGGCGACACGAAGCATCTGGTCCGTTTCCATCTCGGCCTCGAATGCGCTCATTTCTGTCGCGTTTAGCAGCCCGAGGACGTATTCGTCGGCGCGCTCTGCAGCTGTGTTTCGGCGATCACTCATGACATGCACTCCCGAAGCGAGGCCAGGCCGCGTCTGATCCACGCTTTGGCTGTGCCAAGCGGCACCTTGAGGCGGCCCGCGATTTCGCCGTGGGTGTAGCCCGATACATAGGCCATGAGAATGCTCTTGCGTTTCGATTCGTCGAGCTGCGTGAGGCATTCGCGAAGGCGGCTCTCGCTGTTCAATTCATCGAAGAGATCGGTAGGCAGGGTATCCTGCTCCTTCTGCTGCATTCGATCGAGTGTCTCCGCGTCCGTCAATTCCCAGCGGTCTTGGTCCCGCAGTGCATTGAGCGATCGGTTGCGGACGATGGCATAGATCCAGCCGCGAGCAGATCCTCGTTCCGGTGCGTATTGCGATGCCTTGTTCCATATCTGGATGAAGGCATCCTGGACAATTTCCTCGGCGAGGTCACGGCGTCGAACGATCCTTTGGGAGACAGCGATCAGCCGTGACGCCTCGCTATCGAAGATCAGGCGCAACCCGGCCTTGTCGCCGCGTGTGCAAGCGGTCAGCGCGCCCGCCAACATCTGCTGAGGATCCAGCATCCTATCTCCCTTGTTCTCGGTTTCGGTCTTTCCATGCGGAATAAAACGCGCTGCGTGAGCAGCGATCTCGGTGCCTTCGCGATTGGATAGCCGGTTCGTTTCCAAAGTTGCCATGACGCGTCTACACGCCAGCACGAAAAATAGATGCAAATATTTTTTGCGCAGCTGCATCCAAACCGATCTGCCACGTGTCCTCGGTGAGGGAAAGCCATCACGGCGCTTCCTCATTTGTCGAACAATAGGGAGAAAAGACATGAACCGTTCCAAGATTGCCATCATCACCTCGGCCACGATGCTGGCTGCCGCAACGGCACAGGCAGCGCCGGTTCTTGGATTGGTCGGTGACAAGACGCTTGTCATGTTCGATACCGAGAAGCCCGGCGTCACGAAGACGATGGACGTGTCTGGTGTCGACAAGCTGGTCGGCATCGACTTTCGGCCGGGATCAAAGACTGTAATCGGAGTTACGCCTGATAACACGATCGTTTCCGTCAATCTGGAAACCGGCGCGGCCACTGAAGTGGCCAAGATGGACAAGCCGCTGGCGATGACCGAAGCTCCAGTAATTGTTGACTTCAATCCGATGGCGGATCGCCTACGCTACATGACAGGCACAACGAACCACCGCGTCCACCCTGACACCGGCGCCGTCACTGTCGATGGCACGCTGGCATACGAAAAGGGCGATATGCACGAGGGTGAAACGCCGAACATCGTTGCGGCAGCTTACACCAATTCCTTCGGCAAGCCCGAGAAGACTGCGATGTACAATATCGACGCCACGATCGGCGCACTGGTGCAGCAGACAAAGCCGAATGACGGCACATTGAAGGCGATCGGCAAGCTCGGGATTGAAGGAAAGCCTGCCGCCTACGCATTCGATATCCAGACGACGGAAGACGGCAAGAATACTGCTTGGCTCGCCGCCAGCAACACGCTTTACACCGTCAATCTGGAAACGGGTGCTGCGACCGAAGTTGGGAAAATCTCTGGCACGGACCTGGAAGTCCGGGCGATCGCGGTGCTTCCGGCCAGCTAAACCCGCTGTAGGCCCAAACCTTCACATACACAAAAACGGAGCCCGGCAGACAATCGCCGGGCTTTCTCATCACAAAACTTAGACCTGGAAGCGCGGATCCGGGCTGCGACCTATCTAAACGCGACTTCCAAATTCTGCCGGTCCTGCGCTATTATCTTGCACCGGGTTTCGAACCCTTCGCCCTTAATCGCGAGGACGAATTCGGGCGGGATTCCGGCGGAGTTGGAAACGGTCAGGCCGGCGCTGTCGGCGCCGAGTGATTTTATGGTGCAGTCGATCGTCGAACGGCGGTCGTTGAACAGGATAGAACCTGCCTTCAAGACCCGTCGACGGGCGCCGGTCGAATGATCGCCAGGCATCGAGCTCCAGGATACGCAGCGGTCGCGGCCGTTCTGCTTGGCCTGGTACATGGCGGCGTCCGCCTGCGCGAGCAGTGTTTCGATATCCTTGCTGACGATTGAGAGTGCCGAGATACCTAGGCTTGCCGTTACAGCAAGTGATGCACGGTCGCCCTTGACCAGTTGCGCAGAGATTGCGGTCCTTATCTTCTCAGCAACGACGATCGCCTCCTCTCGCGATGTATGGGCGAGGATAATGGCGAATTCCTCGCCGCCAAGGCGACCAAACAGATCGCCGACGCGCAGGATAGCCCTGCACGTTGCCGACACGGCCTTCAGCACTTCGTCGCCGGTCGCGTGTCCGTGTGTGTCGTTGACGGTCTTGAAGTGGTCGATATCGAGAACGATGCAGGCAAGATTATGCTGATGACGGAGCGCCAGCGAGATCAACTGATCCGCCTCCTGCTTGAACGCCCGGCGCGTCAAGCCTTCGGTGAGGCTGTCGGTGGCTGCCGATTGCAGCAGCTCGATCCGATCCATGGCGGCTCCGGCCAGTTCAGCCAGAATCGTGCGGTCTTTCTGTGCGAATACCTTTGGCTGCCGGTCGATCGCACAGACGGTGCCGATCGTGTGGCCATCGCGTGTCTTCAGAGGGAACCCTGCATAGAACCGGATATGACTGTCTCCGGTGACGGCAGGATGCTGGGAGAAGCGTGAGTCCTTGGTCGCGTCGGCGATAACCACGGGTTCCTCAAGGTCGATGACATGGCGGCAGAAGCTATCCTCGCGCGGAACCTCGTCGGCGCCAAGTCCGGAGCACGCCTTGTACCATTGGCGATGTGCATCGATCAGCGAAACAAGACCGATTTCAATCGAGAATATTTCCTTGATCAGCCTGACGATCCGCTCGAACCCGTCGTCACTCGGCGTATCGAGAAGGTCCAGCTGCTCAAGGGCTGCCAGCCGATCGGCCTCGCGCTTTTCCGCGTCGGTTGCCGACTTACCGAATACCCTAACAACCATATCTGCCTTCCCTCTCACGCTGATGAGATGACAAGGGGTCGCATATATTGATGAAGAAATGAAATATCTTGGGCCGGTTAAGGCGGGTTGTCCGCCACTCTTTGAAGTGCCGCAAGAGCGAATATGCCGCCTTCAGCCCGGAAGCCCCTTTTCAGGGACGTTCCGAGATCATGGGCGCGCATCAAAAGAGGCGACCGGCCGACAGCAATGTCGGGCCTTCGACCCCCTCCTGATTCACTTGTTCTTCAGCAGCCAGATCTTGCCAGCCATGGTGATGCCATGACCGCTCTCGTCGGCAGCAGCGCTACCATCGATCGGCTGAAGGAAGCCGAGTTCGCGCAGTTCGACCAGTGTCGTCGTGGTCAGGAACTTGATCTTCTGCGGGCGCTCGCGGAAGCGATCGGTCTTGGCATAGGTGACGACGGCATTCAGGTGCGTCCACTTCTTGGCTTCGGCGGGAAATACATCGCCGTCCATTGCGAGCTTCAGTCCCCTGATCTGGGTCGGTGTGAGTTCAATCATCGTATGTATCTAGTCCTTGGAACGTGAAAGTTCGGCTGTGTCGCAGCCGGTATTGGTGCTGGCGTTCTTGCCAGCAGTTCAGGCCGCTGCTGCGTTTGCATCCCTGAAGGAAACGAGCTTGCCGCTCGTCTCGTCCCAGAGCACCAGTTTTACACATTTCAGGCTCTGCCAGATTGTGATGCGACCGATCGCAGCCAGCTCGGGATGGTCGCGCAGCACCTCGGGAAGCCGGTAGTATGGTATCCTGCTTGCGAGGTGATGAACATGGTGGATGCCGATGTTGCCGGTGATCCAGCGCAGCACCGGTGGCAAATCGTAGTGAGACGCACCGTGCAAAGCTGCCTCGGGAAAGTCCCAGTCCTTGCCATCCGCCCAATGCGTATCTTCGAACTGGTGCTGGACGTAGAATAGCCAGACACCTGCGGCACCTGCGATCAGGACGATCGGGAGATGGACAGTGAGAAACGGCACGATACCGGCAAACCAGATGATCGCACCCGTGAGCACCGCGATAGCTGCGTTCGTTCCCATGGTGGATACCCACGGAACGGAACCGTCGCGCATCAGACCAAACGGCAGGCGCTGCTTGATCAGGAAGATCCATGCCGGGCCAATGCCGAACATCACCAGCGGGTGACGATAAAGGCGGTAGCCCAGCCGCTTAGACCAGCTCAGCGCCCGGTATTCGGCCACGGTCAGCGTGGTGATGTCGCCGATACCGCGCTCGTCGAGATTGCCGGCCGTGGCGTGATGTGCCGCGTGTGTGCGGCGCCAGTAATCGTAGGGGGTCAGTGTCAGCACGCCGATCGCACGTCCCGTCCAGTCGTCGAGACGTCGACGGGCGAAGAACGAGCCATGACCGCAGTCGTGCTGGATCATGAACAGCCGCAGCAGGAACGCGGCGGCTGGAATGACTAGGACAATGCCGAGCCAGAAACCCATGGCGACTGAAACGTAGGCCGCAATCGAGATCACGGCAAACGGCAGCACGGTGACGAGCAGCTCGAGGCTGCTGCGTCCCATTCGGGGCTGGCGGTAAGCCGCCAGAACCTTTAGCCAAGCGCGAACATTTTCTTCGGCAGGTTCTGCAGTTGCGTAGGCGTGGGCGCTCATAGAGGTCGATCCGCTGTTGTCTGGATAGGGCGCGCAACCGAGAATGACCCGCGTGCACCGGCTGGCATCATGTCGATTATCAGCCCTGGCGAGCCTTGCGTGCGGCGTAGCGACGATCGCGTTCGGCCTTGCGTGCAGCCTCGTCGGCAATCACGCGAGCGATACGGTTGTCGGCTTCCGCCTGGCGGGCTTCCGCTGCGGCTTTTTCATGAATTTCCGCTGCTTCGGTCAACGCCTTGGCTTCAGCCAGAATCCGCTCGTTCTCGGCCTTCTTGGCAGCATCGCGCTCGGCGCGGCGGGCTTCGCGGGCCGTGGCGATGGCTTCGCGCGCAGCAAGCTTCTCCTGCATCTCAGGATCGGTTGGTTTTGGTGCCGATGCAAACTTCGACAGCAATTCTTTCTTTGCCTGTGCCGCAGCAGTACGACGCTCTGCAAAGCCATTGTCGTTCGGATGTCTCAACGTGTGTTCCTTGTTCGATTGCTAGGTTCGATTGCTTGTTCAATGTGGCGCCGCAGGTTCGAGTGGCAGTGCCGGTTCCGGCCGCTGGAAATGCTAATATCCAAGACGGAAAAAGGCCAGACCTCAGCCTGACCCTCTTAAAACCGAGTGCTGCCATGCCGGTACATCCGCGGTCATGGTAGTCTTGGACTTAGGCGGCCTGAAGCTGACCGGCAGACATCTTGCCCGACTTGCGGTCCTGTTCGATTTCAAAGCCGAGCTTCTGGCCTTCGACGATCGAGTTCATGCCAGCGCGCTGAACAGCAGAGATGTGTACGAACACGTCCGCGCTGCCATCATCAGGCTGAATGAAGCCGAAGCCCTTAGTTTCGTTAAACCATTTTACGGTGCCAGTGGTCATTGGATAACCCTTTCATAGCATTTCTGTTTCCCACCGGGCGACGCACAGCGGGTGTTCTTCGACGTTTGAAAGGGGAAGTTCGTTAGCGGGCGCGATGCGCAGCAAAAAACAAATATCGGCAGACAAAGGATCGATAGCGGCTTAATACAGGTTCGATAAGGCTGCGTCAACTTTTTGTTTTGTTCATAATTCTATATGCTACCTATGGATGCATTCACGTAATGATTACAGGCCGAAAACGAGATCGATCGACAGCGCCAGCATCGGGCGAACCGAAAGCGGTCTCCGAGCGGTTGACAGCTCGGATGTCGGTCCGTGCGTTGCGCATGGCCTATTTGGCACTGGGCCTGCTGATGCTTGTGCTGGCCTTCATCGGCGCCCTTTTGCCGCTAATGCCCACAACCATTTTTCTGATCCTTGCCGTCGGGTGTTTCGCCCGCTCATCGCCGCGTCTGGAGGCCTGGATTCTCGACCACCCGAGATTTGGCCCGACAGTCCGTGCATGGCGGGAAGAGCGTGCAATTCCCATGGCTGCGAAGATAATGGCCTTGTCGGGAATGATTATCGGGTATGCCGTCTTCTTTTTCAGCGTCAGGCCGGGACTGCTTCTCGGCGCGGCAGTGGCAGCCGTCATCCTCGCTTGCGGCATCTATGTCGGCTCACGGCCATTGCCGCAAAGCCGATCCGGCGACTGACAGGCATCGAGCACAAGGCGCTGCCGGCAATCGATCTGCGGCATATTCCAATCGCAATGAAACTGTTTCGCCGTCGATTGCGTAACTGCGTCAGGTCCTTGTTCAGGATCACGGTGTCGTCGCCTGAGCGTTCCGCGCAGGCGTGGGTCTTCCGGCACTCAGAACACGGAGACAGCAACTTGCGTATCTTGTTGATGAGCCTCGGAGGCGCCACGATCGTGGCTTGGGTAATCGCCTTCTACATGACGTCGGTCGGCGGCTAGCTCTTCCGACGCCTCGCGAAGCTCCAAGGCGCAGGACCTTTGTATTTCAGGCATTTGGTAACGCAGAAAAGCCGCGCGCCTTTCAGCGCGCGGCTCGACGTTTTAGAGCAGGCCTGCTGCTGTCATCAGTTCCACGACCTTCTTGTTGTCGAGCTTGGAGGCTTCGACTTTCGGAGCGTGGAGATCGGCAATCGGCACCAGCTTCGGGTTCGCATCGCCGTTGATGGCGTATTCGAACGAGTCGCCGTTCTTCAGGACGTCCTGGCCAGCCTTCGACGTGATCCACTTCAAGAGCGCCTGGGCTTCCTTCGGATGCTTGCTTGATTTCAGCACGCCACCGCCGGAAACACTGAGGAAGGCGCCTGGATCTTCGTTCTTGAAGTAATGCAGCGATACGTTCTTGCTGTTCTCGCCGGTCTTCGCCTGATCGCCGAACCAGTAGTAGTGATAGATGACCGCGCCTTCGACTTCACCGGCATTGACGGCCTTCATGGCGACGCTGTTGCCCTTGTAGGCCGTGGAGTTTTCCTTCATGGCCTTCAGCCACGCGGTCGTTGCCTCCTCATCCTTCAGCTGCAGCAACGCGCCGACGATTGCCTGGAAGTCGGCACCACCAGGAGACGCGCCCCAACGACCCTTCCAGGCCGGATCGGCGAGATCGAGCAGAGACTTTGGCAGCTTGTCTTCGGTGAGCTTGTTCTTGTCGTAGGCAAATACGGTCGAGCGGGCGGCAATGCCGGTCCACAAGCCGTCGGCTGGATGATACTGGGCGGGAACCTGCGCCAGCGTTTCCTTGTCGACGGGAGCAAACAGGCCGGCGGCGCCGACCAGCGCCATGGCAGGCGAGTTCTCGGTCAGGAACACGTCGGCCGGCGAGCTGTCGCCTTCCTGGACGATCTGGTTGGCGAACTGCATGTCGCTGCCCTTGCGGACGGTGACCTTGATGCCGGTATCCTTGGTAAAGCCTTCGGCCCACTCGGTGCCGAGACCTTCGTGCTGGGCGTTGTAGACCACGATGCCTTCGGCATCTTCTGCAAAGGCGCCGCCTGCGAATGCGGTCGCGGCGAGAAGAACTGCGGCCGAGGCCAGCTTCAGGCTGATGGATGTCTTCATGTCGTACTCCCGATTGGAGCGAAACCGAGCGCAAATGGGCTCAAGTTTTCGGTCGCTATGAATTGGTTGGCTCATGTATTCGAAAGCCGGTGGAGCGAAGATCCACAAAACTATTCAAACACACTCCACTTATCGCGGGCCTTCGGCCATGGCCATGCGGACTAAAGTCCCTATCGGTGATCGTAGAGGGCCGGGGACGCTATCGCCGGAAATCAAAAGAGTGAGACTTGGGGCCGTGGCGAAGATGTTTCGCTGCGTGGCGGCCGCTGCGGTCGCGAACACCAAGGAGCACAACAATGCGGAAGACGACCCTCTACACCTGCCTTGCCCTGGCATCGCCGGTTCTCGTGTTGGGAACGGCAGTCAACGCGGCTCCGTTGTCGACAACGCCGGCAAACGCTACCCGTCCGACCCTCCTCGACCTGCTGCGCCATGGCGTGGATGACAATCTCGCCAACCGGCATCATGGCCGCGGCCGCGACAACAGCTCGAATCACGCTTCTAACGACGATCGTGGCTCTGCCTCGTCACGCGGTCACGGCGCAGACGATGGTGCCGGGCACGAACATCACGGCGGTAGTCATGGAGGCGGCAACGACGATGGCCCAGGCGACGATCACGGCGGTCGCCGTTGACCTCTCGTCCACCGATCAGAATGCCCGGTCTCGAAAGAGGCTGGGCTGTTATTAAAGGGACGCGCATATGCAAGGCTGGGCACAAATTCCGCCGACAATCGTGCTCTGTCTGCTGATGGCTCTAGTTTTTCCATTGGCCGCCCGCGCGGACAAGGGCAATGGTGGTGGTTCGAGCGGCAGCGGAAGTTCCAGCGGTAGTGGAGGCGGATCGAATTCGGGATCCGGATCGTCGGGCTCTGACCACTCCGGTTCTTCGGGCACGCACGGATCTGATGACAGCGCCGGTGGGGGCAGTCACCATGGAAACGACGACGGGCGCACGGGCTCGATATCCCGCAGCGACGACAGAGCTTATGATGGCGGCTGGCATGAGCGAATCCGCAACGGGCGCTACGAACTCTTCGACCCGGACGGTCGCCTGGTCATCCGCCGCGCCGCCAAGGGTAGCGATATAAACCGTCGCGATTGACCGGCCCTATGGCCGGGATCGTGCATCGCGCAAGAAGATTGCCGCTTCCGTCCGGTTGCGCGCCTTCAGCTTTTGCAGAATGCGCGTCATGTTGTGCTTGATCGTCTTTTCCTGAAGGCTCAACTGCCGCGCCACCTCCTTGTTGCTGTTGCCGTCGGCGACCAGCCCGAGAATCTGCTCCTCGCGCGGCGTGAGGCTGGCCAAAGCATCCTCATGCGGATTTCGTACCGGATCGGACACCGCTTGAGGCGCTTCGGCTTTCATCTCGGTCAGTATGCGTGCCGCAAGGCTCGGCGAGACGTAGCTCTCGCCAGCGACGACGTTGCGAACCGCGGAGACAAGGGTCGAAGCGCTTACGCCCTTGAGGATGTAGCCTTTTGCCCCTTCCTTCAGCGCGTCGAACAGATCGCTGTCCTCTTCCGATGCCGTGAGCACGATGATGGCTGCCGAGGCATGCTCGGTCATGATGACCCGCAACGCATGATGTCCGCCACCTGGCATCGAGAGGTCGAGCAGGAGCACGTCAGGCCGATGCTGTTTGAACAGAGCGATGGCATCGGAAGCATTCGAACCTTCACCGACCACCACGAAACCTGGCTCGTCGGCAAGGCTGCGCGACAATCCGTTGCGGAAGATCGGGTGATCATCGACGATTGCGATCCTCAGCGTCGTTTCGCTCATTCCGTTCCCTTTCTGGGTAGGATCATCTGCACGGTCGTGCCGTGATCGGCATTCGAGGCGATCTCGAGCCGGCCGCCAAGGCCGGCCAGCCGCTCTTCAAGCCCGGCAAGGCCGAGACCTCGCTCTTCCGCCATCCGCACGAAGCCACTACCGTTGTCCCGCACCGAGATCCGGATGCCGTCGTCGTCTTCGCGGGCGAGAACAGAAATCTGCGTTGCCCCAGCATGCCGCGCCGCGTTGCTCAGCGCCTCCTGAATGAAGCGGTAAGCGCAGATTTTCGACGCCTGGGTTTGAATGACGAGCGTGCCGATATCGGCATCGATTTTTGCTCTCGCATGCGTTTCGTGCGCCTGGATTGCGCGGCGCACGACGTCGTCACCCTGCAGCCTTTCCAGTTCCGGCAGCGTCAGGCCGCGGCAGATATTCCTGATTTCCTGGATTGCTTCGGTGATCGAACTGCTGACCAGTGATTCGTCGTCGCCCTTGGCCGTACCGCTGCCGATTGCTTCAAGACGCAGCGCTGCGAAGCCAAGGAGTTGAGCGGGGCCATCATGCAGTTCGGCGGCGATACGCCTGAGGTATCGCTCGTTGATGGTCGCGGTGCGCTGCGTCGCCCTGTCGGCGCGCTGACGCAGGGCCCGGTTCAAATCGAGCATGCGCGACAACTCGATGACCTGCGCATCAAGCGAACGGCGCTGCATCTTGATCAGGTGGCTGCCGCGCGCAACAATGATGAATAGCAGAGCAAGCATTCCTGCCGTGACGGTGCCGACCACCAGCCAGCTTTGCAGCCGCACCACCGCCAGTTCCGTGCTGAGATCGCTTGCCAGCTCGTAGAACTCGGCGACGCCGATAATGTCGCCGGACCAGGGCTCGCGGATCGGGCTGTATATCTCCAGCAGCGGCTGCCCACTCTTCTGCTCGAGTTGGTTTTCCTCGCCCTTGAGTTCGTCGAATTCTGCGTGGATGGATCCGGACAGGGCGGTCGCCAAACCATTCGTCATCGCAAAATGCCTGCCCACCAGGCTTGGCTCGCTGCTGAAGATGACGGTGCCATCCGGGCGCCAGATCTTGAAAGAATAGAGCCTGCCGCTCAGCACGCCCTGCTGCAACGTCTCGGTAAGGGCCTTTTTGGCGCCGTCACCAAGCGAGGTCGCCGATGCCAGTTCCTGCGTCAGCGGAGCGATGATGCTGTCGACGTAGAGCGCCGTCGCGCCGGCTGCATTGCGCACCGCCGCACCCTCGATGCGGTTCGTGACCCACAAGCCGATCAATGCCATACCGAGCATGAGCACCAGCGCGCCGACAATCGCGAATTGCCAGGCGAGACTCAATCGGTCGCGCAATATCTTGCGGTGTGTCGTGACGGCGGTGACATTCATTGGCGGCACCATAAACATGTTTGATGCGAAGAAGAAGAAGGACCTGTGGCGCGCAGATAGGACCAAAGTCTGTGGCTTTGAAGTCTGGTTTGCGAATGCTTCGCCGCTGCATTAAAAACCGGAAGATACACTTGCAAGTCATTGTTCACTAAGAACTTTTGTTGTTTTTCTCGGCGCTTTTCATTTGACAGTTTAGAGCTCGTCGCATACCCAGCCCCGCATCGGGGAGTAGCCACCGCAGACAAGCGGGAGCGTGTCAACATACTCATGCTTCGGCACGTGGCGCGTTCGGCCGAAACATTCGGCTCGGCAAGACCGTGGCAACCTCCAGCTGGCCGCAACAGGGTGGACAAGCTTCGGTTTTATCGTCCGAAAGGTTTCGCAATGTCCTTTTTCTCAATCATCGTGCTGGCTTTCAGCATGTCCATGGATGCGTTTGCCGTTTCAGTCGGTCGTGCGCAGCGCTTGGACGTCCACGCCTGCGCGAGACGATCCGGACGGGTGTCGTCTTCGGGATCGTCGAGGCGATCACGCCGCTGATCGGCTGGGCTGCAGGTGTCGCCGCTGCCCGTTTCGTGACGGCAGTGGACTACTGGATCGCCTTCGGACTGCTGGCCGCCGTCGGCCTCAACATGCTCGATACCGCGCTCAGCAACAAAGAGGACGAAGAGAAGAAGGTCGGCATGTCCTTTGCCGTGTTGGTTGCGACGGCGATCGGCACCAGTCTCGATGCCATGGCTGTCGGCGTGTCGCTGGCTTTTCTGCAGGTCAACATCATCGTCATTGCGGCGAGCATCGGCATCGCAACCTTCCTGATGGCGTCTGGCGGCATGCTGGTCGGTCGCCTCATCGGGGAGCGGTTCGGACGGATCGCCAAGGCTGTCGCCGGTGTCGCGCTGATCGCTCTGGGTGCAACAATCCTTCACGAACATTTGCTTGGAGCCTGATTGCACGATCGTCGCTCGCTACAGATTCTCTTGATCCGCATGCAGCAAGCGGTCTGCAACGGGCTGCCGGCGTTTAAGCTGCGCCCATCAAATCCGGATGCCTCATATGCAAATTTCGCTCTGCTCATCTGGTGTGCAATAAGGTACATATTTGTGCATCAGAGATGGAGATGTGCAATGAAATTCACCAACAAGATTGTCGAGTACTTTCAGCTTGGCAAAGCCTACCGCGAACTTTCCCGCCTCGACGATGCGGCACTCAAGGACATCGGCGTCAACCGTTCGGACCTGAAGCGTCGCGTCTACGGTCGCTGATCGATCCAACAAATACAACTGTATGGGGCCTGCGCATGCGGGCCTTTGTTGTTTCTGGGGCATGACTATCCTGGATGAATAGCGGACACTGCCTCGAGATTTTTCCGATCTTGGCCGCTGGTCTTCATCAGCGCCACAATCTCGGCATCCCAACTCCTTATCGCTTTCCTCCAGATATTTGTGTGAGGAGAGCAAATTGGAAATTCAGACCAAATTCATGGCAGCCCTGGGTCTTGCGTTTTCAACCGCTGCGATAACGCCGGCGCATGCTGCTGGCGTAAGCGCCGATGCGCTGGCCGGAAAAGCCTGGGTCGAGGCAAAGCCACAATCCGGTTTGCCGGGCGTCATGATGGTCTTTCTATCCGACGGAACACTGTTGATGGATTCCTGTTGGGAGACCTACGCGTTGCGAAAAATGGAGCCGCAACGGGCCGGACTCCGTTTCGTGGGGCGAAGACGGCGCGAAAATCTCGGCCAAGATCAAGGCGATAACGCCGACGCAGCTGACGCTGCAGGTAAAGGCTGGGCGTGACACGGTCGAGCATCGCTACCTGGCGGCCAAGGTCCCGTATGTCTGTCCCGACATGAAGCGGTGAAGCTTTAGCAATCCTCGGACTCAAAAAGAGTTCCGGCCGCGTTTCGCTGCCGGAGTCTTCGCATCTGATCTCCGCCTGACTGCTTTAGTCGTGCAGGGCGCCATCTACAATCACCATCGGCTTTCCCCGCGAGCAATGCTCGATCCTGGCGTCGATCCGGTAGATGTCCCTGAGCATTTCCCGGGTGATGACGGATGCGGTATCGCCGCTGGCCGCCATGACGCCGCCGTTGATGACGATGGTGTTTTCGCAATAGTGCAGTGCGTGACTGAGGTCATGCAGGGCAATGAGAACGATCATGCCGTCACGCTTTGCCGTCTGCGAAATGAAGTTGAGCACTTCCACCTGGCGATGCAGGTCGAGCGCCGAGGTTGGTTCGTCCATCAGCAAGACCTTCGGATTGCGGATCAGTGCCTGCGCCAGCGACACCAACTGGCGCTGTCCGCCGGAGAGCTCTCCCAGCCCGCGAAATGCCAGATCGTCAATCCGCAAGGCCTTTAGGATACGATCGATCTCGGTCAGTTCCTCATCAGCCACCCGCCAGCTGCTGCCTTGCTTGGCTGACAGGAGCACGGACTCGTAGACGGAAAGCACGGCATTGGCGCCGGTATCCTGCGGCATGTAGCAGATGCTGCGTGGCCCGGATTCGCTGCCGGACAGCTCCACCAGCCCGGTTCCCTTGATCAGCGATGCGATGCGTTTGAAAAGCGTCGATTTGCCGGCGGCATTGGGGCCGATAATGGCCGTGACGCTACCGGCTTTCAGCTCGTCGATGCTGACGTCTGAGAGAACCTTGACCCGCCCGTAGCTGGCGCCGAGCCCGTTGAGCGTCAGCGTCACCATGCGCGCCTCCGGTTGCTGAATATGAGCACGAAGAAGAAGGGTACGCCGACCAGCGCGGTGATCACGCCGATCGGCAGGATTGCGCCTGGGATCAGCATCTTGCTGACCACCGACGTGACCGACAGCAACAACGCGCCGCAGATGACCGCGCCGGGCAGAAAGAAGCGCTGATCCTCGCCGACGACCATGCGCGCGATATGTGGGCCAACAAGGCCGACGAAGCCGATCGTTCCGACGAAGGACACCGGGATCGCGGCAAGCAGGCTGACGATCATCATCGTCTGCAGGCGCAGGCGGCGGACGTTGATACCCATGCTGGCGGCCTTGTCGTCGCCGAGGCGCAGCGCGGTCAGCGCCCAGGCGTCCTTCATGAACAAAGGTACCGTCACGACAAGGACGCCGGCCGTGAACCAGACCTTCGGCCATGTCGCTTTTGTGAGGCTGCCCATGGTCCAGAACACCACGGCAGCGAGCGCCTGTTCGGAGGCTAGGTATTCGAGCAGCGACAGCGCGGCGTTGAAGGTGAAGACCAGCGCGATGCCGAGCAGAACGATGGTCTCGACGCTGACGCCCCGCATCGTCGACGCAAAGTGGACGAAGAGGGCAGCCGCCATCGCCATCAGGAAGGCATTGAGTGGCACCATGTATTGGATCGCGCCAGGAAACAGCGCGACGCCGCCCACCAGCGCAAGCGCGGCGCCGAAGCTTGCCGCAGCGGAAATGCCGAGGGTGAACGGGCTTGCCAGCGGATTGGACAGGATGGTCTGCATCTGCGCACCAGCAACGGAAAGCGAAGCGCCGACGGTGACCGCCATCAATGCGATCGGCATGCGAATGTCCCAGATGATGACGCGCAGCTGGGCTGCCACGCCGGCTGGGTCAGCCAGCGCCGACAGTACCTCGGAAAGCGAATAGTTCGCCGGTCCCAGCGCCATGTCGAGCGCGATGCTGAAACAGAGTGCCACGGTCAGAAGCACAAGGATGACGATGCGGCGAAAGGCAAGGGCGCGATACTGCTCGCGCCCTGTCACCGTTGTCTCTGCGGCACTGACAGCCATTGTCACATGTCCTTCAGCGAGACGAAATAGCCCTGCTTGTAATCAAGCGGCAGGAAGCGGGCATGCAGTTCCTTGAACGTCGCTTCCGGGTCGAGGTCGGCGAAGAGCTCCGGATGCAGCCACTTTGCCATCTCCTGAATGGCGACGAACTGGTAGGGGTTGTTGTAGAACTGGTGCCAGATGGCGTGGACATTGCCGTCCTCGACGGCCTTGACGCCGGTGAATGCGGGACGCTTGGTCAAGGCTTCGAGCTTGCGCTTCGCTTCCTTCAGGTCGGCGCCATAGCCGACACCCACCCACGCGCCGCCGGGCACATACTTGTCCCAGTTGCCGCCGGTAATGATGATCTGGTCAGGATTGGAGGCGATGACCTGCTCCGGATTGACCGTTCCGAACGTGCCGGGGATGATGTTCTTGGCCATGTTGATACCACCGGCGATCTCGACCATCTTGCCGAAATTCTCGTTGCCGAAGGACATGCAGCAATCGTCGGAATAGCCGCCGGCGCGCTCGACGAACACAACAGGCTTTTTCGGATTGTTCTTATCGAGAACGTCGGTCACCCGCTTGATGCTGTCGGCGCGGAACTTGATGAAGTCCTCCGCGACCTGTTCCTTGCCCATCAACTGGCCCATGACCCGCATGCTCGGCTCGGTGTTTTCCATCGGCTTCTCGCGAAAATCGACGTAGACGAGCGGAATGCCGACCTTGGCGAGCTTCTCGATGTAACCGGCCTCTTCGGTTGCCGTCTTCGCATCGACGTTCATCAGGATCACGTCTGGCTTCAGCACGACCGCCTGCTCGATATCGAACGTGCCGTCCTTCATGCCACCGAAGGTCGGGAGCTTGGCGATCTCGGGGTATTTCGCCAGATAGGCGTCATAGGATTCCGGATCGGCCTTCGGCAAGTCGTCGCGCCAGCCGACGACATGTTGGAACGGTGCTTCCTTTTCGAGTGCGGCAAGAAAGTAGATCTGCCGTCCTTCGCCAAGGATCATGTGCTTGACGGGGGCATTCACCTCAACATTGCGGCCGGTCACGTCCTCGATGTTGATGGTTTCGGCAAGGACAGGCCAAGCTGTGGACAGAAAAAGAGCCGCTGCAAGCGCGCGGGTTTTGCTGGTAAGACGCATCGGTGTTTCGCTCCCGTGGAAATTCACCTCGTCTATGATTTTATGATTTAAATAGTCAAGTTATATCTGGTGGGAGTGGATGTTAATTTAGGCCATAGCGGAAAGCGTTGATGCAGACAGAAATGCCCGGAGACAACTACGGCTTGCGCGAGGAAATAAAGGCCTATTGGTCGGCGCGCGCGGAGACATTCGATCTGTCGCCGGGGCATGAAATCTTCACCGATGAGGAAATGGCGGCCTGGCGCCGTCTGATTCTCAAGCACCTTGGAGAGGCGGGCGGCAGGCAGGCTCTCGATCTTGCCAGCGGAACCGGCGTCATCTCGCATTTGATGGATGGCCTTGGATTTCAGGTTACAGGCCTCGATTGGGCCGAGCCCATGCTGGAAAAGGCCCGCCTCAAGGCCAAGGCGAGACAAAGGCCCATCCGGTTTCGGATGGCGGACGTGGAAAACACGATGGAGGCCGACGATGCCTATGATGTCATCATCACACGGCATCTGGTCTGGACCCTTGTCGATCCTTCTGCCGCATTTGCCGAATGGCTGCGGGTGCTGAAGCCCGGCGGCAGAATACTGATCGTCGATGGCGACTTCGTCAACGTGACGAGGACGGAGCGCGCTTTGAAGGCCGTGGCCAAGATCCTGGAAAGAATCGGCTGGCTCAAGCCTGATCCTATGCACGCTCCTCCCGGCATGATGGAAGCCCACCACAGCATCGTTTCACGGGTCCATTTCTCGAACGGCGCGCGGGCGGAGCAGGTAGCTGAACTTGTGGCGAAGGCAGGTTTCACGGAAGTGCAGGTGGATACCGACTTGCGCGACATTCACAAGGCCCAGTCCAGACACTGGAACGCGCTAAAGGCACTGGGACGCGGAACCCAACACCGGTTCGCGGTCACCGCGAAGAAACCGATCGCCGGCGAAGGCTGAGCGCCTCGGCAAAGTAATCGCGCCTATTCTCAAGGGCAGAGATACCGGCGCCTGCTCTTAGGCTCCGGGTGCCAAGGCTTGCCGAGCCAGCGATATGAGACATTCTGCCCCGATCGTCAGGGCTGCCTCGTCCACCCGGAATCTCGGGTGATGCAGCGGATAGATCGCGCCTTCTTGTTCGTTGCGGATGCCGAGGCGGAAATACACCGACGGTCGCTTCTCGCTGTAAAAGCCGAAATCATCCGCAGCAGTCCAGCCCGGCGCGGTGGCCGCGGCATCAGGCCCGAAGAGACTTGCAGCAGTGGTGAGGACAAGCTGCGTCAGCGCGGCGTCATTGACGACAGGCGGTTCGCCTTCGACGAATTCGACCGTCGCGGACGCGCGATGCGCTGCGGCCATCCCCTCGACAATCTCGCACAGCCGTTTTCTAGCGCTAAGGCGTGTTGCATGGCTGCCGCTCCGGATCGTTCCCTTGAAACGAACGGTGTCGGCGATAACGTTGTAGGAGCCACCGCCCTCAATGCCAGTAATCGAGAGCACCAGCGGATCATAGGCGTCGGCTTCCCGCGAGACGATCTTCTGCAACTCTCCGACCATGGCGCAGGCCACGGCTATGGCATCGACACCTTCCGCCGGCTTTGCGGCATGGGCCGAGGCGCCGGAGACCACCACGTCGAAGATGTCGCTGGCCAGCGTATACAGGCCGCTGCCGACGGCGATCTTGCCAGTCGGCATATAGGGATCGACATGGATGCCGATCGCGGCATCGATATCGTCGAGCAAGCCCTCTTCGACGATGCGTCGTCCGCCAAGCGGCTCCGCCTCCTCGGCCGGCTGGAAGATGAAGCGTACAGTGCCGCCGAAGCTCTCGCGATGCCTGTTCAGGTGGACGGCGGCGGCGAAGACCATCGCGGAATGCGCATCATGACCGCAGGCATGCATGACGCCGGGATTTTGCGAGGGAAATTCGACGCCCGATTGTTCGAGGATCGGTAGCGCATCGATATCCGCGCGTATGGCAATCTTTCGGTTTGACGCGCTGCCTGTCCCCACGATGTCGATGGCGAGGCCATATCCCGCGACAGGCCGAATATCGCCTATCCCATCCTGTTCGAGCTGCTGCCTGATATAGGCTTGTGTCGCGGCCTCCTGGTTGGAAAGTTCGGGATAGGTATGCAGGTGGCGACGCACCGCGATCATCTGTTGCTTGAGATCAGGCGATAGCCGGTTCGCGTCAGGATTTGGCATGGATCTCTCTTGGCAATTGGGTCAGCGTCTCGTTGCCGCTGTCGGTCACGAGGATGGTTTCGCTGACCTCGATGCCCCAGCCGTCCATCCACATGCCGAGAATGGCGTGAATGACGTTGCCGGGTTGCAGAACCGTCTTGTCCCCGGGACGAAGGCTGATCGTGTGCTCGCCCCAGTCCGGAGGATAGGCGACGCCGATCGAATAGCCGATACGCGACTCCTTCTTCAGGCCATATCGCTCGATCACCTTGCGCCAGGCGGCTTCGACATCTTCGGCGCGCAAGCCCGGCTTGGTGGTGGCCAGCACTGCCTCCATGCCTTCCAGGACGGCCTTCGCGGTTTCGGTGACCTCCGGTCGCGGCGTCCCCAGCTGCATCGTCCGGGCGAGGCCGGCGGTGTAGCGGCGGCAGACGCCAGCCAGTTCCAGCGCGATCGTCTCGTTGGCGCCGAAGCGCCGATCGCTCCACATGATGTGCGGGGCCGAGGCGTTTTCTCCGCCAAGAATAGTCGGGGGCAGGGCAGTGATGTCGCCCGCGAACTCGCGACTTCCCGCCACCTGCGCCGCCTGTATCCTGGCGATGGCGTCGCACTCGCGCACGCCGGGCTCGATCACCTCATAGGCGGCCTTGACGGCAGCCTCTGCCAGTCGCGATGCCTTGCGGAGATAGTCGATCTCGGCAGGGCTCTTGACCACGCGCACCCAGTTTACCAGCAGGTCGGCATCGACAAAGGTGGCGTTCGGCAGGCCTCCTATCAATCGGGCATGCGCCTTGGGCGAGAAATAATAGGCTTCGAGCTCGATGCCGATCCGGCGCCCGCCCCATCCCTTCGCCACGATCCACTCGGCGATCCAGTCCATCGGGTGGCGGTCCGTCTGTTGCACATAGGATTCCGGAAAGCCGACGACGTTGGCCGCTGTCATCCAGGCCGTGAGCAGCCCGCCGGCCGCATCCATCGCCCGACCAAGCCAGACAGGTTCGGCGCCATCCTCGACAGGGACCAGCACCGTCTGCGGTGTGTAGAAGGACCAGCCGTCATACCCTGTGACGTAGTGCTGGTTGGCGACGTCGTTGATGACAAGCAGCTCCAGATTTCGCCGCTGCATCTCGGCGCGGATATTCCTGAGCCTGATTTCGTATTCCTGGCGCCCGAACGGTAGCTCGATCATCGCGTTCCCTTATGCTTGTTTTCGACCAATCAAGCACCGTTCAAGCGAAAACGCGATGAAATTCTTGCGCGGAATCAGGTTTCGTCTGGCAGGGCGTTCTCGAGTTCGAAGTCTGTAATCCAGTCAAATGTGTTAACTACCATATACAACATGCTTCGGCGCTAGGCGTCGAAAATCGTTCCGCTGCGTGCTTCCAATCGGTAGCGGTAGCCTGGGTAGACCAGGCGCGCGGTCGAAACGACGAGCTTTCCGGACCATGTCCTGCGCCGGATGGCCAGGCACGGCTCGCTCTTCAGGATGGTCAGCAGCTTGCATTCCCACGCCTGCGGCATCGCGGCCTCGACGACATGCTCGGACCCGCTAAGCGGCGCGGTCGCCGTCAGGTAGGCGTTGGGGGTGAGGGATGAAAAGTCCTGTGCGAGGTAGTCAGGCGCGGCCGACGGATTGACGAAGCGATCCTCGATCTGCACCGGCACGCCGTTTTCGCTGTGGACAATCAGGGAGTGAAACACCGGTGCGCCGATCGACAAATCAAGCGCATCTGCGATCTCTGGCGATGCCGCTTCCTCCGCGAGCACAACGACTGAGGCGTCATGTGCGTTGCCGCGTTCGGCGATCTCCTCAGCGATGTTCTTCACCTCGAACAGCGCCGAATAGCCCTTCCGCTCGGCAACGAACGAGCCCACGCCCTGGATGCGAACCAGTTCGCCTTCGCTTGCGAGTTCCCGAAGCGCGCGGTTGGCGGTCATCTTGCTGACGCCGAGTTCGGCAACCAGTTCATTTTCGGAGGGAACCCGATATTTCGGTGGCCACTCGCCACTGTGGATACGGTCGAGAATCATCTGCTTGACACCGGCATAGAGCGGCGCGCTATCGTTTTGCGCCAGTTCTTGCTTCATTTTTCCTGGACGCTTCATTGCCTATTCCTTTTGCACCAATGGAAACCGCCCGCCAAATCGACTTTCCTCTTGCATAACATAAATTTTTTCATATGGTACCATATACAACCTCCTGAGCAACTTCTTCGCAAGATTGACAGGCAAGCCGGCGCAGACCGGTCTCATGCAGCCGCAAGGCCAATTGCAACTTCAGAGGAGATCCTTCCATGAGATTCACTGCCCTTCTTCTTTCCAGCGCCGTCGCGCTTTCGGCATTCGTAGCGCCGGCTTCCGCCAAGGACTGGAAGACCGCGACCATCACGCTCGAAGGCGCCTATGCGCCGTGGAACCTGACCAATGCCGACGGCACGCTTGGCGGCTTCGAGCCGGAGCTTGCCAAGATCCTGTGCGAGCGCGCCAAGATCGAGTGCACGCTCGTCGCCTCGGACTGGGACGGCATGATCCCGGCGCTGAACGCCGGCAAGTTCGATGTCATCATGGACGCGCTGTCGATCACCGAAGAGCGCAAGCAGATCATCGACTTCACGGTGCCCTATGCGGCAACACCGGCCGCATTCGCAACCGCCAAGGACAGCCCTCTCGCCAATGCCGCCGGAACCGGCGCCACGATCAAGATGACGCCCGGCCAGACCGGCGTTAAGGAAATCGACGCCCTCAAGGAAGCCTTCAAGGGCAAGACGATCGGCATCCAGGCCGCCACGGTCTACGCCAAGTTCGTCTACGACAACTTCGGCGACATCGCGCAGATCCGTGAATACAAGACCGGCGCCGATCGCGATCTTGACCTTCAGAGCGGCCGTATCGATCTCGGCTTCGACGACGCTGTCTATTTCAACAGCGCGTTCGAGGCGGCCAAGGATACTCTCGCCTTCACGGGGCCGGAGATTGCCGGTTCCATCTGGGGCGAAGGCGAAGGTCTCGGCATTCGCAAGGCCGATACCGAGCTGCGCGACAAGTTCAGCGAAGCGATCAAGTCGGCCCTGGCGGATGGGACCGTAAAGACACTGTCCATGAAGTGGTTCAAGGTCGACGTCAGCCCGCAATAAGCTCTGCGGCGTAGGCTGCGGATCAGGTCTCCGGCTTTCGTGCCGGAGGCCGCATGCTATTCTGATATCGTCGAGAGAGCGGCAGACGTGGGGAGCGCGCTATGGCATCACTGTCACTGATCGGATTTGGCTCTGGCGGCTGGGGCGCCTTGCTGCTGCTGGCAACGTTCCTGACGCTTTGCGTTACGGCGACCGCGCTGGCGATCGGCGCCGTCCTCGGCACCATCGTCGCGGCAGCGAAGCTGTCGGGCAATGTCGTGTTGGTCACGCTCGGCAATATCTACACCACGGTCTTTCGCGGCGTGCCAGAACTGCTGATTATCTATCTCATCTATTTCGGCGGCTCGTCCGCCGTCACCTCGATCGGCAAGGCGCTGGGCTACGAGGGCTTCCTCGGACTTCCCTCCTTTCTGGCCGGCGCGTTGGCCGTCGGCATCATTTCCGGCGCTTATCAGGCCGAGGTTTTCCGTGGTGCCTTTCAGGCGATCTCGAAGGGAGAGCTTGAGGCGGCGTCGGCGATCGGCATGCACCGCGCCTTGCGCTTGCGCCGGATCATCATCCCACAAGTCTTTCGCTTCGCCATCCCGGGCATCGGCAACGTCTGGCAGTTGAGTCTCAAGGATTCAGCGTTGATCTCCGTCACCGGCCTCGCAGAGTTGATGCGCACCAGCCAGGTGGCGGCAGGCTCGACGCGGCAGTATTTCCTGTTCTTCATCGTCGGCGGGATTCTTTATCTGATCCTCACAAGCCTTTCGGATCGCGTCTTCAACGGCGCGGAACGACGCGCCAATCGCAGCATGCCGACCGCGGCCATGGGCAAGGCATAGGAGAAGCACATGGATATCGCCTTCCTTTCCCAAACCATGATGACGCTGCTGAAAGCCGTTCCGATGACCTTGGCGCTGTTTTCGGTGTCGATCGTTTCGGGTTGCATCCTGGCGCTCGGGATCGTTTGGATGCGCGTCGGCGGAAACCCGGTGCTGCAGGCGATCGCCAAGGGTTACATCTTCATCTTCCGTGGTTCGCCGCTGCTGATCCAGATGTTTCTGGTGTTCTACGGCCTCGGCCAGTTCGGCTTCATCCGCTATTCCTTCCTCTGGCCATTCCTGCGCGAACCCTTCATCTGTGCTGTTCTGTCGCTCGCGCTCTGCACCGCCGGCTATTCGGCCGAGATTTTCCGTGGCGGTATCAGGGCGGTGTCGCCGCGTGAAATCGAGGCCGCGCGTTCGATCGGCATGTCGGGCTTTCTGCTGGTGCGCCGCATTCTGGCGCCGATCGCCTTCCGCCACGCGCTGCCGGCATATTCGACCGAGATCGTGCTGATGATGAAGTCGACGGCATTGGCAAGCCTTGTGACGGTCTGGGAAGTCACTGGCGTCGCCCAGCGGCTGATCTCGCAGACATATCGCACGATGGAGGTCTTCCTCTGCGCTGCGATCATCTATCTCGTTCTCAACTTCCTCATCCTGCAGGGCATGGCATTGCTGGAATATTCGCTGTCGCGCCACCGTCGTGCAGCGCCTGCACCGCTGCAAGCCTAGAACCGAACGAACCCGATTGGAGTTTTCATGCCTGGTGTTACCCGACTTTCGGTCCGAGATATCCGCAAGAGCTTCGGCATTCACGAGGTGCTACGCGGCATTTCGCTCGACGCGCAGGACGGCGACGTTATCTCGCTTCTTGGCGCCTCCGGTTCCGGGAAGTCGACCTTCCTGCGCTGCATCAATCTGCTGGAAACCGCCACCGCGGGTGAGATCTGGGTCGATGGCGAGCAGATCCGGATGGTGCAGAAGCGCGGCGTGAGCCGGCCGGCGAGCCAGAAACAGGTGGATCACATCCGTTCCGAACTCGGCATGGTCTTCCAGTCCTTCAATCTCTGGTCCCACATGACCATCCTCGAAAACATCATCGAGGGGCCCGTACATGTCCTGAAGCGCCCACGCGCCGAATGCATCGCCGAGGCTGAAGCGCTGCTCGACAAGGTCGGCATCGCCGACAAGCGCCATGCCTACCCCGCACATCTTTCCGGTGGCCAGCAGCAGCGCGCCGCGATCGCCCGCGCCCTGGCGATGAAGCCGAAGGTAATGCTGTTTGATGAGCCGACCTCCGCGCTCGACCCGGAACTGGTTGGCGAAGTGTTGCGGGTCATGCGGGCGCTGGCTGAGGAGGGCATGACGATGCTCGTCGTCACGCACGAGATGAGCTTTGCCCGAAACGTCTCGAACCGTGTTGTCTTCATGCGCGAGGGTATCGTTGACAGCAGCGGCACGCCGGACGAGATGTTCGGCGGCGGCGGGCCCCCCGCCTTCCGACAGTTCATCGGCCATTTCGGAACAGCGCAATGACGATCACCATCGATACCCCGCTCAGCTGGCGCGATGTCGCGCGCGTGGCGGACGGGGAGATGCTGGCGCTGTCGCCGGCAGCATGGCAGCGCGTCGACAACGCTAGCCGCATCGTCGAACGGATCGTGGAAACCGGCGTTCGCGCCTATGGCATCAACACCGGCGTCGGGGCGCTGTCTGACACCGTTGTCGATCTGCAGTCGCAAAGCCGGCTGTCGCGAAACATCGTCCTCAGCCATGCCTGCGGCGTCGGCGGTGTTCTCGCGCCGCGCGAGGTGCGCGCCATCATCACCGCGCAGATCGCCAATTTTGCACACGGCCATTCCGGCGTTCGCGCCGATATCCTGCGCCATCTCCTGGCGTTTCTCGAGCATGACTGCATTCCCGAGGTGCCGGCGAAAGGCTCTGCCGGTTATCTAATCCATAACGCGCACACGGCGCTGGTTCTGATCGGTGAGGGAAGTGCGCACCTCGCCGGCAAGGCGATGAGCGGAACCGATGCGCTTGCAGCACTTGGGCTGTCTCCACTCGCGCTCGGCGCAAAGGAAGGCTTGAGCCTCGTCAATGGCACGGCCTGCGCCACTGGCCTGTCGAGCGTCGCGATGGCACGGGCAGATCGTCTGCTCGACTGGGCGGATGCTGTTGCCGCCCTGACATTGGAAGCCGCCGGCGGCCAGATGGCGGCATTCGAGGAGAGCGTGCTGGCGCTGCGCCCGTCCCCGGGCATTCAGCATGTCGGTGCTAGCCTGCGTCGTTATCTGTCTGGTAGCGGCCTGATCGCTGCGGCGGTCGGCAGGCGCACCCAGGATGCGCTCAGCCTGCGCGCCGTCCCGCACGCACATGGCGCGGCCCGCGATGTGTTTCAGAATGCGTCTGTCATCGTCGACCGAGAACTTGCCTCCGTGACCGACAACCCAGCTGTCTCAGGTACGCCGGATGCTCCCATCGTTTCGTCGGAAGCCCATGCCGTCGCCCCCGCGCTCGGGCAGGCGGTGGACAGTCTCGCAGTCGCACTGGCGCAGATCGCCGCCATGAGCGAGCGGCGGATGGATCGGCTGGTGAACCCGCTGGTAAGTGGCTTGCCGCCATTTCTGGCCAGCGACGCTGGCAGCAATTCAGGCTTCATGATCGCCCAGTACACGGCAGCAGCCCTGAGTAACGAGAACCGCCGCCTCGCGGCACCGGCCTCGCTGGATGGAGGACTGACCTCCGGTCTGCAGGAGGATTTTCTGGCGCATCCGACGGCGGCGGCCAACAAGCTGCTATCGGTCATCGACAACTGCGAATACATCCTCGCCATTGAATTGATGGCGGCAACCCAGGCGCACGACTTCCTCGCGTCGTCAGCGGCGCGTGCCGAGGGAACCGATACCATTCACGCGCTCGTTCGACAGTGCGTGCCCCACTATGCCGATGACCGTCCATTGTCGCAGGATATGGAACGTCTTCGCGAATTGATCCAGCAAGTCGAGCCGCCTTTGGCCGGCGGAAGGAAATGACATGACCAGCCGCTACGATGTCGCCGTGATTGGCCTGGGTGCGATGGGGAGTGCCGCAATCGCATTTCTTGCGGCGCGCGGTGCCAAGGCGATCGGCATCGACGCCTATTATCCCGCGCACGCGCTAGGTTCATCGCATGGGGATAGCCGGCTCATCCGGCTCGGCTATTTCGAAGATCCGTCCTATGTGCCGCTGCTGAAACGTGCCTATCGCAACTGGCGCGCCTTGGAAGCGAGATTGCGCGCCGACGTTCTGACGATCACCGGCGTCCTGCAGATCGGTGCGCCAGACAGCAAGATCGTCAGCGGCACCCGCGCCTCCTGCGAGATGCACGGACTTGCCCACGAGGTGCTGGACCAGGATGAAACCGCACGACGGTTCCCGGCTTTTCAGCTTGGCCAGGAGGACCTTGCCGTTCTCGATCCGCAAGGTGGCTATCTTCGCCCGGAAGCCGCTGTGATGGGCTATCTGAAGCTTGCCGCTGAGGATGGTGCCGAACTCCATTTCGGCGAGCGGGTAACGGCCATCGATACCGATGACACCGGCGTTACGGTGCGGTCGGCGAGTGGGCAGTACAAGGCGAAAAAGGTGATTGTCGCCACTGGTTCCTGGATCGCCGAACTCGTGCCGGAGCTAGCGGCGCACGCCGTTCCCATCCGCCAGGTTGTTGCCTGGTATCAACCGCGCGACGGTTTTGTCACCCAGCCCGGCCGCATGCCATGCTTCTTGCGCGACGAGGGCGAAGACGGGTCCTATTTCGGCTTTCCGGCGATCGGTATCGATGGCGTCAAGGTCGGCCGACATGCCCATTTCCGCGAGCCGATCGATCCCAATCAGCCGAACCCGGCGGTGAACACAACGGATACGGCGTTGCTTGACGACTTCATCGGCAGGCGCGTGCCGGCCGCTGCCGGCCTTCGTAGCAACGCGACGACCTGCCGCTATACGATGCTGCCGAGCGAAGACTTCCTGCTCGACTTTGCACCCGGCAATCCCAATGTCGTTGTCGCATCGCCATGCTCCGGCCATGGTTTCAAGTTTACCAGCGTCGTCGGCGAGATTCTGGCGGATCTGGCGCTCGACGGCGGCACGGAGCTGCCGATCGGCGCTTTCTCGTTCGCGGCCATTGATCGCTTTATCGAGAGCCGAAAAGCGAGTTGAGATCTCGAAATGACCGGTTCGCGGCGCTGGCCGCGCCTTGGATTTGGCGGGATTGAGCGACAGAGATTGGATACGGTATCGTAAGCCTATCCGTCTATGGTGGATTGATATAGCAACGTAAGCTGCACAGCCGATGCAGGCGACGAATTTTTGGTGAAGGTGAAGCAGACCATGCCCCAGATGTCTGTGGGATCATTGAAGCGAAGCGCGGACATTCTGCTCAACGATGATCACGAACCGGTGCGAAAGCAGGTTTCTCCGGTGACGGGCTTAAACCGTCCACGGGCACTGCAGGACATCCTCAACGTTGTCGGTGACATGCTGATGTCACCGCAGGCACCTGCCATGGCCAGCTACGTTGCAGGCAAAGTCTACCAGAGACTGGAGCGGCGCGGGGTCGTGCCCGACCTGCCTGGCAAGCCGGAGGCGCCCGAGCATCTCAATCTGGCGGTCGCAAACGTGGTGAAATCGCTGCCGCGTTTTGCCGATATGGGTGAACAACTGCGTGATCTGACGGCGCGGCTTCAATGGCGCGGCGGACGTGGCGGCCCCTACGCCAGCCTCAATTTCGAAAAAGCTCATGCGCACGCCGTGGTCGTCGGCCCGGGTGGACTGGAAGAGCGCAGCGATGTTCGTCTCGGCTTGACGCTGATGGCGCCGTACAGCCGTTTTCCCGATCACGTTCAGTATCACTCCCGGGTGTTCATGCTGTTGTCCGATGGCGAGGTGAGCCTCGACGACAGCCACTGGTTTCAGGCGGCTGCGGGTGCGATCTTCTTCAATGAGGCCGGGTGCAAGTTTGCCATGCGCTGCACCGCCGCGCCGCTGCTCGCCGTATGGGCTCACGTCGAGGATGCCTCCCTCTAGGATCACGCAACGGCCTGGGAGCTGATTTGTCGCAATCTGCTGAAGCCAAGGATTGCCGACGGCTCTGGTCACGGGTTGGGCGCCGCGCTAAAGGGTAGCCAAAGGCAATGATCGGGCTGCTCGCCGCATGGTCTTTGTCGTTGCGAGGCCCAGGAGAGACACGTGTCCGCACAGAAGTTACGGTTGGCAATCAACGGATTCGGGCGCATAGGCCGGTCGCTTCTTCGTATTCTGCTGGCCGAGGAACGCAACATCGAGCTGGTGCTGATTAACGACGTCGCCTCGCTCGAAAGCTGCGCCTATCTGTTTCAGTTCGACAGCGTTTTCGGCCCCTGGCGCGAAGAGGTTTCCGGTGCCGACCAGACGCTGCGGATCGGGCCGCGGGCCATCCGCTTCACCAATGTCGGCGATATCAGTCAACTGGACTTGCATGGTGTGGACGTGCTGCTTGAATGCACCGGCCAGCCTTATACGCGTGCCTATGCCTCACGCGGCCTCGAAGCCGGTGCCAAGCGCGTGCTGATTTCCGGCCCTGCCGAAGCGGCCGACATGACGTTGATCCTGGGCGCCAACGAGGAGCGGTTCGATGGGCAGACCATCGTCTCGAACGGTTCCTGCACGACGAATGCCCTGGCGCCACTGCTCAAGCTCGTAGACGAGGCATACGGCGTGATCGGTGGGCAGATGACGACAGTTCATTGCTATACCGGCAGCCAGCCGACGGTCGATCAGCCGCGCGATGACTTCGCACGAAGCCGGGCGGCGGCCCTGTCGATGGTCCCGACGAGCACGAGTGCACACAAGCTTCTCGGCAAAGTGCTGCCGCAACTGGCCGGCAAGATCGAAGCGCGGGCGATCCGCGTGCCGACGGCTAGCGTCTCGGCGATCGATCTTACGGTGGTGGTCCGCGATGCGCCCACGCGAGATGAAGCGATCGCGTTTCTCAAGCGTGCCAGTGAGATATCGCCGGTCCTCGGATGGACTGACAAGCCGCTCGTCTCGGTCGATATGCGGGCGCGGCCGGAGTCGTTGGTCGTTTCAGGCCCGGAAACCTCGGTGTCGCCGGGAGGGCTGTTGCGCGTGTTCGGCTGGTACGACAACGAGTGGGGTTTCGCCAACCGAATGCTGGATGTTGCCACCCTGATGGGCAACAGTTCAGCGGGCGATGCGCGTTGACAGAATGATCGATGACAGCGTCTTCTCGACGCCGTCGATCGAGCCGATGTTGTCGATTGTAGCATCGAGTTCGCTGATGGACCGGGCAGCGACGATGGCGATCATGTCGAAGCTGCCGCTGACGGAATAAACCGACCTGACATGAGGGATCGCCTCTAGGTCCTGGGTCACCCTTCCAAGCATCTTTGGTGCCAATGTGATCAGTACATGGGCCCTGACAAGCGCATTCTCATAAGCCTCCGAGAGCCGGACACCGTAACCGGTGATCACGCCGTCACGTTCCAGACGCTCGATTTTCGCCTGGACAGTCGTGCGCGACAGCCCGAGTTTACGCGCCAGAAGGGCGGTCGGCATACGGGCGTTCTCGCTGAGAAGCGACAGAAGCTGCTGGTCCTTATCTGGTGGCGTCATTGTGACCAACTCCAGCGGCACTATGCTTATTTGAGACCTTTATTTCTAGCAATCTCACGCTGGGAATCAACGTCATTCGCGCGAATAAATGGCGCATAGGAATTTCAGCAAAAGATATAAGGGGAATGGGATGAGAGATGTCGTTGTCATCGGCGCGGGGAAGATCGGCTCCACGATCGCGAGCTTGCTGGCAGACTCGGGCGATTATCATGTCACCGTCGCCGACCGCAGCGACGAGCAGTTGCAGCAGATAGAGACAGGCGCCGCGATTGCCACGGCGCAGATCGATATCGCCGACGCAAAGGCGCTGGAAGCGGTGCTCTCCGGCAAATTCGCCGTGCTGAGCGCCGCCCCCTTCCACCTGACGATCGCCATTGCCGAAGCGGCGGCGAGTGCCGGTGTGCACTATCTCGACCTGACAGAGGACGTCGAATCCACCCGCCGCGTCAAGGCCATAGCCGAAACGGCGAGGACGGCCTTTATCCCGCAATGCGGGCTCGCACCAGGGTTCATCTCGATCGTTGCCAACGATCTGGCCAGCCGGTTCGACAGTCTGGACAGCGTGCGCATGCGCGTAGGCGCCTTGCCGCAATATCCTTCGAATGCGCTGAACTACAATCTGACCTGGAGCACCGACGGCGTCATCAACGAATATATCCAGCCCTGCGAAGCGATCGTCGACGGCCTGCTGATTGAGGTTCCCGCGCTCGAAGAGCGTGAGGAATTCTCTCTCGATGGCGTGACCTACGAGGCGTTCAACACGTCGGGCGGCCTTGGAACACTGTGCGAAACGCTACAGGGTAAGGTGCGGACGCTGAACTACCGGACGATTCGCTATCCCGGCCATGCCGCCATCATGAAAGCCCTGCTCAACGATCTCGGCTTGCGTCATCGCCGCGAGGTGCTGAAGGACATCCTCGAAAATGCGCTCCCGTCGACGTTGCAGGATGTGGTGATCATCTTCGTGACCGTTTCCGGCCGCAGGAACGGCCGCCTTGTGCAGGAGACTTACGCGAACAAGATCTACAGTGCCCGGATCGCTGGCCGGACGATGAGCGCCATCCAGATCACCACCGCGTCCAGCATCTGCGCCGTTCTGGATCTCCTATCTCTCGGCAACATCCCGACCAGCGGCTTCGTCCGGCAGGAGGATATCAGCCTCGACCTGTTCCTGCAGAGCCGCTTCGGGCACTACTACGCAGAGAAGGTCTACGCGTAACGAGTTCATCCGCCGGTCTGCTTCATCCGGCAATGCGTGGCCAGGTATCGGAAAGCCGATAACCGCCCGGCCAGGGGTCAGCGGGATCGAGCATGAGCTGATGCGTTCCGGTGATCCACGCGCGCCCGGAAATCAGCGGATAGATCGCGTCGATACCGCCGACTGTCGTCGTCGCATCGATACTGCATCGGAATTCCGATCCGATGATCGAGCGGGCTATATAGGTTTCGCCGATCGCCATTTCGCCGCGCGCATGCAGCACCGCCATGCGCGCCGAGCAACCGGTCCCGGTTGGCGAGCGGTCGATCTTGCCCGGTTGAATGACGACGGCATTGGCACCTGTCAGCACGCCGTTGTCTCGCGCCAATGGTCCAGCAATCTGGCAGAAGGAAATATGATCCCAGCCGGCATTCTCGGGATGCGTGAAGCCCAGTTGCGCGTTGGCGGCGGCGGTGATCCGGATGCCGGCCTCGGCAATCTCCCGCGCTTCGTCCGGCTTCACTTCGAAGCCGAGTGTCTGGGCATCGACGATGACGAAACTGTCACCGCCATAGGCGGTATCGACGATCAGCGTCCCAAGCCCTTCGACTTCCAGTGACACGCCGAGCTTGTCGGCAAACGAGGGGACATTGCGCACCGTGATCCGCTCCGCCTTGCCGTTGCGGCATTCGGCGGTCACGTCGACAAGCCCACCCGGCGCCTCCAGCACCATCTTCGTCACTGGCTCGGTCATCGGGATGATGCCGCTGTCGAGCAGCACGGTAGAAACGCAGATCGAGTTCGAGCCGGACATCGGCGGCGTGTCGGCCGGCTCCATGATGATCCAGCCCATCTGCGCCCGCGGGTCCTTCGGTGGCACAAGAAGATTGACATGGCGAAACACGCCACCGCGCGGTTCATTCAGCACGAAATTGCGCAGCGTCTCGTCTTTGGCGATAAAGCGGGACTGTTCCCATATGGTCTCGCCCGGAGGCGGCAGGACGCCGCCGACAATCACATCGCCAACTTCTCCCTCCGCATGGCAGCTGACGACATGGATGACCTTTGATGTGCGCATGGCGTTTCCTCGGTGGGCTCGGTCAGGCTTCGGCCATCGATCGCAACATTTCGTGGTTTTTGGCCGACAGCGGAATTCCTTCCCGGGCTGCCTTGGCGCGGGTGAGATGACGCCGGTCGCCAGGCAAACGGTCCTGTCCGGCTTCGAGCACCAGATCGCAGATTTCGGAAACCCGATGCGCAAAGACGTTGTTGCCGCCGCGTTCTGGATCGATAACGACGAAGAACTGTCCGGTGAACGGCGTTTGCGCGCCTTTGTGCCCGCTCCAGTCGAATTCGCCGGAGAAGTAGCCGCCGGTCAGTGCGGCGCTGAGAATTTCCACCATCAGCGCGATCGAGTTGCCCTTGTGCCCGCCGAAGGGCAGCAGCGCGCCGCCGTCGAGGATGGCCTTCGGATCGTTCGTGGGCTGCCCGTCGCGATCGACGCCCATGCCGGTCTTCAACGCGTGTCCGGAGCGGGCTGCGATCTGTACGTCGCCATGGGCGATCGCGCTTGATGCTTGATCGAAGACGAAGGGGGCGGAGCCTTCGCGTGGCGAGGCAAATGCGATCGGATTGGTACCGAAGACTGCCTTCCTGCCGCCGTGCGGCACGACGCAGGCCATGCTGTTGACGGCGGTCAGCGCGACCAGGCCTTCGTCGGCAAACGGCTCGACATCCGGCCAAAGCGCGCTGAAATGGTGCGACCGACGAATGGCGAGAACCGCGACGCCGTTCTGCTTTACCTTTTCGATGAGCAACGGCCGAGCGGCAAAGAAAGCCGGTTGGGTGAAGCCCCCCTTGGCGTCGACGCGTACGAAAGCCGGTCCGACATCCTCGACCTCAGGCACCGCCTTGCCATCGACCCAACCGCTGTTCAGCGAAGAGACATAGCCGGGCATGCGGAATATGCCGTGGCTGAGTGAACCGTCGCGCTCACAGCCTGCGCAGTTTTTCGCGAGGATGGAGGCGTTGTGTTTGGAAACGCCGTTCCTGAGGAAGATGCGCTCAAGTAGCGCGACGAGATCCTCATAGGGGAAATAGGTATCTGCGGCGTCCGTCATGTCACTCTCCTGCCGTCCCGGTAGGGCGCTTGTTGTCCCACGGCAGACCGAAGATATCTAGAAGCGGCAGGCAATCAACCGGATTTCGACGACTGATTGCCATTCCATTACCGATAAAACAGCGGTTCAGACTTGCAGCCTGAACCGCCTTGTGGTGACCGCCCTCAGATATCCTTCAGCAATGTGTCGGCGATGCGAACGCTGAGGGCTGCGCCGGTCAGCGTTGGGTTCATGCACGAGGCCGATGGCATAACGCTGGTGCCGGCGATGAACATGTTCGGATGGTCATGGGTGCGGCAATCGCGGTCGACAACGGAATCCCTCGGGTCGTCGCCCATGCGGGTCGTGCCCATCACGTGCTGGCGGTTCTGCCATTTCACGTCGGTGGACAGGACTTCCGCATCCAGCAGTTCAGCGATCTTGTTGAGATCCTGCAGGCCACGGTCGCGACCGGCATTCCAGTAGTCGGTGACGCTGTAGTAGAGAACCGGAACCGGGATGCCGAGCGCGTCGAACTTGGTCTTCGACGGCGTCACGCGGTTTTCAGCCAGCGGCAAAGGCTCGAAATCGATCGCCCAGTTGAGCGAGCGAGCCGAATACTTGCGGATCTGCTCGTCGAGCTTGGAGCCGAGAATACCCTTCTTGATGAAACCTTCGGTCATCTGGGCGGTCGGCACGGTGTTGCGGACCTTGATCTTGTAGCTCGGATAGTCCTTGCGGAATTCCCCGTCGCGCTGGTTCAGATAGACCAGCAGTTCCGTCGGGCCTTCACCAGGCCACATGTCTTCCTTGGTCAGCATGTTCATGCTGATGCCGGTATGGTCCATCAGGTTGCGACCGACCTGATCCGACGAATTGGCAATGCCGTTCGGATATTTATCGGAGGTAGAGATCAACAGAAGCTTGGCCGATTCGATGCCGTAGGCGGCAAGGACGAAATACTTCGCCGTCAGCTTGTGCTCGGAATTATCAGGCTTCTTGTACCAGATCGCGGTAATCTTGCCGTCGTCGCCCGCCTCGACCTTGTAGACGGGTGAATTGTCCAGCAACTTGGCGCCATGGCGTTCGGCTTCGTCGATATGCATCGAGCCGTCATACTTGGCGCCGATCGGACAGACCGGGTTGCAGTTGTTGTTGCCGGCGCAGACCGGGCGGTTGCCATAGGGACGTGACGCACGGCCGTGTGGCTCGAGAACCGGGTTGAAGCCGCCGACCAAGAGCTTTTCCGCCAGCGTATCGAACATGTAGCTGGATCTCAGCTGTTTCATCGGAAACGGCATCGTGCGCGGCGGCATCGGCCCGCCGCCCTGACCGCTCTCATCCTGCCCGTCCATGCCGGTGACGCCGAGTTCTAGTTCGGCCCTGTTATAATAGGATTCGAGATCGTCATAGCCGATCGGCCAGTCGCGGCCGCGGCCGTAGAGCGATTGAAGCTTGAAGTCGTTGGGGATCATGCGCCAAAGTGCGGATCCGAAGTGCCAGGTGGTTCCGCCGACGACCCTCAGATAGGAAGTGTTGTATTTCACCGGGCCTTCGTATTGCAGGTAGTCGCCGTAGGTCGAGGGCGCATGCGGCAGGCTGGGGAAGGGCGAGCCGGCGCCCTGCAGCTTGGCGTTTGCCAGCGAAAGCTTGACCGGGGCATTACGGTAGGTCTCGACGATCTCGCGCCGATTGACCCGTGGGCCTGCCTCCAGCACGATGACCTTCTTGCCAGCTTTGGCGAGGTTGGCGGCAATGATGCCACCCATAACACCTGAACCGATGACGATCAGGTCCGCATCATATGCGTCGTTGGCCATTGTCTTGTTCCTGTCAGATCTTGCTATCGGGTTTCGGTCCCCAGGCGTTGGGGCCGGGACCGTAGCTCGGAATGGGGAGGATGCCCTTGGTTGGGCGATACATGAGCGCGTCGGCGTAGGTGATCAGTTCGGCATCCTCGGGCTCGCCGACGACGCCGAGATACCAGGCGGAGACGATTTTCGTGGCGATCGCCTTCAGGGCCGGATCCAGCCCCGGCAACGCCAGGAAGGCGTCCATGTTGACTGCGCCAGACTGCGTTACGGCTTGGTTCAGTGCCGCGATGTCGGCCTGAAAGGTCGCGTTGCGCTTGACGATTGCCGCCAGGTAGCGGGTGCCAAGCACAGGATCGAGCTGGTAACCCGTCAAGAATTCCGAAAGCTTAGTGAAGCCCTGGCTTTCGCCATCGGCAGCGATTGCCGAAATCGGTGCGCCGACGGCTGCGAGGATCGCCAGTCCACCAATGGCGGCCGAGGTGCGTAGCAGGCCGCGGCGGCCGAGGGGCATGGCGAAAAAGTTGTCGGGCTTGGCGATATCTGATGACATCAATGATCTCCCAGGGAGGGCTCAGTGCGATGGGGACGGCTTGTACGGGCGGCGTCAGGTTGATGCCTGGCGCGGCTGCCGGCGGAAGGCGGCGGCGGCAAATGCGGCCAGGATCAGCAGGACAATGAGTGCGACGGCCCGCGCTGCATAAGGCGCCAACTTGGCAAGCAGCGGCTTTTCCCCGCCTTCTCGGATGCGGGCGACGTCAGCTTCCGTCAGCGTCACATCAGGGTTGCCGAACTGCGTCAGTACGTAGTTGCTGACATCGGCAACTTCCTTGTCCGACAACCGGTCCGTGAAGGAGGCAGCCGGACCGAATGCCGGCATGAAAGTGTGTGTTGCGCCGACTGTCCGGGTCAGGCCGAAGAGGATGGTCGAAACCAGATTGTCCGGCTCGGGCGCGCCCGTCGCGGTGTTGTTGAACAGCGATGGATAGAAGGCGTTGCCCTGTCCGTTGACCTGGTGACAGGCGGCGCAGCTGCCGCTGAAGACGTGGAAGCCATCTTCCCCAGCCGCCTGGCCTGGGAGGCCGCGCAGCGCGAATTCGGCGCCTGAAGGCTTGCCGTAGCCATAACGTGGCGTTGTCGCAGCAGATGAGACCGGCTCGGTCGACTTCACGTAGACGGCAATGGCCTTGAGATCGTCGTCGGTCAGGTGTTGAAGGCTGTTCTCAACGGCTTCCGCCATGGGGCCGGCTGCCTGTGCCTTCCCAGCAACGCGCCCCGTGCGCATGTAAGCAACGAGCTCATCCTCGGACCAGCCGCCGATGCCGCTGACCGGATCGGAGGTGATGTTCGGCGCGTACCATGAACCAAGCGGACCGCCCGACAGCGCCTTGTTGCTGGATTCGGCCATGAGAAGATTGCGAGGCGTGTGGCAGCTGCTGCAGTGCTCGAGCCCTTCGGCCAGGTAGGCGCCACGATTCCACTGCTCGGATTTCGAAGCATCCGGCTTGAACCGTGCGCTGTCTAGGAAGAACAGGTTCCAGCCGGCCATGGAGGCGCGAATGCTGAACGGGAAAGGCAATTCGGTCTTTTGCGGGGTGGTGTCGACGGGCTTCACTTCGCTCATGAAGTAGGCGTAAAGCGCCTTGATGTCGTCATCGCTCGTCTTCGCATAAGCGGTGTATGGCATGGCGGGGTAGAGATGCGTGCCGTCCTTGGCAACACCTTCACGCACCGCACGAGCGAACTCTTCCTCACTGTAGTTGCCAATGCCCTTCGTTTTCGACGGGGTAATGTTGGTCGAGAAGATCGTGCCGAGCGGCGAGACAATGCCGTAGCCTCCTGCAAAGGGCTGTCCGCCATTTGGAGCCGTATGACAAGCAGCGCAATCGCCGGCAGTCGCTATGTAGCGTCCCTTTGCGATCAGCTCGGCGTTGGCGTCCTGAGCGAGCACGCCCGTGGCGCCGACCATCAGGCCAACGGCGAATACAAAGCCCGCTCGGGCGGAACGAGGACAGTGTGTCAGCAGGGAGAGAAAACGAAGCGGGGAGGGCGGTCCGGAGGAGAGAGGCATTTATCAACGTGCTTTCATAAAGCATGAAATTAAATCGACCGACCGCACCCGACCTCCCGCGAGTATGGCTGATCCGTTTTGTCGTCGTACATGACAGCCGTATCGGCTTCGGACTTCGAGCGATGATCCGGAAGTGCAAGATTACATAAGCGATCTCGTGCGAATCAGGGAACGGTCTGGTGTGTCGATACGTCACGGCTGCGACTTGATTTCGCTCATAGACCCGCAGTAGTGGTGATGGAAATCTGTTTATATTGCAATCAGAGTTCACCGAAAGTGAAAGGTGAGTCATGAAGTTCGACCTTGCGGATCTCCGAATATTCCTCGCGGCTGTCGATGGCGGAAGCCTGACAGCGGCGGCCGCGCGAAACAACATCGTGGTTGCGGCGGTCAGCGCCAGGATTCGGCGGCTTGAGACAGCTTTCAATCTTGAGCTCTTCGTCCGGACAGGGCGCGGTATCAAGCCCACGGCGCCCGGCGAAATGCTGGCGCAGCATGCGCGCAGGGTTCTTGAAGAGGCGCGCAAAACGGAACTTGAGCTTGAGGAATTCGCCTACGGCCGCAGCGGCGGCGTGCGTCTGCTATCGAACACCAACATGCTTTTCGAGCACATGCCGAGGGCCATTGGGACGTTTCTGGCTGCCAATCCGGAAATCAGCGTCACGGTAAGCGACAAGCCGAGTCTTAAAGTGGTGAACATGCTGCGCAATGGCGATGCCGATATCGGGGTCGTCGCGGTTTCGGCTGATATGACCGGCTTGGAGCAATTCGAGTTCGTTGCGGATCGGCTTGTGCTTGTCGCGGCCGCCGGTCGTCTTGTCGAGGAGCCGATTCCGTTTGCGCGCGTTCTCGACCTCCCCATCATCGGCGTTACGGCGGATTCGGCGCTCTCGCAATTTTTGAGCCGGCAAGCCCACGAACTTGGCCGCCGCGCTACCATACGCATGCGTACTGAGGGCTTTGAGAGCCTCTGTACGATGGTCGAGACCAATGCCGGTGTCGGTATCATTCCCGAGAGCGCTGCACGACGCTATGGGAAATTCATGAACATTCGCAGGATCGTGATCGACGAGAGCTGGTCCAGCCGAAAGCTTTATCTCTGCGTCCGCAACCGGCAGCAATTGCCACGCTACGCCCAAAGGCTTCTGGCACATCTGCTGAATTATGCAGATGCGCTTGCTGAACCTGGGCGGGACAGCGCTAAGGGCTGAAAGTGCCCATCGAGATGGTGTTTTGCGTGATTATGCCATGGGGGTCGAAGCAACTGGCCGCGACGTTGAAGCCGCGGCCAAAATGCAAGGATTAAAAGCTCAGGTTGACGCCGGCCTTGAGCGAGTGATCGTGAACATTGCCGGTCGATTCCACGCCTCGGTCGAATGTTCTGACGTCGTTGGTGATGGCGTAGTTGTACTCGACCCGCGCGGAAATGTTCGATGTGAGCTTCTGCTCGACGCCAGCGCCGATCAGATAGCCGGGCTTCCAGCCGTCCGGGCCGGCGATCGGGCCGTTATCGCGGAAATTGGTCATCGCAAGTCCGGCAGTGCCGTAAATCAGAGTCTGGTCCATAGGAACGCCGACCTTGCCTTTGACTGCCAGACGCTGGCGTTCCTTGAGCTTGCCGCCATCGACCCGTACCTCAGCGTCGCCGAGATACGAAGCTTCGACCTCGCCGCCAACAACGGCGCCACCCAGATCGGTGTTGTAACCGGCGTGTACGCCAGCGGCTAGGCCCTTGTCGCCCGAAAACGGGTTCAGGTTGCGCGACGCAAATCCACCGTGCACGCCGACATATGCACCGCTCCAGGATGTTGCTGCGGGCTGATCATAAGAGTTAAGATCAGCTGCCCAAGCAGGCGTGGTGAAGAGGCTCGCGACCAATGCCGCTGCGAATGGGTTGACACGCATGATTACACTTTACTCCGAACGCGCTCCGGCGCGATCGTCGCGCTTGAGCAATTACCAGTTACGCCAAACTCAGCAAGATGCCCGCATTGCGGTGAAGAACGGTCACCAGCACCGTACGCTGACGGCCGGGCGCCTATAATTTTCACGATTCTATAAATAGTTTCTTAATTCGACGGATCGTTTCGGGACGCGCGATCATATTTCCGGATCTTCGTGTAGCTCCGGATGCTGAGCACCGACCATGCCGCCAACCTCCGCCGCAGCTGTTCGGCTGCGCGCCGTGAACGTGCTTTGCGCAATGGTATCAGGCAAACAAACATGACACGTCGGAAACACTTCCCAACATTGCCGCCGGATTCTCGACACGCCGGCCGTGGAAATCCTGAGCCCAGATCGTTCGCGATCGAAGGGGCTGGTCCGCATCACCCATTACGGTGGACCGGCCCTTTGTAATCAAGCTTTTTCGAGACACACGTCGGCGACCGCGACATCCCTCGTATCGGAATTTGAGAGAATATGGGAACGCTTCATATTGCGCTGCTCGCTTTCAGCATGGTCTCGTACTCATCTGCCTAGACGGGGCCGTACCTGGCCACACAGGCCATGATCCCAAGCCCCGGCAGCAGCACATCTCAATTCCAGGAAGACTACAGGGATTGGAGGGTCGCTTGCGTCGTCGTTCCCGACAAGCGGAATGCACGCTTCAGCAACATCTGGTTGACGAGCGCCGGCAGAAGAATGTTCTGGATATCGAGCTGGGCGCTCGCACTGCGGGGAAGCTCGACGGCACACTCGTCCTGCCGCTTGGAATAGCGATTGACCGTGAGACATCCCTCCAAGTGGACGACGGTGCCGACAATCGCCTCGTCCAGATTTAGACCTGCCTGCCAGCTGGCTGCCTGGCGCGCATCGCATTCGATGGCGATTTCCATGAAGAGCCTCCGCAAGGGCGCGAAGCTGAAAGTGTCCGGCTTTGCAGCATCCGGAGACGGCATACCGGTGACCTTCGCGATTTCGCTCGACGGCTTTCCCGAGGCTCTCGACCGGACCATCGCCCTCATGTCGCCGCAAAGCATGAGGTGAGCGCAGGGCTGTATTGCGACCACAGATGCTCGGACACAGGCCGTCCGCCAACGCCATCCCTCCAAGATATTTCTCCCGCGGCCCGAGCAACTTTTCGTCTTAAGTGAGACCATACATGCGATCCGTCCAAAACCGCCTCAGGCTCCCAAGTGCTGCGCTACCGACCACCGTGATCTTTGGTGCCGCAACGACGGTCTATCTCTGCCTTGCCGCTCCTGGGGAAGCTGCGATGATCAGCAACATCGAGGTTCATGGAACGCATCGTCTCTCGGAAGAGGCGGTTCAGTCCAACATCACGATCGTCCCCAACCTGGGCGAAGGCGCAGCGGGCGCTCGTTCAGGTGGGCTTACCTGCATCTTTCGCCAATCGATTCCCGCATGAACTGTCTGGAGGGCAACGCCAGCGCGTCGCTATTGCCAGAGCGCTCATCCTCGAACCGCCAATTCTGCTGCTTGACGAGCCGACCTCGGCGCTTGATGTTTCGGTGCAGGCCGAGATACTCAATCTGCTAGCCGATCAGAAGGACGAACGCCACCTTACCTTCGTTCTCGTCAGCCATGATCTATCCGTCATTGCCCATATGTGCGACCGGGTGCTGGTGATGAAGGGAGGCACGTTTGTCGATGAATTGACAAAGCAAGACCTGGAACAAGGCGTCACACACGCCGACTATTCGCGACAACTCTTCGAAGCCAGCTTTATCTGACGCGAGTCTATTCAGGGCTGATCGCAAGCCGAACCCGAACCGTTCCTTCAACAAAAGCAACGAGCTAATTACATGCGCATTCTCGACTGAAGAAAATCCGTGCCTGTCAAGGTTCACGGCTGAGCCGAATCGTTCCCGATTGGCTGGAAGTCTGTTGTCTGATTGACCAAGCGTCGCCATTGTTCGGCGCTTTGTAAAGCAGACAGATCATCAATAACTGCCTGCCATCGAAGGCAGGCAGTTATCATTTATTTTAAATCAGAGAACAGAAACGTTTTCTGCCTTCGACTTGCCAGTCTTGCGGTCCTGGCCGACTTCGAAGCTGACCTTGTCACCTTCTCTGAGCGATCCACCGCGCTCCAAAGCAGACACGTGAACGAATACATCCGTTCCGCCGTTCTCCGGTGTGATGAAGCCAAAACCCTTGTCGTCGTTGAAAAACTTAACGGTGCCAGTCGGCATGAGAATTCCTTTTGCGTTGTCTCAGTTCGTGAACTTACAGTGAGAATGCCGTCCTATCAACAGTCCCGTGCGTAAGAATGAAAATCAGCTTGGTTCGCCACCTCTCAATGGGGCATGAGAGAGGTGTGATCTCATGCTTCTTGCGGGGTTTCCCGCTGCTCTTCGGGTCTAGGTACTAACATGCAAATCGGCACAATCAATAGCGCGATGACAAGCATTGAAATGAAGGTTGCATGAAGAGCGTGCTGTAGCGCCAGCCTGATCTCTTCGATTCCGCTAACGATGGCGCCCGTTCCGTTGAGCAAAGTTCGCAATTGTTCGGGCGTTATCGCCTGACCGTTGGTGGTGTGTGCCAGCCCGTAGGTGAGCACAGCGCCCAAGATCGCGGCTCCGAGCGTGCTGCCGAGATTGCGCGAAAAGACGTTGGATGCCGTGGCGCTACCGCGTTCGGACGCGCTCACGCTTTCCTGTGTCAGCACCAAGGCGCCGATGTTGAGCAATCCCATGCCGAGACCCATCACCAGTGAACCAAGCCCTGCCAGAACGGCGGAGCTTGTCGGAGTGAGCGCGACCAGCAGGACTGTTCCCGCGGGAATGCAGATGCTGCCGACGATCATGATCGGCCGGAAGCCGAAGCGCGAAAATTGGCGTGATGCGATCGTGGCGCCGATGGGCCAGCCAAGCAGCAGCATGGTCAGCGCGAAGCCCGCGACGAGCGGCGAACGGTTGAGAACAGTCTGCACGTACATCGGCAGGAAGGTCGTCAGACCCATGATCGACATGCTGGCGAAGAACACCGCGAGATTTGCGAATGCTATCGGCCGCTTGAGCCACAGGTCGGGTGCGATCATCGGCGCCTCTGCACGGCGTTCCTGCCAGATGAATGCGACGAGCGAGACCACAAACACTGCAAGTGCGAAGATGGCTTCGGCCGATATCGCATCTTCCATCTCTGTCAGCGCAATCATCAGCGCGGAAATGGAAATGGCAAACAAAACGGCACCGGCTACATCGATTGACACGACCCGCGAGCGTTTTTCCTCATGCAGGAAGAACAAGAAGCCCAAGGCAGCAAGAATGCCGACGGGGACGTTGATCCAGAATATCCAGGCCCATGGAAGATTGTGGATGATCAGGCTGCCAAGCAGCGGCCCGACAACGGCCGACAATGCCCACACACTGGCAAGATAGCCCTGGACCTTGCCGCGCTGGTTCCCTGGGAAGAGGTCGGCCACCACGGTCATCGCCACCGGCTGAACGGCACCGGCGCCGATCCCCTGCAGAAGACGGAAGGCAATCATCGACGGCATCGACCAGGCAAACCCGGCAAGCACGGAGGCGAAAAGGAACAGGTCGATGCCGAGAATGAGCATCGGCTTGCGACCGTAGATATCCGATAGCTTGCCGAACACGACAGTGGTTGCAGTCTGGGTCAGCAGGAATGACGAGAAAACCCAGGAGTAAAGGTTGATCTTTCCGAGCTGGGCAGCGATCTGCGGCATCGCTGTCGAGACAATGGTGGCTTCGATGGCGATCATCGCCATACTTGCCATGATCGCGACGACGACAAGCCCGCGATGCGATGTTTTTCCGGTCATGGATAGCTTTCAGGCCGCTCGGCCCAGTTTTATGGAATGAGAGTCGCCGCCGATGGCGGGATGAAGCCCGATCTACTAAACCCCGGAGAACGCCCGTCAAGCTCAAACTCCGCTCTGTTTGTTAGCGGTATACCAATCGACGCAACCGCTTGGATCACGATTTGTGACCTGCGATGGATTGGGGTTGTGCGCCGTGCTAAACTCAACTTCGGCGTTTTTTGGGGAGGAATGCGATGCTGAGGTCGAACGGGAAGTACGGGCATCTCATTCATAACGCTGGTTGCAGTTGCGCCAACCCGGTTTTGCAGCGGCGATCCCATTACCTCAGCGATTATTCTCGGCGAAACTTTCTTCGCGGTATCGGATCGGTCGCGGCCGTCGGGTTGATGCCGTTGGCCGGTCACGCACAGACCGCGACGGATACTTCCAGGATTTTGTTTAGGCGGGCCAGGGTGTTCGACGGCAAGTCCGACACGCTTCAAGCCGGCGTTCAAGTGCTGGTCGAAGGGCAAAAGATCGTTGCCATCGACAAGTCAAACAATCCTCCACCTGACGGAACGACCGTGGTCGATTGTGCCGATGGCGTCCTGATGCCGGGGATGATCGATGCGCATTGGCATACGATCTACGCTGCCGTTCCCCTTCAGGTTCTGTTGGCCGGCGACCCCGGGATCATCTTTGCAGCGTCGACGGCCGAAGCCGAACGCACATTGATGCGGGGGTTCACCACGGTTCGTGATCTGGGCGGGCCGGTTTTCACCTTCAAGCAGGCGATCGATACCGGCCTTATTCCCGGCCCCAGGATCTTTCCTGCGGGCGCGATGATCACGACGTCAGGCGGTCATGGCGACCTCAGGATGCCGTCGGAGATCCCCGCGAGAGAAGGGCAGTTAAGCCTCAGCGAAATGATGGGAAGCGCGGCGATCGTTGATGACGTCGGCGAGTTGAAGCGAAGGGTGCGCGAGCAACTTCTTCAGGGCGCGTCGCAGGTCAAGCTTGTCGGCGGCGGTGGCGTTTCGTCGCCGCGTGCGCCGCTCGACATGACGACGTTCAGCGAGGCCGAGATTCGCGCCGCCGTCGATGTCGCTCGTGACTGGAACACTTACGTGACCGTCCACGCCTATGCCTCCAACACGGTTCAGCGGGCAATTGCGGGCGGAGCAGCCTGCGTCGAGCATGCGCATCTGATGGACGAGAACACGGCCAGAACGTTTGCCGACAAGAGCGTCTGGCTGAGTACCCAACCTTTCCTGAGCATGGACGATACCGGCTCTCAGACCGGCGTCGGCGCGGAACGCGCAGCGCGCTTGTTCCTCGGAACGCCGAAAATCTACGGTTACGCGAAGAAATTTGGCATCAAGACTGCCTGGGGTTCGGACGTTCTGTTTTCGCCCGCCCTCACGTCCCGCCAGAACAACATGCTGACCCATCTCTCGAACTGGTACACCAACGCGGAGGCATTGCGGATGGCGACCTCGGGCAATGCGGATCTGCTGGCGCTTTCGAATCTTCGCACGCCCTACGCAGGTGCGCTCGGTGTCATCCAGAAAGACGCGCTCGCCGATATATTGGTATGGGACGGCAATCCGCTCGACGACTTCAAACTCGTCGAGGATCCGCAACGAAACCTGAAGGTCATCGTCAAGGACGGTCGGATCTTCAAGAATACGCTCTGAAATACGGGAAACCTCGAATGACGGACATTCGGGAAGCGGCCTTCGCAGCGCAAGGTCGCATCCCGTATCACAATGCTAACCGCCACGTCCTTCGTAGCCTGTCCCTGCGTCGTCCTTTGCAGACGATGCATTTGTTTCCTGCAGCACGGTAAAATGTCTCTTCAGGACCGCCAACTGGCTTTGCGACCATCCTCTGACATCGGTTACCGCAACCCAGGCATCGATATAGTGCTCGGGCGCGTAGACGTGACCGAAGCCCATCGGCGTCTTGTTGGCAACGAGCATGTCGAGGACCAACTGGAAGCCGGTGACGATGGGATACCATCGAAGTTGTGGCGAGACGTCCCTGGCGAGCGGCTCCCGCATCCAATCCGGGGACCGGTAGAAATCTTCAAAGCTGAAAAGGACGATCGGATCACTGGCATATTGAAGATAGACGATCCGAAGAGGCCCCCAGGTTTGTGGTATCTCCTGTCCAGGAAAACCGTTCTGATTCATGAAGCGGATCAACCGTCCATCGCGGAATTGCGGAAGGCGCGCGAGCGATCCGGCATTTCTTTCTTCGGTTATGCTCTTCCAAAGTGCGCTCGTGAATGGCGGGCCGCTCCAAAGCGCGCCCTGGACCGGATCGTCGATCATTTCGAAAAGGCGCGTCGATTGCTGCGAGTTCATCGCGCCGAGGCTCAATCCATATAGATACAGCTTCGGTCGCGTCTCTTTCGGCAGCTTCGTCCAGTAACCATAGATCTGCGAGAACAGGGCTCTGGCCGTGTCCGCGCCGTATTCGGGATGGGCGAGAAGGGAGAGCGGGCTGCTGAGGTAGGAATACTGGACGGCAACGCTCGCGATATCTCCGTCATGAAGATATTCAACCGTATCGATGGCGGCTGGGTCCACCCAGCCGGTGCCGGTTGGTGTGATCACGATCAACACCGAACGCGAGAAACCGCCTTGGCGCTTGAGTTCCTCCAAAGCCAGTCGCGCCCGACCTTCCGCAGTCTGCTCCGATTGGAGGCCCACATAGACACGGATCGGTTCCAGGGCCGGTCGCTCGGTGATGGCTCCGATATCACTCGCACGCGGACCAGACGCGACGAACTCTCTTCCGGCGCGCCCCAACTCGTTCCACGAAATCAGCGACGAAGGGCTGCCTGTCCTCTGGGCTTCTCCAGGTCGCGGGCGTTCAGGCTCAAGCAAAGCGTCGTATTGTCTATAGGACGCGTCGAGCAACCGGAACACGGCGCGGGCCAACACGTCGCTTGCCAGCGACCATAAGATCACAGTCGTGAGCGTGACTGCCAAAGTGATGGCGACCCGAGGCGGTATGTAGCGTCGCATCGGTCTGTCGATCACAACGGCCAGCCCCTTGGCGAGACGGGCAAGAACGAGCAGGACCGCAAAGGTGACCGCAGCGATCCCGCAGACGATGAACGGGTTAAAGCTGTCGACCGGTGGCATCCCCACGGCATGTCTCACGGAATTCTGCCAATCAGCCGAGAGCCAAAGCGCCGCGACGACGAAAGCGAGACTGACCACCGCTGCAGCATAGCGTGTTGCTGTCTGCCATCGATCGATCCGCGGAAGGCCGAGATAGGCCCAGAGCCAAGTGACGAACGCACCAATTGCATAGCCTATGAAAAAACAAAGCCCGGCAAGGGCTCCTTGTGGCAGCGGATCGCGCGGTACCAGGGTTGGCGTCAGCGCGGATGCAAAAAGAAGACTACCGACAAGAAGGCCGAGCCGGGACAGGTTTCCCAAAGCGATCGTGGCAACATGCCCCCACTTTAATTTCCGGCCTGCCATTGCATTATCGACCATGCTTGCCCCAGTTCTTCAGATTCGCAGTTGTCAGTGAGTCGTCGTCGATTTGCTGCTGGCCACGATGGTATCGTCACCGAAAAGACGCCGCTTGATTGCCTCCCTGACGGTTTGAACGAACAGATAGAGCAATGGGATCATGACGAGGCCAATGGCCGTCCCGACGAGCAGCCCACCGAGAACCGTGATGCCGATTGCCTGGCGGCTGCCGGCTCCGGCACCGGTGGCGACGACGAGCGGCAACACGCCGAGCACCGAAGCCAGCGCGGTCATCAGCACCGGCCTGAAGCGCTGCGACGTGCCATCCACCGCTGCTTCCATGATCCCCAGGCCTTGCTCCCGGCGCTCCTTGGCGAACTCGACGATCAGGATCGCATTCTTGGCGGCAAGGCCGATCAGCAGCAGCAATCCGATCTGTGCATATATGTTTAGGTCGATGCCGCCGATTACGAGACCGGCGAGCGCGCCCAGCACCGCTGCTGTCACCGACATCATTACGGCGAGGGGCACGCTCCAACTTTCATACTGGGCCACGAGGAAGAGGTATGTGAAGACGATCCCCATGATCAGGATGATGACCGTCTCGCCGGCAGCCTGCTTCTCCTGAAGCGCCAGTCCTGTCCATTCGAAGCTGAAGCCAGGCGGGAGCTTTTCAGCGGCGAGTGCTTCCATCGCATTCAGGGCATCGCCCGTGCTCGCGCCGGCCGCTGCCTGCCCATTGATCGCCGCAGACGGGAAGAGGTTGTAGCGGTTTATCGAATTCGGGCCATAAGTCGTTGAAATGGACAGAAGTCCTTGCAGCGGAACCATATCCCCGGATTGGCTTCGCACCCTCAGCCGCTGGACGTCCTCGGTTCGCATTCGAAAGTTCGGCTCATCTTGAAGTCGCACCTGGTAGACCCGCGAGAACATATTGAAATCATCCACATAAGATGATCCGAGATGGGCCTGCAATGTGCTGAAGATGACCGCAGGCGAGACGCCGTAAAGTTCCGCGCGCTTCCGGTCGATGTCGAGATAGATTTGTGGCGCGTCGGCTGAAAAGGTGCTGAAGACATCCGTCAGATTGGGTCTTTGATTTGCGGCGACGATCACCCCGCGCATCACTTCGGCCAACTCTTCCTGGCTCTGGCCGGCGCGGGCCTGAAGGCGGAAATCAAAGCCGCCGGTGGTGCCGAGGCCCGGAATGGCCGGCGGATTGAACGGCACCACGGACGCTGTCGACACTGCGCTGAACTGCGCGCGCAGCCGCTGCATCAACGCGAAGACGCTCTGATCCCGCGAGCGCTCGTTCCACGGCTTCAAGGCCGAGATGATCATCCCGGAATTCGAGCCTCCGGCTCCGATCATGCTGGCGCCGGCGATCCCGATCGTATTGGCCACGCCCGGTGTCTGCTGCAGCAACGTGGTGACCGTCCTGATCGTCTGCTGGGTGCGCTCGAGCGAGGCGGAATCCGGCAGTTGCACATTGACGAACAGATAGCCCTGATCCTCCGACGGCACAAAGCCGGCTGGCAGCATCCGATAGAAGCCATAGATTCCTGAAGCAACCAGGACCACGACCAGCGCGCTGATTACGGCACGGCGAGCAAACACGTTGAGCAGGTGCAGATAGAACCGTCTGGAAACGTCCAGCCCCTGGTTCACTTTGCTGAAGAACCCCGATCGCCTCTCCTTCGGTGGACGAAGGATCAGCACGCAGAGCGCCGGGCTGAGTGTTAGGGCATTGATCGTCGAGAAGGTGATCGTCACGAGAATCGTGACCGCAAACTGCCGATAGAGTTCACCGGTGATACCCGCCAAAAATGCGACCGGCACGAACAGAGCCGCCAGCACGAGGGTGGTTGCGACGATGGGCCCGGTGACTTGGTTCATCGTCAGCAGCGTGGCTTCGCGCACGTCCGCTCCCGTCTCGCTCATGATGCGCTGGACATTCTCGACGACGATGATCGCGTCGTCCACCACCAGGCTGATGGCCAGGATCATAGCGAAGAGTGTGATCGTGTTTGCCGAGTACCCCATGAGATAGAGCACGGCGAAGCCGCCCACCAGCGAGACCGGTATCGTCAGTGTCGGGATGATCGTGGCACGCCAGTCCTGCAGGAAGAGAAAGACCACCGCCACAACAAGCACGAAGGTGATCGCCAAGGTCACGAAAATCTCATGGATGGTCTGACGAACGAAGGCTGTCGTATCGAAAACAACCGTATAGGCGACGTCATCGGGAAATGCCTTCGACAGTGTCTTCAATTCGTCCAGCACCGCCTCCGACACCGCGAGCGCGTTGGCGTCTGCTGACTGATAAACAACGACGGTAGCGCTCGGCTGTCCGTTGAGGGTCGATGTTGAATCGTAGGATTGCGCGCCCAGTTCGACCCTCGCGACGTCGTGAAGCCGCACAATCGCGCCGTCGCTGTTGGTTCGAATGATGATATTGCCGAACTCCGACGCATCGGCCAATCGCCCGCGTGCCTGGACGGTCAGCTGCAACTGCTGGCCAGGGGTCGAGGGAGGGGAGCCCAATTGCCCGGCGGATGCCTGCGCGTTCTGCGCTTGAATGGCCACGGTCAGATCGGACGCCGTGACGCCGAGAGCCTGCATGCGGTCGGGGTTCATCCAGATGCGCATGCTGTATGCCGGGCCGAAGACGCTTGCTTCCCCAACGCCCTTCAGGCGGGCGATCGCGTCGCGGATGTTGATCATCGCGTAATTGCTGATGAAAACGTCGTCCTTCGTGCCCTTGGGAGAGTAGACGGCGAAACCGAGCAGCATGCTGGACGAACGGCTTCTGACCGACACGCCCGTCTGGGTCACGGCGGCGGGAAGCCGCGGCGTGGCCATCGCCACCCGATTTTGCACGTTGACCTGAGCGATAGCCGGATCGGTGCCCGGCAAGAATGTCACTGTCAGGCTGTAGGTGCCATTGTTCGTGCTTGACGACGACATATAAAGCATGTCTTCGACGCCGTTCACCTGGTCTTCGATCGGCGCGCCGACGCTCTCGGTCATCACGCCGGCATTGGCGCCGGGATAGCTTGCGGTGACCTGCACCTCAGGCGGCGTGATCTGCGGAAATTGGGCGACCGGGATCAGAAATAGCGAGACAGCCCCGGCGATCATCATGACAATCGCGACCACCATTGCAAATCTGGGTCTGGCAATGAAGCTGGACGATATGTTCATTGCGATGACCCGGATTGAGATGACCCGGGTGCCACGGCCGTGACGCTGCCGCTGGCCGGCGATGCCGGCGTGGGATTGACCGCAAGTCCTTCGGACACGTTCTGCAGCCCTTCGACGATCAGCGTCTCGCCGCCACTCAGCCCGTCCGCGACGACCCAATTTCCCTCGACCTGCTCGGCCAGCTTTACGCGCCGCGTCTCGACCTGTCGGCTACCATTGACAAGCATGACGAACTTGCCGTCGTGGTCCTGCTGGACGACGCCGACGGGCACGACGGGACGCAATTTCTTTTCGGCTTCGGAGATGATGACAGTGACGAACTGACCGGGGATCAGCAGCGATTGCCGATTGGGAAACAGTGCTCGGATGGGCAAAGTGCCGGTCGATGGATCGATCTCGTTGCCGAAGAAGTCCATGTCGCCGGGTTCAGCGTAGGCCTGGCCGTTCGACAGCCGCAGCGTCGGCTTGTAGCGCCTGACGAGTTCCTCCTTGCCGATATCGCCGGCGGCGGCGCGCAGGTCGAGGATCGAGCGGTCGCTGACGGAGAACACCACGCGGATAGGATCCAGTTCAACGACACGCGCGAGGATCTGCGAACTGCCGCTGACGAAGCTGCCATCCGACAATCCCGCAGCACCGATGCGTCCGTCGATCGGCGAGACTATCTTGCTGTAACTGAGGTTGAGCTCTGCCCGGTCCACCCGCGTCTGCGCCGACAACACATTTGCCTGCCCGGTTTCGACAGCTGCCTGACTCTGCTCCAGCGTGGCGCGCGATATGGTCTGGCTGCTCAGCGTTTGGTTGCGCGCAAGCTGGCGCTGCGCATCCGCGAGGGTGGCCTCGGCGCTCGTTTGCGCCGCCTTCGCGGCCGCCAGCGCGATGTCGAGAGATCGCCGATCTATCAGAAAAAGCGGCTGGTCCTTTGTGACAAGCTGACCTTCGTCGAACAGACGCTTGTCCAGAAAGCCTTCGATCCGCGAGCGGATGTCAACGGCATTGACCGCCTCCACGCGACCGACGAATTCGTGCTTGGGCGATACATCTTCAATCGCAACGCTGATCACGCCGACAGAGGGAGCCGTCTGCGCGGCCACAGACTGTGGCATCGATATGACTGCCGCAAGCAGTGCCGTAACGCATGCCGGCGGAATTCGACGTCGCACGTTCATCGACCAGTCTCCAGCAGAACCGAGATGAAGTCTCAACTCAAGCGTAGGGAAGCAGTCATAGGGGCAGTGGCAATGAGCAAGGTTTACTGCTTACCGTTGCAATCGGCAAGGCCAAGCAGCGACCGCTTGGCGCAGATCAACCTAATCGCCCGCGCAGTTCGGCGTTTTCCTTTTCCAGTTGGGCGATCCGTTCGTGCAGCGGCAGGACCGCCGTGGCGATTTCCTTTTCCGTGAAGCGTGGCGTGATGTGCTGCGGGCAGTTCCAGTCGAAGCTTGCCAATCGTAGCCGAAATATCCTTTCGAGCCTGGCCTTGTACCCGCCGTCCGTCACCAGCTCGGTCAGCAACGGCTCGTCTGCCAGTCCCAGCTTCTCTACGTGGGCGTAGATCTTCAGGCGTGTGCGTCGGGGATAATCCATGAGAAACAGACACGTACGGTCGTTGGCCGAAAGATTGCCGGTGCTGATGTATTGCCGGTTGCCGCTATAATCCGCGAAGGCCAAGCTGCGGTCGTCTATAACCTTGAGGAACCCGCGCGGTCCACCCCTGTGCTGGACGTAGGGCCAGCCCGTCTCCGACGTCGATGCGATGTAGAAGCTGTCGCGCTCGTCGATGAACGCGCGTTCGTTTTCCGTAAAGCGGTCGAACTCCCGGTGACCCTTGAAATCCTGCCAGATGCCATCCACGCCCATCTCCGCTTGTGCCGCACGCACACTCGGGGTCCGGGCAATATCCATAAATCCATAGGGCATAGTGTTTCTCCGGAATGTGTCTCGACGCCGAGGCATCTCATTATTTGCTATGTGTTCATGCCAAGCGACAAGAGCAACCGGAATATTGCAAACCTTCGGGCGCGCCCCAATCGAACTCGAACGGACGATCGTTCAAAACAGGCGACATTTCTCAATGCCCCTTGGCGCGGACGTGTTATGAACGAAGCTGCCTGCTATGCTTCTCATGGCAAAGCTGCGGATTATCCGCTTCGGCTGACGGTGGCGCACCGCTCATCCTGCCACGATCAGCGTCGAGGGGTCCCTTTGCTCATACGCTATGGCTACGATATCACCGTCACCTGCCCGCAGGCGACGCCAATGCTGACGATGCTGACACCGAGGCTCGAACGAGCCGCCGATATCCAGTCTCCGGATGTGGTCGTGACCAATCCGCAGACATCGACTAGCAGCTACGCTGACCTGTTCGGAAACATCTGCCGTCGATTCATAGCCCCCGCCGGCGATCTCCAGATCTGGGGCGACGGGACGCTCGAAGATACCGGCCTGCACGATCCGGTCTTCCAGGATGCGCAGGAAGTGCCTGTTGGCGATCTGCCGGATGAATGCCTGATCTATCTCATGGGCAGCCGATATTGCGAGACCGACCGCCTCAGCCAGATTGCCTGGGACAGGTTCGGGCATGTCGCGCCGGGCTGGGGAAGGGTCCAGGCGATCTGTGATTTCGTGCATGACCATATCACCTTTGGTTATCAGGACGCCCGCTCGACGCGCACGGCATTGGAAGCGTACGAGGAACGCATCGGGGTCTGCCGCGACTATGCCCATCTTGCCATCGCACTTTGCCGCTGCATGAATATTCCGGCGCGTTACATCAACGGCCATCTCGGCGATATCGGGGTCCCGATTCTGGATCCGATGGACTACAGCGCCTGGATCGAGGTCTATCTCAGCGGCCAATGGATGACCTTCGATCCGCGAAACAATATCCCACGCATCGGCCGTATCGTCGTTGCCAGAGGACGCGATGCCGCCGATGTGCCGCTGATCGTCTCTTTCGGGCCGCACGTTCTGAAGTCGTTCCGGATCTGGACCTACGAGCTCAACGAGTGAGGCCATGATGCCGACGTTGGCACTAGCGCGACATTTCCGGTCGATGTGGATGATGCGAGTGCTAGAAAGCCCTAATCGTCTGTCGCACTAAACAAGCGAAAAACATTATTGTCGTTATAGTCTATAAATTGGATCGTTTTGTCTATGTGCGTCTGAGCATCCTTCGTAGTCTTGTCCCGTCGAAACAGTTTCACGCTGATGCACAAGCTCAGCAATTGGGGGCGAAACATGAATATCAAGGGTCTCATCGCAGGTCTTACACTTGGCGTTGCCAGTGTAGCCGCACCGTTTATCGCACAGGCGGCCGACAAGAAGGTTGTCGTTGCCTACCAGACGGACGCGTTGCCATCGTCCGTCGCCATTGCCAACGGGGAATTCTCCAAGGCCACCGGCTACGACATCGATTTCCGCAAATTCAACTCGGGCGCCGAAATTTTTGCGGCAATCGCCTCGGGTGACGTGCAGGTCGGTTATGTCGGCTCCAGCCCATTCGCGGCTGCCACCTCGCGCGGCCTCGCCGTCAAGGCGTTCTACCTCTCCTCGATCTCGGGCATCGACGAAGCATTGGTCGTCCGCAACGGTTCGGGCATCGAGACCCTCAAGGATCTGAAGGGCAAGAAGCTGGCGGCGGCGCCTGTGTCTACGGACCATTACCAGCTGCTGGCGCTGATCAAGTCGCTCGGCCTCAGCGAGAAGGATGTGCAGGTTTTCGCCATCCCGCAGCCTGAAATCGTCGCCAGCTACAACCGCGGCGACATTGATGGCGGCTTCGTCTGGGATCCAGCGCTGACCGAACTGAAAAAGAATGGCAAGGTTCTTGCCACCTCCAAGGACGTCGCCGATAAGGGCGCGCCGACCTTCTCCGCCTGGGTAGCGGCATCGAAATTTGCCGATGAGAACCCTGAGTTCCTCAAGGGCTTTTCCGGCGTGATCAACAAGTATTACGCCTCCTTCGCCGACGACAAGAAGGCCTGGGGTCCGGACAGCGAGAACGCCAAGCTGCTGGCAAAGGCGCTGGGCGGCACCGCCGATCAGCAGGCTGCGGCACTGAAGAACCTGACGCTTCTCACTCCTGAAGTTCAGGCATCGGATGCATGGCTCGGTGGCGGCGAGAAGTCGGGTGCAGCCAAGATCCTCAAGGACACGGCGACGTTCCTGAAGGAGCAGGGCAAGGTCAGCGAAGTGCTGCCGAGCTACGCCGCCTTCGTGACGCCCGACGCGCTCGCCAACGCAAGCAACTAACGAGACCCCAAGGTGCGCTCGCGCACCTCGTAACGCTGGCGCGACACCGCGCCGGCGTCCTGCATTGAAGAGGCGACCCATGCTCAAAGTCGATCACGCGAGTGTCTATTTCAAAACACGAGACGGAAACACCGTTCATGCACTCGACCGTGTCTCGCTCGATATTCCCGATAACAGCTTTGTCGTCGCGCTCGGCGCATCCGGCTGCGGCAAGTCCACGCTGCTGAACGCCATCGCCGGCTTCCTGCCGCTGTCGGATGGAACGATCACGCTGGATGGCCGGCCCGTCGTCTCGCCGGGTGCCGATCGTGGCGTCGTTTTTCAGAAGGACACGCTTCTTCCCTGGAACACGGTGATCGACAATGTCGCGCTGGGCCTTAAATTTGCCGGTCTGTCGAAAGCGACACGGCGCGAACGCGCTGAGGAATTGCTGCAACTTGTCGGCTTGAAGGATTTTGCCAAGGCTTTCCCCTATGAGCTCTCGGGTGGCATGCGCCAGCGCGTCGGCATTGCTCGAGCTTTGGCGACGGAGCCCGCCGTACTCCTGATGGACGAACCGTTCGGCGCGCTCGACAGCCTGACGCGTGAACAGATGCAGGAATTGCTGGTCTCGATCTGGAAGAAAACGCACACGCGGATTTTCTTCATCACCCATTCGATCGAGGAGGCTTTGTTCCTCGGCACCCAGGTCGTGGTCATGTCGCCGCGCCCAGGCCGCACCGTTGCCCGCTTCGATCTCGATTTTGTCCGCCAGTTCGCCGAAACCGGCGACGCGCGGTCGGTCAAGACATCGCCCGAATTCGCCAATCTGCGCGAGGAAATCCGTGACATCCTCCACGGTTCTGAAGACTTGAGGAGTGCCGCCGAATGAGCGAGTTCACACAGACCGGACAGGTCCTCATCGGTGTGCCCGCCGACCAGCCGAAACTCGTCAAGATGAAGGGCTTCGGGGTCGGCGAGAAGCCGACCGTGCTGATAAGCGTCGCCACGGCGCTTGTGCTTCTCGCCGCCTGGTGGCTTGTCGCCAAGCTGGCGCTTGTGCCGCACCTCTTCCTGCCGACGCCCAACGAGGTCTGGTTCCAGATCGGCGTCATCTATCGCGATGGCTATGCCGGGGCGACGCTCTACGAGCACATCTCCGCAAGCCTTTTCCGGATCATCACGGCTGCCGCAATTGCCACCGTGGTCGGTATTCCCGTCGGTCTGCTGATGGGGCTGAACCGGTGGGTGAAGGGCGTGCTCGATACGCCCATCGAGTTCTACTGGCCACTGCCGCCGCTCGCCTACCTGCCGCTGATGATCATCTGGCTCGGCATCGGCGAGACCTCTAAGGTGACGCTGCTGGTGCTGGCGATGTTCGCGCCCATCTGCCTGTCGGCCCAGGCCGGCGTCCGCTCGTTGCCGATCGAACGCGTCAATGCGGCACGATCGCTGGGTGCCAAGCCGTGGCAACTGCTGTTGAACATCGTCCTGCCATCGGCGCTGCCGGAAATCCTCACCGGTCTCAGGATTGCGCTCGGCATCGGTTGGGGCACGCTGGTCGCCGCCGAACTGATCGCCTCGACCCGCGGAATTGGCTTCATGATCATGTCGGCCTCGCAATTCCTGGCAACGGACGTGGTTTTCGTCGGCATCGGCATCATCGCCGCCTGCGCCTTCGCTTTCAGCGCCGCCATTCGAATGCTGGAAGCGGTTCTTGTGCCCTGGAAGGGCAAAAGCTAGCCGGGTCGCGCCGCCGAGTATCGCGCGCAGTCGGTCGCTTCTGGGCGAACTGCGCGCGAACAGCACAACTCGGGGTCAGCACACGTTTCAGCAACTCAACGTTTGCTCGCCGCAGCTGATCGGCTGGAAGTCGCCGTGCCTCAAGACGCACAAAAGCCCGCGAAATTCACCAGTTAGTGGACGAAATTTCTAAAGCGCATCGCAACCGGGGAGGGCAGTTTCTCGCGCCGGGCACGCGCTTTCTTTAAGTTCAGCGTCAACGTTCAAAACTGGAGCCATGCATGAACCGCTTCTTCATCCTCGGGACCGCCCTTGCCGCACTCATTTCCGTTCCGGCGCTGGCAGAGCAGCCGACGAAACTACTGAATGCGTCCTACGACGTCTCGCGCGAACTTTTCGTCGTCGAGAACGAAGCGTTCATCAAGCAGCATCCCGGCATTACGATCGACCAATCGCATGCTGGCACCTCCAAGCAGGCCCGTTCGATTCTTGAGGGTCTGGAAGCGGACGTCGTGACCTTCAACCAGGCAACCGATATTGACCTGCTGGCCAAGAATGGTTTCGTATCCAAGGATTGGACAAAGGCGTTTCCAAACAGCGCGTCGCCCTTCTATTCCTTCCCGTCGTTCCTGGTACGTGCGGGCAACCCGAAGAACATCAAGGACTGGAGCGATCTGGCGCGTGACGATGTGCACGCGGTGTTCCCGAACCCGAAAACATCTGGCAATGCGCGCTACACCTATCTCGCCGCCTATGCCTGGGCCAAGGAAGCCTACAAGGGCGACGAGGCGAAGATCGACGACTACATCACCAAGATCTTCGACAACGTTCCGGTATTCGACACCGGTGGCCGTGCATCGACCACGACATTCGTCGAGCGTGAAACCGGTGACGTGCTCATCACCTTCGAAGCCGAGACACGCGGTATCGTCAAGCAGTACGGAGCGGACAAGGTCGAGGGCGTCATCCCCTCCGTCAGCCTTCTCGCCGAGTTCCCGGTTGCCGTCGTCGACAAGGTTGCCGCCAAGCACGGCACCGAAGCGCTCGCCAAGTCCTACCTCGATTTCCTCTACACGGAGGAAGGTCAGCGGATTGCCGCGCAGTTCGGCCACCGCGTTCACAATGAAAAGGTGGTCGGCGAATTCAAAGACCAGTTCCCGGCCATCCGTCTCGTCAACGTCGATGACACGTTTGGTGGCTGGGCAAAGATACAGAAGGATCACTTCGCTTCCGGCGGCATTCTCGACAAGCTTTACGGCAGCCGTTAAGCAGAACTGCATTGTGGAGTACAGGCCCGGCGGACGCGCGTTCGCCGGGCCGCTCCGCATCTGGACGCCGGTGGGACAGGGGTGATGAGACAGGGAATGATGGCTTGAGACGGAATGTGCTGCCCGGACTGCGCCTGTCATTGGGCGTGACGCTGCTTTATGTCGGATTGATCGTCGTGCTGCCGCTCGCGGCCCTGGTCTTCAAGGCCTCAAGCCTTGGTTTTCACGACTACTGGGAGATCGTGTCCTCATCGCGAGCGCTTGCCAGCTACCGCGTCACCGTGCTTTGCGCGCTCGGCGCGACTGTTTTCAACCTGTTCTTCGGCTTCGCGCTGGCCTGGGTGCTGACGCGCTATCGCTTTCCCGGTTGGAGATTGGTGGATGCGTTGGTCGATCTGCCGTTCGCGCTGCCAACGGCCGTCGCAGGCATCTCCCTGACGGCGCTATTTGCCGCCAACGGCTGGTTCGGCTCGGTGCTTGAAAAGGTGGGCATCCAGGTGGCCTACACGCCGATCGGCATTACCATCGCCATGTGCTTCACGAGCCTTCCGTTCGTCGTCCGAACGGTACAGCCGGTGCTCGAGGATCTCGATCCGGCACTGGAAGAGGCTGCGCAATCGCTTGGCGGATCCGATTGGACGATTTTCCGCAAGGTCATGCTACCGCTTTTGGCCCCGGCTCTGCTGGCCGGCGTATCGCTGTCGTTCGCGCGCTCGCTTGGCGAATTCGGCGCCATCATCTTCATCGCCGGCAATCAGCCGATGTCGACCGAGATCACCGCGCTGCTCGTCTTCATCCGGCTTGAGGAATACGACTATCAGGCCGCCGCCGCCGTCGCGTCGGTGCTGCTGATCACGGCCTTTGTGATGCTCGCGCTCACCAACTGGATGCAGGCACGCGCCTTGCGCTACACGGTAAGGAACTGATCATGAGCGCCGCACCCACCCGCCGCAGGCCGCCACGCGTCGGCGACCAGCCTATCTTCCGACGTACCCTGATCGGGCTCGTGCTTTTCATCGGCGTGTTTCTGGTGCTTGCGCCGCTTGTTGTCATCGGCGTCGAAGCCTTCGCGAAGGGCTGGCAGGTCTATAGTGCAACGATCAGCCATCCCGACACGCTGCATGCGATCATGCTGACAGTCCTCACGGCTCTCGTCGCGGTTCCAGTGAACACGGCGTTTGGCGTCGCCGCTGCGTGGTCGATCACCAAGTTCGACTTCTGGGGCAAGCGCTTTTTGCTGATCGTGATCGAGATACCCTTCTCCGTTTCTCCGATCGTCGCCGGCGTGGCCTATCTGTTCGTTTATGGCCTGCAGGGCATATTCGGGCCTGCATTGGACGCCTGGAATATCAAGATCCTGTTCGCCGTCCCCGGCATCATCCTTGCGTCACTGTTCGTGACCGCGCCCTTCGTCGCGCGTGAACTGATACCGCTGATGCAAGCGCAGGGGCGCGATCTGGAGGAGGCCGCGACCTCGCTCGGCGCGTCCGGCTGGCGCACGTTCTTTTCTGTTACGCTACCGAATATAAAATGGGCGCTGCTTTACGGCGTCGTTCTCTGCAATGCCCGGGTGATGGGCGAGTTCGGTGCGGTCTCCGTTGTATCAGGCAATATCCGCGGTCAGACCAACACCTTGCCCCTGCACATCGAACTGCTCTATCACGACTACCAGGCCACAGGCGCCTTCGCCGCCGCGTCGATCCTCGCCGTCATTGCGGTCTTCACCATCATCGCCAAGGTCGCGCTCGAACGGCGAGGGGCCGGCCGTCGAGCCAGTCCGGCCGCGCGGCCGTCGCTCCTCTCCAAGCCAGCCGAGAACAACGCATGAAAATCCGCCTCGACCAGATCGTCAAGACATTCGATACCTTTCGCGCGGTGCGCGGCGTCTCGCTGGAGATCGAAAGCGGCGAACTCGTTGCTCTGCTCGGCCCCTCCGGCTCGGGAAAAACCACGATCCTAAGGATGGTGGCCGGTCTTGAATACGCCGATGGTGGCCATATCCATTTCGGCGATCAGGATGCGACCGATATTCCTGTTCGCGATCGCGGCGTCGGCTTCGTTTTCCAGCACTACGCGCTGTTCCCGCACATGACGGTCGCCGAAAACATCGCCTTTGGCATGAAGGTCTCAAGGGTGAAGCGCGAGAAGGCGGCCATCGCTGCGCGCGTCATCAAACTGCTGCGTCTCGTCCGGCTCGAAGGGCTCGGCGATCGGTTCCCGGCACAGATTTCTGGTGGCCAGCGGCAGCGCGTGGCGCTGGCAAGGGCGCTCTCGGTCGATCCGAAGGTCCTGCTTCTCGATGAACCGTTCGGCGCGCTCGACGCCAATGTTCGGCATGACCTACGCCGCTGGCTGCGCGAGATTCACCAGGAACTCGGCATCACGACGATCTTCGTCACGCATGACCAGGAGGAGGCACTGGACCTTGCGGACCGCGTCGTCATCCTGAGAGAGGGTGCAATCGTTCAGCAGGGTACCCCCGAAGAGGTTTGCCGCAATCCGCGATCAGCATTCGTGATGCGCTTCCTCGGCGATGCGAACGTACTGCCGGCTGAGATCCGCAGCGGCGTTGCCTATGCCGGCGGCGCTTCGATCGAGGCGCTGGACATCGCGGACGGCAAAGCCGAGCTCTACGCGCGACCAGCCGATCTCGACTGGTCGCTTCAGGGCCCCGGCATTGACGCCCGGATTGACCGTGTCCTCGACCGACCAGATGGAAGGCGCGTGCTCGCGAGTACAGGGACCGGTACGCAACTTGAATTCGACGTCGAACCCGAGCGCGTCATGAAATCGGGAGATCGCGGCTTCGTGACGATACGCCGTGCCAAGGTGTTTCCAGTCTAGCGACCGACCGGCACCGCCGGCCGCCAAGGATCTACAAACCGGTATAGTCCGGCTGCATCGTCTTCGGCTCAGGCCGTTATCCGTTGCTGTGTCGCCTTGTCGAACACATGAATATTTTTCGTCTTCAACGAGAGCTGGACCTTTTGCCCAGGCGTTAGCGACGCACGTTCGCGCATCACCCACGTCAGCTCTTTGCCCTCTACCTCAAGCGCGACGTGCGTTTCAGATCCCGTCGGCTCGACCACGCTAACTGTTGCGGACAGTCCGCCCTCGGTGCCGAAGGCGATGTCTTCTGGCCGGATGCCAACAATGACGTCCTTCCCTCCAGCGTCCACCACACCGGCGAGCAGCTCGATCGACGTGCCGGATGCGAGCGTCAGGCGAGGCTGGCTGCCTCCCGTTAATCTGCCTTCGAGGAAATTCATTGCGGGAGAGCCCATGAAGCCGGCGACAAAGACATTCTGCGGACGGTCGTAGAGCTCCAGCGGCGTCCCGATCTGCTCGACGTTGCCGCCCTGCAGCACGACGATCTTGTCGGCCATCGTCATGGCCTCGATCTGGTCATGCGTGACATAGACGATGGTGGTTTTCAAACGCTGGTGCAGCGCCTTGATCTCCGCCCGCATCTTGACGCGCAGCTTGGCGTCGAGATTAGACAGTGGTTCGTCGAACAGGAATACCTTAGGATCGCGCACGATCGCGCGGCCCATCGCCACGCGCTGGCGTTGACCGCCCGATAGCTGCGCCGGCTTGCGGGAGAGCAGCGGCTGTAAACTCAGAATCTCTGCGGCCTCGGCCACCTTTCTGTCTATCTCGGGCCGCTTGACGCCCGCGAGCTCAAGCGCGAAGCCCATGTTCTGGGCGACTGTCATCTGCGGATAAAGTGCGTAGTTCTGGAACACCATCGCGATATCGCGATCCTTGGGCTGCAGGTTGTTCACCACGCGCCCGCCGATCGAGATTTCGCCGCCAGTAATCTCTTCCAGTCCCGCGATCATCCGCAGCAGGGTCGATTTTCCGCACCCGGATGGGCCGACCAGGATGACGAATTCGCCGTCGGCGATATCGACGTCCACGCCATGAATGATGTTGACGGCGCCGTACGACTTCTTGACGTTTCTAATGGCCAATCCGGACATAGAATTCCTCCCTGTGAGACGTTGCTCAGCGCTTGCTGCGAACCCGAAGCGCCATATACGGCTTGCCCGGCAACTCGACGCCGAAGGCTGCATCCGGCTTGCCGCCGCGCACGACTGCACCGTGGCGGGTCGGATGTGGAACCGGTGCCTCGACCTTATTCGCCGGCGTGATCGTCATGTTCCATGTATCGATCAGGTCGACCTCATAGTCGTCGCTGTCCACGGGGAAACCGGATGACCAGACGACCGGCTGGTGTTCGCCCAGATAGATGTAGCGGAGCGCGCTTTCGCCATCGCGAACGCCTGATACTCGCGTCCACGGCCATGCGCCGATCGGGCCGATGGGATCGAGGCCGTGCTCGACATCCTGCTCGAGGAGATCGCGCAAAAAGCCGATCCGTTTCCACGCCTCGCCGCGCAATTCGCCGCCCTTGGCCCACCAGATCAGATCGTCAGGGTGCGAGAATGTCTCGCCGTGGCCGGCATAGCCGCCGCGGGTCACGGTGATCCAGAAGCGATGCACCAGCTCCTGCGGCGTCAGGTTGCCCCAGCATTGCACGATGTTGCCCTCATACTCGGGCTCGTCGTTGACGACTGGCTTGCCGTAGGCCTCGCGCCATTGCTGGGTGAGCTTGACGTCGGGGTTCTGGATGCAGGTGTGTGTCACCCACGGCTTGCGGTGGTCGAAGTTCATCGACACCTCGCCGTTGTGGATCGACTTCAGATGCTGGTAGGGGTCGTTTTCCTCCAGGATGTGGAAGTAGCGATCCCACTGCTCGACCGGCTTGGTATCAAGCAGGAAGTCGTATTCGTTGGCGAGCGCCCACCAGACGTTTCGGTACGCCGCCAGCCGTGCCGCGAGATAAGCGACATAGCGGAAGTCCTGCTCGGCCGACATGTCGGCATAGCCCCAACGGTCGTAAGGGTGGAACATGATGATGTCGGCTTCGATGCCGAGCGCGCAAAGGGCCGCGACCTGCTGTTCGAAATGCCGGAACATGACAGGGTTCGGCCGGTCGAAGTCTTCCTTGCCGTCGGCGCCCGTTTCGAAGGAGGGGTAGAGCGGTTCGTTGGTGTTGTAAGGATAGTCTTTCGGGAACAGGCCCATGCGGATCTTGTTGAACCGCGCATTCTTCAGCGTTTCCAGCGTCTGCGCCTGCATGTCGAGCGGCTGATGCGTCCAGGCGTAGCACGTCGTGCCGAACGACAGGAACGGCTTGCCGTCGGCATAGGCGAAGTGGAACTTGTTGCGCACGCGCACCGGGCCATGGTTGTCGGCGGATGGCGCGGTCGCAGTGAGCGAACCGGTCTGGCCGTCCAATTCTACCGTCTTCGAGCGGGTTCGGAACGCCCATTCGCCTTCCACGTCAGGCATGAAGCGGACGCGGTAGACGCCACCACCGTCATAAAAGCCCGGCACGCGGATCTCGCGGCTCTTGTGGCTGAAGACGGCGTCGAATGCGACGTCGAGATAAGGATTACCGCTGGAAGGACCCTGGAAGGCTGCTTCGAAGACGCCCCATTTTTCGACCGTTGCAATGGACATGAATTTCTCCTCAAAATTTTGGTTGGGTACTCAGCCTTTGACGGCGCCGGAGGTGAGGCCGGAAACGAAGTACCGCTGGAAAATCATATAGACGAGCGTTGCCGGCAGAACCGTCATGACGATGGCGGCATTCAGCTGGCCATAATCGCTGGAGAACTGCCCCTGGAAGGACATCAGCCCGAGCGGCAGCGTCCACATGTGCTGGTCCTGCAGCAGCACCAGCGCCATTGCGAATTCGTTCCAGGTGGAGACGAAGTCGAGGATCAGCAGCGCTGCCAGCACCGGCAGGCAGACCGGCAGGAAGATGCGCCGGAAGATGGTGAAATGCGTCGCGCCGTCGATCAGCGCTGCTTCGGAGAGTTCCTTGGGGAGCCCCTTGAAGAAGCCGTGCAGGATGAAGACCTGGTAGGGCACGCCGAAGGCGATGTAGGGGAGGATGACGCCCGGATAGGTGTCGATTAGCCCGAACGAATTGACCAGCGTGAACAGCGGAGCCAGCATCACCTGGAACGGGATCATCGTGCCGAAGACGACGGCAAGCAGAAGATACTTTCCTGCTTTCATCGGGATCTTGGCGAGCGCATAGGCGGCCATGGCCGACATCGCGAGCCCGAGCGGCACCTTGATGACCGTAATGATGACGCTATTGAAGAAGGACTGGGCGAAATTGCCTCGACTCCACGCCGCGCTGTAGTTCTCGAAGGCGAACTCGACAGGCGGCATGAAGGCGCCGGTGCTGGTGACGGCCGCCTTGGTCTTCAGCGAGGTAAAGACGATGAAGACGAACGGCGCGAACCATATCAGGGCGACGGCGATGAGGGCAATCCAGAGGCCGATGAGCACGGGGTCGCGGCTTGGTTTATTGGTGACAAGTGTATCTTCGTGTGCCGTCAGCGATGCGGATGAAGTCATCGTCATTGTTCGGCCTCCTCATGCTTTTGCGTCCAGCGCAGGTAGGGCACCACGATCACGATGGTGATCAGCAGCAGCACGACGGAGATGGCCGCGCCGCGTCCGAAATCGAAGATCTGCATGGCCTGGGTAAAGGCCCAGAGCGCCAGCATCTGCGTCGATTGCGCCGGTCCGCCACCGGTGAGACCGTAGACGATATCGAAGGCCTTAAGCGACGAGATGATCGAGAGCACGAGGACGATGGTCATGGTCGTGCGCAGCGCCGGGAAAGTCACATGCTTGAAGATCGCCCAGCGGCCCGCGCCGTCGATGCGGGCGGCCTCGACCAATGTCTGCGATACGCCCTGCAAGCCGGCGAGAAACAGAACCATCGAGAAGCCAACGGATTGCCAGAGATAGGCGACGAATACGGAATAGAGCGCAATGTTGCGGTCGCCCAGCCAATCCTTGATCCACATCTGCAGACCCATATTGGTCATCAGTTGGCTGAACAGGCCGAAGAAGGGGTCGTACATCCACTTCCACATCGTTGCGACCGCGATCGGCGCGATGATGACGGGCAGATAGAAGATGGCGCGAAATGTATTGCGGCCGAAGATCTTCTGATTGAGGGTCAAGGCCAGAAGCAGACCGACCATCGGCGGGAAAACCACCGACATGATCGTCCATATGACGGTATTCTTGAACGCGACCCAGAAAACGGGATCGCGGGTCAGGATGTACTGGTAGTTCGCCACGCCGACGAAGGGGCGCTGCGGGTCCAGTCCGTTCCACTTCTGGAAGCTGAGGACGACGACGTTCAGCATCGGATAGAGTGCAAACACGGCGTAGATTGCCATGGCCGGTGCGAGCAGCAGAAACGCCTGCACCCTGGGGTCGTGTGTTCGGTTCTTGAATGACATGGATATCTGCTCCGCGCGACATGTGTCTGGCGAGTGGGTATATCGGTTGAGCGGACCGGCCCCGATCATTATCGGGACCGGCCAGCGTCCTGGGAGGACTTAGGTGCGACCGGCGATGAAGGTCTGCAGCTGCTTGGCTGCATCGGCCGGTGCGGTGTTTCCGGAGGCGACATCATTGATGACCCGGAAATATTCCGTGGTGACGTCAAGCGGGAAAGCCTGGTCGCCGTTCATGTAGACCTTGCTGTAGGTCTTGAAGATGTCGAGCCATTCGGCCTCGAGCGGCTTCTGGTTGCTGTACTGGACGTTCTTGTTGACCGACGTGGAGCTGATCTGGCCGACGAGATCCTGCTGCACCTTCGTCGACAGGAAATAGTCGAGGAACTTCGCTGCGAGATCCGGATGCGGGCTCTTCGTGCTCACATAATTATACTCGGCGAAGCCATAGAGACGGTTGGTGTTGGTCGGGAATGGGAAGATCCCGTAATCGTCGAGATTGGCGCCGCTCGAGTCCAGCTGGCTAACCAGCCAGTCGCCTTCGAGCATCATCGCCGCGCGGCCGGCGGTGAAGAGGCTGTAGGACTGCTTGTTGTCGATGCCCATGAATGGCTGCAGCGTGTAGTCCTTGGTCCACTTGGCAAACTCGGTGAATGCTTCCGTGGCGCACGGCTCCGCGGTCCAGTCAGTCTTCATTGCCTTCAGCGCGTCATGCTTGTCGGCGCCGCATTTGGTCTCGAGGATCACGTCCATCAGGCGCATCACGTGCCAGTTGACCGATCCGCCGAACGTGAAGGCCGGAATGCCGGCTGCTTTCAGTTTTTCGGCGTCGGCGAGAAACTCCTCATAGGTCTTCGGCTCTTCGGTGATGCCGGCCTGCTGGAAGAGCTTCTTGTTGTAGTAGACGGCTTCGCCCTTGAAGGTAAACGGGACGCCATGCTTGCCGCCCGGATAGAGGTCGGCGAATGCGGCGGCTGCGGGAAGCAGTTCGTCGCTCCACTTGTATTCGGTGTAATATTTGTCGAGCGGCGCGGAGAGGCCGGCCTTCACGTACTCGCCGCCCAGCCCGAGGCCAGCCCAGCTGAAGTAGATGTCCGGTCCCTTGCTCGAGCCGGCCGCGACACGCAGTGCCGTCTTGTGCTCGTCGATGGCGCGCTGAACGATCTGTACGGTCGTGCCGGGGTTCGCGGCTTCGAAGTCGGTGGCCACCTTCTTGAGCGCGATGTTGGCGGCGTTGTTGTCGAAATTGAGCGTCCACAGCGTCAGGTCCTCGGCCTTGAGGCTCGTCGCTGTGATGGCCAGCACGGAAAGCGTGGCAAGCAGTGTCGTCTTGATCGTCATCATATCCTCCCTGAGCGGTCCTCTCCGCTAACATGAACAATCCCGAAAATTCCGCGCCATGTCAACACTTATTTCATTTACGAAAAAAGTCGATTGCATGCACCCGTAAATTAAGGCCTAATGTGCAAATTCGTCCGTCTTGAAAGCCGATGTCGCAGTCGTAATGTCGTGAGAGAAATATATTGCGGCCGATTGGCGAGTCGGGATTACTGGACGGGAGGAGCTGCGAATGGCGGGTGTGAAGGAACTTTTCGAGGATGGCAGTTCGCCAGCCGGGCGGATCGTCCGCGCGATTGCGGCAATAGGCGCCGCGACCGCCACACAACTCGTCAAATCGACCGGGCTGGCGCGATCGACGGTGTCGACACTCCTGACGGAGTTGAAAGATCACGGCGTCGTTCTCGATGTCGACACGAAAAGCAATGGGTTCGGACGACCGTCGCAGTTGCTGTCACTCAATCCGGTGGCTGGACGATGCGCAGGCGTGCTGCTGGGGCTTGGCGAGATCCGGATCGCCATTTGCGACCTGGCGCATACCGTGCTTTCCGATGTCTGGTTCGCGATGAGCGAGGACTACTCCCCCAACGATGCTGCCAGATGCGTGCGCGCAAGCCTGGAAGAGCAGTGCGCGAAGCTCGGCATCCATCTCTCCGACCTTCTGGGCGTTGGCCTGGCGATCTCGGCGCCGGTGACGTACGAGGGAGAGATCCTCAATGGCTCGATCCTGCCGACATGGTGCGGGACAAACATCGCCGAGGTCTTTTCAGCGCAGTTCGACTGTCCCATCCATGTCGAAAACGAAAGCCATTGCGGCGCCCTTGCAGAAATGACGTGGGGTGCAGCGGTGGGCGAGCCCGACTTCGTGCTGTTCAAGTTCGACCTCGGAATCGGCGGTGCCATCGTGCTCGACGGGACGGTTCAGCGCGGCTCTCACGGCTATGCGGCTGAATTCGGTCACATGTCGCTCAATCCGCACGGGCCGCTCTGCCGTTGCGGAAACCGCGGCTGCCTTGAAACCTTCGCTGGCGGGCATCAGCTTCTGCGTTACGCAGAACAATCCTTCGGTGAGCCGGTGACCATCGAGCAGTTCGTGGAGCGTGCTCGCAAGGGTGAACCGGGATACACTCGTCTCGTCGAAGATGCCGCCGACATGGCCGGCTGGGGGATGGGGCTCGCCTTCACGATCCTAAACCCGCCATTGTTCATCATCGCTGGCAAGCTGGCCGAGGTTGGGGAAAGCTTCACGGCGGGTCTTGAGAAAAGCTTCGCCCGCCACTCCGTGGCGCCCCCCGCGCACTCGCCGGAAAAGCGCAAGCCTCGCTTTGTCGTCGGAACATTCCGGGGAAATGACGACACAGTTATGGGGGCGGTTGCGCTGGTGTTGCGGCAGCACGGCCGTATCGCGAACGCGGCTTCGGCCGTCGTTTGAGGCCGTGGCAAAATGATCGGCCCCGCTCTTCTCCGACAATCCGCAAACGAGAACGTTAGATCTGCATCGGGTGGGGCGCGACCAATGTCGGGCGGTTGAGCCCCAGATGATCTCTCAGGGTCGAACCGCTGTAGTCGGTACGAAACAATCCGCGCTCCTGGAGGATTGGCACCACAAGCTGCGTAAAATCCTCCAGTCCTTCCGGGAAGAATGCCGGCATGACGTTGAAGCCATCGGCGGCGCGACCGTCGAACCATTGCTGCATGCGGTCGGCGATCTCTACCGGTGTTCCGAGCACGATGTGGTGCCCGCGACCGGCGGCAACGCGCAATGCCAGCTGGCGGATGGTGAGGTTTTCGCGGCGAGCCAACGCGGTCAGCAATTCGGCACGGCTGCGCAACTGGTCGGAGATCGGGAGATCCGGGAGGGGGGCGTCGGGATCGTAGGCGGTTAGGCTGTGGCCGATGCGCTCCTCCAGCAGCGGCATCGCGCTTTTCAGGTCCGTCCACTGGTCGAGCTCGGCCAGCTTGTCCGCGGCCTCCTTTGGAGTGCGGCCGATCACCGGCAGAAAGCCTGGCATGACCGCTACGTCATCTGCCTTGCGCCTAAAGCCGACAACACGGTCTTTCAGGCTTTTGTAGAAGGCCTGCGCTTCCTCGATACTCTGCTGCGCCGAACACCACATCTGCGGTGCGGGCCGCGAGATCCTGGCCTGGTCCTGATGAGCCGGCTTGGATGAGGATCGGGTGGCCTTGCGGTGACCGCGGTATGTTGAGCGGCCCCGTGACCGAATAATATTTTCCCGTGTGGTCGAGGATATGCATTTTGGCCGGATCGGCATAGACGCCTCTATCCTTGTCCTTGATGAAGGCATCATCGTCCCAGCTATCCCAAAGCCCACGCACGACATCGACGAATTCGCCTGCAACGGCATATCGTTCGTCATGCTCCGGGTGCGACTTCGAGAAATTGTTGGCGGTGCGTGCATAGGACGTGGCGACACTGGCGCCACTTGACAGGAGCAACGACCCGGATGCCTTCAGTGTGCCATTTCATCGTATGCCAAAAGGTCAATGCAGATATCCATTCACGCTGAGATGGCGGCTTATGTATCACGCATAGGCAGGCTGCTATCTTGCACGATCAAAGCCGTTTTTGTGAGCTGGAACATATAGAATAAAGATGACAATGCCACTCATTTTCTAAGCCGATAGGGCGTCTGATGTGACGACGGGTTCAACTTTGGGAACAACATCATCAGCCGGCTTTATGAAGCCTGCGATATTTTAGTTGCATAACTAACCAGAACATTCTCTTTGCCGACCCTGCTTGTGAGCTTCAAGCGGCAGGTGTCGCGATGAGCGAAAGGGGGGGCGTGGAAATAGAATCTGCCCCGTTGTGCAGATGTGTGGCGGAGGAGTTGGAATGTCCGCCGTTGTGCAAAGTAGAAATGTCCGAGAGGCGCTCGCTGGCACACCGACCAGCCCCAATCTGAGCGGCTGATCCCGCTTGCAAGATCAGATCGGGGCGGGTGATGACGCTCCCCTTCGGCTTTAGCTTCCTCAGTAGTAATTATCTCGTTGCCAGCTGATAATCATTTTGCACCTGCATCGGGCGGGTAGGGATCAAAGCGGCATGATGCTTCCGGAAATCAAATTGCACGGAGACGTCGATGTCGCCGCGCTGTCACCTCTTCTTCGCGGCATGCTTCTGTCCGTTGCCTATGCTGACGGTGAGGGTGGCATATGATTGACGGCGACCGGCGCCATGAACCGGAAGTTCGTGCACTGGGCCGCCGTATACTTTCTTTGGCCAGGGTTCACAGCCGAAGACCTCTACAGCATGAACAAAGTGCTGAACGAACGCGACATGCCGCCGCTCTGGGTCGTGCGGGATATGACCCGCCATTTGAAGCTTCTTCGCCGGAAAAAGGATGTGCTGGTGCCAACCAAACGAGGTCGCGAGTTTCTGGTGAACCCGCAAGCCTTCTTCGATCTGATCGCCACGGATTATCTCTATTCCTATGTCCACGTGACCGATCGGCAAGAGGACGTTCAGGCGCGATTGCGCTGGTGGCGCATGTTCCTCAATCTTCTCAACATCAAGGCCAGAGAAGGGTGCACGCCATTGCAGATTGTAAAAATCCTCAAGCCAGACTTCGCCCCCCTGTCTGAGACCGAAATGACCCTGGAAGCCTGGGAGCTGAAATCCGATATCCTATATGGCGTCCTGCGGCGCCTGTGCTGGTTGGGCCTGCTCTATGAAGCAAGAGAAGAGCTCACGCTTTTCCAGGACGGCTCCTTCCACAAAACGCCGCTCTGGGCCGCCTGCCTGCAGCTGGAATCAGATACGCAAAGCGACATCGGCGTGCATTGAGATCGTTATTCTGCCGCTGGCTGCCTCATCAACGCCTTCTCTCGCTTCGCAATCACATCGGGATCATTCATGAAATCCGTCCTCGGACCTGGCTTGCGCCCCCGCTTCTGATACCCGTTCGCCGTGCTGCCATCCGGTATCCCAAACATATGATTTGTCTGACCTGTGCGGCGAGGGCCGCTTTTGCTGCGCTGCAGCTCACGTCCGGCCTGTAGCTCCGCGACGATCGAAAGCATATCGTCCAAACGCTTGTTCTCGACGACTTCGGGTCTGTGTATCGATCTCAACTTATCAAAGGTTCTGTAGGGTAGGGTGAAGCTCTCGTGCATGATCTCGAGGCGACCATCCGGATAGTCGCAGACGACGATCTTCTTTCCCGCCAGCGCCTTGGCCTGTTCTGTTGGATCGAGAATGAACAGCACCTTGTCGTAGCGCAGCGTCAAAGCCTGCGACAGCGTGCGAACTTCCTTACGGCACATGGCGCCATCAAGGTTCTCGTGATCGGCCAACGACCGGTGCATGTCCTTCGGATTACGCGGTTGTTTGCCGAAACGCGCGTTGAAATCCGCAATGAACTCAGGCGCATAGGCGTTGGCTTCCTCGATAGTGTCAATACCGCGAAGCCGCATCTCCTTGACCAACCGATCCTGCAATGTCTGGTTGGCACGTTCCACCCGGCCCTTGGCCTGCGGGGTGTTGGCGCAGATGATGTCGATGTTCAGCTCATAGAGCGCCCGGCCGAACTGCGTCAGGCCGCTCGTCCGGTCCTTCTCCGACGCATGCGTGGAGCGGAAAACACCATGCTTGTCACTGTAGAAGGCCAGCGGTTTGCCCCATTGCTGCAGATAAGCCTTGGTCGCGTGCAGATAGTCGAATGTGTTCTCCGATCCGGCAAACCGTAGATGTAGCAGCTTGCCGGTCGCGTCATCGATATAGACGAGCAGGGCGCATTTGGGCCCACGGTTCTCGAACCACCAGTGATGCGAGCCATCGATCTGCACCAGTTCGCCAAAGCAATCACGTCGGCCGCGTGGCTGGAAAACCCGCTTCTTGCGTTCCCGACGCGAGATCCAGATGCCAGCCTCGGTCATCCATTGCCGCAGCGTCTCCTTGGCGACAGAAATCCGGTGCAGCTCTATCAACTTCTCACGCGCCAGCGTCGGACCGAAATCCAGATAGCGTTCGCGGATCAGATCCAGCGCCGCATTGCGAAACTCCTCGCTGTGGCGCCGGTTGCTCGGACGAGATCGCTTCCTGGAAACGAGCCCGGCCGGACCATCCCGGTCATAGGCTTGCAGCAGCCGATGGACCTGGCTTCGACTGAGGTCGAGCCGTTCGGGGGCCTCGACGACGGTCAGGCGTTCGTCACGGATCTTCTGGATAAGCTCGAGGCGATGCAATTCTTTCTGCGACATGGTGATCAAACAGGACATGACGACTCCGACCGCTCATGGTCTCGACCAGGCTGAAGATCGTCATCCTTGCTCCCAACGTTGGCTTTGACCAGTGCGTCGAGAGGCGAGACTGTCGCATCTCTAACTGGCCCAACTGTCGCATTACTAAATAGCGGCTACAAGATTTGTCAGATAATCTATGTTATGGAACATTCCGTTTCCTTACATACAGGTGCTTTATCCACCTATAATCAGGTTAATCTTTTGACACCTCACTTCTCCTTGGATTCAACTTTGTTGGGTGCCGCCTCGGAATGTAGCTGCTTGCCCGATGTCATCATATTCATCCGTACTGGGAAAAAAGCCTAAACTGTCTCGCGTCTGCCGAACTGCTCAACCCGGCCTCGAATGCCCAATTATTGGGCGAGTGTATGCACTTCTTTAGGCATCGGATTGCCGCCTCGGGGCTTTCCCCTCCCGTCTTTACGGAATGATGAGTTGGCACGGCATTTGCGTCGATAGATGCAGAGTTGGCGGCTAGGGTTCCGGCGTTTTTGTAGAACGTGGCTGGTCCGAGAGCTACCACCGGTCGGGGAGACATCCCACCGGGTGCACGGCGGGACAAAAGCCCGGGAGACCTCGTTAGCCAAGGGATTGGCGGCGCGATGGTTTTTGCCGATCCCTTTTTTGAAGAGCAGCAAAAAGGGGAATTTCAATGCAAACTTTTTCAAGATTACTCGCAATCACGGCAATTGGCGCGACGTTGGCTTTTGGCATGGTATCGGGTGCTGCAGCCGCGCCGAAAACCGACTTCAAGGTCGCTTGGTCCATCTATGTCGGCTGGATGCCGTGGGGCTATGCAAGCGACCACGGCATCGTCAAGAAATGGGCCGACAAATACGGCATCAAGATCGAGGTCACCCAGTTCAACGACTATGTGGAGTCGATGAACCAGTACACGGCCGGCGCCTTCGACGCGGTCACCCTGACCAACATGGACGGCCTGTCCATACCGGCCGCCGGCGGCGTCGATACGACGGCTGTCATCGTCGGCGACTTCTCCAACGGCAATGATGCGGTCATCCTCAAGGACAAGGCGAGCCTTGCCGATATAAAGGGCCAGACCGTCAACCTGGTCGAGTTTTCCGTTTCGCACTATTTGCTCGCGCGCGCACTCGAAAGCATCAAGCTGACGGAACGCGACGTGAAGGTGGTCAACACCTCCGACGCCGACATGGTTGCGGCTTACAAGACTCCTGACGTGACCTCAGTCGTCACCTGGAATCCGCTGGTGTCGAGCATTCTCGAAGACCCGACGGCCAAGAAGGTGTTCGACAGTTCGCAGGTGCCCGGCGAAATCATCGATCTGATGGCGGCCAATACCGGCGTGCTCAAGGACAACCCGAACTTCGGCAAGGCGCTCGCCGGCATCTGGTACGACACGGTCGCGTTGATGACGGCCGACAGCGCCGAAGGCAAGGCGGCGCGCGAGGCGATGGGCTCGGCTTCCGGCACCGATCTCAAGGGATTCGAAGCCCAGATGGCCGCGACCAAGCTGTTCGACAAGCCGGCCGACGCCGTCGCCTTCACGGCATCGCCCAGCCTGCCGAAGACGATGGATCTGGTCCGCAACTTCCTGTTTGAGAAGGGTTTGCTTGGCAACGGTGCACCCTCGGCTGATGTGATCGGCATCGAGATGCCCGATGGCGCGGTTCTTGGCGACAAGGCCAACGTCAAGCTCCGCTTCACGGAGACCTACATGAAGGCAGCCGCCGACGGATCGCTCTAAGCGACACCGCCACTGGCGCGGGCTTCCGCGCCGGTCGTCTCCCACGTGAACGGAGCATCTTCATGCGCTGGATAAACACGAGGCCGAGCAAGGGCGCCCAGCTCGCCTTGGTGCTGCTGCCATTCCTGCTGCTTGTCATCGCCTATGCCTTCGGCTCGGCGGCGCGATTGGCTGAAAATGGAAACGACAAACTCCTGCCGACGCTTTCGGTGTTGGCGGACGCCATCAACCGGATGGCCTTCGTCGCCGATCCACGAACCGGCGCGTATCTGCTTTGGTCAGATACATCGGCAAGCCTCGTCCGGCTGCTATCGGGTCTCGGGATCTCGACTGTCATCGCGCTTGTCGTCGGCATGCTGATCGGCATGCTTCCCTATCTCAGGGCGCTGCTTGCGCCTTTCGTCGCCGTGATTTCGATGGTGCCGCCGCTGGCGCTGCTGCCGGTCCTGTTCATCGTCATGGGCCTTGGCGAGACGTCGAAGATCACCCTGATCGCCATCGGCGTGGCGCCGACGATGATCCGCGATCTGGCGCTGAAGGCGATCGAACTGCCGCGTGAGCAGATCGTCAAGGCGGAGACGCTGGGGGCCTCTTCGTGGCAGATCGCCTTACGCGTCGTGCTGCCGCAGGTCCTGCCGCGTCTCATCACCTGCCTCCGGCTGCAGCTCGGTCCGGCTTGGCTGTTCCTGATCGCCGCCGAAGCGATCTCGTCGGACTCAGGCCTCGGCTACCGCATCTTTCTCGTCCGCCGTTATCTCTCGATGGATATCATCTTCCCCTATGTCGTCTGGATCACGCTGCTCGCGGTGGCGATGAACTACATTCTCGATCGCATATCGGCTGCCGTCTTTCCGTGGTCCGTGCTGGAGAAGCCGGCATGAGCGAGCTCAGGATCGAAAAGGTCTGGAAGGAGTATGGCGACCAGATCGTCCTCGAGGATATCTCGCTGACGGTGGAGTCGCGCGCATTCGTCGCGCTCGTCGGCCCATCCGGCTGTGGCAAGACGACGTTCCTGCGCATGCTGCTCGGCCAGGAGCAGCCGACGCGCGGGACGATCTTGCTCGATGGCGAGCCGCTGCCGCCAGAGCCGGGGCCGGATCGTGGCGTCGTCTTCCAGCGCTATTCCGTCTTCCCGCATCTGACCGTGCTCGGCAACGTCCTGCTCGGCAAGGAATTCACCGCCGCCCGCTATCGCGCCAAGCTCTTTGGCGCCGCGAAACGGGAGGCGATCGAGGAGGCGCGGCACCTGATCGCGCAGGTCGGACTGGCGGGCTCCGAGGGCAAGTACCCGTCGCAGCTTTCGGGCGGGATGCAGCAGCGTCTGGCGCTGGCGCAGGCGCTGATCATGAAACCCAAGGTGCTGCTGCTCGACGAGCCGTTCGGCGCGCTCGATCCGGGCATTCGCGCCGAGATCCATACGCTGATGAAGCGGCTGTGGAATGAGACGCGAATGACCGTGGTCATGGTCACGCACGACATGCGCGAGGCCTTCACGCTGGCAAGCCGCGTCATTGCATTCGAGAGACGCCGCGATCGGCCGGAAGAGAAGATCCGCTACGGCGCGTCGATCACCAGCGACATTTCGATCTGGCCTCCGCGGCTCGCGGGGACGCCATCTGTTTTCAGCCCTGACCGGGACGGCCCGGTCGCATTTCCGGGGCAACGCCAGGACGACCTGGCATCATCTGGAGATAAGGCATGACGCACATCGGCCGCTCGGCGGAAGAGATCGCCGCAAACCGCGCCCGCTACGAGGAACATCAGAAAAGGGGACTGGAGTTCGCCCCGAAGGCGCTTCCGGAGCCGAGCATGCTGCCGGCCCCTGCCCTTGATGGCGACGCAATCATTCACCAGGAGACCATTCCGGGCGGTTGGTATTGGTCGACGTTACTAAGGCGCGGCGAAGCGATCCGCGTCGATCAAGCCGAGGGCGGTTCGACCGTTGCGCTCGTGGCATGGAACGCTGCTGATACGACCGAGCGGCTGAACCTGGTCGACACCGCAAAGGTGCAGTGGACGACAGCGCTCGGCAAGGGGCGCGTCCTGTTCTCCGACATGGGCCGCATTATGTTTTCGCTGGTCGAGGACAGCGCGGGCGCCCACGATTGCCTCATGGGCGGCTCGACCGCGGCGACGAATGCTCAGAAATATCCGGGCGAGAACACCCGCAATACCCGAGACAACCTCATTCTGTTGGCGAGCAAGCTCGGCCTCGACCGCCGCGATATTCCTGGGCCGATTAATCTCTTTGCACCCGTCAGCCTTGATGAGAGCGGTTGCTTTCACTGGCGGCCGAAGCGGTCCAACAGTGGCGACTACGCAGAATTGCGTGCCGAAATGGACATGCTTGTCGGATTTTCCAATTGCCCTCACCCGCTGGATCCGAACCCGCTCTATGCGCCGCAGCCGGTAACAATCACCCGTTTCCGCGCCGCCCTGCCAACTCGCGACGATCTTGCCCGCACGGCGACCGCCGAGGCCATCAGGGGTTTTGAAAACAACGCGCTGGCACTGGCGTAAGGAGGACGATCATGAGCGATTTCATCCAGACATCCGCCAGCCGCACGCTCGACAACGCCGTGCAGAATCACTTCATTGCGGCCGAAGCGCCGTGGTCAGGCATCGTCAAGGCGGGCCAGACGATCCGCATTGAGGATAGCTATGGCCAA
>Ga0247741_1000070_pt1 | contig 80517 bp, 62 predicted proteins | sample UWRJL213509R2_FD_180945 | JGI IMG/M metagenome (GOLD analysis project Ga0247741, IMG submission 180945) | Plant litter microbial communities from Arlington Agricultural Research Station in Wisconsin, United States - UWRJ-L213-509R-2 | ecosystem: Environmental > Terrestrial > Plant litter >... | reverse complement strand
TTATTGTACAGGTATTATAACAAGGCATCAGCGCCAATCTTTAACGTGTTATTTTTCTTTGATCACAAGTAAGGGCACCGGCATTTTTGTGGAAGCCTTTTGTGTGTGACTGCCATTGAACAGTTGGTTAAAAAAACTGTGTTCGCGATGCGCCAAAGAAATCATGTCGACATGCGCGTGCCGGACAAGCCAATTGAGTCCATCTTCAACATGGTCGCTTTTTACCACTTCATAACTCACTTTTTGATGATCGGCTTTAGCGATCAGTTCCATCAATAATTTTTTAACAATGGCTGTATATTCGTGATCGTCTTGCCCCTGGTCAATATGGGCAAGGATCAGTTCAGCATCCAGTAATTTGGCAAAACCGACCAGTTGGTTAATTACATCTATGTCTTTTGCGGGTTGTTTGAAATCGCTCCCGAATGCGATTCTTTTTACCGGTTTCGCGGTAACGCCGGCCGGGACAAGCAGTAAGGGCCGAGTGGTTGCTTCAATCATTTTCCTGGTATGATTACCTATCATCAGCGTTGTCAACGCGTCATTTCCGTGCGTACCAATCAGGATGATATCAGCATGGTTCGCTTGTGCTTCGGCATTAACAACATCGGTCACAAAACCGCCATCATGTATACAGATAATCTCCGGCTGATACGCCGTCACATCGCCATCAGCGATAAGCCCACATTTAATTTTCGCCAGTTCATTGTCGCTATCGAGCAACATATCATCATAAATATCCATTGGCCATGACACCATGCCGTTTTGCGGAATCTCTGCAGGGATATTCATTACATGGCAAAGCAATACCCTGCCCTTAATTTGCCGGGCAAGCCGGTAACCGTAAGTAGCAACGTGTTGCGCGTTTTCGGAGAGGTTGGTGGCTATCAATATTGTTTTCATCTTCAACTTTTTCGTAAAGTTCCTTTATACACAATAAAGCTAGGTTGATATAAAACAGACCAAAGCATGATCATGGTCATTTTACATAGCCGTATACACGAGCAATTTTGCAGAATATTCGTAAACTATGTTTAAAATGGGATTGGTTTTGTCTGGAGGTGGCGCACGCAGTATTGCCCACCTGGGTGTTTTACAGGGACTGGAAGATATAGGTATCCGCCCGAAGGCGATCGCAGGGGCAAGCGCCGGCGCCGTCATTGGTGCACTTTATGCTGCCGGAAATTCACCTAAAGAGATTCTGGAAGCTATTAAAGTAACTGCTTCACATGGTTTTATCAATAAGTTATTATCCGGATCCGGGCTGTTTACCGTAGCAGGGTTAACGCAACTTTTCAAAGACACAAACCTGCCACATCATTTTGAAGAATTAACCACACCATTGTGGATATCTGCTACCGACTTGCTCACCTCTAAGACCGTTACATTTTCAAGTGGACTGCTACACCAGGCCCTCATTGGTTCGTGTGCCATACCCGGGGTATTTATGCCGGTACATTTTAACGGTAGCTATTTGGCCGATGGCGGCATTCTGGACAATCTCCCGGTAAGGGAAATCCGCAACGAGTGTGAAGTACTTATCGGATCAAACGTTAACAAACTACATGGAGCATTGCCTAAAAAAATAAGCCGGTTACAGGTAATGGACAGGTGTTTTCATTTAGTGATAGCGCATCAGGTAGCTGCAAGCGCAGTGTTTTGTGACTACTCCCTGGAACCTAAATTGCATCATTATCCGATGTTCGTATTAAAAAATCCGGATAGGATGTTCAACGCGGGCTACAGGGCCGTTATGGCGCAAAAAGAACAACTTTCGCATTTGTCGTAACAATTGGGTTAAGACCATTTTTTAAGCCTGCCCCGATTCCACTCGACTCCCCGTTATCTGTAATGCGTAATAAACAGCGGCATAGCCAACTCTGATATCAGTTTATCTGCCATACTGCTCCTGAACCACCTGGAAACAACGCCGCGCTGATAGGCCCCAAGCACCACCAGAGGGTTTTGTTTTCCATTTTTCAGATAGGCAACAATTTGCTCCTCCGGATCACCTGATAATACGGTGTATTGCGCCAGCGGATAGTGGCAGCGAATAAATTCCCGTATCAGTTTATTTTCGGGTAATTCTTTAGGCTTTTCTTCGCCTGAAACATAAATCACCTCGGTTTCCAGGTCACGAAGCAGAGGCAGTAAATAACTAAACATTTTTACCGCAAAAACGGAAGATGGGCTACCATCGTAAAGTAAAACCACTTTTTATATATCCTGATATTTAGAAGGTACCACCATCACCGGGCACTGCGTTTCGGAAAGCAGATTATCAATAAATGTGCTCGGTGGCTCTTCGCCGATGTTGCTCATTGTTTCATGGGCACCAATCACTAACATATCGCTGTAAATACTTTCTTTGATCAGGTCTTCCAGCGGATATGCCTTATCATTGTGAATAATACAATCAACTTCCAGTTTTTTACACTGTTCTTTAAAAATGGCAACTGCATTATGGCGGGTTGCCTGGTCTTTCTCCAACAAGTGTTTTAGTTTCACCTTGGAGATCCCCCCGTTGCCAATCATATCATAAAGATAAAAGCTGTGATATAAATAACTTTCCGGGAAAACACCCGTAAGCAGCGCGTTGGTGTCTGCTGCCATCCGGATGGCATACTTCATCGTTGCTTCCGAAAATTTTAATCCGTCTAATACGGCACTTATCTTTTTCATCACTTTTTTTATTTGACATAAAGGTTTTAATAGAAACGAATTGAGGAGTATTTAATCTGCTTTAGGAAATGTCAGTAACGGAATGTTACCATAAAAACAGTATTCTTCAGCGTTTCCCGGAAATAGGATCCTATCCATCAATGATCGGTTTTGATGAGTAAAAAAAACCACTACTGATGGTTTCTGATCTTTGATCACCTCGTCTATGCCTTCTAAAATCGTGCTTTCCATATCAATTTGTTTGTATTCAACAGATACTTTATCATTGAATTCCTTACTCAATCTGATATCCGGGACAGCTTCATCAGTCCGGATAAGGTGAAGCATATCAACCCGTGCATTAATCGGGCCGGCAAAAGCCACCACTTTCCTAAGTTCCCGGGTGTATCCTTTAAAATCGGCCGCATAAAGCACCTTTTCTATAGGTTTTAACCGCCAGTTTTTAGGGACAGCGATCACGGGCAGATCAGAATGCCTGATCAGGTCGCTGGTATTGGTCCCAAAAAGTTTTTTGATCATTCCGGCACCGCGCGTGCTGATGCAGATATAACTGACTGCTTCCTTTTCTGCATAAACCAAAATACTTTCAACGGTATCTATGCCATGCATCAATTGCACCCTAAAGTCAACGTTGGGTACATTGGGTGCACGCTTAAACGCTCTCATAAACGAGGCCAAATCCTGTTGAAGTTTCTTTTCCGTCCTTTGAAAATAGGTTTGGTATGTTGTATCACTCCATGACGTAGCTTTAAGCACATAAAAAACATGCAGAATAATCAATTCAGCATTTCGCTGTTTTGCCAGTTGCATGGCGAAACGGATTCCGGGCTTTGAATTTGTTGAGAAATCAGTTGTAACCAGTATTTTTTCCATGATTTTTAAATTTATCGTATGCTAAGAGGCCTGCCTGCAGGGAACATGACCGATTGCAAGCTTTGTCCCAGGTCATATATATTGTTTTAACTCACCTGTTTCCGTTTAAATACTACTCATGAGAATCTGCCTGACCGACATCGTCCGGCTGAAAAGGAAATGCGCTTTTAAATTCCATATTACATCAATCTGTAGCTACAGATACAAAGTTGCCTGGAACTATAGCTGAAGACAATGACGGCGATCACTTCAGGTTTTGATAACGAGCACATCAATAATTTAACTTACGTAGGTTGCAGCAAAGACTTATAGTGATTCTGATCGGGAGTGTTAAGAAGTTTGCGGCAGATCGTCTAAAACAGTTACAAGTTATAAAGTGCTGTAGTTAAAATACCACTTTATTCGAAAAGTTTGGTAGGTGTACAAAGGCTTACGGATATAGCCGCTGTAACATGCAGGAAACCCCAGGCAGCCAGAAAGTTTTACAGATATTATTCCTTCATAATTGTGTTATACAGAATAAAATGAAAACTATATTCGTATTACCAATCAGTAAAGTTAAATGCGACCCTTATGGAAAGAAAAGTTACCGTTCCCTATCCCCTGAATATTTGCGACCAGAATCGCGATATGTATTCGCCGCATTTATCTTATACGTTAAAAGATCAAAAGGTAAAATTTTTGAAAAATGTTTTTGTGGCGTTTTCAGGCTTCTGTATGAATAGCAAAGGCTTGATTAAGGAATGCCACCATAATTTCCCCATCCAAATTGACGATTATAAGAATGAAGCCGCAAGATATTATTACGATGCTCTTGATAACCCTGAAAACCTAATCGTGCTGGATGATGATAACACTTATCTCGCAATTCATCACCCCTGGTTTAATTATTACCATTGGATTTGTGAATCTATATTCCGCTTATGGATGGTTAGAAAAAAGCTCGATAAACTGATTTTGATTTTGCCGGAATATTATAAGGATGCTGATTTTATCATGGGCTCTATCGAACCATTTAATATCAAAAACATCTTTTTTATACCTAATGGTAAAAGTTTATTAGTTAAAAACCTTTGCCTGCCGCAGATTAAGCAGGAATGCGATTCATATAACGGTATGCATGTGCGGCAAATAAGAAGTTTTTATAGCCGGTACGTTTTAACAGTTAAACCAGTAATTACAAACCGGATAGAAAGATTATATGTAAGCAGGAAACTTGCCGGGCGGCGCGCGATAATTAATGAAGACGAGATTATAGCAATAATTGAAAAACATAATTTTGATATTTTCTATCCAGAAAATCATAGTTTCTTAGAACAGGTGGCTATCTTTTCGGGAGCTAAATATCTTGTTGGTACACACGGATCGGGCCTTACCAATATGCTTTTTATGGGCCCCGGAACGTCACTTTTGGAGTTGCATAAAAACAAAACAAACGAACTCGACCACCCGAGCCCGTTATTTTGGTATATGGCCGAAGCATTAGGTATTAAATACTATCACCAACTTTGTGATACGCATGGCAGGGAGGACTATTTTGAAGGCGATTATATAATAAATGCCCATACTTTTGAAGAAAATTTGGTGAAAATGTTGACTGATTAACCTAAGTATAAAAATATTCCATATTTAACCCATTAACTTTTATGAAAATCGCATCCTCTCACAGGATGAGCACAGCCATATTAATAATATTTGTAACTATCTCATTCATAAAGAGTAAATGCCCCACCTTTTTAAAATATCTAATTGAACGCCTTCATACAAATAGTAAATTTTAATTTAAAATAAATTTTGCTTTTAAAGAATGTGTTCATTAAGTTTATCTCGCCAATTATAAAATAAAACAAAATAAATATTTCTTTTCTATCGGCTTCATTTACTTGGCCAGTGTGTTTTTGCTGTTATTTTTTTAATGTTTTAACGCATTTTATATGTTTTTATTTACTAAACGCTCTAATGCCGAAGCGGCTGTAACTAATCTTTTTAAATATTTAAAGGTTACTATCAACCCCGATACAGTTATTGATGAACTTGAAAAGCACCCCGATTACCCCAGCATGCTTGCTGTGAGCGACGTATTAACCGCATTAAACATATCAAACACCGCTTTTAGAGCCGAGTTTGATATGCTGGGTGAATTGGCTGCACCGTTTCTGGTTAATCTGAATACCAATGGCGGCGAATTTGCCGTGGTTACTAAAATGGATGCCAAACATTTTTACTTCTCTGATGAAAGAAAAGAAGTAAATAAACTATCGCTCGAAGACTTTAAATCAGCATTTGCAGGTGTTGTGCTTATCGCAGAACCGGATAGTAAGCTTATTAAAAAATCTGGTTTACTATCATCAGCTTATAAATTTAAACCGGCTGTATTAACAGCTAGCTGTTTGCTCATTTTACTAACGCTTTTGTATAACAGTGGCTATTTCTTCAATTTAAACTGGGCAATCGTCTTACTATCTATCATAAAAACGGCAGGGTTAATTGTATCCATTTTATTGTTAGTGCAATCAGTTGATAGCAACAACCCGCTTATACAGGTGCTTTGCCAGGGCGGAAACAAAACAGACTGTAACGCCATATTATCTTCAAAAGCTGCCAAAGTATTTGATGGGCTTACCTGGAGCGAGGTAGGCTTTTTTTATTTTGCAGGCACCTGGTTGCTATTACAATTCGGCGCATCGGCAAGCGTATTAACCGTGTTGGCCATACTTAATTTTGTTAGCTTACCCTACACGGTTTACTCCGTCTATTACCAGGCCAGGGTAGCCAAAAAGTGGTGTGTATTATGCTGCGCTATACAGGCGCTGCTATGGCTGGAGTTTATACCATTGGTTATTAATGCATTTACTACTCATTTTTACTTCGACCAGGGAAGTTATAAAATGGTGAGATTAATGTTTCTATGCTTTTCAACCCCGGTTGTGCTGTGGCTTATACTAAGGCCGTTGTTTTTCAAATTGCAGCAATTAAAGCCTCTTAAAGAACAACTGCGCAAGTTTAAATACAACAGCGAGTTATTTAACCAGGCGCTTACTGCACAGCCACAGTATAAACAACCTGACGAAAACTGGAGCATAGTATTAGGCAACGCCGGGGCCAGCAATGTGATAACCATGGTAAGTAACCCCTATTGCCCTCCCTGTGCAAAAATGCACAAGATGCTTAACGAGATCATAGATCAAAACGAGGATGTGCAGGCACGGATAGTATTTACCGCATTAAATGATGACGCAGACCCCCAAACACCGGTAACACGGCACCTCATGGCCTTAAACGCCCTGTTAGATAAAACACAGGTAAAACATGCCCTACATGACTGGTATGAACAAAAACAAAAGAATTATGAAGCATGGGCCAAGGCCTATCCGGTTGAGTTGGTAGAGACTGAGTATTATAAACTGGATGCTCAAAGAACCTGGTGCGAGATGGCAGAGGTTGCGTTCACACCAACTATGCTTATCAATGGACATTTATTACCGTCTATTTATCAGTTTTCTGATCTAAAATATATGCTGCAATAGTATTAAAGACACTTTGGCCGAAGTAAAGGAGTATGCGCTTTTATAACTGCATACCGCTTAAATTATCGGAGCGTGGTTACGGTAAAATTTCCAAATTATAAATTATGAAGATCGAAAAACTAAGCCTAAGAAACGTAAAGAACGTTCTAAGCAGAGCTGAGTTAAAACAAATCATGGCTGGTAGCGGCGGTGGTGGTGGTGGTGGCGGTGGTACTCCCCCGACTACTGGTGGCGGCAGTGGCGGATGCGTTACAACAGGCGGTTATTGCAACAATGCAGGATTATATTGCTGTTCGGGTTGGTATTGTTCTGGTGTAGGCAGTCAGTTTGCATCCTGCGTAAAAATCGTTTAACCATAAATTCAAGAGCATTTAGAGGCTGTGTAAAAGCAGCCTCTATGCTTAATTAAGTAAGCATCATATATGCCATTGTGCCCTAAAATGAAAAAAGTGTTACTGTATACTGATGCTGATTTTTGGGAGCCATGCTCGGGGCATAGGGTACGAATTGCTGCTTTAATACGCTATTTATCGGCTCATTTCTTGTTAACTGTAGTGAATACCGGCCCCGCTCCTGATAATGTTGAAAGCATCGTACATGATGAATACGGGATTGAACTTATAGTTTTAGACCACAAAAAGCACTTAAGTTCAAATGGCTACGGGAAAAAATTAAAAGCCATTCTAAAAAGCAGAAATTTTGATGTTTTAATCGTCGAATATATACATAACAGTTACTGTTTAAATTTTTTGCCCTACGATTGCCACGTGATCTTAGATACACATGATATCATAAGTGAACGTACCAGGGAATTTAAAAAATTTAATTATGGCAATGCGTTGTATGAAATGCAGGAAGATGTTGAAGCGGAAATATTTAATATTTACGACCATGTTGTGATGATAAACCAGCTCGATTTTGACAAGGCCTGCTTAATGACTGACGACAGCCGGAAAGTTTTACTTTGCCCACATCCCTGCGAAATCTATCAGCATGAATTAAGGCCAGAAGTAACTAAAATTGCCTTTATTGCCAGCAGCTACTTACCAAATACCGACAGTATTAAACACTTTGTGGCACATTGCTGGGAGAAAATAAGCTCAAAATATAACGTAGAGCTTGACATTTATGGTACCGTATGTATCGAACTCGATTTTTCAAATAACAAGAGCATAAATTTAAAAGGATTTGAAAGCAACCTTGGCAAAATTTATGAAGATGCTGATATTATCATAAACCCGGTACGCTTTGGGGCCGGGCTAAAAATAAAGAACCTTGAAGCATTGGCACATGGTAAACCCCTGGTTACAACACGCCATGGTGCAAGAGGGATAGAGACAGGTGCAACTAACAGTTATTTAGCTGCTGATGATGATGACGAATTCGTATTGGCCCTATCGGGTTTAATTGAAAACAAGTTTTCAAGAGAAACCTTGCAACAAAATGCACACAATTTTATAGTGAAAAATTTTTCATCGTCCCGGTGCTTTAAGCCATTATACGACTCTATTATAGAATTTGATATTACACAGTAATTGTTTGCCATTACAATATTTTGTTTACCGCATATATTGTGAACAGCGTGCATAAAATGAATATGAAAAGATTTAAAAGTATAGGAATGGTAATATGCTATTATGGTAAGTTACCATGGTACTTTACTTATTTTGTGCATTCATGCCGTTATAACCCAACGGTGGATTTTTATGTTGTTACAGATGATTCTTCTTACAACAAACCGCTCCCGGCCAACGTAAAGCTTATTCTTAAGCCATTGGAAGAGCTCCAGCAGCTTATTAATGCCAAAATGGGCTTTGATACCAATATAAAAAACGCGTATAAGCTATGCGATTTTAAGCCGGCATACGGGCATATTTTTTCAGAGTTATTGAGCGCATATGATGTATGGGGGCATTGCGATATCGACCTGGTTTTTGGAAACATCAGGGAATTTATGACTGACGATATCCTTGAGGAATATGATATTATAAGTTCAAGGCCTGATTGGATACCCGGATGTTTTTTATTGTTTAAAAACACCCGGAAAATGAATTTGCTGTACACCCACAGTAAAGATTATAAAAAGGTATTTAGTAGCGATATCCATTACTGTTTTGATGAAACAAATTTTACTCATCGACAATTTGAGGATGAAAAACCATTTGACGAAATAAAAAGTGAGATAGAAAGTATGATGCACGTTGTAAAGAAAATGGAGTTGTGCGGTTACATTAACCCATATTTTGACATGCATATTATAGAGGGCGGAAGCCCAGGGCGATTAAAGTGGGAAAACGGAACACTCGTTTATAAAAACAGATTTGAGGTTTTGCTATATCATTTAATTGATTTTAAAAGGCACTATGTACCGCCTAAAAAAGACCCTCAAATGAAAGAAACATTTACCATTAGCACTGTAAATATTTATAACAGATGAAATTGCTGCATCAACCTACACCAGCTTTTAAGGGGGATTATGAACACTTCAATATCATGCAGCATTATCCACATTAACTCACATTAAAAACTTATCAAAAGCATTAGGCAGTACCATTAATGGCACCTTGCTTTTAACAGCAAGTTTTTGAGTAAAACTGTTATCAAAAAGTCTATGGTTACGATGAACCATAACTAACATGTCTATTTGTCCGTTCTCCGTAAGCCATTGCAAACCATCTTTCACTCCATCGCTTTGCAGGCTGCGATAATAAATTTTAGGGTAATCAACTTTACATGTTACGTCGCTTAAAAATGCATCTACCTGTTTCTTGTCCTGCCCTGAAGTATGCAAAACATGGCTGATAAGTATTTCTGCATTAAAGTATCTGGCAAAATTGGCAAGCGAATGCAGAGCATCAATATCGGTTTCACTTAAATCGGTAGCAAACCCTATTTTTTTTATTGGGGAATAAATATGATTCTTGGGTATAAGCAACAATGGAAAATCGGCCTTTTTGATCAGGTCACGACTGTTACTCCCCAGTACAAAACGCGAAAACATATTAGCTCCAGACATCCCCATCACCACCAGGTTTATATGGTCATCATAAACAATATCCCTGATATAATCTATCACACTGCCCACGCCGGTTGAATGTTGTATTTGCGGCCGGAAATTGCTGCTTTCGTTATCTGTTTCTATTTGTTGAATCAGAATCTCTTTAAGATAAATCAGTTCTGCTGCCGACCCACCTTTTAAATGTTCTATATCTTCCAGCGGCCAGGCCACTTGTGCCGCCAAAACAGATTCTGCTGGCACTTTTATAGCATTACAAAGCTTAATGTTTGCCTTTACCTTTTGAGCGATCTTAAGCGCATATTTTGCAGCGTTGTTGGCTGATGGCGAAAAATCCGTTGGCACAAGTATCGTTTTCATGTTAAAGATCATTACATTCCAAAATTGCCGTTATACATTTATTTAAAAAATGATGGCTGTCATATACAGCTATATATTTTTGTAATGCCGGTCATTTATAAGCACTATCAAGTAAGGATTAGTTTTGGCTTATATTAAGGGATGGGTCGTTCTTTTTATACAAAAGCATATCAAGGCTTTTATCCAGGCCGTACACGTCATTATAAACCACAAGTGTACCATCAACTATTTCGCAGGTTAAATAAGTAACGGCAATAGGCACAGGCTTTTTCAGAAAAAAATTTTTCCTAATGCCCCTGTCTACAGCTGTTTCCATTACTTGCACTGTTGCTTGCGCACTGTTATTGATTAATAATAATTTAGCCAGTTTAACAGCATTTTGTACCCTGATACAACCATGACTAAAGGCACGGTTTTTCCTGGCGAAAAGATCTTGTTCGGGCGTATCATGTAAATAGATATCGTAAATATTAGCAAACCTGAACACTACCTGGCCAAGCGCATTATCGCACCCGGCTGATTGTGTTGCGTAATAGCGCTGCGGAGATTGTTTAATTTTCTGGAGATAAACTTTGTTAGGATTGATCAGCATCCCTCCGTTGTTATAGATGGCGTAGTGATTGTTGGTTAGGTATGCTGAGTCTTTAATAGCCTTTGGCAATAATTCTTTTACAAATATTGTTTGCGGCACTCTCCAGTCTGGAGCGGTAGTAAAATATTTGATAGTGCTACTTAATGTTGGTGTTGGGTTAGCAGGTTTACCCACTACAACCCTAAAAGTATCTATCATCCCAATATGGTAAACACTAAGTTTATAAGATGGGATATTAACCTGCACAAAATTGTCTGTATCTAAAGCAGCCCATCTTAAACGTTCCATGTTTAGGGCCATTTTACGCACGTCTGCTTCAGGGAATTCATAGCAATCGCCTAACTGCGCACCAGCCACTGTATGCATCCGGGACTGAAGGGCCTGGTATAATTTATTCTGCGGCTGTGCGCTAACAACAGTCTGCATAAAATCTTTACTAAGCATGGCTTTACTCACCAGGGCAATAGCATCAAAATTTAAAGTGCTTTTATCAATTTTTGAAGCGGGGTATTGTGGGTTATATTTACCAAAATGAAGATTGTTTGCAAACGATAGCATGGCATCCGTTAGCATAATTTCAAAACGGGCTTGCTGATTAAGCGGTACCTGCGCGGGCCGTTCTAAAATATCATGCAATTTACTGTACAATAGCTCATTGGGGTGATAATCGGCATGGTTAAGCCCAAACTGTAAAACGCAATCTATCATAAGCATAGCCGCCCAAGTTTGCCCGGCATTCGCTTCCTTAACAATCCAGTTTTGGTTAAACTGCCTCTGCTGGTAAAATCGCTTTACAGATAGCGGGAAATTTAAAGGCAGGTTTTCTTTGTCAAGCTGCCTCGCTATTTCATCAGAAAGTTCTTTGCCGGGGCGGGTATTTAACAATTGCTTATCGGCAGCTTTGCCCGTAAACACAGCAAGCATTAAAGTTAAAAGGAACAGGCATACCAACAGTAAAGTATTGGCTTTGTAGCTTAACCCGTGATAATCATTTATACTCATCTGCTTTTTCATAACTTTTTAATTTATAATGTAAAGGTCTGATATGCAGACGTGTTAAATAATGACAAGGGTCACCCAATAAGCTGACCTGACGCAGCAGAACAAAAAAGGCGCACATAAATTTATGGCGCCTCAATATTTGATTGATGATATAAGAGAGGCTTACTTAGCCGCTTCTTTACTTTCTTTAATTACACGCTCAATAGTTAAAAACAGACCCTTTTTAACATCCCTGAATTCGCGTGTTAAGTTGGTAATAAGGTATTCCAGTTGCACTTGTTTACCTTGTATACTATCAATATTTTCGGGTATAAAATCTTCTGCCATCAGCTCCAGTTGCTGCAATTGCTCAGTAAGCATTTTGGCAGTGGCCTGCTCATCCTCTTTTAAGCGGTTAATTTTATTTAACACGTGGCGCAGAGCTTCTGTTCCTGACGCCTCTCCTATTGCTATGAAGTATTCATTGATAAGTTTATCAAAAAATACGCTCTCAATTTTAAAAAATTCAAGGTCAGATGCCCAATGTTCGGCCATTACATAATATTGTAGCGAACGTGCAGATAATGCGTTTAAAGTTTCCATATATATCTTGATTTTATTTATGTTCAAATAGCCAGCTAAATGGCCTGTATTTACGTTTTGGCTTTAGCCCAAAATGTTTAATGCTCCTCTCCCTGATCAGTTCTGCAGCTTCGGTTATATCATCCGTTACCAGGTAAAATTTCTCATCATCCGTACCAATAGTACCATCGCGTTTCATAACGGCTATATGTGCTATCAATTCTTGATGATACTTCTTTCCAAAAATGATAATGGGAAAATCTTTTATTTTATGGGTTTGAATAAGTGTAAGTGCTTCAAAATATTCATCAAGCGTACCGTAACCGCCCGGCATTACCACAAAGGCGAATGAGTATTTTACCAATAGTACTTTCCGTAAAAAAAAGTGACTCATATATACCCATTTATCCAGGTACGGATTTGGCTTTTGTTCAACAGGCAACTGAATATTGCAGCCTACAGAATAACCTCCCGCTTCTTTGGCCCCACGGTTAGCGGCTTCCATCAGGCCGGGGCCTCCGCCTGTTATAATGGTAAACCCCATTTTTGCAAACGTAGCAGCAGCATCCCGGGTAAGCTGGTAATAAGGATGATCTTCCTTAAAGCGTGCCGAACCAAAAAAAGTGATACATGGCCCTACAAAATGCAATGCCCGAAGCCCCCGTATCAGATCCACCATAGTTTGTATGGTAAACTTCAACTCCTTTAACCTGGAGTGTGGTCCGTCAAGAAATTGTATCTCGCTATTATTGGTCATTGTGTTTGTTTAACTGCTGTAAAGGTGGGTAATGCTACTATGCAGGCAGATGACCTGTATCACATTTAAAAGTGGGGCATGTCAATTCATATCGCTACTTCATATCAAAAAGTGATGCAAGTCACTTTTTGATATGAAAAATATTACATTTTTAAAGCAACAGTGTCATGATATTTGCAGGATGTTAGTTGTAAAGGGTAACTTAGTTTTATGGAAAACGCGGCGCTACTAAAAGCCATCATTCAAAATGCTATTGATGGCATCATCACAATTGATGAACGGGGGTTGATAGAATCTATTAACCCGGCTGCATGCATGCTATTCGGTTACACTCCCGAAGAGGTTATAGGCAAAAACGTTTCGTTTTTGATGCCCCCGCCAGATCGCGACCAACATGATGAATATATTAAACGTTACCAGCAAACCCGCGTCCCTCACATTATCGGTATAGGGCGCGAGGTTACCGGCCTGCGTAAAGACAGGACTACTTTTCCTTTTAGGTTAGGGGTAAGCGAGGTTGCTTATTCGGGCCGGAAAATATACACAGGCTTTATTCATGACCTGAGCAAGCAAAAAGAAGCGGAGGAACAACTAAGGGATTACGCCGCACATTTGGAAGACCTGGTTGAAGATCGCACCCAATCCTTAAAAGAAACAGTGATGGCCCTGCAAAATGCCAAAGAGGAAGTTAGCCTGTCGCTTGAGAAAGAAAAAGAGCTGGGTCAGCTGAAAAGTCGTTTCGTATCTATGGCATCGCATGAGTTTCGTACACCATTAAGTGCTATACAGCTTTCGGCATCGCTTGTTGATAAATATGCACAGGCTTTTAGCAGCGACAATATCACCAAACACGTTGGTAAGATAAAAAACGCGGTAGGTAACCTAACCACCATTCTAAATGATTTCCTTTCGCTCGAAAAGCTGGAAGCCGGTAAGGTTGAACCAACATTTTCGGAGTTTGACCTGGTTAAACTATCCGAAGAGATAACAGAAGAAATGCAGATGGTAGCCAAGCAAAACCAACATATTATTTACCAGCATACCGGTAAAGAAAGCATGGTTAAGCTGGATCAAAACCTGCTGAAGAACTGTGTATTTAATTTAATAGCCAATGCTATCAAGTACTCGGGCGAAAACACATTCATAGAATTTAACACTGAAATAAGCGATACCGACTGCACTGTTATTATTAAAGATAATGGTATTGGTATCCCCGAAAAAGACCAAAAACACCTTTTCGAGCCTTTTTTCAGGGCACATAACACCGGTAATATACCGGGTACCGGCCTGGGGCTGAATATTGTTGCCCGCTACACCGAATTGATGCAGGGGAGAATAGAATTTAATAGTGAAGTTAACCAGGGCACATCATTTACCATTTTATTTAAAAAAGCATGAGTAAGCAAGTATTGATCATAGAAGATAATACCGACATCAGGGAAAATATTGTTGAGATATTAGAACTGGCCGATTTTACCGTACACCAGGCAACCAATGGCAAAACCGGTGTAGACATGGCTATCAAAAACAAACCGGATATTATTCTTTGCGATATTATGATGCCTGATCTGGATGGATACGGTGTGTTATATATGCTACATAAAAACCCCGAAACAGCAACCATACCCTTTATATTTTTAACGGCCAAGGCCGAACGCATAGATCTGCGGAAAGGCATGGAAATGGGCGCCGACGATTACCTGACCAAACCTTTTGATGATATTGAACTGCTTAACGCCATTGAAACCCGCTTAAAAAAGAAAGAGCTACAGGAAAGCTTTTACAGTAACCCGCTGGAAAGATTAAATAACCTGTTATCGAAAAACAATGGGCTGGCAGAACTTAAACGTATTGTGACTGAGCGCAAAAGCCGGCAATTTAAAAAGAACCAGGTAGTTTATTATGACGGTGATAAAGGAAACGGGCTTTATATTATTTTAAGCGGCAGAATCAAAACCATGAAACTTGCCGAGGATGGCCGCGAACTAATGACCGGGATATACACAACGGATGATTACCTGGGCGTAAACGCTATGTTAGCTAACGAGCCCTATGCAGATACAGCAACGGCACTGGAAGATTCGCAGCTTTGCCTGATCCCGAAAGAACAGTTGGACGAGCTGATCAATCAATACCCCGATGTGGCACGCGAATTTATCAGCATATTAGCTAATGACGTTAGGGATAAAGAAGAGCAATTGCTGCATCTTGCCTACAACTCGGTACGTAAACGTATGGCCGAGTCGCTGTTACGTTTAAATAAGCAAAACGGCACACCCGACGGATTTAAGATAAGCCGGGAAGACCTCGCTGCCATGACAGGTATGGCCACCGAAACCGTGAGCCGCACACTAACAGATTTTAAGGATGAGGGATTGATAGAAAAAAAAGGTAGTCTTATTACCCTGCTTGATGAAAAACGGATCGCTAAGATGAAAAACTGACGAGCATCACTTTCGGGACTGACCACGCTCAGCTAAAGCAGCTGCTATTCGCCATAATTTTGAAAAAATAAAATATTGCGGATGAAAGTAGTAGCGTATAGCATAAAGCCATTTGAGAAGGAATTCCTTTCAAAAGCCAATCAAAAAAAACACGAAATAACCCTGATATCAAACCCGCTAAGTGCCGAAACAACATTTTATGCGGAGGGCAAGGATGCAGTAGTTGTTTTTACAAACGATGATGTATCTGTAGGAGTAATTGACCGTCTGGCCGGTCTTGGCGTAAAATATATTGCTACCCGCTCTGCCGGCACAGACCATATTGACAGGGAGGCGGCCGGCAATCATGGTATAAAAGTAGCAAATGTGCCACATTACTCGCCCGAGGCTATTGCCGAACATACGGTTGCACTGGCCTTTGCACTTAACCGCAACCTTATCCTGGCCGATGAGCATAGCCATCATTTTAACTTTACCAACAACGGCCTCATGGGTTTTAACTTTTCAGGTAAAACGGTTGGCATCATTGGCCTTGGCAATACAGGTTTGGCAACTGCCACCATTTTTAAAGGGCTGGGCTGTAAAGTAATAGGTTACGACCTCAATTTTCCTGAAAATAACAACATTACCGAACATGTCACCCTTCCATATTTATATGCCCATTCGGATATTATATCCCTGCACCTGCCCCTTAATGAGGGGACAAAGCACATCATCAATGAATTTACTTTAGCGCAAATGAAAGATGGTGTAATGCTGATCAATACTTCGCGTGGCGCCCTCATTAAAACTACAGATGTTATACAGGCTATTTATGCAGGTAAAGTTGGTTATTTAGGGCTGGATGTATATGAATTTGAAAAAGGTCTGTTCTTTGAAGAGCACAAAAAGGGTACTATAGAAGACCCCTTACTTAAAGAGCTGATGCAGTTTGATCATGTACTGATCACACCGCACCAGGCTTATTTAACCCGAGAAGCCTTGCAGGGCATAGCCGACCAGACCATAAAAAACCTCGATCTTTGGCAGCAAAATAAATGCGTTGGCAAAGCTTGTGCCTGTGCCAAAAATTGCCAGGTCCCCGCAAAATCAAATCCTATTTAATTTTTTTGTTATGGATAAGCACCTCACCGAAAGGTATAACGTGGCTGCGCCGCGTTATACCAGCTATCCCACTATGCCCTATTGGGATACCGATAGCTTCAGCAATCAGCAATGGCTGCGTTCTGTAAAAACCTCCTTTTATGAAACAAACATTGAAGATGGCATAAGCCTTTACGTGCATTTACCCTTTTGCGAAAGCCTTTGTACCTATTGCGGCTGTAACACCCGTATCACAAAAAACCATAATGTAGAAGAACCATATATCCACGCTGTTTTAAAAGAATGGCAAATGTACAGGGCTATTATGGATGATGTACCGGTTATCCGAGAGTTACACCTTGGCGGTGGCACGCCTACCTTTTTTAGTCCGCATAACCTGCAAAGGTTAATGGCAGGTTTACTGGATTGGGTAAACATTCATCCCAAAGCCGAATTTAGCTTTGAAGCGCACCCCGGTAATACTACCGAAGCGCATTTGCAAACGCTGTTTGATCTCGGTTTCAGGCGCTTGAGCCTTGGAATACAGGACTTTGACCCTGCGGTACAACTGATCATTAACCGGCACCAAACCCTGGAGCAGGTGCGTAACGTAACGTATATAGCCCGTAAAATTGGCTACACTTCAATTAATTACGACCTTATTTACGGCCTGCCTTTGCAAACTATTGATAGCCTGGTAAAAACCATGCACCTGGTAAGTGAACTCGTGCCCGATAGGATAGCCTTTTACAGTTATGCCCATGTGCCATGGATAAAACCCGGACAGCGTAAGTTTACAGAGGCCGACCTGCCCGATGCGCCAACAAAAGCAAAACTTTATGAGATTGGCCGCAGCCTATTAAAAAACTATGGTTATGATGAAGTTGGCATGGACCATTTTGCCCTGCCAAAAGACGAATTAGTGATAGCCGGGCTGGAAGGTACCCTGCACCGTAATTTTATGGGGTATACCCATCAGCACACCCAATTAATGATAGGGCTTGGCGTATCGGCCATTAGCGATAGCTGGTATGGGTTCGCCCAAAATCAGAAAAAACTGGAGGATTATATTAACGATATTGAACTGGGGGAATTACCGGTATTTAAGGGACATATTTTAACCCCGGAAGACCTTATTATCCGAAAGCATATCCTTAACATTATGTGCACAGGGCAAACCACCTGGAACCATCATGCAGAGCCATGCGAAGCTTTATTTACCGGCATTGAACGCCTGGAACCGCTGGCGCAAGACGGTTTGATTGAACTATTTTCCTGGGGACTTAAAGTTACAGAAACCGGCAAACGCTTTCTGCGGAATATTTGCATGGCGCTTGACGCAAGGCTGTGGAACGCTCAACCAACTACTCAACTATTCAGCATGGCCATCTGATATAACACAAGAAAGGCTACCCGAATGGGGTAGCCTTTTACTTTTAATAGATATAAAAACTTACGCACTTGCTATCTGCAGCACTACTCTGCCGGTGATATCTCCCTTACGCATATCATCAAAAATCTGATTAATATCCTCCAGTTTAGCCGTATGGATATCCGCTTTCACTTTGCCTTCAACCGCAAAAGCAATGGCTTCCTGCATATCCTTACGGGTACCTACTATAGAACCACGAACAGTATAACGGTTAAGCACGGTTTCGAATATCGGCAAATCAAAGCTACCCTTTGGTAAACCATTTAACGCGATGGTGCCTTTACGGCGCAACATACCTATCCCCTGCTCAAAAGCAATTGGCGATACCGCGGTAACCAATACGCCATGCATGCCACCTGTAGCTTTTTTCAAAACCGTCCCGGGGTTCTCATTCAGGGCGTTAACCGTAAGCTCCGCCCCCAATTGTTTGGCCAGTGCCAATTTATCGTCGGCAATATCAACTGCGGCAACATGCATGCCCATGGCTTTTGCATACTGCACGGCCAAATGGCCTAAACCACCAACACCGGATATAGCCACCCATTCGCCTGGCTTCACCTCGGTTTCTTTCAAACCCTTGTAAACGGTAACGCCCGCACAAATGATAGGTGCCATCTCTGCAAAGTTTATCCCTTTTGGGAAATGCGCAACATATCTCGAATCTGCTACCACATATTCAGCGAACCCGCCGTTAACACTATAGCCGCCGTTTTTTTGTTCTTCGCAAAGGGTTTCCCAGCCGGTAATACAAAACTCGCAACAGCCACAGGCGCTGTACAACCATGGCGCGCCAACAATATCGCCTATAGCTACATTTTTTACGCCTGTGCCTAAGGCTACCACATAGCCAATAGCCTCGTGCCCCGGTATAAGCGGCAATTGTGGTTTTACGGGCCAATCGCCATTTGCTGCATGCAAATCGGTATGGCAAACGCCACAGGCTACCACTTTTACAAGTATCTGGTTATCGCCCGGTTTTGGCACCGGTACATCTTCTATGACCAGCGGTTGCCCAAATTCATGGATAACGGCTGCTTTCATTGTTTCTGGGATCATAATTTATAGTGTAAATACAAGTATCATTAGTAAATGCGCAAGTATGCTGAAGGCAAAAAAACCAAGCATTACACGGATACCGGCACCGCCCATACCCGCTATAATATTAGAAAAGAAAAGCCCCAGGGTTACGGCCAATATAGCGATAGGCGCATGGAAGTAATAAAGCAAAACAGCCGGGACTGGCAAAAACAGCACACCCTGGGCTATTAATGAAACCATAAACCACAATGTGCGGTTAGGGGTTTGCCTATCTGCCCAGGCAGTAATTTTGGTTAATAAACTGTTATTGTTATTTGTTAAAGAAACTTCGCTCCATTGAGCTGAGGTATTTGTTAAAGTTGCCATAATGTTAATTTTTATTATGACAAAAATGCTGTATTATACAAGGCCGGGGAATGACGCCGGAACACTTAAAATATGACGCCGATCACATTATGTAAGTAATATTAATGGCAAACACTAACACCCACCTGCTTTATAACCGGGCTTAAGTAAGGGATATTTAAGCCCGAACCGCGCAGTATAAACCAAAAGCCGAGGCATACCATCAGGTAAGGCATGGCCCCATTAATACGGCGGCGTATTAATGGGCTTAAAAAGCCAAAGCTATACATGGCAATAAACATAAGCGGGAAAGTGCCCAAACCAAACCAAAACATAAAAGCTGCTGCATTAGCCGGCGTGGTAGTATTTAAGGCGCCAAAAAGAGCAACATAAACAAAGCCGCACGGTAACAACCCATTAAGCATACCCAGTATTAAATGCCCTGCCTTGTGCTTAACTGCGAGATTTATCATTTTGTAAAACCATGGAAAATAAACCTTGCTGCCAACATTATTTTTAAGTCTGATCAGCCTGGCGATACCAAGAAAAATTACAAACATACCACTTAGTATGCTAACAATCTGTTGCAATCCCGATAGCCAGAATAGTTTACCTAAAAGCCCTAATATTAACCCCAAGCAAGAGTAGGTAATTACACGCCCAAAGTTGTATAAAAGCTTATCAATAACTAATAACCATGCGTGCTTGCTGCCAGACGAAATGCTGAAAGCCAACGGCCCGCACATGCCAACACAATGTACACTGCCAAAAAAGCCTATTAAAAAAGCTACCTGGTTATTTCCCATTGATGTATAGATCCTGTTGATATAAATATCCCTTATTACCGCTGTTCCAATCTATCCGTATAGCCCACCGCCCGGTGCTTAATTTATTTAGCGGGATATTTGCATAGGTTTCGTTTTCCGTATTTAAAGGAAACACGAGGTCTTTACTTTTCCCCAGGGGATTGATTAGCCTTATTGTACCAATAGCGGGCTGTTTAAATTCAATAGAAAGTTCGCCGTTAAACTGTTTAATTACGGGCTGGGCCTTATCAGTTACTACCTGCTTTTCTTTGGCATACTCTTTATTAAAATTCAGCCCTTTTTCGTAATACTGATGATCGTAATCATCTGCAGGCATGCTGAACATATAACAGCTCATGCTCACAATAAATGCGATAAATAAAAGCATCCCTATAACTAATCCTTTTCCCCAGTTCATATCGTTAATTGTTTATTGGCCCTATAAATGAAGTACTTTCGGTTTGCAGCACCTTATTACCGTTTAGCAGCTGCAACTTGACTGTTGTTTTTGGCGATTGAATAGCGGCAGCGGGCATCATCACAAAAAACACCACTTTTACCGCCCCTCCTTTTTCAACCGCCCCCGGCGACTGGATGTATTTTATTTTAATGGCAGGATCAGTTGCCTTAATGGTTATCGTTTTTGTTTCGTTCGATTTGTTGATGATCTCGGCATTGTAAATATTGCTGATGTACCCGCCCGGCTGTTCCTGGTAAAGCATGCCTGCGCTGCGCATTACGGTTATATCCATATCGCTGCGACTAAATATAAAATAGCTTAATACCCCTATCAGCAATACCATAATCGCGCTGTAACCGGCCATACGCCAGGTGAATGATGGCTTTTGGTTATTCGTGATCATGTTCTCCGAATAATAACCTATCAGGTTTAAAGGCTTGTCTATTTTATCCATTACATGGTTACAGGCATCTATGCAAGCTGTACAGTTAATACACTCTAACTGTGTGCCTTTCCTGATATCTATCCCCGTGGGGCAAACAGCCACGCACAGGTCGCAATCCACACAGTCGCCTTTTAAACTTTGGTCGGTATCTTTTTTTAATTTACCACGTGGCTCGCCCCTTACATCGTTATAGGCAACTACAACGGTATCCTTATCTATTAAAACGCCCTGTAAACGGCCGTAAGGGCATATCACAGTACAAACCAATTCGCGCACCTGGCTGTAAACCAGGTAAAATATCGCCGTAAATATCCAGATACTTATAAAGCCAACAACATGTGCCGTAACCGGCTGCGTGATAATATTAATCAGGTTTTCGCTACCGATAACATAGGCCAGAAAAGTATTGGCGATAAGGAAGGATAACAGGATGAAGGTAAAATGCTTGGCCCCTTTCTTTAAAAGCTTTTCGTTTGTCCATTCGCCCGCATCAAGTTTACGACGTTTATTGGCATCCCCCTCTATCCATATCTCTATCTTCCGGAAAACCAATTCCATAAATATGGTTTGGGGGCATATCCATCCGCAAAATATCCGGCCGAAGGCAATGGTAAAAAGCGTTACAAAAACAACAAATACCAGTGTTGCAATCACAAACAGAAAGATATCCTGCGGCCAAAAAACCTGGCCAAATATTACAAACTTCCGTTCGATAACATTGAGCAGCAAAAACGGTTGACCGCCTATTTTTAAAAATGGCCCCGCGAAAAAGAAAAGCAGGTACACATAACTAATAGCCGACCGCCATTTGTACAACTTCCCCTTTCGCAAAGCAGGATACAACCAGCGCCTTTTCTCTCCCTCAACACCACCTATTGCTGTATCCATCATAGAGTTAGTTAGTGGCTAATTTTTCGCCCGTTATCTTGTCGCCCTGTGGCTCTTTGGCACCTGCGGGGTGTGTACCCTGTAACGATAAAATGTAATTTGATACATCGGCTATCTGCTTTGGCGAAAGCTGCTTTTCCCAGGTTGGCATACCTTTAGCCGGCACCCCGTATTTAATAGTTTTAAAAATATCGTTAACCTTGTTACCGTGCAGCCAATACTCATCTGTCAGGTTAGGGCCAACAACGCCTTGTGCATTGTCGCCGTGGCAGGGTGCACAAGTTGATTTAAATGTTGCCTTCCCTTCGGCCAGCATCGCCGGATCAGTAATCAGTTTTACTGTATTCTCGTCCACCTGGTTAGCAGCTTTGCTCAAGTATATCTTTTTAGCTACCTCGGCCTGTGCCATTTCGGTTTTGTACTCGGCATCCTGCAACTGGCCAATATCAAATACATGGTATACTAATAAATAACCCACAGCAAAAATAATTGTGCCGTAAAACAGTACCATGAACCAAGCCGGTGTTGGGTTATTTAATTCCTGTATACCATCGTACTCGTGTTCTATGAGCAGGCTCTTTTCTTCCGACAGTGGTTTTAAGGATAGCAATTTATTCCATACCTCCCCCTTGAGCTTCTTCTCCTTTTTTACCGGTTGCAATTCGGCCTCTATCTGTTGATTGGTATACCCCTGCGATTTTAAGATAACACGGGTAAGCACTTTAAATGTGCGCAACAAAACCAGCATAGCAACTAAAAACAGCAGCAGCATTGTTATAATGGCGCCATAGCCTATATAGTTCTTAATATCGTCGGTTATCATGCTATCGCCCTGGGCAAAGCTTTGCTGCGCTGCAAATACAGCTATTGTGATGATAAAAAACCGCCTCTTCATTGTAATACGTTTTTTGATGGCTCAATATCGTTATCGCTCAATGGTAGTTCGCTCATATGATCAACATGGCTTTTGCCTAACCGCAATAAAATAATAGTGACTACGATAAAAAATACAAGGAATATACCCAGTGAACTAAGCAGGTAAACCTGGTGCCCGTTTATGTTCTCGGTGAATTGTTTAAACATGTTTTTTATTATTTATTAGCGGCTTTGTTTGCTTTAATATCAGTACCTAACCTTTGCAGGTAAGCTATAATAGCGATGATCTCTTTATCGCTTTTCACTTTTATTTTATCCTTGGCAAGGTTATCTGCAATTCCTTGCGCCTGCTTGTTCAAGTCGGCATTAGCTTTATTTTCATACCCGGCCGGATAAGGCACCCCTAACGTGCGCATGGCATTTATTTTAGTACGGGTAGTAGTGGTATCTAATTTTTGGGTGAGCAGCCAATCGTAATTTGGCATGATACTACCGGGCGACATCAACCTCGGGTCCATCATGTGGTTATAGTGCCATGCGTTACCATATTTCTGCCCTTCGCGTGCCAGATCGGGCCCGGTACGTTTAGATCCCCACAGGAAGGGGTGATCGTATACAAACTCACCGGCCTTGCTATACTCGCCGTATCGTTCGGTTTCCGAGCGGAATGGCCTTACTGTTTGCGAGTGGCAGTTAGAGCAGCCCTCGCGGATATAAATATCCCTGCCCTGCAACTCAAGTGGCGTATAAGGTTTAACGCTGGCTATTGTTGGTACGTTTGATGAGATGGTCATGGTTGGCATCAGTTCTATCACCGTACCAATCAAGATCACTATCAGCGCTGCAACCATTAACTGAATAGGCCTGCGTTCCAGCTTACGGTGCCATCCGCTTTCTGTGGCGGCATTTACAGGCTCTAAAGGCATAGATTCGGCCGCTTCGTTAGCTACCAGCTTACCCTGCATCATGGTACGGGCCAGGTTATAGGCCATCACAATTACACCCAGCAGGTAAAATGCTCCACCTATAGAACGCATAACATGCATAGGAATAATGCGCAGCGTGGTTTCAAGAAAGTTAGGGTACTTCAACATTCCCTCGGGTGTAAACTCCTTCAGCATCAACCCTTGTGTAAAACCTGCCCAGTACATTGGTATAGCGTAAAACAGGATGCCCAGGGTGCCTATCCAAAAGTGGAAAGCGGCCATCTTTTTTGAGTAGAGTTGTGTTTTATAAATACGTGGTATTACCCAGTATAAAATAGCAAAAGTTAAAAACCCGTTCCAGCCAAGGGCGCCAACGTGCACGTGCGCTACTATCCAATCAGTAAAGTGGGCAAGCCCGTTTACCTGTTTAAGTGATAGCATAGGACCTTCAAATGTGGCCATACCATAGGCTGTTAAGCCAACCACCATAAATTTAAGCACCACATCATCGCGAACCTTGTCCCAGGCACCGCGCAGAGTTAGCAAACCGTTGATCATCCCGCCCCAGCTTGGCGCTATCAGCATAATAGAAAACACAATACCTAATGATTGTGCCCAGCTTGGCAATGTGGTGTATAACAAGTGGTGTGGGCCTGCCCATATGTAAATAAATATCAGCGCCCAAAAGTGCAGGATACTTAGTTTGTATGAATAGATAGGCCGGTTAGCCATTTTTGGTAAAAAGTAATACATCATACCCAGGTAAGGCGTGGTCAGGAAAAACGCAACCGCGTTGTGCCCATACCACCATTGCACCAGCGCATCCTGCACGCCTGCGTAAACCATATAGCTTTTAAATGCAGATACCGGCAGCTCGAAGGAGTTGACGATGTGTAGCACTGCAATGGTTACAAAGGTGGCTATGTAAAACCATATAGCCACATACAGGTGGCGTTCGCGGCGTTTAAATATAGTACCGAACATATTTACACCGAACACCACCCATATAATAGTGATAGCAATATCAATAGGCCACTCCAGTTCGGCGTACTCATGCGATGTGGTAAAACCCAAAGGCAATGTGATCACAGCCGATACGATGATTAGCTGCCACCCCCAAAAGTGTACATTACTTAAAAAATTACTGAACATACGGGCCTTTAGCAGGCGCTGCAAAGAATAGTAAACTCCCATAAATATGGCGTTACCCACAAAGGCAAAAATCACCGCATTGGTATGCAACGGGCGGATGCGGCCAAAAGTGGTGTACTGGTTGCCCATGTTCATGCCGGGCTTAAATAACTGGATAGCTGCAATAAGGCCAACAGTCATTCCGATAATGCCCCAGGCAATGGTGGCGATACCAAAATTCCTTACGATCTTATTATCATAGTAAAATTTTTCGGGCTGCATAATTGTTGTTTAATGATGATGTAAAAGTATTTTAAGCCAGTCAGGCTAAGAATGATGCTGATTTGTGGAAAGGGTGATCGCGGTCACTTTTTATCTTGCGGTTCTGTTTCGTCGTCTAATAAAATGCGTACCGATGGGGTATACAGATCATCGTTCTGCCCTGTGCGCTGCGCCCAGAAAAAAGCCAGCAGAAAAACAAGCGCCAGCAATACACTGCACCCTATTAAAAAGTAAATAATGTTCATAACAACTTCCTCCTTTTTGCCGCAAAATGCGTAGCCACCGTTGTAAAAGAAATAATAGTAGCCGTACTTAAAGGCATCAGTATGGCGGCAGTTAGCGGCGACAGGTTACCGCTAACTGCATAGCTTAATCCAATCAGGTTATAGGTAAGCGATATCAAAAACGAGCAATGGATTATTGTAACCGTATTTTTTGAAAATTTTAAAAAAGCAGGCAGCTTGTTAAATGACCGGCCATCCAGTATGGCATCGCACCCCGGCGAAAAGTTATTGATATTATCGGTTACGGCTATACCCAGGTTGCTTTGTTTAAGGGCACCGGCATCATTAAGGCCATCGCCTATCATTATTACTTTACCTTTTAAGCGTTGTAATAACTGTATAAAATCAAGCTTCTTTTGGGGCGATTGATTAAAGCCCATTCTATCCTCAGCTTTAAATATGGGTAACAAATCATTTTTTTCGTGATCGCTATCTCCGGATATCAGAAATATTTGATAGGCAGACAAACCATCTACCATTTGTTTCAGGCCTTCCCTGTAATTTTGTCTGAACGCGAAATAGCCGCAATACCTGCCGTTTATCAGCATATGTACCCGGGTTTGCCCAGCTGTTTCCTCAAACTCGCCAAACAGGAACTTGCCGCTACCAATGCGTACATCATACTTACCTATCAATGTGTTTATCCCCCCGCCGGGCGTTTCTTTATAATAATCTAACTCATGCTTATTAACTTTACCAAGATACTGGCATATCATTCGGGATAAGGGATGGTTAGAGTTGATACAAGTACTGTAAACCAGTTCTGTTTCTAAGGCAGATAGAGTGCCTGTAAGCACTATCTGGTTATCGGCAGCTGTGGTTATGGTACCTGTTTTATCAAAAACTACAGTATCTATTTTGGCCAGTTGCTCAACTACGGCAGTATTTTTAAGATAAAACAGGTTCTTATCAAATATGCTTAGCGCTGCCGCCATGGTAAATGGTGTGCTTAAAGCCAATGCGCATGGGCAGGCTACTATTAATACGGCGGTGAAAGCCGCCAACCCTCTGTTTAAGCTTGTTGGCAGCCAAAAAACAAGAGAACCAAAAGCAATAACCAGCAATACTACGGCAAAGTATTTGCTAACCCGTTCGTTAAAAGTTTGCATGCGGTTATCCTGCTGGCGGGTAAAAGCTTCATTGTTCCAAAGCTGGGTAAGATAGCTTTGCGAAACAGGTTTTACTACCTCTAATTCTATAGCTTCGCTGGTTTGTCTCCCCCCTGCATAAATGATCTCGCCCAGTGTTTTACTCACGGGGATGGATTCTCCTGTAACAAAACTAAAGTCAATCAAAGCTTCGCCTTTTAGCAAAATTGCATCTGCCGGGATGATTTCGTTATGGCGCAGTATTATCCGCTGGCCAATTTTAAGGTCGGCAAGTGGCACGGGTTTTTCGGTATCATTTATTACCACCTGCACAGCAACGGGGAAGAACGAACGATAATCGCGTTCGAATGAAATATGATGATAAGTTTTGCACTGCACAAACTTGCCCACCAGCAGGAAAAACACCAGCCCGCAAAGGGTATCGGCAAAGCCGGCGCCTGTTTGCGTCAAAATTTCAATTACGGTGCGTGCAAACAATACCGCTATACCCAGGGCCAGCGGGAAATCGATATTCAAAACCTTATTTCGTAGATTCTGCCATGCCGAAACGAAGTACTCGCTACCGCTGTAAAAAACCACAGGCAGTGAAAACAGTATATTTAACCAGCCGAAAAAATGCTTAAAAGTTTGCTCAAAAGCAGACAGGCCAAGATATTCAGGGAAACTGAGCAACATTACGTTACCAAAACAAAATCCGGCAACTGCTATACGCTGTACCAGGTTGTCTTTAGCATTTACCCGGTTCTGTTTCTTGATAACATCCTGCAGGCTGATAAGCGGCTCGTAATCAATATCAAAAAGCAGTTCGACCAATTGCCTCAGGCTTAGCTGTTTGGTATCGTATTTAATATTCAGCTGTTTTTTCAGGAAATCTATCCGGCTGTACAATATGCCTGGGTTAAACTTATTCAGCTTTTCTAACAGCCAGATGCACGAACTGCAGTGGATATGCGGAATATAAAGGGTAACAATAGTTAGCTTATCATCAGCATAATCTACTAACTCCCTTACTATGCTAGGTTCGTCCAGGTAATCGAAACGCTTATCGGTACGTGCCCGTGTCAGTCCCGGGTGGTCGTTAAAATTATAGTAATTGCAAAGGTTATTGGCCGATAGTATACTGTAAACGCTTTTACAACCCAGGCAGCAAAATTTCTTATCCTCCACAACATAGCTTGTGCTTAAGCACTCATCGCCACAATGGTAGCAGGTAGTTTTTTCAGTAAAAATACTTTCTGTCATTTGTTGGAATTAATATTTCAAAACTGCCTGCTTTTACCCATACAAATAATGATGACGATTGGGCAAAAATGTGACGATGGTCAGTTTTACCGGTATGGCATTCGTTTACTTTTGGCCTATGAGCCATACATTTCATATCCCGGTTTTAGGTTTAGGTTTTTCTATAGATACCCCATTAAAGGTGGCACGCTATGGGATTTCATCAGTCATGTCTGTTGTTGATGATGAACTGATAGAGCGCATGCGTGAATATCACTCTTATGAAAATGAAGAGGCATTTATACCTATCAAAAAGACGGAAAACGACTATAGGGCAAAGCGGATTACCGCTTATTTAAACCTGGTAAAAAAACTGGTCGATCGCCAATTTGAAAACCTAAAACAACAACCATTTGAGAGTGGATCTGACCTCTGCCGTTATTTTGAACTGCTGCCCGAAACATCGCAGCTGAAACAGGGTTATGACCTGATGCTGGAGTATCCTGATGGGGAACAAAAACAATTATTCCAGTCCATTTTGCGCAATAAAATCACTACGGGATCCATCGATGTAAACATTATGGCCAAGGTGGATAAAATGAACTTTAACGCCGATGGCAACTACACCGGCGACGAAAATACTGATGCGCTTGCCGCCTTAAGGGGGTTCGCGCAAAGCGAGCTGCAATCGTCAGTTATCCTATCTGCGGGTATGAACCCCAGGCTTTACAGCTACCTCGAAAGTTTTCCCGATTTTTTCCCTTATGATAGCGAACGGCTTAACAAAAAAATAATTCTGAAGGTAAGCGATTTCCGTTCGGCCTTTATACAGGCTAAGTTTTTGGCTAAAAAGGGGCTCTGGGTGTCTGAGTTCAGGGTCGAATCGGGCCTTAATTGCGGCGGGCACGCGTTTGCTACCGAAGGCTTTTTGCTTGGGCCAATTCTTGAAGAGTTTAAGACACGCCGGGTAGAAATGCTTGATGAGCTATACGGTTTGTATGACAGCGCCCTGTTACAAAAAGGAATGTTTACTACTAAAGCGCCAGTTCAAAAAGTAAGTGTACAGGGTGGTATCGGAACTGCCAGCGAAAATAATTTTTTAAGGGAGTATTACCATGTAGATGCCACCGGTTGGGGTAGCCCCTTCCTGCTAGTACCCGAAGCTACCAATGTAGATGATGAAACCTTGGTTAAATTAACCGGCGCTACCGAAAGCGATTACTACTTAAGTAACGCATCGCCGCTTGGCATTCTATTTAACAATTTTAAACACAGTTCTTCCGAACAGCAAAGAATAAGCCGTATTGAAAATAACCGGCCAGGCAGCCCCTGCACCAAAAAATTCTTGTGCAGCAATACCGAGTTTACCGGGCAGCCAATTTGTACAGCATCAAGGGAGTATCAAAACTTTAAAATAAAGCAACTTGAAGCGATGCATTTGCCCGAGGCCGAATATCAGGCTTCATTCAATACCATAACCGAAAAAATTTGCCTGTGCGAAGGGCTTTGCTCTTCGGCCTATTTAAAATATAAAATAACCAGGCCTAAAGAGAATACGGCAGTATCTATTTGCCCCGGACCGAATCTGGCCTATTTTAAAAAGGTTTTCTCGTTAGATGAAATGGTTGGGCATATTTATGGCAAACTCGATGTTTTAAAAAATGCTGCACGTCCGCATATGTTTTTAAAGGAATTGGAGCTTTATATCAGTTACCTGCAAAAAGACATTCAGCAAAACCTGCTTAGCTTAACCGACAAGAAGCGAAATCAGCTAACAAAATTTAAAGATCAGCTATTAAACGGCATTGGCTACTACAAAACGCTTTTTGACGAGGTACAACTACTGCCTGATAATGCGAAAGCACAATTACAGGCTTTTGAAGATCTGTTGTTAAAACAGCCGCTGTTTAACGCACAAATCAGCTTATTATAACAGTAGTTGTTTCTTTACTATATCCATCCGTAAAGTATTCCGGCCTGATAAAAGTATCTATAGTATTGTTACTTTTCAGGCTGGCTCCTGGTGATATTATTAAAAAAATAAGTTTTAAATTACCCGCTTATTGATCTTATCATGAAAAAGCTGATCTTACTTTTTACGTGGGTAATAGTTATGCAAGCGGTATCCGTTAAAGCGCAAACCCTTGATCCTGACAGCGCGGTACTGGCGCTAAAAAATCTTAAGCAGCTGCAAAATAATATCAGGCAGCAGCCGATTGCCAAAGGGCACAAAGAGTTGGTTTCGCAAATAAACCGCATGCTTAAACTGGGCGTTTGGGATAAAGCCCAGGTAATACTAAAATCGTTGCCATACGATGCTGATTATGCGCTTTTAAAAGCCGATTACCTTATTTTAAACGATGAGTATTTTGATGCCGAAGCCTTGGTTAACAAGGTATTAAAAAGCAATCCGGTTAATGAAAGGGCCCTGCAATTACGTGCAACCCTGCAAATACAAGCCTGGCGGTTGCCGCAGGCTATTAATACATGTACCTTAATATTAAAGGGCAATCCTCGTTCAGAAGCCACTCAATTAATTATGGGGCGGGCTTTATTGTTGCAAAAAAAATACCCCGATGCTTTAAGCGTAGCTAAAAAATTGCAAAAACAAAACCCGCAAAATGCCGGGGCTTATATGCTGGAGGCCGATTGTTATTTTTGGGACCAGCATCCCAACCAGGCAGAAGCACCTTTAAAAAAATCGTTAACGCTTGACCCCTATAACCCCGATGCAAGATTTAGTTACGGCTACGCTATATGGAGGCGTGTTGATGCTACGCAGTTAAATGCAATGGCAGCCCAATGGGAAATTGCACTGGCAGTTAACCCTTTGCATTTTTCTACTAACTGGCACTGGGGCAACGGGCATACCAATTTAACCTATGCTGATTATGCCGAAAAAAATGATGAGGAAATAAGGAAGGCGCTGGCTAAAGCCGATACCCTGTTCTCGGCCAATAAAGTAGATGAAGCTATTGCTTATACCCGTACCATCCAAAAAAGATATCCCGGTTCTGTATTACCGCTTATGCACCGCGGTTCGCTTTACTACAGCGCCTTTGATATGAATAGGAAACTAAGGCTTGATTCGGCAGAAAGCATCTTCCGGCAGATACTTGCCCGCAAAAAACATTATGGCCCAGCACATAACGGGCTGGCATCGGTAGTAAAATGGAAAGGTATGCCTTATCTTTCTACGTTTGATTCTATCACCACCGTACTAAAGAACCTAAAGATAAATGATCTGAAAAGCTTTGAAGCTGTATTCCCGGATATGTCTTACTACCCCGGCGATATGGCTAAACGGATGGTATGGAACCAACTGTATACTACTACCGTATATTTCCCTTTTTTAGCAAAACAGGGTAATACTTTCCGTATTTCGCCACTGCACATTGACCTGGCCATAACAATGAATTCGCCAAGTTTCCGCTATATCACTACGTTTGATAACCGCCAGTGGATGGACATCAGAGGTGTGGGCAGCGGCGCAGCCGATATTGAATATGCCGACCGCGGCGCTTACCAGGAACGCAACGTAGTATTGCATGAATATACCCACCTGTACCATGGTATTGTATTTACTGATGAAGAAAGCCGCCAGGTACGTAAACATTACTACAACGCTATGGCCCAGCACCGCACGCTTGATTATTATTCACAAAATAATGAATCTGAATACCTGGCACAAACCTTCCCGGCTTACTGGGAACCGGTAAAAGTGCACCCTGTTGATTTTAAATCGATGAATACTACCAGCGATTTAAAAACAAAAGACCCGGAGATGTATGACTGGATAGACAAACTGGTTAAAAAGCAAAAAGCATACCTGGCCGGCGATAAAAGCGCCATGGCCGATAACTGGGCCGAAGTATATTTAAACCTAAGCAACAGGCGCGGCCGCGGCAACCCGGTATCGGCTGCAGCGTACCTGGATACAGCGCTAACTTATGATAGTAAATACCTTCCGGTTTTCCTGGCCTATGCACGTTTAAAATCAGGACAAAAGAACTTTGCTGCGGCAGAAGACTGGCTAAAAAAAGCGGAAGCCATTAACCCTAATTACGCGCCTATATATGTATCATATGCCGATTTGGTACAGGCTAAACTTGCAGCTAAAACAATGGCACAAAACGAGGCGGTTAACCAGCAGATCGCATACCTCAACCAATCATTAAAACTAGAAGACGATTACCAGGAGCGGGCATCTGTAAGTTACCAGTTGCGCGAAACTTACCGCCGCAACGGGCAAATAGCCGAAGCGATAGCTATTGCGGAAGATTATGCCAAAAATGGCCCGGCAGTATCAACCTACCTGCGCGATCAGCGCGATAATGCAGCAGCGGCGGCAGCAGCATTAAGGGCAGACCTGGGTTACCCGGAACCCGTAATTACACTACAACACCTGGTTGAACAAAAGCCACAGAATTTTGAGTTCAGGACCCTGTACGCCAATGCACTTGCCGCAAATAAGCAATATGAGGAAGCTATTAAAACCCTGCAGCAAATACAGCGTATTTTAAAAGCCAGCAATAACGGCCTTGCAAGCTATGACCTGCAAATAGCTGAATATTATAATGAGTTGGGTAAACCAGATTCGGTAGCCAAATATAAACCGGCAGCAATTCCTGTTGCACAGGGTCGCCGCAGGAGTGGCGACAACGCAACCGTTAACCCAGATGGCCTGCGTTATGTACGCCTGCTGGCCGCAACCGGCAAGGCAGCAGAAGCTGATACGCTGCTAAAAAACCTACCATCAACCGGGGACAATACTTATTTGAGCGAATATGCATATACCGAAGGAAAAATACAGGAAACCAATAAGCCCGAATTAGCTGCCGCCAGTTACGAAACGGCATTGAAATATGATCCTTATTATTTTAAAGTGTACCCGTGGCTGATTGATTATTACAATAAAACCAAACAACCTGCAAAAACCCAGGCATTAAAAAGCAGCCTGCAAGCGTTAAAAATACAACCCGGTAAAAACATAATTATGAACTAATTAAGTTGCAGCACTAAACAGCAACCTATTGTCTGGTTGATATGGTGCTTGATAATCTAATTCATAACCTTAGTTGTTACAATTGGTTTAGCATTAAGATTAACCTGCCCTGATGTAACGCTGGCTTTGATCTGGCGGTATTGATAAATTATATTCAAGCCGTTAGATTCATCTTGTTTATGTGGATTGTTTTTTTCGCCTTCTGTATAACTACGCAATTTGATGTAAGCGTTTTTCCGCGTGTTAAAACGATACCTCAGGGTATCGTTTTCAAAACCGGGTTCTGCTTCTATATAATAAGAACTATAAAACGCTTTATCCGGGTTTACCGGGATGTTTAATAGTTGTTGTGTAAATATCCTGTCGTTCTTGGTAAAAGGTTTTTTGTCCGATGCTTTTTGGTCAAAGTCTAATTTACCGGCTTTAATAGTACCGTAAAAGTTTTGTGATTTGGACCGTGTGCTTTCGGGGATATATTTGGCAATAAAATCGTTGTATTTATCGGGGTTATTATACACATACATCCGCCATACATTGTCCGCAACTATCTGTCCCGTTTCATCAACCTTATGAGCAGCGAGTAAAATACCCTGAGGAATACCTCCAAATTTTCCTATCCGAGAAAAATCAGCATTCCGTGAACCATCATCAAAAACCCGTCTTACTTTTTTAGTAAACGGTTCAAACCCTACAGCAGGCATGCCACTATTTGCAAAGCCTTCAAACAATATGTTAATGTTATCGCCAAGCCTGTTATTATGCCTACCGTAAACCTTAAATCCTGTGGGCTTAACCTGTGGCTTAAAAAGCACGGCAGTATCGTTAATTTCCCAGGTGCCTGTTAAAGCCCCGCCAAAAAAACCAATAACAAAACGGTGATCCGGCAGTACATACAGCGCACCTCCGCCCTGGGGATCGCCGCCATTGCTGGTCATATAAACGCCGGAAATATCCGGAACGGGTTCAGAATGTTTCGACGGATGAGCAGGTTGTTTACACGATGCCAACAACAACGCCGAAACTAACAAAAACAAAACAAATATGTAGCAACACCTCATTAGCAATGGGTTAATTATTATTTCAACCTTTTAAACTGCCCTTTGTTTGACGGCTATTTCGGCTTAAGCCGCTAAGTACCAACCTTGAACATTTCCCTCAACTTTGTGTTAGTAATTGCAGGCACTTTTAATGTGCCAAATATCCGGAGTTAACCTATGAAACTATAAAATGGCCAAAGCGATAATATTGCGTAAATGTTGCGCGCTTCTGTTTTTCACCTGTTGCCTGCTGTTGCAAACCAACGGCTTTGCACAAACAAAGGCTGAACTAAAAAAGGCAAAAAAGTTATTTGATGGCTATTGGGTAAACAAAAAAGCCCAAAGGCACATTAGCATTTCATTTGATGAGCAGGATTATGCAACAATAAACGATTGGCATGGCAAAATGAGCGATGATAACAACACCGTTGACGCATACAAGGCTTTTGTTAAAAACGATAAACTGGTAATGCCCGAAGATAAAACAGACCTGCGTGCGCCATACTGCGAGATCATAAAAAAAGGAAACGTTCTGCTATACCGCTGCAGAGGAATGGAGAGCGACAGCAAACGGTTTGTTGAGGAAACTGTATTTATAAGAGAAAAAAACTAACACACATTTAATCATCTAAACATAAGGTGTTCAATTACAGCACCTGCTCTTTATTATAAAACAGCTTTTTTTTATTCCTCCCCTTTGTTTTGGGCCCGTGCGTATCTCTATTGATTTTTTTGGCATCAGTATTAATCATAAATTAAGCTATTTTTAATTCTTTAGTCTTTTTTAGTATTATAATCCCCCTAAAACCTTACTAACCATACGGGCGAAGAAGTACTAACCGATTTTAAGAATGCTGAAAAGATTTACACTGCTAATGTTACTTGCCGCGGTATCTGCAAACGCATGGTGCCAAAATTTTACAAAAACCAATTATGGGGTATCTGTTAAAACAGGCATCGTCAATACAGAGTTACAGGTTTTTAACCCATTTGTAATAAGGGTAATCAAATCATCGACAGTAGCATCTGATAAACAAAGCTTAAGTGTAATTGCCCAACCTGCTAAAACTGCTTTTACTATTAAAGAAGATCATGACCAGGTAACTCTCCGTACCTTAAAAACAACAGCAATAATTAATCTTAAGAGCGGCGCCGTATCCTACTACACCCCGGCTGGGAAATTACTGATGGCAGAACAACCCGGGGCAGCCAGTATTGAGCAGGGTGCTGATACGGGCGTTAAACAAAGTTTCACCTTACCGGTCCATACCGCCATTTACGGTTTAGGGCAGCACCAGGAAGGGGTAATGAATTATCGCGAACATACCGTTGAACTAAAGCAACGCAATACAGAAATAGCTGTACCTTTTATCCTCACCTCTGATGGTAACGGGTTATTATGGGACAATACATCGGCAACTCAGTTTAGCGACAGAAATGGCATCACCACATTTGAATCTGCCACGGGCCCGGTAATTGATTACTATTTTATAGCCGGCGCTAATGCTGATAACGTGATTGCCGAATTGCAGCTGTTAACCGGTAAGGCACCCATGTTCCCAAAATGGGTGTTTGGATTCTGGCAAAGCCGCGAACGCTATACCAGCCAAACCGAATTATTGGATGTGGTTAAAAAATACAGGGAGTTAAAAGTGCCGTTAGATGGCATTGTGCAAGACTGGCAATACTGGGGCAAGGATTATGATACCTGGAGCTCTACCGAATTTGGTAATCCTTCGTTCCCCGCTCCTCGCAAAATGATAGATAGTATACACCAAATGCATGCCCATATCATGATCTCTGTATGGCCAAACTTTGGTAAAAGCACCGCTATTTATAAAGAACTAAACAGCAAAGGTTTACTATTTAATTTTAAAACGTGGCCAACAACACCCGATGTAAAGGTTTATGATGCATTCAACCCAAAAGCACGGGATATATACTGGAAATATCTTAACAAAAACCTTTTATCGATAGGCATAGATGGCTGGTGGCTGGATGCAACTGAGCCCGAGCAGGGCAACACCCAGCAAAGTGATAGCGCCCAAACCTATATAGGGGGCTTTAAAGCTGTACGAAATGCTTTCCCATTGGCCACTACACAAGGGGTATATGAGCATCAACGAAAAACAAATACGCAAAAAAGGGCATTCATTTTAACCCGTTCGGCATTTGCAGGCCAGCAGCGCAATGCTACGGCAACATGGTCGGGCGATATCCAATCTTCCTGGCAGGTATTCAGGAAACAAATATCGGGAGGCCTTAATATTGGTTTATCCGGCATCCCCTACTGGAACACAGATATCGGCGGTTTTTTTACCGCACGTTACCCTCAGGGGGTACAAGACGATGCTTTTAAAGAGCTTTATACGCGTTGGTTCCAATTCGCGGCATTTACACCCATATTCCGGTCGCACGGAACAGGCACTCCGCGAGAGATCTATCAATTTGGAAAAAAAGGAGATTGGGCTTATGATACGCAAGAAAAATTCATCCACCTGCGTTACCGCCTGTTACCTTATATCTATTCATCGGCATGGCAGGTAACTGCCCATTCATCTGCAATGATGAGGGCACTGGTTATGGATTTCCCAAAAGATAAAGCGGTATTAAATATTGATAACGAATACCTGTTTGGCAAATCGATATTAGTGGCGCCGGTTACAGATTCATTATACACCCAAACAGTTAACGGCCAAACACAAACAAACTTTAGCCAGATAAAAAACAAAAACGTGTATTTACCAGACGGAACAGCATGGATTGATTTTTGGTCGGGCAAGCGTTATAACGGTGGGCAAAGTATTAGTTATAATACCCCTATTAGTAAAATACCATTATTTATTAAAGCGGGCTCTATCATACCACTTGGCCCTGTACAACAATATGTTGATGAATTTAAAGCCGATGTGCTGGAACTCAGGGTCTATCCTGGTGCCGACGGGCGGTTTACTTTGTATGATGATGAAGGCGATAACTATAATTATGAACGCGGCCGTTACAGTACCATTGATTTTACCTGGAACAACGCGCGTAAAACGCTTACTATACATAATCGCAAAGGCACCTACCACGGCATGCTAAAGACAAGAACGTTTAGGATAGCTATTGTTAAAGAGGGTGCTAATACTGACATTAATCTATCTTCAAATTACAAAACAATACGCTATTACGGCAAGGCAATAACCATTCTCTTACATACCAATTAACCACGTTACCAGTATTGATGATCCAGTGCCCGCATTAATGGAAACAATTATCCCTTTTGAGATAAAAAAGTGCTTTTTATAGCGATTTTCTTATAAAAAGCGCATTATTAGCCTCATACAAGCGCATTATTAATCTATTATTTATTTTTTATTAATCTTCGCCACTTCATTTGTACTTGAAATTATAAACCAACACAGCCCTTTTTGCCTGCCTAAAAAGCGGCAACTGTGTATAACCATTTAAAGAGATTTTTTATGAATTGCCACACTCCTAAACCGCCGTAGGCTTGCTGCTGCTTTGCGCAAACCAATTACCAGTATGGTAAACAATCAATTAAACCTTAAACCAGAGAACATATGAAAAAATACAAGTACTTACTTATATTATTCTTTCTTTTCCCGTTGAGCTTATTAGCCCAACAAGCACCCTTCAGCGGGAAAGTAATAGATTTAGCCGATGGGGCTACCCTCCCCGGTGTAACTGTTAAAATAAAAGGGACTACTACCGGTACAGTTACCGACGTAGGCGGAAACTTTAAGTTAACCTTACCCAATGCGGATGCTGTGTTACAAGTATCATACTTAGGCTTCGAAACACAGGAAATTGCAGTAAAAAACATCAAAGACGGCATAATTGCCCTAAAATCAAACAGCAAAAGCCTTGATGAGGTGGTAGTTGTAGGCTATGGTGTTCAAAAAAGAGCCACCATTACAGGGTCGGTATCTACTTTGCAAAGTAAAGAGATAACCACTACCAAAAACGAAAGCGTAATCAATTCCTTGTCAGGTAAAATACCCGGCTTACGTATCGTTCAAACCACTGCCGAACCAGGTTCGTACGCAAACATCCTTAATATAAGGGGTTATGACGGCCCTGCAGCGGTTGTAATAGATGGTATTATCGGTGGAGATCAATCTACCATTGGCCGCATGGACCCTAATGAGATAGAGAGTATATCGGTATTGAAAGATGCTGCCGCGTCTATTTATGGTATACGTGCATCCGGTGGTGCTATCATTATCACTACAAAAAAAGGATCAAAAAGCGGTAAGGTGAATATTAACTATTCGGTGAATAGTGCCATACAAACATTTTTAGGTATGCCCGAAAGTGTAAACGCAGTTGATTATATGATGCTGACCAATGAGAAAAAGAAGCGTGATTTTGCTAATAACTTTATCACTAACGTTACACCGGCATTCTCTTATAATGATATACAGCCCTGGAAAGATGGCACCCGCCAATCTGCAGACTGGATAGGAATGGTATTCCGTAAAACAGCCAACCAGATACAGCATAACCTTAATATTGATGGCGGTACTGATAAGATCAACTACTTCTTCAACTTTGGTTATCAGAAACAGGATGGTGTATTTAAAACCGGCGACCTTAACTATAATAAATACAACTTCCGTTCAAACGTAACTGCTAAAATAACCGATCGTTTAAAAGCACAGGTTTTAGCATCCGCATGGATGGATGAGAAAAACCAACCCTATACCGATGAGTGGACCATTTACAAATATACCTGGAACCAAATACCTACCCACCAGATATATGCCAATGATAATCCCTTATATCCGGCAGTTATGGACGATAACATGAACCCGTCTGTAATAACAAATTCAGATATTATGGGATCAAAAAGGTATCAAAATAAAAATGTTACAGCCCAGTTGAACCTAACTTATGATATACCAGGCATACAGGGATTAACCGCTAAAGGATTATTTAACGTTGATTACGGCGTTGCCGATAATAATTACATTAAGCGTACTTATTCGCTATACACTTACAATGCAGAAAATGATACTTATCTCGCCAGCCCGGTAAACTCTCCTGGTAGTATTCAACGCGAGTATTATAATCACTTTAATACGCTTAGCCAGCTAACCTTAAATTATTTACATACGTTTGCCGGCAGCCATAATGTTTCAGGCATGATTACCTATGAGCAAAGCCATAGTACTGCCGATAATTTTGCTGCTTTTCGTGAAACTGCAATACCGGTTGATTATATTTTTGGTGGCGTGCAAAATGCCAACACCAATGGTTTCATGTATCAGGGTGCTTTACAAGATGTTGGTTATCGTAGTATAGTTGGCCGTTTTAACTATGATTATAAAGGTAAATATCTTGCAGAGTTCCTGTTCCGCCGCGATGGTTCAAATAAATATAAACCGGGGCCTGACCAATGGGGCTTTTTCCCGGGTGCATCAGTTGGCTGGGTACTAACAAAAGAGAATTTTTTTAAAGACCTTGTACCCGACAACATACTTAACAATTTAAAACTAAGGGCATCATATGGTAAAAGCGGTAATGATAATGGCAATCCTTTTAACTATATTACAGGTTATGCATATCCATTCGGTGGGTATATTTTTGGCCCAAGTTATGTCAACGGTTCATATCCCCAATTAGGCGCACCTGGCCTGTCATGGACAGTAACAGCTAAAACCAACCTTGCAGTGGATTTTGGATTATTTAATGGTAAAGTTGATGGTTCGTTAGAATTTTTCAGAAGCGACCAAACAGGCAAGGCTACAGATCCAACAAACAGCGTACCAGGCACAGTTGGTGCATCTGTGCCACAGATAAATTATAACAGTAACCGTGTACAAGGTTTAGACTTCAACATCTCGTATCATAATAATTTTGGTCCGGTGGGTCTAAATCTTACCGGTAATATAGCTACTACACGTTTAAGGAACTTAAAGGTGTTACGCACACAGTCTGGTAACGAATACTCTAACTGGAAAGAAAACCAAACCGGCAGGTATCAAAACATCTGGTGGGGACCCGAGTATGCAGGCCAGTTTACCAGCTATAATCAAATTTATAATTATGGTGTAAACATGGGGGGCGGTAACAACAATACCGTTCCGGGCGATTATTATTACAAAGACTGGAACAATGATGGTGTTATTGATTCTAAAGACGATCACCCTATCGCAACATCTGATATCCCGCTTTATAACTACGGCCTTACAGTTGGGCTAAACTATAAAGGGTTTGATATGAGCATGGTATTGCAGGGTGCAGCCGGTGTTTATGTGCAATACGAGGGCCAGTTTGCCGAGCCATTGTTATTTGAGCGCAGCTCGCTAACCAGGTTCCTTGATAGCTGGCATACGACAGACCCTTACGCCAATGTTTTTGACCCTAACACACAATGGGTTCCTGGCTTTTATCCTGCAATGGGTTCGGCACCGGCCAAAGGTACAAAGGCCATACAAGATGCCAGTTACCTGCGTGTTAAATCGCTCGAATTTGGATACTCGTTCTCGCCTGGTCTGTTAAAAAGTATTGGGGTCAGAAAATTTAGGATATATGTTAACAGTTACAACTTGTTAACATTTACGGGTCTTAAAAATTACGACCCTGAACACCAAGGCTATAGCCCCCGAAACAATGGCGACTTTAATGCATCATCTGAGGGATACACCTATCCTATAAACAGGACCTTTAATTTTGGCGCTAACATTTCTTTCTAAAATTATCAACTAATGAAAAATTTAAAAAAATCTATTATAGCCATCATAACCGGGCTAACCGTGTTGGCAACATCGTGCCAAAAATTGGATATTCCTCCAAAAAACTTATTCACGCCAAGCGTTATTTATGATTCAGAGGCCGGCGTAAAATCCTTTTTGGCCAGTATATACCGCAACTTACCTATCGAGGACTTCAAATACAGGCCCGATGGAGGTGAAGATGCTAATTATAACGGCATACAAACTCAGCATCCCGGCTTTAACCCAGGTAACCCATGGATGAACTTTTACACTTCCGGTTCTGTAATAGGTGAAGAAGTAGGGCCGTTTGGCGGGTTTGAAATTGGCGGCGGATTTGGCTATTGGCCATATGTGGATATCAGGAATGTAAATACCCTGATTGATGAGTTGCCTAAACATGCCGCTAAGCTTACCCAGGCAACAGTAAATTCAATTTTAGGCGAGGCACACTTTTTAAGAGCCTACTATTACTTTGGCCTGGCCAAACGTTATGGTGGCGTACCTATTATAAAGGTTCCGCAAGATCCCAGTGCTCCTTTGTCTGATCTGCAGGTTCACCGCGATAAGGAAGAAGCCGTATGGGACTTTATTAGTACCGAGCTTGACCTGGGTTACCAGATGATGCCCGAAAGCAGCGAGGCTGGCAGGGCAAACAAATATGTTGCCGCCGCTTTAAAATCAAGAGCGATGCTATATGCAGGCTCTGTTGCCAAATATGGTTCGGTAAATTTTGTAAGCGGCCCGGCCCTTTCGCAGGGATTTGTTGGTATACCAGTAGGGAAAGCCAATACTTATTTCCAGGCTGCTTATGATGCTGCAAAATTGCTTGAAGGGCATTATTCGCTTTATAATGACAACCCTGATAAAGTACAAAACTTTACAGACCTTTTTCTTAAGCCAAACAGCGAGCAAATTTTCATTAAACAGTATTCAATTGCAAGTAATACCGCTCATAGCTGGGATGCAACAATGTCTCCCCGTTACATGACCGCCAATGCCTTATCACGCGCTTACCCAACTTTAGACTTGGTTGAGCTTTGGGGCCAGCTGCCGGTAACAAATGGCGATGGCACCCCCCGCAGGTTTAATGATCGTACGGAGTTAATGCAAGGCCTTGAGCCAAGGCTATTGGCAACCGTATATTTCCCGGGCACAACACTAAGGGGCCTTACCTTTGATATGCAACGCGGTATATATCCTTCTTTCAACGGCACTGCTGCTGCTGAGGTGGCTAAACAGCCTAACTCACGTTCATATATACTTGCCGGAGATACCAAAACATTATACCAGGGCAAGCAGATAATAGGTTTTACCGGCCCATGGACAGGCGGCGATGAGCTAACCCGTACCGGTTTCTATGTACGCAAATACGTTGATTATAATAAACCACAAGCAACTGTTGATCTTTACAAAAGCGAGCAACCATGGATAGACCTGCGTTACGGTGAAATTCTACTGAACCGTGCCGAAGCTGCTATGGAACTGGGTAACACCGGAGATGCATTTGACTGTATAAAAAAGATAAGGGAAAGAGCCGGTGCTACCCCTTATACATCTATTGACATTGATAAAATACGCAAGGAAAGGCGCATGGAACTGGCATTTGAGAACCAGTACTACTGGGATCTTAAAAGATGGCGTACTGCAGATGTAGTGCTTGATCGCGCTCACTTCAGGGGTTTAATGCCATACTATGTATTTAATGAGAACAAATATATTTTCCTGGCCGAACCGGAACTGTTTAACCGCGAATACACCTTCCAGAAACAAAGTTATTATGAGCCAATACCGGGCGGCGAGATCAATAAAAACCCTAACCTGCTGCCAAACAACCCTGGCTATTAACAATATTAAAGATGAATAATATGAAAAAAATAATCAGCAAAATTTTGGCAGGTGTAGTTATCATGGCTGCTGCTGCCTGTACAAAAATTGACAATTACGATGGGCCGAATGCGTCGTTACAGGGCAATATCCTGTCGTCAGAAGGTGGCAATTTGCAAACTTCAGGCGGTAGTACCCAAATATGGATGCAGCAAATAGGCTGGACAGCGCCCCAAACCATCCCAAGTAAATTTGATGGTACATACCAGGATAGCAAGCTTTTTAAAAGCTCGTATAAAGTAGTGCCTACGGGTGGTGCCTTTTGGCCGGTTACCGATACCACAGTAGTAAATATAAGCCAGGGAACTAAACACGATTTTACGGTTACGCCGTATATCGTTATTAAAAACTTCCAGTCATCACTAACAGGTACAACCCTTACACTAACGTTTGACATAGATGCACCTATTGCAGCAGGTTTGCCAACTATTAAAGATGTCCAACCCTACGTGAATACTACAAGCCTTGTAGGTACGGGAGCTTCAATACGTGATTATTCTGACCTGAATTCAAAACCTATCAACAAAAACTTTACTGATATGGTTGCAGCCGACAAATCAATAACACTAACTGTACCTAACCTGTTACCGGGGCGTACATTCTTTGTTCGTGTTGGCGTGCGTTTGGCCGACAGCTATAACAGCTCAAATTTTTCGGAAATAGTGAGAGTGGATGTTCCTAACAATTAATTTAAACTAAAGGAAAATGAGATCTATAAAATATATGGTGGTATGTTCCATCGTTATCGCCGGGCTTTTAATAACCGGCTGCAAAAAGGAAAGTTATACGTCGCGAGATACTTCGGGCCTTAAACCTCCCCCACCGCCCGATACTACATCCCCTCCGGTTGTTGATAATTCGGTTTTATTTGATAATGCTGATAAAACGGATGGTTGGCAAGTTGCAAACGGCGACCCCGTTTTAGTAAAAACCGGCCAAAAAGAAGGTGTTGGTTATATCCAGGGAACTATACCGGCCGGAGGTGATTTTATGCAGTTTATCAGGCCTGTTAACCCGGCTGTTGATACAAAGCAAACTTTAGCTACCGGAGAGATAAAGTTTTGGTTATACATTCCGGATGTTTCACTGGTTACTACCGATGGGCAGATCCAATTCAGCAGCTCTGGTGCTCCCGACAATAATCGTGTTGGATGGGGAATGGATAAAGTTCTGCCTATGCTTAAAACAGGCTGGAATTATTTGCAGCTACGGTTTAAGGATGGTTCTATAACCGGCGATGGCGGCCCTAACCTAAGCGCTATGAATTACTTTAAATTCTTCTTCCATCAAACCAAAAGTAATGCAGCACAAAATTATGGAGTTGATGATATCCGGATAGATGTTGCACCTGCGCCTGCGCCGGTTGTATTTGATAGCGCTGATAAAACAGATGGTTGGCAGGTTGCTAACGGAGATCCTGTTTTAGTAAAAGTTGGCCAAAAAGAAGGAACTGGCTACATCCAGGGAACAATACCGGCCGGTGGAGATTTTATGCAGTTTATCAAAACCATTGTTCCTCCTATTGATACCAAAGTAACTATGGAAACCGGAGCATTATCATTTTGGTTATATATCCCGGATGTTTCACTGGTTACTACCGATGGGCAGATACAGTTCAGCAGTTCTGGCGCTCCAGACGATTATCGTGTTGGGTGGTCATTTGGTTTGGTTAAACCTTCACTCAAAAACGGATGGAATCATCTAACACTGAAGTTTTCAGAAAGCGACGGTATAACCGGCGATGGTGGCCCTAAGTTAAATGCCATGAACTTTGTGAAAATATTCTTCCATCAGGAGAAAAGTAACTCACCACAAAATTATGGAGTTGATGATTTTAAAGTGGTAGAAGTGCAATAGTGTAAGATCAGAGTACCTTATTGGTATAAATACTCTGAAATCATATATCAAACAATTTAATTACTTACCTGCAGGGATTTCTCCCTGCAGGTATTCAAAACACCTTAAATAATGACTTTAAAAACAATTAAAGTATACGGAAAAAAAGCACTTTTATTAGCATTGCTACTACTCTGCGCAGGCTATGGCATGGCTCAAAAAAAGACTACCAAAAATGCCCCTAAAGGGAACCCCTTTATCAGAGATATGTACACCGCCGACCCATCTGCGCACGTTTGGGCTGATGGCCGCTTGTATGTTTATGCTTCTCATGATATTTTCCCCGCACGTGGGTGCGATTTAATGGATCAGTACCACGTTTTTTCTACCAGCGATATGAAGCATTGGAAAGATCATGGCGAGATATTACGTGCAAGCCAGGTACCATGGGGCCGTAAAGAAGGTGGCTTTATGTGGGCGCCTGATTGTGCTTACAAAAATGGCACCTACTATTTTTATTTCCCTCACCCAAGCGATACCAAATGGAACGACAGCTGGAAAATTGGTGTAGCTACCAGCAAAAACCCGGCAAGTGGTTTTACGGTACAAGGTTATATTAAAGGCCTCGAATCGATGATTGACCCATGCGTTTTTACCGATGATGACGGTCAGGTTTACTTTTATTATGGCGGTGGCGGAACCTGCAAAGGCGGTAAGCTTAAAGATAACATGATGGAGATTGATGGCGAAATGAAAACGATGGAGGGCCTTAAAGACTTCCACGAAGCCAGTTGGGTACACAAGCGTAATGGCATATACTACCTTTCGTATTCAGATAATCATGATGTGGATGGCAAACATAACCGTATGAATTATGCAACCAGCAAAAGCCCGCTTGGCCCCTGGACATACCAGGGCATTTATATGGAGCCTACCGATAGCTATACCAACCACGGCTCAATTGTAAAGTTTAAGGGACAATGGTATTCATTTTATCATAATAGTGCACTCTCTCATGAGGACTGGCTAAGATCTATCTGCGTAGATAAATTATACTATAATCCTGACGGAACCATCAAAGTGGTAAAAACTACTTCTGGCAAATAATAAGTACTGACGCACCGCATCACAATCTTTAATTATTAATCCGGTTATTACATGAGAAGGCATTACGCTAATATTATTTTAACTACCATGCTATTGCTGGTATTTGCTTGCTCAAAAAAGAGTAACAACAAGAACGATGCGCCACCACAACCCGATGAACCCGGTGTTGCTGACCCTATTACAAATACACCGGTTGCCCCCAACCCGTTTATACGTAGCATGTATACAGCAGATCCATCTGCACACGTTTGGGCAGATGGGCGCTTGTATGTATATGCATCGCATGATATCGACCCGCCCCGCGGTTGCGACCTGATGGATCAATATCATGTTTTTTCTACCGACGACATGGTACACTGGAAAGATCACGGAGAAATACTAAGGGCCAGCCAGGTGCCATGGGGCCGTAAAGATGGCGGGTTTATGTGGGCGCCTGATTGTGTGTATAAAAATGGCACCTATTACTTTTACTTCCCGCATCCAAGTGAAGATGATTGGAATAACAGTTGGAAAATTGGTATAGCAACCAGTAAAAATCCGGCAAGCGATTTTACAGTACAAGGTTACGTAAAAGGCCTAGAATCAATGATAGACCCATGCGTGTTTGTTGATGATGACGGGCAAGCTTATTTTTACTATGGTGGCGGTGGCACTTGTAAGGGAGGAAAACTTAAGGACAACATGATGGAAATTGATGGCGACATGAAACGAATGGAAGGACTGAAAGATTTTCATGAAGCAACGTGGGTACATAAACGCAATGGCTTATACTACCTTTCGTATGCTGATAATTATGATTCAAACGGTATGCACAACCGCATGAACTATGCTACCAGTAAAAGCCCGTTAGGCCCGTGGACTTATAGGGGTGTTTATATTCAGTCTACTGGCAGCTCTACAGATCATGGTTCTATTGTCAAATATAAGGATCAGTGGTATGCATTTTATCATTCCAGCGCAATATCGCACAACGACTGGTTAAGGTCGATATGTGCAGATAAACTATACCACAATGCAGACGGAACAATACAAGTAGTAAAAACCACTTCAGGCAATTAACATCATCGTAAACCCAATTATTGATACGTTTATTTATTAACAACAAAATAAAAAAATATGAAGTACAAATATTATAGCAACTTGCTTTTAGCAGCCGCGCTTACCATAGCGTGTAGTTGCTCAAAGGTTAAGAACAACGGGATTGAAAATATGCCAAACCCGGTAGTAACACCAACTAAACCGGTAGATCCTGTTAAACAATCGCCGGTTGGCGATGTTGTTGGCAAAATAACCGTGGGTTACCAGGGATGGTTTGCCACAAAAGGAGATGGTTCTCCTATTGATGCCTGGTGGCACTGGACACAGGACTGGGGCCAGATACCATCACCTACAAACAAAGGCATGGCATCATGGCCGGATGTGCGCGATTATACCACAACCTACCAAACAGGCTTTGCAAATCTTAACAACGGCTCTCCCGCAAAACTTTTTTCATCGTTTAATGACCAAACCGTTGATGTACAGTTTAAATGGATGCAGGACAATGGCATTGACGCCGCAGCCCTGCAACGCTTTAACCCAACAGGTGGCGAAGGCCCGGTGCGTGATGCTATTACTGTAAAGGTAAAAGCTGCAGCAGAAGCACATAATGTTAAGTTTTATATTATGTATGATGTTAGCGGCTGGACAAGCATGCAAGAAGAAATTAAGGCCGACTGGACCAACAAAATGTCGGCCTATACGGCTTCATCAGCCTACGCCAAGCAAAATGGCAAGCCGGTTGTATGTATCTGGGGTTTTGGTTTTAGTGATAACAATCACCCATTTTCGCCCGAGGTTTGTCTTGATGTGATCAACTGGTTTAAAAACAAGGGCTGCTACGTAATTGGCGGTGTACCCACCCATTGGCGTACACAAGAGAGCGATTCGCGTGCCGGTTTCCTGGCTACTTACAGTGCATTTAACATGCTTTCGCCATGGATGGTGGGCCGTATAGGTAACGTTGTAGAATCAGATAACTTTTATAATACAGTTAACGTAGCCGACGAAAAGTATTGCGCTTCTAAAGGGATCGACTATCAACCTTGTATACTTCCGGGAGATTTACAGGCACATCAGCGTGCGCACGGCGATTTTATGTGGAGGCAGTTTTACAACATGACCCGCGCAGGCGCACAAGGTTTATACATTTCGATGTTTGATGAATACAACGAAGCAAACCAGATTGCTAAAACCGCAGAAAACCAAAGCCAGGTCCCCAAAGATTCAGGCTTTGTTACATTGGATGAAGATGGCACGGTCTGCTCATCAGACTATTACCTGCGCCTTACCAACGATGGCGGCAAGATGTTTAAAGGGCAAATACCTTTAACAGCAACAAGGCCTACCGCACCGGTAAAATAGTTTTTTTCTAAACCTTATCACTTTAAGCGGGGCCAATATTGGTTCCGCTTTTTTGTTGTAAAAAAAAGCGCCCGGTTCTCAACCCGGACGCCACCAATTAGATGCCGACTCGCTCGGCTTTTTAACCAACTACATCCCGATCTCAAAAGATCACTCTTTCCGGGAATTTCTTATTAATACTTAACTATAGGCCGGCTGCCAAATGTTATCCCCGATGCATTAACCGCATCAACAGTAAAGTAATAACCAACACCTGTGTTAAGCGCGTTAATATCAACCGCTGTGCCCTCATAAACCTGGTAGGCCGAGAATAGCTTATCTGGCGCAATACCATAACGTACTATATAGAACTCTGCCCCGCTTATAGCATCCCAATTTAGAGTTGCCGAACGCTGGTTACAAACACTGCGGGCAACCTTAATATGTTTAACCATAGCAGGCTTATTACCCGGCGCTATCCCAAAAGCACGCAGCCCCGATATCGAAAACTTAGCTCCGGCAAGGGAATGTACATTGGTAATACGCAGATAACGCGCTTTAGCAGGCTCTGGAAGCTCTATATAATCATGAGGGCTATCTGACCCTCTGTTCTTATGATCTATGATGACATGCCATTCCTTGCCGTTTGCAGAAGCTTCGATATAATAACGATAGCTGTCGCCAGGATTAATGGCGGCAGCATTTGCGCCCTCATCAGTAAAGTTTATCTGTATGGCATTAACGGTACATACTTTTTCCATATCAACAGATAGCCATTCGCCTGCATCACCACTCCGTGCCGACCACCATGTCCTGATATCTTCATCAAAGGCTTTATTTACGCCCTCATTATCTAATACAGATGAAGCGGTTGCCTGCTTCTTATAGCTTAGCAACATCCATTCTGGCCCCTTTTTTATCAAACTATGTTGTGGCATTTGGGTGGGTACATACTGCGGGTAATCGCCCAGGTAGGTGTTTGTTACCAGTTGCCCATCCTTGGTTATAAAAGTGGGGAAAAGCACCAGGCGGCGCTCAAACATATGCCTTACGGATATGGTACCGGTAGCGATATGCCAGTACTCGCCACGCTTATCTGCAAACGTTGCGGAGTGGCCTGCGCCCGTTATAAAGCCGGTTGGCTTAAACGAGAACGGGCTATAATCGGCATAAACAAATGGCCCGGTTGCCTTATCGGCAACGTACACCCCATCCGCATAGGTTTTAAACTGGGTACCCGGCCCGGCGTATTGCAGGTAATACTTATCACCTATTTTATTCATGTATGAGCCCTCTATCCAAGGCTTCGCATTTACTTCGGCATTGGTGTCGCCCGGCACTTCCCATCCGTGTGTTTTTGTATCAGCACTAATTAATGGTAAATGAGGCCCTACCGGCAAAAAAGATTGAGCATCCATTTGCACCACCTGGATGGGGTTAACATCCGAGCAGCCGTTGTACAAATACACTTTACCATCAGTATCTACAAAAAGAGCGGGATCGATGCATCCCGGGGCATAGCCGTTAATATTACGCCATTTGCCGGTAAGCGGGTCATCGGTGGTAAAAGCACCGGTATTGTTACCCCCAAAAAAGATCATCCTGCCATTTACAATAGTAACCGAGGGCGCATAAACATCAAGTGGCAGGCCCTCTGGTTCAATAAACGTCCAGCCGATCATATCGTCCGAATACCAGTACCCTTTTTGTTTGGAGGCAAACAACCAGTACTTTCCTTTAAATATCACAATGGTTGGGTCTGCAACTTCACGATATGTGACAGCACCATTATTTTGAAAGTTGCATGGTAAATTAATGGGGTTGCAAAACGTTTTTGGTTGTTTTTTTGCTTGTGCCCCGGCGTGTAATGGTGTAAACATTACAACCGAGCCTATTACAGTAGCTATAATGCACGTTTTAGATGTAAGCCATCGCTTTTTCATTTGGTAACCGGTTTAGGCACTTCGGCCGTTAGCGGCATTTGCTTGCGCAGCATTTTTGCAGCGTACCCGGTTAAATACAAATAATAATCGTTGGGGATACCTTCCTCAAACGTTACAAATGAGCTTAGCCCTACCGGCGGGTTCTTAGATACCTTTAATATGGCTGTTCCCTCATCAACCTCATCAAACATGGCAACGTAAAGCATTTCTGCACCGCTGCTAATAGCCCCGTTAATTTGTTTCCAGTAAAACGACCCTCGGTTACGTGGTATCTGGTTTTGTTTGGCACGCGGGTTCATATTGTGCCAGCTAAAGCCCGGGAACACAGTAGGCACATAGTCAAGCTTGTTTTGGCGGCACCAGGCAATATCATCGGCAATACGGCCTTTAAAATTTGGATAGGCGTTTTCATCAAAACGGCCTACAAACCATGGGTGAACAATATCAACCTTGTGTATCACATCATGCAATTGTGGGTCTTTCTCGGTATCATTACCAAAGTCGCGCCAGTAAGCAGGCACGCCCAATAAAATCGAACAATCACCATATACCGGGTCATTCTTCAGGAAATCAATAATGCGGTTTGCCTCTGCCAACCCATATCTGCGGTGGTCATTAAAGCCAACACCCCATACAGCCACCAGTGGTTTGCCCTTATGGTAAAGCCAGGTTTGGTCATTACCCCTGTTGGTTGCTTTAAGGCTGTCAACCAAATGTTTCCAGTCGTTAATAACCAGCGAATCGCCGCCCGCGGCCATGCCCGAAAGATCATACATAACCGTTATGGCCCTGTGATATTTTTGCGCGTATTTTAACGCGTTGCCTAATACCACATCATTATGATGGCGGCCATGGCCACGCTGCACATCGGCTATAAAGCGCTGCACAAAAACACCGTCAACCCCGTATTGCTGCATCCATTTAAAATGCGTTTCGGTAGATGATGCATCGTACGAACTGTAGAGATAGGCGTCACTGCCATCGGCGTGCTTAAATGGCGATTTATAGGTTTTAGGATATTCGCTCACATCAGGCCATACATCAATATTGGTGCTGCCCGGCTCAAATTTACCATGCGATAGGTAGTGATTCCAGCCACGGTCTGCGCCATCTTCCGGTGCATTGAACCAACCTTGGTACCCGGCCATTACCAGGCCTTTATAACTACTAAAAGCCGACTTTATACTATGACGAAGCTGCGCATAACCGGTGCTGAAAGAAAGCAGCAGCAGCAAACTAATAGTTGCCTTTTTCATGCTATCAAATCCCCCAGTTTTTATTTGGTTTCGGCCCCATCTCCAGTTCAAGCGTACCGCCATCAACCAGTTGCTGATGCGTAAAAAGCGGCTTGTTTAAAACCTGCCCGTTAAACCTGGCACTTTGTATGTATTTGTTAACCACCGAACTGTTTTTGGCGATCATTTTAAACTGCTTACCGTTGGTAAGGTTAATGGTTACCTTACTAAATACCGGGCTGCCAATAGTGTAAACCGGCTGGCCGGGCGTAACCGGGTAAAAACCCATAGAGGAAAACACCACAAAGGCCGACATGCCGCCGCCATCCTCATCGCCGGGTATACCGAAGATGTTATCCTTGTACCAAACATCCAACAAAAACCTGACGCGTTTTTGAGTTTTCCATGGCGCACCGGCAAAATTATATAGGTATGGGATATGGAAACTCGGCTCGTTACCCATTGAATACTGCCCAACCAAGCCGGTGGCATCAGGGAATTTGGCCCAAAACTCATATTTGCTCCTGTCAAGCCCCTCTCGGAACAGTTGATCAAGCCTGGCCTGGAAACCGTCCTTCCCTCCCATTAAATTAACAAGACCGGGGATATCTTGCTGAACCTGCCACAGGTAGGTCCAGCCATTATTCTCATCATAAAAATCTCGGCCGCCAAGCCCACCATCAAACTTGGGGTCAATATCTATCCAGTTACCATCTTTATCTTTGGGGATGAACATCTTTTTATCATTGTTCCAAAGGTTTTTATAGTTAAGTCCGCGTTTTGCAAATGTGGCCTGGTCGCTGGTTTTATTCAATTCGCCTGCCAGTTGCCCCACTGCCCAATCGTCATAACTGCCGCCTAAAGTAACGGCTACTGCCTGTCGCTTTTCAAAGCTATGTACCAGGCTTACCGTTTCTTTCTCTCCTTTTTGTAAGGCCGGGAAGTATCCCTTTGTATGGTAAAAATCATCCAGTTCGCATTTAGGCCCGTTTATCCAGGGCAGCATGGTGGCCTCATTGGCGTTTTTCAGGATGCCTTCATAAGCTTTGTTTACATCAAACCCACGGATGCCCTTTCGGTAATCATCCAAAAACATCACTGTTGAGTGAAAACCGTTCATACAAGGATTATCGCCAAACAACACCGGAAATGTTGGCATCCAGCCGCTTTGCTGGTACATATTAACATAAGAGTTAAGCATATCCGACTCCATCTGTGGGTTAAGTATGGCACGCAGCGGGTGCAGCGCCAGGTAGGTATCCCAAACCCAATCATCTACATAAAACGGTCGGTTGCTATCGTGCACATTTTTATCGTACCCGCTGTAGTAATGGCCATCTTCGTTAATGTTTACCATGCGTTCGTTGCAACGGTAAAGGGCTGTATAAAACGACCGGCGCTGAGCCTCTGTACCACCCTCCGTTTGGATTTGGTTCACCACCTTGCCCCATTCAGCTTTGGCGGTTGCTTTAAGCTGGTTAAAATCGGCATTACCTAATTCATTCTTAAAGTTTTGTTTAGCCTGCTCGGCGCTTACGTATGATATAGCATATTTGAATTCGATAGTGGCTGGCGCTTCAGCACCAAATGTGATATAAGCCTTCGCGTGTTCTGCCGTTACAGAATTTTCGGCGACAGTGTTACCGTTTTTCAGTACGCCGGGTGTCCCTTTGGCATTGAAACGGCCGTACACATATACTTTAATATCCTTGTTATAGGTTTCAAATCCGCTTAGCTCATCACCTCCTGTAAAGTTAAAGCTTGCTGAACCATCGTTATATGTGCCAAAAAGGATACTTTTTGCAGCGGACTTATTCACGAAGGTAAATTTATACATACCCACTTTTTTACCGGGAGCAAACTCAACGGTAATATCTTTATCTATCAGATAAGTTGAATAATACCATGGGTGTACCTGTTCCAAATCATGATCGTAAGCCATGCGCTGCCCCCATGAGGCTGCGGTAATGGTTTCGTTATCCGGTTTCACCAGGAATACCTCGCCTAAGCGATGCGATACCATATTCAACGGAAAGCTTGAGATTTGGTCGTCAATATAATCCTTCCTAACCGGGTACATCCTGATCATTTGGTTGGGCATGTGCATGGTTGGGCGGGTAGGTTCAAGCAATTGCCCAACGTTGCCAATGTGCGGGTCGATATAACCCAAATTATCCGGTGATTGTGCGGAACTGCCGGTATAAAAACAAACAGATGCGGCACAAGTAATGGCCGAAAAGGTAGCGGGCTTTAAAAAGCGTAAAAAATATCTCAACATTTGTTTTGTGCTATGGTATTGAATATTTGTTTAATTATTTCTTTGAGGAATGGTTTTTGTAAATGGTATTTGTTTTTTAAGCATTGCCCCCGCTTTACCGGTAAGCCATAGGTAATGATCGGTAGGCATTCCCTCGTAGTCTAACAACTTAAATGTACCTACCGGCGGGTTATTGGTGCATTTAAATATCGCGGTACCTTCGTCCATTTCATCAAACATGGCCACATAAATCATTTTTGCGCCGCTGCCAATTGCATTGCTGATCTGCTCCCAGTAAAATTGGCCCTTTTGCCTCGGGATCTGACCCAGTGGCGGTAGCCCGTTAAATTCTATCTTACCTAAATTATACCAGCTAAAGCCGGGGTAAATGCAAGGCACGTAGTCGAGCTTTCTTTTGTTACACCAGGCAATATCTGCCTTTACATGTGCAGCATACCGCTCGCTTTCGGCTTGCAGCAGTGGGGTAAACCGCTGCACCATCCATGGCAATATAATATCGGCCTTCTTCATTATCTGGTGCAGGTAAGGATCGGGCAGGCAATCAACATTCAAATCTCTAAAATAAGTAGGTACGCCAAGCATTACCGCGCAACCGCCGTATACGGGGTCGTTTTTTAAAAAATCTATAAGCCTGTCTATCCCTATGTTGCGGATGTTATAACTCCTGTCAGGGAAGCCAAGGCCCCATATAGCTACAAGTGGTTTATTGTGATGGTAAAGATAAGTTTGTTTATCTCCCCCTGATGTTATTTTAAGGCTATCCACTAGTTGTTTCCAATCATCAATAATAGCCGAGCAGTCTTCCCCCTTATCTTTTAACCCCGATAGATCGTACATCACCGCAATTGCCCTGTTGTTGATCCTTGAAGCTTCGAGTGCGTTTTTCAGGATCACGTTTGATCGTCTTCTGCCCTCGGGTGTGCGTACTCCTCCAAAAAAGCGCTGCATAAATACGCCGTCTACGCCGTACTCCTTCATCCACTTAAAATGCAATAGGGTTGTGCTTTTATCCCACGAGCTAAACAGTTTGGCAACGCTGCCATCAGCGTGCTTTATTTTTGTAGGGTATGTTTTTTCGTATTCACTTACATCCGGCCAAAGATCGGTGTGGATGTGGCTACTATCAACCTTGCCATACATGGCATAGTGGCCCCACCCCTCGTTTGCGCCGTCGCCCTCGGCCCTGAACCATCCCTGGTAACCCGCCATTACCAATCCCTCATAATTTGGAAAGGCGGAGGTTTTACTGTGGTGGGTTTGAGCTTTAGCAACACCACCAATAAGCATAGCAAAAAACACAAGCAAGAAATTTTTAGACATGGGATTCTCAATTACAATTGGGTTCCTCAAAAATGCCCTGCAGGCTTAATAAAAAATTAAAATTTGATTAATTAAGCCTGTTAATTACAAATGATGTTAATTTATTCAATAATTGAATGGAAATCGCGCTCAAACGTTTCGCCATAAATGGCTTTGTATTCCTTGTTAAAGCTTTCGAACGTGTTTTTTGCGAGCGAGTGCTTGCCGATATGAGACAGGGCTCTGCATTTGATGATCATCGCATCCTCATTAACTGGGTCGAAATAAAAGATATCATTAGCCAGCTTTATCAAAAACTCAGGGTCGTCATCTATCTTAACCGATTGTGCAAACTGCACATATGAATCGATGATCTCGTTAGATACCTTCGACTTAAATGTATCCAGCCATTCATACTCAATCCCGGATAGGAAATTCCCCCTTTGCGTAATATGGGTAAGCTGGATGATCTTTTGTTTATTAAGCCTGTCTTTATCTGATACGATATTGAGATAGTTATGATAATCCACAGCCGTTTTGCTGTAATCCGTCTCTATTTTCCAAAATCCTGTATCTTTTGAAAGATGGCACCCATCCATTTTATCGAGCAATGTTTTTAGCTTGGCAATGTTAACAGAACGATTATTACGTGCACTCTTTTCCGACTTATCAAACCAAAGTATCTCGTTCAGCTTTTCGGAACTTATCCCCCGGCCGTTGCGTAAGGAATAAAGTTGGATCAATAAGAACAGTTCTTTAAGTAAAGGGGTAAAATAGCGTGTTATCTCGTTACCCTCGGGTGTAAAAAGCTGCAAGTCGCCAAAAAGGAAAATAGCATTTTTATTACAGATGGGCTGATCCATATCAGCTACGGCAACCTGTTCATGTTCTGCATTATTAACCGGCAAATGGTTTGATGTTGCTGCTACCAGAGGCGGGCTTGCCTGCGTTGCTATCAATATCCTCTTTTTACGGCGATAAACAAACGCCCAAAGCACAAACAGTATCACCGCAATACCGCCTGTTACTATCCAAATGATGCGGTTACTGCTGGCTAACATGATACTTGTGCCGGTAAGCGGCTCGGGCGGGCTTAGTAATGAGTACACCTTTACCCGAGTTTGGTTGTTCTCCCTGAAAAGGGTTACCACCATAAATTTACCGCTATGCGGAAAATAGCACAGGTCGGCAAAAGCGTTAACATCATGAAACTGGAACGGGATGGTATCGCCTACGGCATGATAGTCGGGCTTATCTAACGACCCACAGATCATTTGCAGCCGCGATTTAAATTTATGCTGAGGGAATATCAACCCATAATAAGCGTGTTTTTTTTCGTTTATATACAGAGAATTTGCAAAAACAAAATCCTCATTTTTTACGCTGATGTTAAAGAGTTTTTTAAAGCTGTTATCCTTAACACTATACCGCATCATGTCATATATGTTGCGCGGGTTTACTATTTGCTGGCCCGATGCACTACCATATCCGCCAATGATATAAGCGGTATCGCCGGTAACATTGGTACCTAAACCTGCAAGGTAACGCGGCGTGAACGTATCGCCTTTTGTTTTTACCATTTGCCATTTGCCGGTTTTCAGATCATAGCGCTTAACGCTATCTTTATAAACAAGCTGCCCGTACCCGCCAATGGTGTAAATGGATGAATCAGTTTTACTGAAAAATTTATTATAGTGGCCATTGTTGGTTTCAAATATGTAGAAACCCTTGTTCCAGCGGTTGTTTGCCATATTAAATGTACCAACCGCCTGCTGATCTAAATAAAGATAAAAAAGCCTGTTATTGATATATAAAGCCTGATCGCCGGGTACCAGTTCCTGCCTGCCCGAGGCATAGGCCGTTTTGCGAAGCTGGGGGGCTTTATCTGAATAGGTCACTAATGAGTCTGGGGTGATCACATGGATCTCTTCTTTCGCAGCATCAAAACCTATGCTGGCATTCCCTGGTACCACAAAATCTTTTTCCATTTGCCAGTACCTGTGGCATGCCTTTACCCAGATGGGATTGTTTACAACGCCGTTATTATGGTTTACCAATTCGCCGGCTGTGTTACCCTGCCACTCATTCAAAGGCCAGTTAGATACCTGTTTATTATTCTGCATCGCGCTCACATTACGCAATTTCATCGGCGGCAGGTCTGTAGACTGGTACTGTTGGTAGGCATTAGCCCCAAAAAGCAATTTATAATTATTTGCCGGTTTAAGGTGTACACCTGCTTCTGTTAGTGTTTTCCCGCCTGAAACAACCGAAAGCCGGTTGTTCTTATAATCTATTATAATGCGTAGCTTATTCCAGCTTTCAAACAACTGTTTTTCATCTATATTGAAGGATACGCCTGACAGGCGGTCGCCAATAATGATCTTAAAATGTTTAGTATTAGCCTGGTTATCATACACCAGGTCTACATTCTGGTTATTATCGCTGATGAGCCGTAAAATGTACCCAAAATAAATAGTACGGTTTGGTACAAAAGAAAGTTCGAAAGATACGTCAAGCGTATTTAGGGTCTCTTTTGGTGTAAGGTTATTAAGGCTTAGATCAAGCGTTGTCCGTTTATCCTGCACTACCTCATGGCTGTAAAAAGCCAACCCATATGATTGGGCATAGCTATGAAGCATGAACATAAAGTTCAACAAAACAGCAGTGATTACCCTATACAAAAGATATCTCATGTTTAATGGTGTACCTTAAGTGTTAAAACTTGTGTACCCTAATTATTAATAAATTCGGTTTCTAATTGGTAAGCAAGCAGCCCTTAAGCCGCTTTCTTAGCTAAATTACAATAAAAACGCCGCAAATTCAACTTCATAATATGCTATAAAATATACCCGGTTATAAGTCATTTACAGTCATACGGTTTAAATAATTATTGCGTTGTAATTGCGGGTGCTGAAATATAATAACCCGTTGCTTTCAAAATAAAATCAACAATTGACGCCGGGTTAGGTAAGCTATGCGGGTGATGTTTAAACCCTGGTTTGTGTATCACGGTAATAGCACCACCCAAAGCCTTTACTTTTTGTTCAAATAAAAGTGTATTATTAGCCGGCGACACCGCTTCATCTTCATCAGCTAGCAGGTGCAACATCGGAAACCGGCCCGAAACAATTTGCGCCACCTTATCCATTGGGCTGGCCTTTAAGTTGCTTAATTCTGCCAAAGTTTTAAGCTTATAATCTTGTTTAAGCACGGCAGAATCGGGCCAATACTTCAGATCAAGCAGTGCGTTATCAGCATAGGTACAGTTTACTTTGCTCGGGTTAGCTGCCGCCCAGGTATATATATAAATGCCGCCACGGCTCATGCCCTCAAGTGTTGCTTTTTTTGCCAATCCTGCTACCCGCAGCATTTTGTAAAAATTATCCCAGTGGCTTATAGCTTCATCATTACCCAATAATTCGGCTACATCACAATAAACCAGGTGGAAACCTTGCTGCAATAACGCTATATCTGTTTGTGGCTCGTGCCCCCAAAAACGCGCCCGCCAGATCCAAGGATGCCCAGCTGCTGCAAATTTGGGTTTTACAATCTTACTTTCGCGGCCTTCAAATATAAAGTCGGCACATGCATAACCATAAAACTGGCTTTCCTTATAAGGCTGTTTTATGGCTTTAAAAACATTATAATTTGCATCACGCGGTTGCTTTAATATGCCATACAGCATCTTTGTGGTAATATTTGTCCCTTGTATATTGGGGTGGATCTTATCTGGCATTAACGCCTCCTGGTTTACAAATACCGAATGCATGTCCAACACTTCTACACCTGTTTGATAGGTCACATTGCGTAGCTTGGGGATGATATTGTTTACAATAACCTTATCATAGATCTGGTTGGTATCAGCCTGGAAAGATGGGATAGGCAATAACATAATAATGCGCGGATGTGTGGGTAACTGCGCAAAGGATTTAATCAGGTCCCGGCAATCGTTTTCAAACTCATCAAGATATACCCGGTTTACAAGCTTGGCATCATTACCACCCAAATCAATAAAAACAACATCGGGATTGCTTCTCAGGGCCTGTTTATATGCATCGGTATTCCAGTAAGACAAGTCTCCTTTACGTAGCATTGTAGCACTGCTTACGCCAAAATTGTGCACCTCGAATTTATTGCCAAGCATCATCTGCAACTGCGCCGGATACGATTGTGTTTTGGGATCGGGAAGTGTTGCCCCGTAGGTAATGCTGGCACCTATGCAGGTTACCCTTGTTACCGCCTTTATTGGGCCGGTAAAACTAAATACTATTAATAATATGAGTAGTCGTTTTATCATGCTATTTGTTTTTGCTCATATCAACCACATCGGCCATGCGGTTTGCCGGTATTACTTTAAGGTTTGTTAATTTGCCGTTAATCACCTTCCCCTCAACTGTAGTTTTATAGGGGGCATTCAATTTAAAATCGGCGTTCCAGCCTGCGGGCCATGCAGGTAGTAGTAATATTTTCTTCCCCTCAGCCTGCATCATCATTTGCTGTAAGCCATTCTCGCCATTGCCGCCGTTATCTTCATCGGGCATGTAATCATTCCCTTTTTCCCAAAATGCCGGGAATTTAAGTGTAGGGTCTTTACGGGTAAGTGCAAAGGATGTATAGTCTTTTGCGGTTGCGGCATCGCCTACCATAGCGGCTTGTATGGGGTCTTGCACCCAGCAGCCTTTTGACCTTTGTTTACGTGTATTAAATGTATTTAAAGCGATATCAATATTAGGTTTACCTAAGCCATAGATCCTGAAAGGATATATCGCATACAGCTCGGGATTTTCACTATTGAATGATTTTGCGATTTGCGGGCCGGTATAAGGCAAGAGGACAGACTTACCATCAATATTACCTGTTGGCAGCGGCGGCAATTCACTCAATAACGTTTGCCAGTATTTTCGGGTTTCATCATTTACAATATTTGCGGGGAGTTGGATCATCCGGCTTAATACCGCATACAAGCCTGCCATATCGGGTGCAGGGTTGTGAACCTTCCAGAACATTTCGATAGAATTATCAGGATCAAGCAATAACTTACCAGTACTGTCGCGTTTAAAATGCTGATCGAAAAATTCAAGGCCTGCTGAAGCCACCGGCAATAAGGTATTTTTTGCAAACCGGGTGTCGCCCGTGTACTCATAATAATCAAGCATCATCATGCTTAACTCCAATATAGGGGTAAAATAATGGTTGGTGTAATTTTCTTTCACCTCGGGGCCCATATAGTTCAGTCCTCCCCAAAAGGGTGCGGTTTCTGCAAAATAGGCGCCGCCGTGGTTATAAAACTTTTTCACCTGCGCTATATTAGCAGGTAAGATACTTGCATACATTTTAAAAAGTGGCTGCATCATGTCAAAATCTCCGGCCATTAACCTTGGCCAATACATTGCCCTGGTATTTTGAAACCAGTACTGCCCGCCCCAGCTGCGAAAATCGGCGTTACCGTTTTTCTGTGGATTGTCCACCACGAATATCGACCCGTTAAACTTTATAGGGTATGCCCCCCTGCCGGCGCATGCGGTAACAAAACGCTGCAAGATATAGCCCTGCGTAACCTGTTCAGCCAGGTTGTCGCCTGTAACCAATACGTGGCTGCGATTCCAAAACTGCTGCCACCACTGCCGGTGCGCACCTCTTGTTTGCTCGATGTTTAATTTTTCAATTTTATTTACCCGGGGCTGCAATTGCGACAACCAGCTCTGGCCGCTCTTAGCAACCTTTGTTAAGGGATAAATGGATATTAACTGAGTAGTAACATTTGTGCGCGATTGAAGCGTGGCATTCCCTTTATTTACGAGGCTGTTGCCTTTTAAAATTGCGCCAAAAGTAAGGTTGGCCAAATGCGGATCGGCTGTAGTGGAATTATGATGATACCACGCTATTTGGCCTTGTTTATTATTTAAAATGGTATCGGTTTTCCCCGCGCGCCAGTTATCAAGCTTAACGCTTATGGCCGAAGGGGTATTGGTTTTAACCTCAACCCTGATAACCGGATTGTTGGCATCCACCCAAACCCTGTATTGAATATTCGCTTTATTGCCTTGCCCGGTTATTAATATCTCGCTTTCTTTTAGTTTTAATACCTGCCTGAACCTGGTCATATTTTTCAACCCGCCTGCAGATATACGTACCGCGCCAAGCTTCATTAATACACCACCTTGTTTCATCCAGTCATCCTGCTCTTGAGCACCTTCCCCTCCCCATGCATCAGTTTTACTGATGTAAAATAGTAGGTCGCCATTGGGCTCGGTCCATACGTTTAACCCAATATCCCCGTTACCCAGTGGCATTGATTGTGCCGATGTTGGCCCGGGTGTATTCCAACTAACATTATACTTATTTAAAGTGGTATCCGCAGGTGCATTTGCCTGTACAGAAAAAGTTGTAAGTGCAAGCAGTGTGGTTGTAAGTAAGGTTTTCAAATTGCAATTGGTCATATTGGGTTTACGGTTGATATTTAACTACAATGCCGCGCTTGTTATTCTTTTAAGCGTTGCGTTGATGAACGTATAATGAGCTTTGGTTTTATACTGATGGTTTTAGATACTGTTATTGTATCGGCATTCTCCCTTTCCTGGAAATACAGATTGGCAACTGTTTTGCCCATATTAACGCTGTACTGGTCAATAGTTGTAATAGACGGGTAGGTAAGCTCTGTAAAATCCTCGTTAGAGTAGCCGCAGATACCTAACTGCTGTGGTACCTGGATACCTGTAGCCATGGCAACCTCTAACACACCTAAGGCAGAAAAATCTGAAGTGGAGGCAAATATGGCGTCGGGTGGTTCTGCAAGGCCAAGCAGTTTGCGCGTTCCTTCGGCACCCAACTCTTTCGTCCATGCGTTTTCAATTACCAGTTCATCAATCACCGGCATACCGTGTTTTTCTAATGCAAGCAGGTAACCGTTTTTACGCTGCCTGAAAATAGCGAGGTTTTGCGGGCCTTCAAGCAAAGCTATCCGTTTATACCCCTGGTCTATCATGTGGCTTATGGCTTCGTATGATGCCTGTTCATTATCATTGATCACTTTAAGGGTTTCCAGTTCATCGGCCACACGGTCAAACTGAATGAGCTGTATACCGTGGTCGAGCACGTTTTGCAAGTGTCTGCAATTGTTTGTTTCGTCAGAATTTGTCTCTACCGATATAGAGATAATAATACAATCGACATGCTGGTTTACCAGTGTATTAACACTTTGTACTTCTTTATCATACTCTTCGTTAGATTGACAGATGATCAGGTTATAACCTTTTTTATAGGTTACTTCTTCAATACCGGCAATAACATTAGCAAAAAAGTTTTGGTTAATACGCGGTACTACAACGCCAATGGTTTTACTCTCGCCCTTGCGCAGGTTTGATGCCAGTATATTGCGCTTATAGTTAAGCTCTTCGGCAGTTTTAAGGATTAATTTCTTGGTAGTTTCATTTACATAGCCGGTATTGTTCAGCGCCCTCGATACAGAAGATGGCGTTACACCAAGCTTACTGGCTATATCATATATAGTTGTTCGTTTTTTAGGTTTCATGGGGTTGGTAAACACAAAAATAGAATAATTTTAAACAATCGATTGCATATTAAAAATTTATTTTAATTTAGGCCTGTAAACCAATTAAAAAAACAAGAGATAAAAATGTTATTGCTGGGTATTGATATCGGCACCTCATCGGTGAAAGTTTCCGTAGTGGATGCAAATTCTCAAAAAACAGTGGCCTCGGCTCAGTATCCTGATACCGAATCACCCATACTTGCACCCCAGCCCGGCTGGGCCGAGCAGGACCCGGAAATGTGGTGGCAGAATGCACAGCACGCCCTACGCCGGTGCAATCAAACCAAAGCATACAACCCGCTTGATATTGAAGCTATTGGCATATCATATCAAATGCATGGCCTTGTAGTGGTTAATAAAGACAAGCAAGTATTACGCAACAGTATTATATGGTGTGATAGCCGTGCTGTTGAAATTGGCGAGCAAGCCTTTGCAATCATCGGACGGGAAAAATGCCTGTCACAATTGCTCAACTCCCCGGGTAATTTTACTGCTGCCAAACTAGCCTGGGTTAAGCAAAATGAACCTGCGGTTTACGAACAAATAGACAAGATAATGCTACCAGGGGATTACATTGCCATGAAGCTGACCGGTGAGATCACTACCTCTATATCGGCTATGTCTGAAGGGGTATTTTATGATTTTATAAGCAATCGATTGTCGAAAGATGTGATAGATTATTTCGGCTTTGATGAAAGCCTGTTCCCTACCCTGCAACCTGTTTTTTCATCACACGGAGAATTATCGAAGCAAGTGGCAGAACGGTTGGAACTAAAGGCTGGGATACCGGTAACTTATAAGGCGGGCGACCAGCCCAATAACGCATTATCCCTGAATGTGCTGCATCCCGGCGAGGTTGCCGCAACGGCAGGTACATCTGGCGTTATATATGGTGTTACCGATAAGCTTACTTACGATCAGCAATCGCGTATCAACACCTTCGCCCATGTAAACCACACCCCGGAAGAGAAACGCCTGGGTGTTTTGCTTTGCATTAATGGTACAGGTAGTCTTAACCGCTGGATTAAACAGTTGCTGGGCACGTCCATAACCTACAACGAAATGAACCGCATTGCGGCTGAAGCGCCTGTTGGCAGCGCCGGCCTGCATATATTACCATTTGGTAATGGCGCCGAGCGAATGCTGAACAACAAGCTTTTGGGCGCCCACATTAATAATATCGATCTGAACATACATAACCAGTCGCACATTTTCAGGGCGGTACATGAAGGTATTGCCTGCGCATTCCGTTACGGGTTGGATATTATGCGCTCAAACGGCATGTCGCCCTCGGTGATCCGTGCCGGGAAGGCCAACCTGTTTTTAAGTGATGTATTTATCCAGGCTTTTGTGGATGTTACCGGCCTTCCTGTTGAATTGTATGAAAACGACGGCAGTGTTGGGGCCGCCATTGGTGCAGGCATTGGCGCTGGCATTTATAAAACACCGGCCGAAGCATGCGCAAAAACTCAAAAGCTACAGGTTATAGAACCATCAGGCAAAGCAATGGAGCCTGTTTATGAAAACTGGAAAGTATTGCTCAAAAATCAACTCAATAATAATTAAACAATCATCAATTAAAATAAAAGTATATGTCAGTAATTACAGGAGAGAAGGAATATTTTAAAGGCATAGGCCAGATCAAATTTGAAGGCACCCAGTCAGACAACCCGCTTGCATACCGTTGGTATGATGAGAACAAGGTTGTAGCCGGTAAAACCATGAAAGACCATCTGCGCTTTGCAGTAGCGTACTGGCATTCGTTCTGCGGCAACGGTGCTGATCCGTTTGGCGAGCCTACCCACATCTTCGGCTGGAATGAAATACGGGATGCCGTTGAACGCGCGAAGGCCAAAATGGATGCTGCTTTTGAATTTATAACCAAATTAAACCTCCCTTACTACTGTTTTCATGATGTTGATGTGGTTGATTACACCAATGATATTAATGAAAACGACCGCCGTTTGGCAGCATTGGTAGAGTATGCCAAAGAGAAACAAAAAGCGAGCGGCGTAAAATTGCTGTGGGGTACTGCAAATCTGTTTTCGCACCGTCGGTATATGAACGGAGCGGCAACCAACCCCGATTTTTTGGTGCTTAGCCATGCCGCGGCACAGGTAAAGTCTGCATTGGATGCAACAATTGCGCTTGGCGGCGAAAATTATGTTTTTTGGGGTGGCCGCGAAGGTTACATGAGCCTGCTTAACACCAACATGAAACGCGAGCAGGAGCATCTTGCTGCATTTTTACATGCGTCTAAAGATTATGCCCGCAAACAAGGCTTTAAAGGTAACTTCTTTATCGAGCCTAAACCTTGTGAACCTACCAAACATCAGTATGATTATGACGCGGCTACGGTATTGGGCTTTTTACAAAAATACGACCTGCTGAACGATTTTAAATTAAACCTGGAAGTTAACCATGCCACGCTGGCTGGCCATACTTTTCAGCACGAGCTGCAAGTTGCCGCAGATGCCGGCCTGCTGGGCTCGATGGATGCAAACCGCGGTGATTATCAAAATGGCTGGGATACCGACCAGTTCCCTACCAACCTGAACGAACTGACGGAAGCTATGCTGATCATTTTGGAGAATAATGGTTTTGCAGGCGGCGGTATAAACTTTGATGCCAAGATCCGCCGCAACTCAACCGATCCGGCCGATCTTTTCCACGCACATGTTGGAGGTGTTGACACCTTTGCCCGTGCGCTGACCATTGCCGATAACATATTACAAAAATCCGAGTATCAAAAGATCCGTACGGATAGATACAGCTCTTTTGATACAGGTAAAGGCAGGGAGTTTGAAACCGGTAAGCTATCGTTGGAAGACCTGAAAGCATATGCTATTGCAAACGGAGAACCTGCCGTTATCAGCGGTAAGCAGGAACACCTGGAGAATATCATTAACAGGTATATATAACCAACAACCACCTAAACCCTAATAATGAGAAGTTTATCTAACCTTGATTACGGAGTATTTTTTATATACTTCATAATAGTTGCAACCTATGGTTTTTGGGTGTACCGGCGAAACCGCAAAGCCGATGCTACATCAAAAGACTATTTTTTAGCCGAAGGCTCCCTTACCTGGTGGGCTATTGGGGCATCGCTTATTGCCTCCAATATCTCGGCCGAGCAAATGATCGGCATGAGCGGATCGGGCTTTAAAATGGGGCTTGCCATAGCCACCTATGAGTGGATGGCAGCAGCCACACTCATTATCGTTGCTGTGTTTTTTATCCCGGTTTATCTGAAGAACAAAATCTTCACAATGCCGCAATTCCTTTCGCAGCGATACAACGGCACCGTCGCCATGATCATGGCGATTTTTTGGTTACTACTTTACATTATTGTAAACCTTACTTCCATACTATACCTGGGAGCCTTGGCTGTAAGTTCAATATCAGGCATCAATTTCCAGGTTTGTATCTGGGGGCTGGCGATATTTGCCATCGTAATTACGCTGGGCGGCATGAAAGTAATAGGTTTTACTGATGTAATACAGGTTTTCTTTCTGATACTGGGCGGCCTTGCCACAACCTATATCGCGCTTGACCTGGTGGCCTCGCATTTTGGCCAACAAGGCGCTCTTGCCGGTTTAAAATTGATCAGTTCCCAGGCAGATGATCATCTTCATATGATACTAAAACGCGACAATGCTAGCTATATGGATTTGCCAGGCTTAACTGTACTTATTGGCGGCATGTGGATAGTAAATCTAAATTATTGGGGGTGCAATCAATATATCACGCAAAGGGCTTTAGGCGCCAACTTAAAAACAGCCCGCGGCGGGCTCCTATTTGCTGCATTTTTAAAACTGCTGATGCCGGTAATTGTGGTATTGCCCGGTATTGCAGCCTACGTGCTGTATAAACAAAACCTTTTCCACCAGGACCTAATGCAGGCTGGCGAAGTAAACCCTGATAAGGCATACCCGGTTTTATTAAACTTGCTGCCAACGGGTTTAAAAGGTTTATCGTTTGCTGCATTAACTGCCGCAATTGTAGCATCGCTGGCAGGCAAGGCCAACTCTATTGCCACTATTTTCACCTTGGATATTTACAAAAAAGCCATCAATCCTGCTGCGCCCGATAAGCAGATGGTTTGGATAGGTAAAGTAGCTGTTGTGATAGCCATGATATTAGGTATCGTTATCTCTCCATTTTTGGGTATTGATAAAAAGGGTGGTTTTCAGTACATACAGGAATATACTGGCTTTGTATCACCGGGTATATTTGCCATGTTCCTATTAGGATTTTTCTGGAAACGCACTACATCAGCAGCTGCTGTATTTAGCGCTATTGGAGGATTTGCCCTGTCAGTACTCTTCAAATTTTTGCCAAAGATTATTAGCTTGAAATGGCTTGCTGCATCCGGTTTTGCAAAGACCAATAGCGATGGTATTTATGAGATCCCTTTTCTTGACCGTATGGGGTTCGTATTCCTGATATGCGTTTTGGGAATGGTCATCATTTCGTGGATTGAAAACGCAAAAATGACATTGTCACATGGCCTTGAAGTAGATGCGTCAATGTTTAAAACCAGCAGGGCATTTACCGCCGGGGCACTCATCGTTATTGGAGTAATAGTGGCCTTATATTCTGTATTCTGGTAAAAGTATCGGCTGTTTTATAAGTAACAGCAGGTATTTAATACAATAAAAAAGGATGGTACATGTACCATCCTTTTTTATTGTATCTGATTTTTTCAGCTCGTATATATCTGGCATCATGGTACGAAATTCCGAAAGCATCTTTTGAAAATCCCGGGCTATAACCTAACTTAGTTAAACATTAGGTGACTATGTATCTCAAAACAACCGTCAGTTAAAACCAAATTTATGGAACACAAAGCCAAATCTCTCCGTCCGTTCATAGGTGCTAAAGATTTTGAACTTTCGCGCAGCTTTTACCGCGACCTTGGGTTTCAGGAAACTGTGCTTACCCATAACATGTCTGTTTTTAAAACCGGTAGTATAGCCTTTTATTTACAGGATGCCTATGTGCAGGATTGGATAGATAACACCATGATATTTTTAGAAGTTGACGATGTTGACCGTTACTGGAACGAACTTTCGGCTTTAAACCTGCCTGCAAAATATAAAAATGTTAAACTAACCCCTCCCCGTTCAGAAACCTGGGGCAAGGAATGTTTTGTACATGACCCATCGGGTATTCTTTGGCATTTTGGGCAGTTCTTATAATCAGGAAGCCACATCCAATTATTACATCATTACCTAAGGTTTATTTCTTTTAAGCAGCTATTATTGTAGGTCAGCTGTAACTATTGCTGTCAAAAATCTCCTGCTTAATATCTAAAACTTCTTTTATATAGCCGGATATGCACGTAAAATATAGCTACTTCCCTGGTTCGCATGACACATTTTAACATACACTTAGCATTTATAAAAAAAACGTATTTTTTTATCTTCAAAGTATAATTTAAACTTACACAAATAACTCACCTTCTTCAATTTACACCATTTATTAACTAAAAAAATACAAATCGTATATTATCATTTTTTTAATTAATCGTAAATTATTTTGTTTAATCAAAAATTAACATGCAGTTTTGTATTGTTAAACATAACTAATACCCGTGCCATTATCGGCCGGCAGCAATACCCCACATCAATACCAATACCCCTCCCCTAATTACCTATTAATTAAACATACTGTTTTGCAGCTTACGTACGTCCTTATGGCCGCACACCCGGTTTTACTTCCGGCAAAATATAAAAACGCTATTTGTTCTTTATAAGATCAGTTAATTAGAAAAGGCGTCTTCTTGAGCGTAGGAGGCGGCTTTTGCTTACTCAAACACACACAAATTATTAATTAATGTTTTATGAACAGGAGTGGAAAATATGAATAGATTACTATTACTCACTATGTTATTTTTTAGCGCCGCTGTAGCTACAGCGCAAGCCCAAACGGTAACCGGTACCATTACCGCACGCTCAGACAAGGGGACTTTGCCTGGTGTTAGTGTAAAGGTAAAAGAGGCCGCGGCCGGCACAGTTACCGATGCAAATGGTAAATTCACCATCAATGTACCGGCTGGTGGCAAAACGCTGGTATTTTCATTTGTTGGGTTCTCCCCACAGGAAGTGCCCATCAACGGGCAAAGCACCATTAATGTAGCCCTGGCAGAAAGCAGCCAGGAGTTGGGCGAAGTTGTGGTAACAGCCCTGGGCATATCCAGGTCAGAAAAATCAATTGGTTACGCCGCACAACAAATTAAAGGCGATAACCTTACCATGACACGCCAAACAGACTTTAACACCTCATTAGCCGGTAAGGTATCAGGGGTGCAGATCCTAGGTGGCTCGGGCGCCAAATTCGGCACTTCAACTGTGCGTATCAGGGGTGTAAACTCCTTATCCGGAGGTAACCCTATTTATGTGGTTAACGGCGTAGTAACCGACCCAAATGCGGTTAATAATGATGACGTAGAATCGCTAACAGTACTTAAAGGCCCGGCTGCAACTGCGTTATATGGCCAGCGCGCCTCTGAAGGCGCTATTGTGATCACCTTAAAAAAAGGATCGAACAAAGGGATAGGCATCTCCCTTAACCAAACCACAACTTTTGAAAAGGTATACACACTGCCACAATACCAAAATGATTATGGTGGCGGTACCAGCCAAACCTGGAGCGTTTATAACTATAAAGCAGGCGACCCTGAATACCTGCAAAAATTTAATGGTATAAAATATTATAACTATTCTGTTGACGAAAGCTGGGGACCACGCCTGGATGGCACAAAGTACGCTCCATGGTATTTTTGGGATCCAAGCAACCCCGAATTTGGTAAGCTAAAATCATTTGTTGCGCAGCCAAATAACGTAAGGGATTTTTATGATACAGGTATTACAACAAACAATAACGTAGCATTTTCAAAAGCTGGCGACAATTATAACACCCGTATATCATATACCAACTTAAACCGCACAGGTGTAAGCCCTAATACCAAACAAAGGCGTAACAACGTAAGCTTTAACGGGGAGGTGAAAGTAACACCCAAATTAACGGTGAGTGCCAACGTTAACGTTTTCCAGGAAAACCTTAAAAACATACCTGCAGAAGGTTACGGCACACAAACATCGGGTTCATTTAACCAGTGGTTTCACCGCGACCTGGAAATTAACAAACTGAAAGATTACCGAAGGCCCGATGGTAGTTACACCACCTGGAATATTACCAGCCCTACAGACCTTACAGCAAAATACTGGGATAACCCATATACCGAGGCTTATGCAAATACAGCAGAAGCAAATAATAACCGGGTCTATGGTAACGTAACGGCAGCATACAATTTAAGGAAAGACCTGAAACTATCTGTTGTTGCCAGGGGCGATTATTTGAACCGCGATGCCAACAGCCGCGTGGCATCCTATACTATTAACCCTGATGCGTATTCTGAGAGCACCTATCAGTATAAAGAATATGATTACGTAGCATCCTTAGAGTATGACCACATGTTTGGTAAAGACCTTTCTTTACGTGCCGGCGCATTCGCCGAATCAAGGGAAGATGTTGCCAAATATTTGATCAGTAGCACAGTTGGGGGATTATCAATACCCGAAACCTATACTGTACTTAACTCGTTAGACAGGCCAAACACCAGCACCTTCCACAGTACTAAAGTGGTTAACAGCTTGTATGGCTATGCGTCATTAGGCTATAAGCAGTTCTTATATTTAGATCTGAACGTAAGAAATGACCATTCTTCTGCCCTACCATCAGACAATAACTCTTATGTATACGGCGGCGCTTCAGGTTCATTTGTTTTCACCGAAGCTGGGCTTATCCCTAAAAATGATGTGCTTACATTTGGCAAGTTAAGGGCTTCGATAGCACGTGTAGGTTCTGATATCGAGCCTTTCCAAACCGGCCAAACATATAATATAAGCACTACTCCTTACGGCGGTGTAAGCCCTGTACAATTTGTGCCAAACAGCTTACCAAACCCTATCTTGGAACCAACGTTATCAACCTCATATGAGTTAGGTACCGAGTTGCATTTCCTGAGGGGCGACCGTATCCGTTTTGATTTTAACTATTACCATCGTAACACCAAAAACCAGATACTTCCATTACCAGTTAACGGTACTACAGGTTACTCAACCATCGTAATAAACGCGGGTTCAATTGTTAACCATGGTATTGAGCTATCGTTAGGTGGTACGCCGGTTAAAACGTCCAATTTCGTATACGATGCCCAATTCAATATAGCATTTAACCGCAACAAGGTGGTTTCTTTATATCCTGGATTCAAAGTGTTACGTTCATCTCCTGAGGGCAACGGCGGTGCTACCATATCCGGCTACCAGGATGCAGGGGCTACAGGCTTTGGCTTTGTGGGCTCACCTTCGTTTGGTGTTAACAGCGTTGAAGGGCAACCATATGGCCAGCTAATTGGTTCGGGTTTCCGCAGGGATGGAGCAGGTAACATTATAGTTGATGCCGATGGTTTCCCTGAGAGGGACGATAACGTAAACCTGGGTAATATACTACCTGATTTTACAGGTGGCTTCACTAACAATATTACGTATAAAGGTGTAACCCTTGGTTTCTCTTTCGATTTCCAGTACGGTGGTAAATTCGTATCGGTAACACAGCAAAACCTCGCAGGTTCGGGCCTTGCCCTATCAACCGTTGGTAATAACGAAAACGGCGTACCAAGGCGCGATGACCCTGCCAATGGCGGCGGTACACTGGTAAAAGGCGTTCATGAAGATGGCAGCAAAAACACAACCTTTGTTGATACCCGCGACCTTAACGAAGGTTACTACCCCGCTATTTGGGAACAATACACTTATGACGCTACCTACATTAAGTTAAGAGAGGTTAGTATTGGTTACAACTTGCCAAAAAGCTGGTTTGGCCGTATTCCGCTGCAATCTGCACGTTTTTCAGTTGTAAGCCAAAACCCATGGTTAATATATACCAAGGCTAAAGTAAAAGGGATAGACCCATCACAGCTGGAAACATCGTTTTACGAGGGTGGGCAATTGCCTGCTACGCGCACCATTGGCTTTAACCTTAATTTAACCTTTTAAGAAAAAGATTATATGAAAAAGTTTTTAAATAAATTACTACTGGTTTTTGTTGCAGGTGTCGTAATAACATCGTGCAAAAAAATAACAGACGATATAAACGTTAACCCTAACCAACCCGCCCAGGTATCTACAGGCTATATGTTTACAAGTGCCCTGCAATTTTTGGGCGGAACAACCGGAGACAATGCGACAACTAATATAAATAGTGCCGCCGGTGAGTTATACTCACAATACCTGGCCGAAACATTCTACACAAACGAATCAAGATTTGAACTGGCGCAATATGATTATCAAACCTACTATACCGGCCCATTGCTTGATTTGAAAACAGTAATAGAAACTAACACTAACCCGGATACTAAAGACAAGATAACAACTACCGCGTTTGGTTCAAATGCCAGTCAGATAGCGGCAGCCCGCATATTAAGGGCCTTTATTTTTTTAACGATAACAGACCGTTGGGGCGATATCCCTTACTCGCAGGTGTTACAGGGAAAAGCTAACTTTACCCCTAAATTTGATGCGCAAAAAGACATCTACACAGACTTATTTAAAGAACTAACCGAAGCGCAAGCCCAATTTGATGGCAGCATTGGTAAAGACATCTTATTTGACGGCGACCCAATTAAATGGAAGCACTGGGCAAACTCGTTACGCGCTGTGATGGCATTGCGCTTAAGCAAGGTTGACCCTACTACAGGCAGCGCTGAGTTTAAGAAAGCAGTAGCCGACGGGTTGATGACCTCAAATGATGAAAATGCCACTTATAAGTATCTTGCAGAACAAAACAACGAGAACCCTTTTTACGGCAACTACCGTAGCAGGTATGACTATGCTGTTAGTGGCATTGTGGTTGATAACCTGACGGCCAATAACGACCCACGTTTACCTATCTATGCACGAAAAACAGCAGATAGCACATATGTTGGCTTGCCTTATGGCACCGCAGGCGATGATCTGGATGGTTACTCGATAGGAAATCGCGATCTGGGTCAAAAGAAGTTCAATCCGGGTAATATTTCTCAAATAAGTGCCAGGTACTCAAACCAAAACTCGCCAACCACCTGGACAAGTTATGCTCAAATATTATTTGCACAGGCCGAAGCAGCACATTTAGGTTGGATACCAGGCGGCGATGGCGCAGCATCAACCTTTTACACCCAGGGGATTACAGCATCGTTAGCACAAAACAGCATTACAGGTGGTGATGTAACAGCTTACCTGGCTAAACCCGATGTAGTGTTTAACTCAGCTACAGCGGTAGAACAAATAATTACCCAAAAATGGATAGCCAACTATCTTGGTAACGGTTGGGAATCATGGGCCGAGTATCGACGTACCGGGTTCCCTAAACTGTTAGACCCAGTGCCAACAGCATTAAATGCTGATAAACACATCCCACGCAGGCAACAATATCCGCAATCGGAACATGACCTTAATGAGGCTAATTACAACGAAGTGATTGCCAGGCAAGGCCCCGATGCTTTATCAACCCATGTATGGTGGGATAAATAAACCTGCTTAAAAAACCCTGCAGGACGATTGCCCTGCAGGGTTTTTCAGGTAATTTATTTTAGTAGATATCCAAACCTAATAACCCGCAGTTTGTAGTTATGCTATGGGCAAACAACATCAAACATTCCCCGGCGAACCGGAAGAAATGCCGGACAAAAAGGGCAGGCCGGAAATAGAGCAACCGGACGACCCTAAAGAGCCTGTATCGCCCCAGGAAAACCCCGACGATATACCCATTGAATTACCACCAGATAAGAAACCCGGCAAAGACGATGAGCCTATAGTTAACGTGTAATTACCTCAACCACGCCTCCGTTTGCAAACAAGCTGTGCGGTACAAAATAACCGGTAATAGTTTTGCCATTTACTTTTATGGCGCTTAGCTTACGGCCTTTACCCACGTGTTTTATAGTTAACAATTTACCTGTGCTGGTTTTCCAGTTTACCTGATCGAACAGCGGAACGGTTACCAGATACTGCGGATCGGTAGCTGATAAGGTGTACAAACCCAGCGAGCAGAATACATACCATGCCGACATTTCGCCCGCGTCATCCATCCCTGATAATTCCAGCCCTTCTTTACCAATACCGTATAAGTTATTCAGAATGTAATCTATTTTCTCCTGCGATTTCCACGGTTTATCTACAAAGTAGTAAGCAAAGGGGGCTTCATGGTCGGGCTGGTTACCCTGGCAGTACTGGCCTATCATGGTTTCTACGTTACGGGCAATATAATTGGGGTTCCACGGCAGGGTGAAAAGCGAATCGAGCTTGGCCTCAAACTTTTTCTTGCCACCGTATAAAGTTACCAATCCGTTCATATCATGCAGGGCGTAAAACGATACCTGCCAGGCGTTCGCTTCCCTGAACATGTATTCGTAATAAGGGTGCTGCGGGTCGAAGTTTTTGATCCAATCGCCGGTTGTTGCCGAACGGCCGCGCATAAAGTTTACTGATTTATCAAATACATTCTTGTAGTTTTTAGATCGTGCCATCAGGATGCGGTAATTAGCAGTATCTCCCAAGGCTTTTGCCAATTGGGCCAGTGAGTAATCATCGTAAGCATATTCCAATGTTTTAGATACCCCCGCTTTGCCTTTGGTTTCAACCTCGCCTTTTTCTACCTCGTTATCCGAGATATATCCCTTCTCAATATATTCTTTGATGAACGGCCGCGTACCACCTTCTACATTGGCATTTCTCAATAACAACTTATAAGTGCCCTGCACATCAAAATCTTTTATCCCCCGCAAATAGGAACCTGTTATAGATGAGGCCGCGTGATCGCCGTGGAAGAAGGTTGGGATAAACCCTGTTTTATCGCCCATATCTTTTAAGGATTTGATCACATCAAGTGTTATTTTGGGTGATATCAGGCTCAACAACACATCTTTGTTACGATACGTATCCCATAAAGACGGTATCGTATAATAATTAAACCCAACCTTGACAACCTGCTTATTCACATCGGTATACTCGCCATTAACATCGCTGCGTAAAGCGGGCCATAATAACGACCGGTACAATGATGAGTAAAACAGCTGCCTTTGTTTAGGCGTACCGCCCTTTATTTGAATTTTAGATAAGGTAGCCTCCCATTTTTGCGAAGCCTCTTTCCTCACCACATCAAATGATTTAGTGCCTATCTCCTGCTCCAGGTTTTGCTTGGCATTGGCTGTGCTTACATATGATAAGGCTATCTTCACTTCAACCGGGCCGGTGCCTTTATCGCTTAAGTGCACCAAAGCATGGCCGCCCTTGCTGCCGTCCTCTTTATTTTCCAGGCTTTCAATCGGGGCGTTCACCGTTGCGTAGAAAAATATTCTCCCTTCGCCTGCTTCCTGGTAACCTTGCAGGGCGTTCCCTTCCTGCTCTATATGCCACGCCGATACCCGGTTATTGGCTTTCCCTAAATCGAAAAGGATCTGCCTGCCGGTGTTATTTTCAAATTTATACTGGTGATAACCGCACCTTAAGGTAGATGTAAGGTTTACATTTACTTTATAATCTTCCAGGTAAACGCTGTAAAAGCCAGGTTCGGCACTTTCGCGTTTATGTGAGAAACGCGAACTGAATTTTTCGTGCGTGCCAGATACCGGCATCAAAGGGATGTTGCAAAGGTTCCAATGCCCTTTGTTGGTATGTGTAAAACCATAAATCACACTGTCTTCGTACTGGTAACCAGCGCCCGATCCATAAGCCGTAATAGGGCTTAATTGCACCATAGCATTTGGCAAAGAACTGCCCGGGTAAACCAGGCCCGCCCATGAGCGCCAGCCTTTTGGTAACTGGTAACCCAATATCTTTGGGTCGTTAAGCGGTGCAGTACCAATAAAAGGGTTTACATACTTTGTTAACGGTTTGGTTTGCTGCGCTTTGGCAAAATTACCCGCAGCTGCCAGCAGTAGCAGTGCTAAAAAGTTTTTGGTCTTCATTATATAGGTTTATAACAGTAAGACTCAAAAACAGCCCTTTACCCCCAAACAAAGCATATTAAAAGCCAGCAACATCTTTGTTACAAATTAAAAGCATCATCAATGCTGTTATACTTGCTCATAAAATTCATATGGTTTAAAGGTGGGTCGTCTTCATTCATACAGAACAGATAAAAACGATCTGTCGACAATATCATTTTTTGGTGTGCCTACCCATAGGCAAGTAAACCCTACCCTTGGTTTGGTAAGCGAATTAATTAACAACCTTTCAATCTACGGTGTACGGAGCCAAACACCGGGTTTGTTGTTATGCGAATAAGCTGCTTAATTTCTGCAAACCCGTATAAACATAACACCCCACACAAATCCCGGCGAAAGATTCCAGGCAGGCGAAAATGCATAACAATATAACAAATGGCTTTAAAAGTACTACCCAGCCCAAAATAGCCACAATAAGTATAGTGGTTACAAATACAAAACCCATGCCCGCGGCAAAGCGCTTTGGCCCACGGTCGGTTGGTTTATGGGGGACTTTAAAAAGTTTAACAAATACATTAGCCAGGGCACCGAGCAGGCTAAAATTTGCCATAAAAAAGGCTCGGGTAAAAAAGTCATAAACCAGTAGTATAATAAGCCAGTTATAGCCGGTTAATAAAAACCAAATGCCCGATAATAGTACCAATAGGGCAATTATCCTTATTTTATTTTCGTTCACTTTTACGTGGTCTACCGGGCATTGCAGATCTTGACTCATAAAAAAATTAATTAATAGCTATAAAACTTAACTTAAAAATAAACATAGCCGTACAATATACTAATTATTGTAAAATTTATGTGCATGCTTGGCAGAGGATGTATAAGTTGTTATATTTATCTCAACTGACCCGCCCGGGATGTTCCTTGCAGGTTATTAAATGTACATATTGTTGTTGCTGATAGGAAGCCCCCCGCCTAAACGCGTTATCTTATCAATTCACAATATTAATATGAAAAGTTCTGATCGGTCCGTTCACTTCAAGCTGATACTGTTAACACTACTGATAAGCAGTAGCTTGAATGTGCATGCCCAACTTTCGGCGTCTATGCCTTACCAACAGGACAAGGCAGATACACTCCAAACCTCGCTATTTACCGATAGCAAAGAGCACACCGTTATTACCACTCCCACCAAAACCTTCAGTGTTTTTGATGACGATGACGATAACTCGCTGCAAAAAACCATTTCGCTTAACCTAAGTAAATCGCAGGAGCGTAAACAGCTGATGGGTTATTTGAAACAGCTTGAATTGGGTAACACCATAGCTGAAAATCAAAAAAACAACAAAGCCCTTTATCGTTTTGCCAACCTGTTTGCCAGGCTAAAACTGTATCCACTGGCTATGAAATGCTTTTTTAAAACCATTGACCGCGAGAATAAAAAAGCTAAAAAGAATGCCAGCAAACTGGCCGACGATGATGACGACGATGACGTAACCCCGGCCGAATTACCTATCAACACCAAAGATGATTCGTTACTGAGTATACAGGCAGAAAAAGCTAAAACCACTAACAGTAAATACACCAATTACAAACGTATTTCAAATACTTTTAATGATGGCAAACCTGCTATTGCTTATGCCTTGCTTTTCCATGTAAAACAACCTGTATCGGGTAAGCCAAAGGTTTTTGTTTTTAGCAACACCGGGCACACTTTTATTACGCTGATCAAGTATAACGCCGATTCTACCTACGTATCGTGCTCATTCGGATTTTATCCAAAAAGCGAAAAAATACTGTTTGCTACCCCATGGGATCCGTCTTCGGCGTCGCAATTTAAGGATGACGTAGGCCATAAATGGGATGAAGTAGTAGGAAAGTTCATTTCTAAAAGAAGTTTTGAAAAGATCCTCACCCTCACCAAAAAGTATGGCGATCTGGAGTATCACCTCAGCAATAACAACTGTACCGATTTCTGCCTTAAAGCGGCTAACCTTGCAGGCTTGAGCATACCAGAAACCAAAGCCAAATGGCCTTTGGGGTATGGCAGCAACCCGGGTACTACCGGCCAAAGCTTAATGGATGGCAAGTATAACAATACCGATAACCAGCCGAATGCCAACATCTTCAAGAGCCTTAACATCACCCCTGCCGAAAAGTAATTATTTACCCGCCGCCCAAAAAATCGCATTGGTAAACAGCCTTGTATAAGCCGGGTTATCAAACAGGTTTGGCGAGTGCCCCATAAAAATATATACATTACGCGCTTTGTAGTGCAGGTTTGTCCATACCACAGGGTGGTCGCCCATTTTCACTTTGGGCTGTTGCGGATCATAAGTAGCTTCATCAACACTTGCAAGTACATGCACGCTAGGCCGCGGACTTTTATCATAAGTGTACCACTCCTCTTGTTGTACCATAAACGATGCCGGCACACCCTTCATCACCGGGTGCTGTTTATCCTCCACGTTTACCTTGCCTTCCGCAAAAGTGGCTATATAATCCTTCCATCTGATGCCGCCCATAAAAGTTGAGAACCAGTCCCACATGGGGTAACCATCAAACTCACCCAAAAGCGTAGCATGATGAAAACCTATCCAACCGCCCCTGCCCTCGTTAATATATTTCTCGAATACCTTTGCAGCATTGTCCGTCCAGGCGTATGGCGCATAATCAAGCTGGATGAACAGTCGGTACTTACTCAAAAAAGCATCATCAATTTTATCGGTATTCTGTATATAATCAATAGTAAAGCCTTTTTGCAGGGCTAAACGGTTAAGCCAAACTTTTGCCCGTTTGGAGTACTCTACATGGTGGCCACCATTTTCGTAAAGCGCCAGAACCTTAAAGGGTTTTACATTTTGCGCAAAGGCAGCAAAGCAAAAGCAGGTGATACAAAAAAACAGCAGGGTCTTTTTCATCCCGAAATTTAGAATATTCCGAGGAACTTCTTACGTTTTTTCTTAACGGGTGTGGCGGCTTTTATAATTGCCGAATCTACAGTGGCCTTTATTGCCTTGCTTGCGGCGGCCTTGCGTGCGGCTACTAATTTACGGGTGTATATAACACCCAGTACGCTATCCTGGTTGTAGGCGCGCGCCATAAAAGGTGGCTTCAGGTAATCACGCGCATCAACATAAACAGGTATAACGTTCCCGGTGGCATCGTTTTTATTTAAAAATGCCGAATAGAAAAACAAAGCCATAAATATACCGCCAAGCGTTAATACCAGGCCAAACGCACTTTTCGACAATAATATTTTTGAACTGTCGCGCTCGTATGTGCCTTTCAGTGCGTCATATCTCACACCGCCCTCTCCTGCTAAAAGTTTCAGGGAAGCTAACTGTTTATCCTTCGCCTCCTCGTCCTGCTGGTAATGGGTTACCATGTGCTGCAGGCGTTCGTTCTCGGCCTGTATGGCGGTTGTACTCAGTTTTCCATCGGCGGCAAGGCTGCCGTTTATAATGGCCTCATGCAGTTCAACGCCGCTTTTAAAACGCGCTTCGGGTGCTTTTTGCAGGCATTTATCAATCACATCAAGCAGCCATTGCGGTACTTGCAGTTCCTGTGTTTGTTTCAGCGTACTCCAGCTATCGGGGAGGCTGCTTTTACGGGCCTCACGCAGATCTGGCACAGGGGTTTCCATATGTGCCAGCATAATAGCGTTACGGCCGGTTTCGCCATTACCGGTAAGCGGGAATGGCACACTGCCGGTTAATAATTCATATAGAATGATACCGTAACTGTAAATATCCGTTTGCAGTAGCATGGCGCCGTCGTGCTGTTCGGGTGCCATAAATTCAATTGCGCCGGCATGGCGGATGCTGCTGCGGCGTTCTTCCTCGGTCATCACCGCCAGGCCAAAATCCAGCAGTACATAATTACCGGTATGGATGTTATATTTTACGTTATTGCTTTTTACATCGCCATGCTTTACCCCTACTTTGTGACAGTGAGCCAGGGCATTAGCAAGCTGATCTGCCACCCGGATAGCCTCTTTCAGCATAAAGATCTTTTCGTGCGGGGGCTGCAGCAGTTCGCACAGGTCGGGACCTTCAATATACTCCATCTCGATGTATGGCAGCGAACCGCTCTCGGTAATACCCGAGCTTAATATTTTTACAACGTTGGGGTTGGGTTCTTCGTTTACCTTTTGCAGCTTGGCAACCTCATTACTAAAATTGCGGAAGTTTTTATCGTCTTCGCTTTCGGAGTGGATGGGTGTTGGCAGCAGCTTTACGGCGGTAAGTACCGGCCCCATGCGGCGGCCTTTATATACCGAGCCTTGTCCGCCCGTTCGTAGCGCGCCCAAGTTCTCTAAGCCTTCTGTTATGGTAAAAACTTTACTCATTCGTTGCGGGTTGGTAACTAAATTCTAACACGGCCGATTCGCCCAGGATAATCTGATCGCCTTCCTCTAACTGGTGACCAATGTGGGTAGAAGTCAGCTTTATAATATCCTCGCTCTTATCTGATCTTATTTTAATCTTATTCCTCGGCGGCACCCCGCCTTCATCAGCCAAAAGCATAAAACGGCCTGCATCGTTATTCCATTCTATATGGGCATGCTGCCGGCTTACATATTTGTTGCTTTCGTTCGCGCTATCACTCGGGAATGCGATATGGTTGGTGCGGAAAAAACCATCATCGCCCTGCGCTTTTTTATCTCTGCCAATGTGGATCTTCCCGCTCTCCGAAGTAATACTATATTCCTTTTGCTCGGTTTCGCCGCTTAAGGCCCGCAGATAAGCGGTAGCGCTTTGTTTAATAAAATTCTTGCTCGTTTTAATAAAGAAAGCCGCATCCAGTTTTTTCGCCCGGATTGCTTCCTCTGGGAACTCCTGGTCGAATATGACTTCCATCAACCATGTTTCCGGGAGGTTTACGGCGTAATCATCAGCAATGCGCTGCACTTCGTCTTTAAAAAGTTCAGGCTCTTCGGTATAAACTGCAGCCTCGTACATCGATTTTTCAGACGATGGACAATTGATAAAAAGATTTAAACCTTTGATATTGCCGCCTTCTCCACCCTCGGCTTTTTGCAGCTCCTGTTTAATAAACTGCAGCAATTCATAACGGATGCTTTTTACATCCAAAGGCCGG
>Ga0247741_1000069_pt1 | contig 81152 bp, 127 predicted proteins | sample UWRJL213509R2_FD_180945 | JGI IMG/M metagenome (GOLD analysis project Ga0247741, IMG submission 180945) | Plant litter microbial communities from Arlington Agricultural Research Station in Wisconsin, United States - UWRJ-L213-509R-2 | ecosystem: Environmental > Terrestrial > Plant litter >... | reverse complement strand
ATACCAGAAAAATCAGGAAAAATAGCAAAAAAAAATTAAGAGATTAGATCTTGCAAATTAAATAATCTATTTATAGAATGTTTCACTGTCAAATTGTATTTCATTCAATACAATATAGGAAAATATCATTGCTTACACTTTTATAACCTAGATCATGACTACATACTATGTAATAATATAACCCTAGTTACTTCTATATGTAAACATCACTAAAGTTCAGTGAAATATGCTGAACTTCACTGAACTTCACTGAACTTCAGTCATACCTCTACCCCAACCACTGATACATGGGGTTCATATATATAGGCTCTTTGCCAAAAAAACCTTCACTGAAGTTTACTGAAGTCCACTGAACTTCACTGACACTCACTAAAGTTCACTGTAAATACGTGGGCCAGAGGTAAGTCCTCCTTTATCTGCAGATCTTCTTCTGGTGCACTCTCCATCATCTCTGCTCATGTTGACAATCTTAGACTAATCTACTATTCCAAATCTGAATCTCAGAAGCTGAAGAATGAAATCCAAAAGCAAGTACCAATTAAGGATCAAGGAGATGGCAAATTTCTACTTGGCATTGAACTTATTCGAGATTATAAACTCAAGACTATTTCCTTATCCCACTGTCACCTTATTGACAGTATTGTCATTCAGTTTGGAATAGATTCAGCCAAGCCAGTTCATTCTCTAATGGTTGCCAAGTGCAAGCTTACCAAGAGAGATTGCCCTTCCTCATCAGAGGATATTGCAGAAATGCATAATGTGCCCTATCAGAAAGCTGTTGGTTCTCTCATGCATATTGCTGTCCATTCACGACCAGACATTGCTTACTCTGTTCAGCAAGTCTCATAATTCAGCACTAATCCTAGTCGACCTCATTGGAAAGCTGTCAAACAAATTATTGCCTATCTCAAGACTACTCACAATGTTGTTCTGACTCTTGGTAGCATTTCTGATACCAAATCAGCTGATTCTCTATTCATTGCCTACTGTGATGCTGATCATACCAACTCTCTTGATCATGCATGATCAATATCTGGCTTTGCCATGTTCTATAGTAAAGGAGTGTTCTCTTAGTCTGCCAAGAAGCAAACCTGCACTGTAGATTCTACTGCTGAAGCAGAGCTTTATGCTGGCCTATATACTGGGCGCAACATTCTTTGGCTTTATCAATTTCTTTCTGAGCTCAGTTTTGGACCAAAAGAACCCATCACATTCTTTGTTAACAATCAGGCAGTCATTGCAATTATGAATCCCATCAATATCTGCCTTCACATTAAACATGTCAATATTGTCTATTATTAGATTCTTGAAGCTGTTCAAGCTTGACAAATCTCTGCCATATACATTCCTTCTGATAATAATATTGCAGATATATTTACAAAGCCACTCTCTTCTGAACACTACAGACAGCTCGTTTCTGTACTAGGACTTATCTCTCAACCTGACTCCTTATAGTACACTCATTGAGGAGGAGTATTAGATATCAAGTTGTATAGTAGTAGATAATTGCTAATCACAGATTTAAACTCTGCTCTCACATAGTATACACACACGCTTGTGCATTTCCTTTTCCTCATTTGTTCTACTCCTTACAGCTGAGGTATGTCATCTATCATATATTCACCCTCCATACTAACTATATCTTTTGTGTAGTCTTGCATCTATTAGATATAGTATTAATATAGTCATTCTACTCCTTATAGCTGAGTCTCACATCTATTAAGATAAAAATAAAAAAAATCCACACATAGGTATATTCCAGTGGAATATAGTGGAATCTACTGGAATCCAGCTGGAACAGATGGGGGACACTAAAGTACTGAGAAGTTGCTAAATATAGAAATCAGTAACATCTGTTAACAAGAAATTTGACATACCAGGTATAGTTAAGTAATCTAGTGCCATGTGATGGAGATGTGAGTATATTGCTTGCTTTTTATATGACCATGCAAGAATATCAACATGTTCTGGGTCAGCAGCAAGGTAATGTTCAAGTTCATCACAAAGTCAGTACTTTAGTGTCCCCTACCTGTTCTAGCTGAATTCCAGTGAATTTCACTATATTCTACTAGAATATAGATTTTTTAAAATTTTATCTACTATATTCTAGGTACATTCTAGGTTGTTCCAGATTGTTCCAGGTCATTCCAGGTCATTCCAGTTGATTCTAGTGCAGTTTAGCTTAAAATAGCAACTATATTTATATTAGATATTATTTGTCAGCATATTAGATTCTGAGATACACTGCTTTGAGAGGTTTCAGATATAATTTTAATGTATTCTAACTGATACTTGACTAAGTTCAAGAGAATCACAGTAAATAACTAATTAATTAATTAATTAATTAGCTTAGTCAGCAAATAATACTCTAATTAATAATCAAAATAAAGAGTTAATTATATTCATCTAAAAAAAAATTCTCTATTCATTATATATTTGTGGTTCAATATATATTACTATATATAGAAATTATTATCATATATAGAAAAAAACAAAAACATAGATATACTCTCAAGATATCTAAATATATTTAAACTATATTGTAGAGTTAGCTAGTTGATGAGAAAATCACAAAATACTCCCCAAAAGCCAGCGATAATATATTTTTAATATTGTTTATTTGATTGAAAACTCATCAATTTATATATAAAATACATAATGGCTCTATGTATGACTTAGCAGAACTAGACTCTATATCAGACTATATATAAAATAGAAAATTTTGATTGTATTCTACTGGATTCCTCTGGATTCAAGTGGAATCCAGTAGAATCCACTGGCATAGATTCCTTCTGTAAAGAGGTGGAATACAGCTGTCACTCTGTAAGAAATTCCATTCTACTGAATTCCAGTAGAATATTGTCATTTTCTCTGCTAAATTTACTCAAATATTCTACTGGAATCCAGCTGGAACTGGTGGGGGACATGAAAGACCTCTGGTGGCCAACAATGTTATCATGTCTCATGTGGCAAATGCAATAGTAGAGCCATAGTTGGTCAGCTAGTACACTCACAATCGAGTTTACTTAAAGGAACTTGCAGAGTATACCTTGGATCAGAACTGGGCACACAACATTCGCCAACAAATTCTCTCATCCTTCCAATCCAACACCACTTGTTTCATCAATTGGAAGATTGACCTCAAAAATCTTACTGCACTCCTCACTACTTCATCTCCCAAACATGCCCTCACATCTGAGGCTCTTCAAAACCACATGACCTAAACTCAATCTCAGCCTCGAGAATGAGCCGATCACTACTACACCCTTCATCAAGTAGGTGCAAGAGATGCAGAGTTGCAATGAGACCATCAGGGCTCAAGAGTGTGACATCAACACTTGCCTTGCTGCTTATCACCTTGAAAAGAAACTACCTCTTATGCAATGTCTCCCAGTGCATCTCCCGATCCTGGCCCTAGCTCCACTAGAAAGAAATATCTCCCCAAACTTAACAACAATAATTACCACCTTCATGATGCACACCAAGGTTGTCAGAGGTGTTGCAAGTTTTATGTCGTCCACAGCTCAGATGTCTGTTCTTTGAAGGTGTCTGGCACCTGGCCCAACCTAGCTACGTACACCACCCTCACTGCTGACATGGCTTAGGCCGCCAAACTAGGTGCCACTTCATCACCAGCTCGTTTACCAGTAGCTGTCATGTTACATATAGGCACTAGACACCCAACTATGGATAACTGGTACGATAAAGACACGTACGTCCCCCCCATATCTGAACCACCCTTTACTATTCCACACATGTATGCTCCTATTGACACAACAGGTCTACTTCTCTCCGAATTTTCCCTCTCTGTCTGAGCTCTACTTGACATTGGCTGTCCTTCAATAGTGATTATTCGTGACCCAACTTGGCCTTCAACAGTTTCCTCTTCCCATAAAGAAGAATAGATAACCTGTTATTGCTGTTGGACTCACCATTGCACTGTTGGGAGTATGTTAGGTTGGAGATAACCTTGGGGAAAGGGATGTGGAAGTCAAAGACATTTTGAACAAAGGTTCACAAGGAATTACCTATACCTCTTATCTTAGGAATGTCATTCCTTTCTTCTGAACATGTCATGATCAATCCACATGAATGCACTGCCATTGTTGATTCATCAGGGTTTGACATTATGAACCCCAAGGTCCCAGTATGCACCTGGGCTCCAGATAGAGTCACACTCCCTCCAACACCACCAAAGCAACATCTAGCTCCCCTTCCTTCTCTTGAAGACACCCCAGCAGCTGGCTTGAAGGGTTGTGAATTACCAAGAGCTATAATTGTGGCTCCCCATCAGCGGCTCGAGTCCTTGAACCTTGCAGAGAAACTCAGAAGACACAACACTGAAATAAAAGTCAAATTTGCTGATTGATTTCCTACACGCCTACTGGATACTTCTGGATGATGTCTTGGATCACATATTTCATTGAATTCGACTTAAAGACCCTTCCAAGGTTGTTTGCAGAAGAGAATACTCTACATCTAAGCGCTGGCTCAAACCCTGGAAGCTCCTGCTCAACGAACATCTGGCCACTGATTGAATACAACCCTCATCTTTAGAATATGCCTCACCAGCCTTCTGTATACCCAAGTACAAAGATGGAGTCCCAGATCTCTCAGTGCCTCCCCAATGGGTTAACAACTACCAAGAACTCAACCAGAACACTATCCATAAGAACTATCCTTTACCACAGGTGGATGACATTCTGGGTGATTGCAGAAAAGGAAAGATCTTTGAGAAGCTTGATATGACAAATTCATTCTTTCAAACTTGGGTTCACTCTGATGATTACCATCTCACAGCCATACACATCCCATAGGGCCTTTACATATGGAAGGTTATGCCATGGGTGGTTGTAATACACCATCAACACACCAATGTTGAATGACCAACACCTTATAACATCTCTTGAGAACAATCTGTCATGTGTATCTCAATGACATTATCATCTGGTCAAACTCAATTGAGAAACATGAAGCCAACATCACAAAAGTCCTTAAGGCCCTATAGGCGGCAAAGCTCTACTGCAACATTGCAAAATCTGTACTTTTCGCCACTGAAATCTGATTTCTGGGTTATGTTATATCAAGCACTGGAATCATGGCTGACCCAAGAAAGACGGACAAAGTGATGAACTAGCCAATCCCAACCACAGCTACTAATGTTCAAGGTTTCCTTGGTCTCACATGCTATCTCTTTGCCTTTCTTCCTGCCCTCACTGAGCACACATCTATCCTGACGCCTCTCACTATACTCAAAAGTGAGAAGAAATTCTCAGAATGGCAAACCTTCCACCAAACTGCATTCAATGCTATTAAGCGTTTAGTAACAAGTACTGAGTGCCTCACTACATTTGACTATGATGACCCAGAGAAGAAGATCTTCCTGACTACAGATACAAGCAACAGACATATAGGAGCTGTGCTGAGCTTTGGTAAGACTTGGGAATCAGCATGCCCTGTGGCTTATGACTCATACCAGCTCAATGCTGTAGAGAAGAACTACTCTACACATGAACTAGAACTGCTTGCTATTATCAAAGCTCTCAAGAAATGGTGTACATCCTTGTTAGGCACTCACTTTGAGATATACACTGACCATCAAACACTTGAGTTTTTTCAATCTTAGAAGATCTTGTCATAGCATTAGACACAATGGTCCAAGCACCTTGCTGACTTTGACTTTGATATTATCTATATCTGAGGAGAGGATAACTCAGTAGCTGATACTCTCTCACATATGGCAGATGACTCTCCAACTTCTGCCCCTTGCTGCTTGCGCTCTTGCCTACACTCGCACTCTACTGATGCCTCCTCAATATGTGGCAACAACTCTCAAAATCTCAGCTAACCTCAACTTTCTTCAGCAAATCAAGGATAGCTATGCTGAAGACAAAAGCGGTTATGAGCAGACATCTCAGCAGAAAGCATTAAAGGAGCTAGAGAGAACAAGAGTTTGATCTACATTGGCAGCTGGCTTGTCATCCCAAAAGTCCCCAAGGTGTGAGAGATGCTATACCACCTTGCATATGATGTTCTTGGACACTTTGGCTTTGACAAGTCATACCCATCCCTCTGTAACTTCTACTATTGGCCTAACATGTGCCACGACCTCAAGATGGCTTACATTCCCTTTTGTGTTGAGTGTCAGTGCAACAAGGACTGAACGACAAAACCAACTGGACCTCTCCACCCTCTACCAGTGCCTGACACTCACTTCAATGCAGTCACACTTGATTTCATTAGACTGTTACCTGAAGAAGATGACTTTAACTCAGTTCTCACTATCACCAATGCCCTCAGTGTAGACATACGGCTTATTCCTGTTAATACATCATACACAGCAGCTCAAGTTGCTGTTGTCCTATTTGATGACTGGTACTACAAAAATGGCCTAATGTTGAGGCTCATCTCTGACCAGGATTCACTTTTCACATCAGAAATCTAGCAAGCACTACAGAAGCTCATGGGTGTTCACCTCAACATGTCAACTGCTGTACACCCTGAATTAGATGGTAGCAGTAAGCACACCAACAAGACACTTGTGCAAGCCATTTATTATCACGTCAATTTGAACCAAAAGAGCTGATTAAGACAACTTCCTCAGATCTGTTTTGCTATAATAAACACAGTTAACGCCTCCACTGGCTACTCACCCTTCCAACTCAAGACTGGTCATTCTTCTCAAGTAATTCCACCACTCACTCCTCCTAATCTGAATGCAATGCTAGCTGAGATTTCAGCCTGCAAAATTATTGCCAAAATCAAGCTCAATGTCCAAGATGCTCAAGATGCTCTTACTGCAGTGAAAGTTAGGCAAGCCTACCATGCCAACATGCACCATAGAAAAGAAATTGTCTACAATGTCAATGAACTTGTGATGCTTTCTACTGCAAATCATTGACAGAGCTACAATTGGAAAGATGCAAAACATGTTGCAAAGTTTATGCCTCGGTTTGATGGCCCCTACACTGTTGTTGCCACCCACCTGTCAAAATCCATGTACATGCTATGCCTTCCAAACAACCCAAAGACATTCCTAGAATTCCATTCAAGTCTCCTCAAACCCTTCATTCCAAACAACCAACTTGTCTTCTCTAACAGAGAACTACTAAACCCTGGCATTGTTGTCATCAAGGACAGTTCTGAGGAGGTCTTAGTTGACAAGATTGTTGATGAGCGCAAACGGAGACGCAGATGCCAATACAAAGTCCACTGGATTGGTTATAGGAAGGAGCACAATGAATGGTTGCTCTGCTTGGAGCTCCTCAATAATGAAGCCCTTGACGTCTGAGAACATGACAATGGAGAATTGCCCTCTGAAATCTAGCTATGTTTGTGAAATTCTTTCCCCCTTCTACATACCTTCTTTTTCTTTAGGGAGGGGGTGAGTGTAAGCATGGCCTCTTGGCCTTGTTATCATATCCTTGTAAACCAGCAATACTCACAACAACTGCTGCCTTCTACAGTTATTCACCTGGGATCCTTGAGCACACTTCCCTCCCAAGACCATTCATTTGAGATCCAGTAATATAGGTCTAGTGACAACTGCACATCCATATTTTATATATCTACCTACCTTCCTCACTTTTGTTGCTTTGTCTCTTACTATGAGCAATGAAGGTGGGTGTTTCTTATTCTTATTACACATGTATGGTCTCTTACTACAAGCAACAAGGATTGAACATTGTCCTGTCTTTCCCTGCATGACCTCAGCCTAGTGTTGACTGCTGGAACATGGCAGCCTTCCAGATGTACTTGGAATCTCATCTTATCTTTTTAGCAGTCTTATTCATTTTAGATACACCAATAGCTTGCCCTGCAGTAGCATCCTATGCTTTCTTGTTTGCCAGAAGAGGATCACTATTATTCATCAATTTTTCAGTTGCACTTCGCTTTTGGGAAGTTGAAAGACCAAGATTAGAAGGTGCTGGGTCAGACATAGTAGATAATTGGTGATGGAGCTCTCTGAACACTGTATATACATAATGTGCTCAATCCTTATTTACTTCCACACTTACCTAAATAGGCATTTAAACCTGCCAACCCGCACTAAGGGTACGGGTTTGATGAGGATACAACAATAACAACCCAGACCCCTATCCATATATACTCTACCTGCATATCTGGCAGGTTATTCATACCTGTGACAATCCCTAAGTAATCATAGATTAAATACAACCTAGTGTAGCTTACTTAAAGCATACTATAGGCATACATAGAACAGACTGAACCCCCTGCAACACTGTATTCTCAGCTGAGTGGAGGCTAAATACAGACATTCAACCTTTTGCCTTGACTCCCTTGATGCCTGTAGATAGACTGTATGTCTCTAGCTGTTGGAGATTAAAATTCATCACTGTCAGTGTCTTCTTGGCTGGAGGTAAGCCATGATGGGACATCAGTCAGCTATCAGCTTAGTCAGAGTTCATACTGAGTTCATGCATGAACCAGGGTTTGCAATTAAAATTATCCCTTAATATCTAGCCTTTACTCTTTAATAAAAGATTGAAGAAAATATAAGAACACTGAATCAGTTTGTTAAATGTTAAAAATTTACAGCATATTATACAATTACAAGCCATATTTTTTGACTTGTATCCAGCAATCAGAAAGAGCAGTGATAGTAGATTTGAGTAGAGACTCTATATCAGTTGAATCTCTTCCACTTCCTTCAAGATAATATTTGATCTATATTCAAAATGATATTAGATAAGCATTTAACATATATTTATTACACATACTTTTGGTTCTGTTCCACTTGTGCTGTAGAAAATTAGATTAGTTTTTTAGAAAATAAAGTAAAATTCACCGTAGTGTCAAAGTCAACATATAGTGTTTGTCTTGAGTTTCAAGATAAAATTGAATCATATGGCCAGATGATGCAGGTAGAGATGATTTGTATGTTGGTGCATTAGCACTATCATATCCAACTGTATGGTCTATAATGCGGGTAACATTAAGACTTCCAAGTTTGTTTGGATATGAGCTCTCAATAGAACACTAGTTGAATTGATATTAGATTTATTAGTATTATCAAAAAATATGAACTTACTGTATAATTCCGAAGATTATAAAATATTTCATTGATAATATCTGGATTATTGCAGATGAAATAGCTATTAGAAGTCTAACCAGCAATATTAATATCTTATGGATTGGACATAATATGATTTACTTACTTGAAAATAGCCATATCTATTACTCAACTATTAGATTTTAATCATCCATAGAAGAGTATGCATACCTATTGTATAGATCATTTAGATGACTAGAAATAGTCTTTCCTTGCAACTTAAGCTGACTAATAAGCTGAATAAAATGAATCTAGAAAATTATTAATAAGTGGTAATTGAGATCTTTTTAATAGCTTACAGTAGCTGCAATACCATCTTTGTCTCTAAGCTGAGTACCAAACATGAAGCCAATAGCCTCTTCATATCCAAATGGTACATTAAAACCCTTTTCTTCAAGATATAAGGCTGTATTGCCAATATATTTGAATCCTAAACTGTATTTAGTAGGTTCAAGTTATATATATTTTCAAAATACCTGTTAAGCAGTCCACAAACTTAAAACCTTCTACTTCAGCCATTTTGGCAACCATTTTAGAGCTAACAGTAGATGCAACCATAGCAAGCTTGTTGATTGGCTGACCTGTGAGTCTATAGAACTCAAAGGCTTGCTGAGCAAACAAGCTCCCTAATTGATCACCTGTAAAAATCTTCCATTCTCCTAAGTGGCTAAAAGACATGTTACATATATAATCTGTATAAAAGTATAGAAAATCAGCTTACTTTCTTTCTGCAGCAGTAAATCTATCTGCATCAGGGTCTTGTGCAAGAATAAAGTCTGCTCCTATTTCATCTGCTTTTGCAATGGCAAGATTCTATGATTATCATATCAGAGAATTTACTAAATAGATTAAGTTGAAGCAAGCTTACAAGTGCTCCTAGAGATATCATTAGCTCTTAATAAGTAATAACCATAGAACTTTAATATACCTTTTTCTTCAGGATTTGGAAATGAAACCGTAGGAAATTCAGGATCAGGATATTGTTGCTGTGGTACAGGAATATATGCTGGAAGTCCAACTGTTGCAAATGCATACTGTAGAATTGCATCACTAACACCATGTAGTGATGTGTTAACTAGTGTAATTGATTCTGGAAGGCTAATTATAAAGATATAAGTATTCTTCAACTGAGAATATATATTGGTCATACCTTGGACAGCACAGGCCTTTTATATAGAGAAAATAGTCCCTTTTCAATTGCTCTGTTAGATCAACACAAAGCTCTTTATGAGTTAGATTGATATCAGAGCTAGACAGATCTTGAGGAATGAGATTGTGTTGAATCATGTCTGCAATCCCCTTATCATGTGGTGCAATGATCTTTGAGAATAGAGATTCAGATTTGTGTCCAATAAGAAATATATAAATGTTACCTGAACAGCATTCTCCCAGTAAACCTAATAAACAGTCTTTTATAAATATTATCAGTGCAAGATAGACTCACTTAAATACCTTGTAACCATTGTCTTGCTATTGTGTTTTAGTTATATCAGCAGATTGGTATTCTAGGCATTTATTATTTACCTTAGGGTTGTGGCTTGCTGTGGGCAAATATTACTGCTCTAATACCAGTGATCAACTGAGTGAAGCATACCTGTAATCATCACTCCACAAGAGGCTCTCAACTTCTGAACACTGAAAGGCACACTATTTCATCTGAGTTTTAGTACTTGGGCCAGATAGAAACGGATCTCAGCAAGCCTACAGAGGTGTGTGGCTGAATCCTCTGAGCAAGTAGACTTTGATGCCTTTTGTAATAAAGACACTGGCAGTCAAGTGGGCCCAATGTTCTGAGTGATGTCGATGGTCATAACCAACCACCACCCCTCGAGCTTGAGCCCCTTCCACATTAGTCAACACATATTCTGCAAGCCCCTAGAATGATGTAAAGGAATGTTCTGCAACCAGCAATGAGACGTACACACCTGGGATGTTTGCATTATAATAAGATCTAGATTTCTCTCAGCTTGCCATGTACAGGTTGATAGTATGTGGTAATGAGGGTCTCACCATTCATACGAGACCAGCCAGCCTCCATTTTGCCTCGCAGACCTGCCCCTGCATGTCAGCAACTTCTAAGAGCATGATAAACGAGTATTGTGAACGTACCAGCTGTACCAAACTCAATGTGTTTACTTCGCCTTTTAGTCTTGCAGATCAGAAGCGGGGATGTGTGCTCATTTACCTCATTCGCCGATCTAATTCCTCGAATTGTTGGCGGTCCAAAAGATCTTGGATCTCCGCACGAGTAGCACGGTTCTAAAAAATTATCAGTCTTAAGATAACATCAGATGAGGGTAGGAAATACCGGATCGAGTAAGAGCCATTGCTCCACGGACGTCTTGAGTTCAGGTGTAAGGGACATGGTTGTTTGAAACAGGAGTTGTGCAGTGGCTGTGTGGGATGCCGTCGATTTCTGCCTTTCGGAGTTCGCTATCATGCACCCATGTCCTTCTTCTCTGGTGAAAATCTACTGGCAACAAACGCCCCTCCTCCTTTGACCATCGTCGTTGCCATTGCTCTCACTCAAGAAGCCTACTCGAGAGCCTCTCAAGACCGCAGCTTCCTGGAAATTTTGTTATTTCAGAAGCAACAGAATCTACATCAAGGCGACACCATCTCCACAGACTCCACTACTGGAGATGGCTTGACCTTGACCTTCCGCTTGGAAGTGCTCGAACCAGTCTCAGAAGGTTACGCGACACCCAAGACCAAAATCATCCTTCTGTCCTCAAAAATCGGCCTTCCCAATGATGTCCCAGATCTTGAGGATGTAGATGCTATTGAAATCGACGAGGGCTTCCTCGCGAAATCAGTTCTGAGCCCTGGGCTCGAGGCGCCCAAGAGAATTTACGATAATCCACGAAACCTTAGTATAACTCGTTTGCCAGAACATTACCCGTCGCGCTTCACTCTGAAAAGTCTCGATGCGCCTGAAAGTCCATTGGAGGATCATTGTACGCTCTATCTCCGAACGGCCGACCTGGGCAGACTGGGCATTCTGAGTGGAGACTGGGTATGTGCGTATCTATCCTTGACTTTGATCTCTTTCACACTCTGAGCAGGCAATTGTTGGCGTGAATTCGACGCGATCTCGACTTGTACGTGTCGTTGCGAATGATAAAATCCTTAGTTCTCCGTAGGTTCTAGCGAGGTCATATTGGGTTAACGAGACTCACTGGTCACAGCGCCTTCGTTGCCGGATCGCCTCTACTTCTCCACAATATTGTGGGTGACGAAACCGACTTACAGTCCGTGGAACAAACCACACTTTCAATCTGCTCAAGTCCATTCGGCTCCAAAAGCCCTGCCATTCCCGTAGCTCGTGCCGCAACCATCGCCCGCGTGGCGTCTCCATTGACCATAAATCGACAATACCAGTCCCTCTTCACCAATGGGTTGAAGAAATACTTTGATTGCGGAAAGAAGTTAATGAAACAGGGCGACCTTTTTGCCATTCCTATAGCCACCGACCTCTCGCGTGTGCCCGCAAATGAAGAAGATATTCCTGGCGCAAGCGATGGGGGAGGAATGGTCGTGAGGTAAGCCAAATATATTCTCGTGCTGTATGCCCACTAATTTCCAAAGTCATCCACTTCACTGTCACCATCCCAACGAAGTGGTGTATTTCAAAGTAACGAACATAGAGTACGACGTGGTGTCTCGCCCAGTCTCGTCACTACAGGATGCATATACTGGCTCGACTCTTGGTGAACTAGGGTGCTGGGTAGACTCCTCAGTTACTCGCATGGTTCAGACTGGTGTCGAGCATACTCGTGTTCCGGATGCAAGAATGTACTCGCAACTAGGTGGCTTTCTCGTCATTTCATTCTTTGGGTGCATCTCATGCTATTTTCATGTAGTTACATTAGACGCGCTCTCGACGTTGCAATCACTCCGTTCCTTGCATCTGCTCGGTCCCCAGAGTCCGTTTGTAAAGTTGCTGGCTTTAACTTCAGCAGCGCTCTCCCAGAAAGCTGTTGATTATCGTCTCAACCTCACCTTCCTCATGAAAGGCGGCAGGGGTTCGGGAAAGTTCACAGTTGCATCCTGGGTTGCCCAGCGCCTGGGTCTACATGCCTTTGAGGTGTGTAAATGACTTCAACTCTGATGAAGACCGCTCATGCTCTGATAGGTAGATTGCTACGACATTATAGGCGAGAGCGATGTGAAGACGGAAGCCACTCTGCGAGTTCGATTTGAGCAAGCTATGAATGCAACCCCATGTCTCCTCATTCTGAGGCACCTCGAGGCGCTGTCGCAGACAACTCAGGCCTTGGAGGCAAACAAAGGTATATATATATATGGCCCTCTGCCTTAGCTCAACCCCATTTTGCAAGAATCTGGCATCCTGAATCCAATGAGAGAAGTTCTTGATGACCTTCAAGCCAATTGGAAGATGTCGGGCTATCCAGTTGTCGTCATTGGTACAACGTCCGAGAATGCTCGCGTACCCGCAGGGATATTGGGTTGTTTCAAACAAGAAATCAACATTGAGGTGGGCGTTGTTCGTCTTGCTCTCGCCCGAACTGAACCTTGAAGCCAGGCTCCAAACGAAGGGGAACGACTCGAAATTCTAAAGTGCCTTATTGCAGAGCATACCGTCGCTTCTGACGTGTCATTGCAAACTATCGCTACTCAAACAGCTGCACTTCTGGCTGGCGACTTGAAGGATTTGGTCGCAAGAGCAAAGAGTGCCTCGATCGAGAGGGCAGGGTGAGATCACAACACTATTTTCTTTCGCCTTTGGAGGTTGACAGGTTACGCCAGTGATCTCGAACAGGCATTATACGCTCAAGTTCCTCTCAGTGCAGCTGACTTTGATGTCGCTTTAGGAAAGGCGAGAGATTCTTATTCAGAGAGTATTGGTGCACCAAAAATCCCCACAGTATCATGGGACGATGTTGGTGGCCTTGCTCATGTTAAATCAGACATATTAGATACCATTCAACTCCCTCTTGAACATCCAGAGCTGTTTGCTGACGGTCTAAAGAAGAGATCCGGTATGTACACGACTTCAAAAATCTAACGTATCTGGGACTCACAATTCAATTACAGGCATTTTACTGTACGGACCCCCTGGAACCGGCAAGACGCTGATAGCTAAAGCCGTTGCCACCTCCTGCTCCCTGAATTTCTTCTCCGTCAAAGGACCGGAACTCTTGAATATGTACATTGGAGAGTCTGAAGCTAACGTGCGACGGGTGTTCCAGCGAGCGCGTGACGCCAAACCCTGTGTCATATTCTTCGATGAACTGGACTCTGTTGCACCGAAGCGAGGCAATCATGGGGACTCGGGAGGTGTCATGGATCGCATCGTCAGTCAGCTCCTGGCAGAATTGGACGGCATGTCCGGAGGCAAAGGCGGGTCGGATGTTTTCGTCATCGGTGCGACAAATCGTCCAGATCTGCTTGATCCGGCGCTTTTGCGTCCGGGAAGGTGAGCTCCGAAGTCGACTACCCCTGATGGCCACTAACATGGATCTATTTAGATTTGATCGTATGCTCTACCTAGGTGTAAGCGATACGCACGAAGCGCAGTTGAACATCTTGGAGGCCTTGACCAGGAAATTCCGGCTCGATCCTGGACTAGACCTTCGTAACGTAGCAGAGAAGTGTCCTTTCAACTACACAGGAGCAGACTTTTACGCCCTGTGCGCTGATGCCATGCTAAATGCCATGTCGAGAAAAGCCGAGGGCATCGAGGAGAAGCTCTGTATGTGTTCATCCAGCTTCTAATTGTTAGACTGATCTAAGTGCCGACTGGCAGCAATCCTCAATGCTCAACCACCACCGTACCAACATCCTCACCCCATCACACCTCAGTACTATTTGGCAGAACTCGCGTCCGCAGAGGACATTGTTGTCTACGTTTCAGCAGAAGACTTTGAACGTGCCCTTGATTCACTAGTTCCAAGTGTTAGTCAAGCGGAGATGGAGCATTATGCTCAAGTCCAAGAACGCTTCTCCCAAAAGAAAGACGAAGGCATGGTAGAATAAGCATTGCAAAAGTGTCCACAGTAATGTAACGATCTATAAAAACATGTGTTTGCGGTACATCGAATATTGTCACTAGACACAATTCTCTAGAACCAGCGTGCGGGGTTGATGCCAATCTTGTCGAACAGATCCTTGACGTTAGTGGTTACAAGTGATCCTAGACTGGTGACCGGTGGCCTGGATGGAGCACCTGTAATATTGAGACTGAATGCAGGCTTATGAGCATGGTTTTTCCCCCAAGACAAGCAAAATACATACTGATATGCTGGCTTTCCGTCAACCACTGTCTCAATACGAAGCTTGGGCTTGTTGCTATTTCTTGTATCTAGTTCGAAAGTTGACCTGTCGTGACGCATGATATGAGGAGGCGTTTCAGGATGATCAACAGGTCCACTCACCATTTGGCATTTCCATGCGGGATATACTTGATGGCTTTTTCATATGGTACCTCCACTACCTCGGTACTGTTCCCATCCGTACCAGTCACATTCCTGGAAAAGGTCTCCACACTCTGAGGTTTCAGTGTGTGATAGAACGGGATATAGAACATGCTCAAGGGGCTTGTTGATAACTCGCGCACAACATGGCTAGATGGGTTCGGCGAGCTGAACTCGATAGCCGCAAATTCATGCCTGTCGCCGGAAATAAGAATTACATTGGGAACTGAGTGGAAGGCTTCCAGCAATGAAGCTTTCTCAACAGGATAAGCGGCCCAACCATCAATCTGGGCGTCATGCGTCCATAGCGAGGTAAAAGGAACAGACGTGACGACAAACTTGAATGAGGCCGTACTGTTGACAGCGCTCAACCAGTTATGCAGCGCGTACAACTGCTCTTCGCCTAGCATTGTGCGGTAGACGAGCTCCGAATCGTCCACAGGCGAGCGATAACGTCGGGTGTCCATCACGAAGAAAGCAACGTCTCCATGCTGGAAACTGTAGAAGCTCTGTCCGGGCCGGGATGGGCTATAGTTCGGCTTTCCGGCATATGTATGGTAGGCGGCAGTCGCATTCTCGTAGGGGGCCAGTTCTTGTCCATTTCCACCATAGTTGTTTATAAACTGGAGAGGTGATGAGCATGATACACAAAGGAGGGGGAAAATTATACCTCGTGGTCATCATAGGTATGGATGATAGCTTAATCAAACAATAAGTTCCCGAAGCATAAAGCATAGCTTGGCGACTTACGCAGTCGCTCGTAAACTTTTCGGAAGCTAGGGCTGGCAAAGTTGCGACGGTACAGGCGACGGTATGCCTCTTTGTTGTCACCAATATACACAGGAACATCGGCGTAGATGAAATCCCCAAGGAACAGGAGGAAGTCGGTAGATGGGTGCTCGTAAGGAATCACATTCGTATTGGTCGCATTAGTGGTGTTGATGATATCAATAACAGGTTCTGGCTTGGGATTGAGGTAGTCTGCAAGGAGGTCAAAGCCAGGAATTGATCTCTTGTGGAATGGGCTCCTGTAGGGGAAATTGGGAGTGACGCAAGATGTGGCGATGAAACGGAAACGACTGCCACTGTGGAGGCGAGGGTCCGGGAACGTGCGGAAAGGGATGGGTGTCTCGGGAATGGAGATGGCGGTGTTGTTGAGGGTCGCAAGAGTATCTGTGACGCGTTAGATCTGAGGGAAGAAGAGGGAAAGTTGGCCACTGACATTCATATTTTGTGCTTGGCCACAAATTGGTGAGCTGGACGGTGTCTACCCAGTCAAACTCCTCGAGGGGATGGACTTGGGCACCGACCTTCCACTCTGGAGAGACGGAGAGAGCTTCGCGATAGAGAACGAGAAGCGAGTCGTTGGCGGGATAACGGACTTGGATTTTGACGCTGTCCGGGTAGACGGCACCAACGCGCGTGTAAGTTACGTCATGGGCAGCATCAAAAAATGGCGTAAAGGCAAGGTCGGCGGCAGCGGCGACGAGCAGCGTGTTTATCAGGACATTCGCCCACTTCAGCGCAGGAGAGCTGGTCGGGAGAGAAAAAAGGAGGGTCGTCAAGACACCTGCAGGCTTTTGCTGAGTTGCGGGGTTCTTTTTGCCATCTTTAGGAGGCGGCGGAGGCGGCAAAGAGTACAGATAAGTCGTTGAGATGTACAACAAGTAGAGGGCCGGTATTACAGGCTGTGCGAGCCGTGTTGGGATCTGAAAAGCGGTCAGAGTGTGTCTGCGAATAAAAAGAGAGAACAGACGATGCGGAGAAAAACAAAACAGGCTGTGCGAAGAAGGGCGGAGAGGAGTGGCTGGAGATAGTACATGGTGGTTGCGAACAGATGTCTGTCCTTGCCGTCATCAACCCTGTCGCTGGAGACAGGTCTGCATCCGCATTCTTCACAAACCACATCGCTCCAAAGCTCTCGTTCTCGGCCACCACCACAGAGCAGAATGCTGCAGAGCTCATCGCAAACGCCCAGAAGCCGGTCACCGTCGTCGTCTTATCCGGCGACGGCACACTGCACGAAATCATAAACGCACTGCCTACCACAGACCAAGTCAGCTTTGTCCTCGTTCCCTGCGGGACTGCGAATGCTCTCTATGCGTCCCTCTTCCCACCAGCAGGTGACGACAGCCCGTCATACAAGCTCAAGTCGTTGCAGGCGTTCCTCGATGGCAAGACTCCTGTCCATCTCTCTCTCGCCACGACCACGATATCGGCCCCTACAACTCCTCCCAAAGTCTCTATCGCATCCGTCGTGGTCTCCACTGGTCTGCATGCCTCCATTCTTCATGACTCTGAGGCACTGCGGGAACAGCACCCAGGCATGGAGAGGTCCGTATATGCGTTCCATCCTGCATCTACACGATCTCAGTCATCCTCAGATTTAAAATGGCTGCTGAACAGAACTGTACAAAGTGGTACAGAGGCTCCGTCAAGCTCACCCCCGCATCCACTGGCATTGTCCAAATTTACGATCCCAAGACTAAATCATTCATATCTCATCCAGAATCGACCAAAGACAGCCCCACCGTTTATGTAGATGGCCCATTTGCCTACTTTCTTTCAACCGTCAATGTCGATCGCCTGGAGCCCGCGTTCAGGATCGCACCTCTCGTCAGATCCATTCCGCCTGAGGCACCCGCTTGCGACATTGTCATCGTCCGTCCACTTCGGGACCCTTCTGTCTCTGATAACACGGTGGAGGCGAGGACGGCATACGTACCCAAGACATGGAAGATTCTCATGAGCGCTTACCAGGACGGTGCTCACATCGACCTTTTCTACAACGAGACCGGCGAGTTGTCGTCAGATGCTGGTGGTGTAACTGCCGTCGAGTACTTTCGATGCAGTGGTTGGGAATGGGCGCCTGTGCGTTATTCCTCCGCTTGCGATCCTCACAGATACTGATTGTAGCTCTCAGGACCCAGAGGATTCCGACGCCCATTTGGTATGTTGCGATGGCGCTATTTCCACTATTCCTTCGGAGGGCAAAGCAACTTGCGCTGTCGACACCTTCAAACACCAGTATTCTGTCTACGGTTAGAAATGCTTTAATTGCTCGTATGCCTCCATCAAGAATGTAATACTATCTGTCAAATCTAAGCGCCATGCTTTTCCGCGAAGACCTCCCGAATCTTTTTGCTGGCGACTTTGTGTACATCATCGACCGAAGGGGAGCTGTCAATCTAAACATTGATGAGGACAGTAAAACCACTATAAGAACAAACTCATTGCCCACCTCTGCAACTTTGCTCAGCGATGCGTAGTATTCAATGACTGGCATCGTGTCGCTCTTGTAAGTGCGGAAACGTTTCTTGATGCTTTCTACATTGTCGTCCTCGCGTCCGCTAGTCTTGCCGCGCTCCAACAATCGACCGAGCATGACCTCTTCGCTTGTCGTGAAAAACAGCGTCAAAGATGATTTGCAGACCTAGATCAGATATATTCAAATCAACACTCTGTGATAGAGACCTCAACGTACATCCTCCTCAAACTTGAGAGCCTGGTCCATCTTACGAGGGAAGCCATCGATGAGGAAACGGCCGAGACCATCTGTCCACCCATCGCCTGACGTCCTCTTCTTCAATTCAGCACGCATCGCGTTCTCCAGGAGTTTGATGGTGATCTCCATCGGCACGATATTTCCCTCACGAATATACGTCCGAATAAGATCACCATATTCTGATCCCTCGCGGTTCTGCTCAGCACGAAGCAGGTCGCCAGCTAAGAGGTCCAGTCAGTGTTTTCTATCAGGCGATATCGTGTACCATCACCTGAAAGATGGCAGAAGTGAAAGTCCTCCACGAGCTTCGCGCATTGTGTGCCCTTGCCTACAGTCATCGTTCAACGACGTCGTCCGATGACATGAGGTTCCAAAAACGTACCTGCACCAGGTCCTCCGAGCACAAATATCACCGTAATCTTCTTGTAATCAAACACGGGTTTATCAGTAGGCTGATCAACGACGGGTGGGGGTGCCATAGCGCAACAATTCAATTCTGCTGGCCTTCCTTGTGTCTGGGTGGAATGAGTGGGTGATCAGCTTGTCTTGGTTGGCTGGAAGCTGGGTTGGTAGATTCCCTGCGTTTGATGACAGCAAAGAAAGCAAGAAAGGAGGAGGCAGAGAGAGCGAGCAACAGCCACGGATTAGGTCCTTTGCGTGCAATTGGTGGCATAACACCAACACGTTCGTTTGAGTTGCCGGGTCCTCCAATGGACCTTGAATTCCAACACCCAACTGATATTTATTCTCTCAGGCCCTGCCGCAACTCAGACGCCCACGATCTCATCGCCATTGGTGGTGAGCACTCGGTGGATGTTTTACAAGTCGTAGGTGGCTCCTGGACGCGTATATTCGAGTGGTTTCACTGACCGCTTCTTGCAGGCTGAATCGTCATGCATCCGTATTGCGTCCTTTCATGTTGGTTCGCGTATAACTGCGCTAGCCTGGTCAACAAGAACCGTATCGCCTGCTTCGAGTGATAAATGGTACATTGAGTACGTGTTCTACACTGAATTGTGAAGTTTAACCAGCTTACGGGACACGTTAGACTCACAGCCGCTGGAGCAGATTTCGGCCTCCATCTCCTCACCAAATCTTCCAGCGCGTCTGAAAACATCTTTCCTTTCGGCGGAGGTCTCAGCGGACATCATGGCAAGGTGAACGATATGGTGTTCTGCGGTGGGTGGGACGAAGATAGTGCGCGATACGTTGCCACTGTGTCTGGTACGTCGATATCCTCGTACTTGTTCAACAAACGGCGAACTTAGAGCCGATCCATAGACGACAAAATGCTAATGGTTTGGGACCTTTATCCTGGTATGGATATCCCCACTCCATTTCCTTCTCCCAGCCCCTCACCAAATTTCGCCATGTCGCCCTCTCCTGAAACGCGTCTACAGCCCACGGCCTATGTCATCCCTTTCCCCCACCCCTTATCTTCCATCCGTTCCCACCCAGGCACTAGCAAGGAATTCCTCGTCTCAGATTGCCATGGCTCCATCTTCCTAACAGACTGGCGTTCGGACCCAGAAGATGGAGATGATGGGTCTCTGCGGCATTCTAGTGTCATCGAACTCATTGAGCCTTCAGCGTTGGCTGCAGCTGCGATGGGCACAACGAGGCAGTGGTCTGCGTCTGTGGACTGGCGTGTTGATGCAATCGACATGTACGCGTTTACGTTCCTTTCGCGTGTGTATCCAATTATAGCTAATTTGAATAGCATTGGCGGTGTGTATGGCAGCAAATTTGCCCTCTGGGACATCTCCAAACTTCGAGGTGGTTTGCCAACCGTTACAGGTACCACATTCGCTGAAGGAGGTCAAACCTTCCGGTACGTGCTCCTTCCTCTCCCGCGACAATCACTCAATTTTTTTGTTTAGTTGGTGTCCAACTTACCCAGAACATTTCGCCATATCCACTCAATCGTCGAGTAAAGGTGCTGTACTTCATGTTCACAACTGCAATTACGTACACGCGCCTCCGACACCATTTGTCGTTCGTCCGAAGCCCAACTTCATCCGCGACTTTGACTTCCTCTCACTGAGTGGTATTCCTCGCATCGCAGCATCCATTGGTAGAACAGTCATAATTTTTTCTATTGGAGTAGATTCATGATATATGAATGTCTATGTATATATGGAGAAAAAGGCACACATGAACATGTCGGAGACAAATTTGAACAACAGTGAGATATAAGTATTGTATTACAGGTGCGAGGGAAGTGGTGAGCAAGGTACGTATTACAGACTGGACGCTTGTCTTCGTTGAGATACACCCACAAACTACACACAACGCCAAAAAATTGATATATAAAGGAGATTACTGACGCGTCCAGGGATTGGGTGGATTAGTGACCATATGGCTGATGAGTAGTAGGGTGCATAGTGTGGTATTGCATCTGTCCGTGGGGGTGCATTGTTTGATGAGCATGGGATGGATGAGGTAGGTGTTGAGGTGTTGCGTGGTGTTGTTGCTGGTGCTGATGGTGCGAGGGGTCCATGTAAGGTGGCATAGGACGTATAGGCACCATGTGGGACATTGAAGGATCCACCCCCTCTCCGAAGCCCAGTTCTAGGAACATGTTCTTCCAGTAGTGGGCATCCATCTCGGACGCATGCTGTGGGGCTGGAACATAACCATTGGGATAATGAATGGCTTGAGGGGTAGATCCGTTGGCGACCATGCCAGTCCTTGCCTGTATCTCCAGTTGGTACTGTTGGTCCTGAGGCATTGCTTGAGGGTGTGCAGTAACGGTGGGCGAAGACGGGAATTGATAGGTTGGTGGTTCTTGTTCGTGTCCACTGTGATGCACTGGATGGGGATAGACCTGGGAAGGTGAATTCTGGACTACTTGGACTGCCGGCGGAGGAGCTTGAAAGAAGGCCATAAATAAGCGAAATGGTTGGATAAATAGCCGCCGGTGGCGAAGACGGTTAATTTACCTTGTAGCCGGGGATCAATCGGCATACTTTCTTCAGTCCGCTCCGGTTCTGGTCGCCGTTGTTTGTTGATGTCTTCAATGACCAGATTCCGAAGGAATCGAGCATGAAACGAGGCAGAGATCGACATTTGAGTCTGTGCAGACGCCTCTTGATACGAGTCAGCGGTCTTGGAGATGAGAGAGTGGATGTCATGTGAGGTGGCGGGACTGATATGATCTTTCGTATGGTTGTCTCGGAGCAGCTAAGTGGATCATCAGAGAGTTCAATGGGTAAGCCAATCAAAGACCAACCTTTAGCAGCGTAATGGCAGAGTATGCGGTCATGACCGTGATCGAATCTTGTCCATATCGCTGTGAAAATGGTCACTAAGCATATTGCGACAGTGTGGTTGTGTGAATACCAAAACATGGATTTCATGGAAATCTTGGGATGCAATGCGCAGCGAGTCCAGGGCGCTCGTAGTACAGGCGGAGAGGGCTTGCATACTCGGGGGTTGACGAGTACCCTGTACAACTTTATCAGCAACTGTAACGTGCGTTGGCATAGTTGTGGTGCTTACATGATGCATAGTTGCCCTGATCCCATAAGAGTTCAAAAAAATCCTTACGTAAAGGCGGAAGAAAGTAAGGAAGGAGAAATGAAATTTCTGTCCTCCAGCTGATAATATTCATTCCTCAGGTCTATCAGTGGCCCCAGAATGCACGAGACTAACCTTTTTGCATTTCATGTCTCCAATGGTCATCCCACTCAGTCAATCGCCCATTGCAGTGAATTAAAACAAGCTCATAGTTGATGTCAGCATTGTTGTGGCCTGAAGAGCTCCTGCCGGCCTGGAAAGTATCGGTTGTTTCGGCCTAGACAGTGTCAGAGAAATTTTAGAAACAGGAAGAAGCTGACGTACTGCAATACGACGTAAAGAAACGAACGCAGCGAGAATCACATCTTCAGGGCGGACTGCCCCGCCGCCTCTCTCATGCCAAGTCCCGGCGTTCTTGACGAGGTCATCCACGGGGAGCATCCAGTGCTTGTTGCATTGCATACTCAAGCTGCGATCATGGACGAAGAGAACGAGGTAGGTCCGTTCCCGATTGCGCCGCTCGAGTCTCTGGAAATCGGTCTCATGAGGAGATGGATTTGCGACGTAGCGATTCAAATTCAACTCCACTGCCATTCGACATGCCTAGAAGAAATTGAGTATCAGTGGGACCTTGCGATCCGTTGGGTTAGGGAGCTTACAAAGCCGATGAATGTCCACGTTCTCTGTGACAAATATTTAGAGTCAGCACGGAGGTTAAGATTGGAAAGTGACCAACCGTGTCATCGGGTTCTTTCCAGTAGGTCATGCACGCGAATGCTTGCACAACTTCGACCCGTTTCCAAGATTCAGCAAAAGCGCGAGTAGCAAACTCATTCGCGAGCTTCTGACACTGCCTATACTTCTCTGCCTTGAAGAACTTGCAGCCACCCATAATAAGCGCTGTGAATAAGAAAGGGCACTTTGAACGGACGTAAGAGACGGTGTGAAGTTGAGGGTCGAAGAGATTGATGAAAGGATTAAGACGAAGGAAGATGGCGTCAAATATCATTTTTGCGTCGTCCTCAGTGATGATTCCAGCCGTAATCGGATCATCAAGACCAATAGGTACGGGTGCCACCTGTTGGGGGGGAGTAAAAGAACTGCTTCGACGAGGTGCACTGGGAGTCTCTTCCGGGTTGAGGATTGTCCTGAAGAAAGAATTGCGCTGGTTCTCGCGCTTGATCAACTTGGCAGGGAAGAAGGCTTCGTCGTTCTTGTCGGGGTCGTCGTCGTCATCATCCTCCTCGTCAACTTCCAACGTACGAGAGCTTGACGAAGTAGGGTAAGGATCATTATGTTGATATGGCTGGTGGTACGTTTGAGGTGATTGCTCCGGCACGGGGTATGTAGCCGAGGGAGGGCCGTAGACAGAATCATTCCGCATCGTCGGGTACGCAACTTCCTGCTGTGGAGAACGGTGTTCGTCTGTATGGTACGGAGATGTGGGCTCGGATGGTTGCGTCTTCAGCTTGGCGGAGTTTAAGCCCTTCTCCAAGCGTCGAAGCATTTTGGAGGCCTCCGAGAGCCTACATTCGGTTATTTTTAATCAACGGGAGAGATTTAGCGATAATTACGCACTTTGAACCCGGCTTGCGGCCCCGTTTGTGTTTTTCGAAGACACACCTGAACTGTGGTTAAGGCACGACACGGGGAGGTAGTCAGGAAATGGACTTACTCGACGTTGGCACGTCTGCACCGCTGACACTGACGTTGGCCGTCCTCCGCGCCGACGCATTTCATCTGATGATCGGATGAGGAAGTGGCGGGGAAGCGAATGACAGAGTGGGAACAAACCTTTGCAGCGCGACATACTGTGCAGGCACGAGCCCCACGTACAACGGGAGCTTTACCTCTGGAAACCAGCAAGAATGAGCATAGAATGAAGGGGAAGCTCAAAAAACGGACTTGGAGTCGGATATTGAGTCCAATTGTAGATCCATGCGATGGTTGTGTCTTGTGGTCCGGTTTTCAATCGATTGCGACGGTGATCAAAAAACGCGCGAGAGACGCCGGACAGCGGGCGACGGAGAATGCAGAGCAGTCGACTAGCCGCGAACAACGCCCAACCACTGGCAAGAATAGGAAAAAGCTGGGGGCACTGGGGCGGTGGTGGTGGGCAGAGGCAAGGAGCAGCAGGCCACAACCTAGACCACAATCCCTTAATTAATTATAATCAGTATATTCGGGGTTATCCGACAGATAAGGTAGTTTTGCTTTTGAACACCGAATCACCGAGGTGCCGGAGCACGTGCCGCTAAGTCTCGGTGTCACGGATAAGTCACAACTCTGTTCAGGTCCACCAGCTACCATGGTCAGAATAATCATCAAAGGAGGTATGTGACACTTGGCTGCCGGGTATACTTGGTTCTAACGACTTTTTAGGTGTTTGGAAGGTATGCTAACATGTCTTTGAAGATAAACTTCCTCTTACATTCAGGATAGAACACGGAGGATGAAGTTCTCAAAGCCGCAATTGCGAAATACGGCAAGAACCAATGGTATGTTGCACTCCCCTTGTTACCCTTCGTAACTCATGGCCAGCACCCAGGGCCCGCATTTCCTCTCTCCTCGTGCGCAAGACTCCTAAGCAGTGCAAAGCTCGCTGGTATGAATGGCTGGATCCTTCAATCAAGAAGACAGAATGGTCCAAGGTGAATACGTTGTCATACCCACCCATTTTCGCTGGCTTACTTTTCGTGTATCTACAGACCGAAGACGAGAAGCTCCTACATTTAGCCAAACTTATGCCCACGCAGTGGAGGACAATTGCTCCCATTGTTGGCAGAACCGCGACCCAGTGTCTGGAACGCTACCAAAAGCTCCTCGACGAAGCGGAGACTAAGGAGAATGAGGAATTAGGGCTAGCGGGGCCATCTGGGGACATTGGTCCCAGCGCCGATGATATTCGAAGGCTTCGCCCTGGCGAAATCGATCCAGACCCAGAGACAAAACCCGCCAGACCAGATCCAATTGACATGGATGAAGATGGTTAGTGTCCTTACGTTTATCACTCTTCAGGCTCTAATGCAACTTGTAGAGAAGGAGATGTTATCGGAAGCTCGTGCTAGGCTAGCAAATACGCAGGGTAAAAAAGCGAAGCGGAAAGCACGCGAACGCCAGTTGGAAGAGGCTCGGCGGTTAGCAGTCTTGCAGAAGAAACGAGAGTTGAAGGCTGCAGGAATTATGTATGCCATTTCACCATAGCACCTCCTATATACCTCACCCTCGCTCGTTTGTTGCAGCATGCGCCACAAAACCAAGAAGAAGGGCATGGACGTACGTCAATTCCTTAGGAAGTCAAAGTACTGCTAGCTGACGTTCCATTAGTACAATGCCGATATTCCTTTTGAGAAAAAGGCAGCAGCTGGCTTTTATGATACATCTGAAGAGCAAGCTAGGGTGGCTGCAGCTCCAGTTGGGCAAACGCTTCGAAGACTAGAAAACAAGCGCAAGCCTGAAGAAGAGGAGGCCGAGCGGAAGAAGCGTCAGCGCAAAAACGAGTCTGGCAAGGGTGAACCACAGCATCAGACAAAATTCATAGCCGCTCGTGATGCCCAGATTCAGAAGTTGAAGGAGGCGGAATCTATTGTCAGACGGGAAAAACTCGTCCTTCCTACGGCACAGGTTGGTGAGGCGGAGCTGGAGGATATTGTCAAGATTGGCCAGGCGGGTGAAAGTGCTAAGGCCCTTGTTGGTGGTGGCAGTGATGCTAGTGGTAGACTCTTGAGTGACTATGAGGGACTCGAAGCTGCTCGGATGGCAAGGACGCCGCGGACTGCCCCCCAACGTACGTCTGTCTAATTTTGCTCGATGAAATCTTTCGTTGACAATATGCCTCACAGATGACAACGTAATGATGGAAGCCCGTAACTTGAGGAACATGACTGCAGCGCAGACTCCTCTACTAGGCGATGAGAACACGCCCCTTCATATCGGTCCTGGGGGAGGTTCTGGATTTGAAGGAGCAACACCGAGACACCAAGTTGCCTTTACTCCCAATCCTCTTGCGACTCCTATGCACCAAGGGATCACGGACGGTTCTGAGACGCCAAGGTTGGGTGTGTCTGCCACACCCCTAAGGACGCCCTTACGCGACAACCTTTCTATTAACCCTGAAGACTATTCTTCGATGACCAACGGAACGCCCCGTGACCAACGCGTGCGCGTAAACTCGGCCAAACGTGCTCTCAAGGCTGGCTTTATGAGTCTACCCAAGCCCGAAAATAACTTCGAGCTTCTTGTGCCCGACGATGAGGAACCTGATTCCACAGAAGTCGACGGTGCTCTTAGCGTTGAAGATGCCGCTCAAAGAGATGCCCGTCTCAAGCGCATACAAGAGGAGGAAGAACGCAAAGCGCTAGCGAGGCGGTCACAAGCGGTTCAGCGCGGGCTACCAAGACCTAGCAATATCGATATCACTGCACTGTTGCAGAGCTTGAATATCGATGAGGAAGAGTCTGACCCTGCTCTCGCAGCAGCGCAGACGCTCGTCAACGAAGAGCTCGCACAACTTTTGCAACATGACACCATTGCTCATCCTCTTCCTGGTACAACGAGAGCGGGTACTTCGCAATCAGGCTACATACTCCCAGATGACGAAGCTCTCGAAGAGGCGAAGGAACAGATTCATATCGAACTTGCCACGTTGGTTGGATTCCCTTCCGCTACTCCTGCCCAAGTTCGAGAAGGTCTTCTCAAGTTAGCGAAGACCGAAGTCGTGCCTTCAAGCATCTCATGGGCTTCAATTCAACGGAGTCTCGCTTACGATGCCTCGACCAAAACGTGGGTAGATCCTTCCAAGCTTGACGCAGATTCTCGCGTGTCTGGCTATTCATCCCTGTTGGACGACAACCGCGAGCTCATGGCAAAGGAAGCGAGTAAGGCTGGCAAGGCGGAGAAGAAACTTGGAGTTACTCTTGGTGGATACCAAATGCGTGCCCAAGCCCTCACAAAACGAATCACAACGGCATTCGAGGAGATGCAGAAGAGCAAGATCGAGCATGAGGCATTTTCACGTCTGCGTGCAAATGAGAGCGCTGTTGGTCCCCGCCGTGTCGACGCTTTGCGTGAGGAGGTGAACAAGTTAGAGCACAGGGAGAAGATGCTTCAAATGCGTTACTCAGAACTGGTGTCAGAGAAGCAGGAGTCAGAGGGGCGCGTCGCAAGTCTCGAGGACAAACTGATGGCAGATGCGGAGGCGTATAATGAAGAGCAGTTGGCGGCGATGGAGGCTGAGGAGTAGACTGTACTTTATTGCACATTTGTACGTGATTTATAGATTTTATCCATGCCTTAATATCTGTATCAGCGGTCTTGGGTGGAGAACAATCAATTATCCAGAGAGATATATTCTATCTACGGAAAAGTAATCATTGTAAGGACTTGAAATATTGCTGAGGGGCCACAGTTAATATACGCAGGGGATGACACATGGAGTCGACTCACCTGTTCTAGCCGATTTACAGAAGCCTTGAATCTACTGACTTCTGACCAGCAGTTGAGAGGGGTGTCCGTGTTCTTCCTGCACGCCAGGAATGACTAAACTCAGGCGTAAAGGTGGATTCAAAGACTGGCACGTACTTGTAGCATTCGGCAACCGCGGAACCGCTGGCTTCGACCTCTGGGTATTCGGAGGACTTTTTATTTGACTGGTATTTCTCGATCTTCGACTTTATCTCCTCCAAGTCTCCGAGAAGAGCAGCGCTGTTTCTGATATCGCCAGCTGAACTTCCGTCCCCTTCCGAAGCGTCGCCAGCCATAGATTTCTCGCGGTCAAGATTTTCTCGCTCGAGGGCACGTTCAATCTCATTTCGAACCTGCTCCTCGTCCCTCTTCAAGTGCTCGAGCTCATCGTGAATTCTTGAGCGAATGTGCGCATCTAAAATGGACTGCCGTTCCGGTGTGGTCTCCGGTGAATCCATGCGGTCAGACAGTTGGTTGACGACATCCGGAGAGAACTGGGAGCATGTTAATACAACAAAAAAACTGGAGGCCATGAGACTCACAGATATTGGGGTTTCTGTTTGGAAGACTTTCTCGTCTGGAGAGCTGGTTGACTGACCGGCGCCCATCTCAAGTAGTCGAATTCCAAGCAGCTCTACGCCGGAAACATGCTTCATTGATGTTTACGTAAGCAACTTTCAGGATTTCGCAGTGCGCTAATTACGTTCGTTACCATCCACCATGTATGATGAGGATGACAATTACGAGCCCTACATTCCAGTTGCGCAGCGAAGGAAAGAAAAGCTCGCCAAACTATCCTCTTTAGGCTTTAGTTCAACCAAGTCAACTGCGAAGAAACTACAAGAGGAACTCGATGAGAAGGAAGATGCTCAGCGAGAGGAAGAGTTAAGAAGAGAGAAGGCTCGGAAAGAGAGGACTTTGTTGTTGGAAGCGCAGGAAGTTCACCTGAAGAAAGCTGCTGAAGGTATCTATACTTCAACTGCTGCACTGTCTCTCCTAGTGCTCACCACATGAATAGATTCGAAAAAGACTGTGGATGAAAAGGCGCAAGAAGCGGATGCCGAGATCTTAGAAGCAATCAAGAGCAGGAGAAAGCTAGCATCTGACATGGAGCTGGCTAAAGGAATTCAGTATAGTGAACCCTTGAAGACCAGGTATGGTTTCTTTGTTTATCCAACTATTTCCTCAGCTTGAATTATAATCCCCCCATAGTTGGCGACCTCCTCGATATATACGTGAAAGACCGGCAGATCAGGAAAAGAAACTTCGAGATAAATACCATATTCTGGTGGAAGGAGAGGATATTCCTCCTCCAATTGAACACTTCTCGGTATGTTTCGACAACCTACGTGAGGCTTCAAAACTAACAGCTTGTCACTTTCAGGACATGAAAATTCCGGATGCCATTTTGGACTACCTACGCTCTAAGCGCATTGTGCATCCAACGCCTATCCAGCTGCAAGGTATTCCTGTCGCGTAAGCCCGCCCGTTTCCTTGTCTAAGACATCATAACAAATTCTTTAGCTTTTCAGGGCGTGATATAATTGGTATCGCCTTCACTGGGTCAGGGAAAACCCTGGCGTTCTGCCTTCCTCTCATTATGATGGCACTTGAGGAAGAAATGAAGATGCCCTTTATTCGCGGTGAGGGACCCGTTGGCATTATTCTATGTCCCTCTCGCGAGCTGGCAAATCAAACATACGAGAATGTTCTCACTTGGTGTTCAGCCCTTGCAAAGGATGGCAAATATCCTCAGCTAAACTCGCTTCTCTGCATCGGTGGGATATCGATGAACGAACAGAGCCATGTGATGAGTAAAGGTTTGCACATTGTCATTGCGACTCCAGGCCGCTTGATCGACATGCTCGAGAAGAAACGGTTCACTTTCAATAACTGCAAATATCTCTGCATGGATGAGGCAGACAGGATGATTGATTTGGGCTTCGAAGACGATGTGCGGAATATAATGAGCTTCTTTAAAGTGCGTTCTTTTAAAACCTCTATTCGGTGCAACGAATGAGCTAATTTGTTTCAGCATCAACGACAAACGCTACTGTTCTCGGCCACAATGCCCAAGAAAATTCAAGATTTTGCTCGAGAATCGCTCATCAAACCCGTCTTAGTGAACGTTGGACGAGCTGGAGCAGCGAATTTGGACGTTCTGCAAGTAGTGGAATACGTGAAACAAGAAGCCAAAATGGTTTACCTCCTGGAATGTCTACAGAAAACACCGCCTCCCGTCATAATCTTCAGCGAAAATAAAAATGAAGTCGATGGTGCGTGTTACCCTCATTAACATACTGTCTCGCTGAAGGCGTATTCGATAGATATTCAAGAATACTTACTACTGAAGGGAGTCGAGGCTGTTGCTATTCACGGCTCCAAAAGTTCGTTTTTCATCCGCCTTTGCCACTCTTTGTCTGACTGAGAATTTCTACAAAGCTCAAGAAGAACGTCAATACGCCATCAAGTCCTTCAAGTCTGGAGCGAAGGATGTGATGGTCGCATCTGGCGTTGCATCGAAAGGTCTTGATTTCAACGAAATCCAGCATGTCATCATCTTTTCAATGCCGAAGGAGATTGAAGATTATGTCCATCAAATTGGGCGGACAGGAAGGAGCGGTAAGACGGGAATTGCGACAACCTTTGTCAACATGAACACTCCAGAACAAACCCTTCTTGATCTCAAGTATCTCCTCATGGAGGCTGGCCAAAAGTATGTTCCAGATGGTTTTGATTTTTCCTTTTGGTCTTGACACTAAATTTACCTATTTCCAGAGTACCACCCTTCTTGTCAACCATTGACGATCCTCGGGCTGCACAGGGTGGATCAATGACAGGCTGTCCTGTCTGTGGAGGTAAACCTCACGCTCTTTCTCGCACGTGCTTCATTCCTGACAACTGTTTTAGGTCTCGGACACGGAATTTCGAACTGCCCCAAACTGGAAGATACACAACGACGTCAAATGGCATCTCATCGCACTGCTGACGACGGTGGTGGATATTGAAGCGGTTATATACTTTCCCCCATGGTTGTATTAGATGACTGGATTCCTGTTGTTTAACTTCTTCAAGTACCTTTAAGCACTCACCGCATTCTCTTCCGAGTCGTCTGCGGTTAAATTTGACCCCTCCTCTACTGAAACGCGCAACATTCGGCCCCACAACTCCCCAGGATGAATGGTCCAACATACTGTACCTGCCCATCTGGCGATTGATTCAAACCCGATTATTTTAATTTCCATGGGTAATCGTGCAGTGACAAAGAATTCTTTGTCTTTCCATTTACTAGTTGGACGAGGCTTGACGGATCCACATCACCCACCGAATCATCATTTGTTTTGTTGGTCCAGAGTACGCGTACGAGCACGAGTACAGTACCATCTGCAGACGTCTTGCGTTCATTCGAGTGAAAATACCAAGTGGTTCCCTCCGCTCATATGCGAAATTACCCACTTGGGAACCCATTTGCATTGACACCTGTTCAAGAAGCAAGGAATCGACACCGTCACCTGCAGAGGGTTGTAACGTCGGTGATCTCGATGGTGGGATACAAGAAAGTAAGATGTGGTTTCTACATTACTTACTCGTCGAAGCCGAGCCCACGTTGTAATACACTTCAGACTCCTTCGAGTATCCATTCCTTCCTCTGCGCGTCTTTTGGATCATGATCGCCCTTTTCCTCAACTGCTACACCACAATGATCATTCTCCGACCATCTATCCCCGGCACGGCCTGTCCATCGAGATGCGCATGTCGTGCCCGGAGCCCATCTCGATACACTTTCAAACCCAAGGACAGACACTGCTGCTTTTGGGCGCGATACGACAATGAACTCCTTGTCCTTCCATTCGTTCTCGGGTCGTGGCCAGAAAATGTCCGCCGATGGATCGCAGTGAAATCTAACTGTTATAGTCTGTGTTTTGCGACAGTAAGTGAAATCTGGCAGATTGTGAGACCAAGGATTTGGCCACGGTAGCGTGGGTGGGCGATGATGAGCAAGAATCAATGCATTTTCTGTGGATTATCTCAAAGAAAAGTCAAAGCTGCGCCACGACAAGAGACAAACCTAAGACATCTACAGCAACACCTCCATCCCTGCAGCACAGACGTCCGCTGTGGTCCACAAAAAATACCTTCAAACATGGGTCACGAGAGGCTTTGTCGTGAAGGTGGTTGGTAATACACACAAATGCATCCTTGGACTGGTCTTTGTCCCAGAGACTTAGTACGGTGCCATCTCTATCTGCTTCGCGACGATGTACCTGCAGATAGCGCGTAGTATCTTTTGCTCGGATGCGAAAGTAACCGCGAGGAAACCCAGTGCTGAAGTTGGGTAGCGAGATAGTAGGTCCCGACTCTGTAAACGTCGCTTGGAATGAACTTGAAGAATCGGAGCCGTCCGCTGCGTGGAAATTCATGGTCAAACTATAACACCTCGGGTAATGAGGGCTTAAACGGAGTTGTAATTCTCAAGAGTGCCATCTGATAATCTACTCGAAATAAGCGCCCATAAGTTCCCACGAAGCGAGTGCATGGCACATCATTGGGATTTCGTTGACCCGTAACCAGGTCCCGATGCAGTACAACACAAACGTTAAATATGCAACACTCTGTGGGCGCCGTCCATATACATCAACGATCATGCTGGCTTTTTATCGTCATATGTGTGACCGTGTTCTAATAGCCTGGAGAGGTGTCAGATATGGCGTCCTGCTGAACAATAATAATTTACCAATCGGGTTCAATCTCTGTGAGGATGCGAATCCTGCCAGAATCTCGTTTGAGCGAGCCTGTTATGCAAATCTGATAACGTACTGAGTCTTCTTGGTCTCTTCCATTTCGTGGAATATGACCCAGCCGGTCCTGGGCTTCCTGGTGAAAAGCACTGAGGTCGGGTGAACAGATAGGACCTAATTGGTGTAAGAAAAGAGGTAAACTCTGCATATAACCCAATTACTCACCATATTTCCTCTAACAGATCGGTACGTTCCGTCTGCAGCCCAACGAGCGCCATTCCTCCAATAGCCGCTGACTAAACATTTAGCCAGCCTCTTGGAATCACCTTCGCAGCTCTCGACAGGCAAATTGAAACGTTGCATGTATTTTTTGAGCTGCGATCTGATGGAAACTGCGCGAGACATCGCCCTGAAGGACAAGGCATGTGCCTTGCACCACGAGGACGAGCGACCATACTTCGCAAATGCATTATAGGCTACGAAGGTTTTAGTATTTATGTCGGTTGTCTCTTACAAGGCCCACCGTTTAACAATGTGAAATGATCCTGGAGATGCGATTAGTTTTATATAAGAAGCTCATTCAAACGTTGGCACATACCCCTTCCTCTGCTGTAAACTTTCTTCTTTCTAACTCTGCAAGTGCACCTGGTGCCCCGTCTGGGATGATAAATACGTCCTTCATTGGACTTGGTCATACGTTCTGGATGGTAAGTAGGTTGCACGCACCTGGACAGTAGTCATAGCGGCAATCGTAAGAATTTCTTCTCCACATTTGTATTCCTTGGAGCGGAAAAGCTATTCCGTCTTGAGTAAATTGTCACCATACACACAAACTGCCAATACTTACCATCCTCGCTATGCCCACTTCAACCGGACACTCGGATACCTGCTCCCCAATGGGCGTCAGCCTGCCATGCTCATCGATCATACCTGCAGCATGGAGACCCTCCAACGCCCTCAGAACAGTTTCAGCTGGAGGGGCAGACACCCAATCAAACTTCATGAGATCGTCGATCCCCAGACTCTTCAGCTGCAGTATTGGAGTTGTCATGTCTGTACGGGTGATCTCTGGGGATGTAGTGCTCGGAAGCTTTTTGAACACAGACTCTGGGTAGAGTCGATAGCAAATGCCTGGTGAGGTTCGCCCGGCTCGACCGGCTCTTTGAGTAGCAGAAGCAACAGATATCGGCACAGTAGCCAGTGAGGCCAGGGCGGTGGTTGGATTGAAAACGCGAATCTTGTGGACTCCGAGATCAGACAGGTCATTACTGAGCCAAAGAGGACTCACCTTGACAAAACCGCAATCCACGACGAACTTGATTCCATCAATGGTAACACTGGCCTTCAAAGAAATATTTAACATGCAACCACCAGTCCAGGGCAAATACTTTACTTCTGCTATATTTGTAGACACAACGACTTTCCGAGTTCCAGGTTCTGCTGACTGGAAAATCTGAAGCTGTTCATCTGTAGTTAGGCCGGCATGAAGGGGAAGGATCTTCAGACGCGTTGATCTGGGAGGTAAACTGACGGAAAATAATAAGTCAGGCTTCAAGACAAAAGATACACAAGGTTGAATAGTCGTACGTCGTCAACATGTCCGACAGTTCTTGGGCACATCTCTCGATGTCTTCCCTCCCAGTCAAAAAGATGAGAATATCGCCGGGGCCTTGCTATAGCTCGTTAAGTGAATGGACTAATCGCAAGCGATTCGCTTACATGTAGGTTAATATTCCAAGCGACCTCTGCCGCTTTGCGAACATAATCTGGTGTCGACTCTTCCAAATACGCGACTTCAACTGGATACATACGACCCTCCAGGCTAACAATCGTGCACTCTTCGTCTGACGCCCCTTGCGTAAAGTAATCAAGAAACTTTGTCGCGTCCAAAGTCGCTGATGAGACCACAATGCGAAGCGAAGGCCGCTTCTTTCGAATCCTATGTATAATCAAAATATAATGTCGGATATAAGGATCAAAGACGCACTTTCTCAGCACGCCGAGGAGAAGATCTGTGTATACACTGCGTTCATGTGCTTCATCGACCTATAAATATTCAGTTTAAAAACTTCGGTACGAGGATATTGAGCCCACCATAATAACACTGTATCGACTCAGTAAAGGGTCCACCAACGTCTCTCGAAACAGCATTCCATCGGTCATATAGAGAATTCGCGTATCTTCTTTGCTGCTGACGTCCTCGAAGCGAATGGTATATCCGACCTGGAGTAAAGTCAGAACCCGGGACAACGGTTTGCATTTTTCCTATCCAAACCTCATCTCCTAATTTCGTTCCAACCTCATTCGCTACACGAGCAGCAACAGACGTCGCAGCAATTCTTCGGGGTTGCGTGCACGCTATGACATGCCCTTCACGTGCCCATCCCGCCTGCAGAAGGTATTGTGGAAGTTCTTGTCATCGTCGCGAATAATGCGCGTGAAATGCAGAACAAGACTCACGAGTAGTTTTACCACAGCCTGTCTGGCCAACTACGACAACAACCCCATAGCGTTCGACACAATATAGCAACTTTTCGCCTAGAAACGAAGGTAAGTCTGTCTTGCCCTTCCGTAATTGCTCGACTCACGATGTTTGAAGATCGGTAATCGTTCCTGTTGACTCTGGATTGATAGATATGATTCGGCAGGTGCATATGGAACAATTGTCTCTTCGGTTTCCGAGGCCCGGTCGAGATTGCTGCCTGGACCAACAGTCCCAGGCTTCCAGAACGTTAAAGACATGGTCGTCAACTACCAAGATGCAGTGATGCATAAATAGAACCTTGTCCGACATCCCGCATGTTCAGTGATATTGGTTGTTACTATGATATTCCGATCATTTACCCAAGGTGAAAAGTTGATATTATACAGCATAATAATAGGGTGTAACGCAAAGAAGGCGAAGGACGATAAATTTCAGCTTGCCCTATTGTACAAGCCCAAGAAGCTGCGAAGGACATCGTATGTATAAACCCAGAATATACAGATTTGCTTGGTGTTAACGAGGGGCGATCACACAAATCCACCTCCACCGCGCTTAGCGTCGATTTTCTTGAATCTTTCATCCTCTTGCCTCTGCGGAAGTAAATTTAGCAGTGATGAACACCATAACAACAAATAACGGGCTATCCATACCTTTTTGATAACACAAAGCGAAGCAAGCAGAAGGCACAATACGATGGCCATAAACCCATAAACCTAGAATAACGAGAGAAATCAGAGAAACGGATAAGGGCCAGCCAAAACTTGGAAGTACCGTTCTGTGGAACCAGTTAGCTAAGACGCGCGACTTAGATTTGACTTATACTCACGTAAAGACGTTGTTCAAAGTCACATCTGCGAAGCCAGTAACGGGAGTTACGCAGAAGTTGCTGGCTTGCTCGATGTCTAGACTGTCGATGACCTGTTGTGATGTGCAGAAGGAACCGCCAATTTCTGCAGTGTCGTTCCCAAGGAAGTATCCGCAGCATTTAAACTACAAAGGATAGTTGAATAGGGGCGGAGAGGGGGGGATGTGGCGAGACATACCTTATCTTGGAGGAAAAGCCTGCTCGCGGGAGGGGCTTCGACCCAGAGAGTATGGAAGTTGGCGCGTTCCTGGAGTGTAAACATCCAGACGAAGGTGCCAACAACGAGGACGATGAGAGCGTCGATTAAAAGAGTGTAGTTCAGGATAACAAGGCCGATAGTGACGTGGTTTCGCTGAACGATGGCCGCTATGGAGATCACAAAAGTGGCTATAAATGCAACGCCCAAGACAGTGCCAGCTACGGATACGATAGTGAGCAAGCGAAGTCGAGGTGATATGGGCAGAGCGCACCAGTCAGGTCAGCAGGGGACAAAACCATATTCATAAGGATATTGGGGGCACGCCAAACGATAGAGAGAGCGACGGAGAGGACACCGGCGAGGAGAAGCAGGACGTCGAGTGCCACCCAGACACCCATAAGACTCTTGGAGACCATTGTAGGAAGTGATTGCAAAAGAATGAATGCTGGACACGGTCCTGTGTCAGTCGGTGTGCGCAGTGCGACGGAGTTTACGCACAATTTGGTCAATTGGATGCTGAAGAAGACCTCTCTCAAAGAGATCTAGCGATTGCAAGAAGGAAGGACTGAAGAAAGTAAAGACGATCAACGTCTCTTGCGCTAGCGCTGAACCAGGGCCAAAGGGAAAGGCGAGAGAGAAATGGAGAAGAGAGAAGATATAAATCAAGAGCAAGGCTGTAAGCACAAGCAGGACATCACACAGGGCGGTGCTATGGATACAATTGCCGGTGTTACCTAATCACTCACGTGCCCCTCGAGTCAATACACCGCCGCTCGCGAGATCACTCGCCGTTACTCACTCTACCACCCACCACCACCACCACCCCTCCCCGAACACACACAATGAGCGAAGAATGGGACAGCAAGACCGTTATTGGCTTCAAGCGTCAGACAGCCAAAGTCACAAAGAAGGATTCAGATCTCAATGGTACGTTTGCCACCACCTGTCCAGCCACATTCGTCTGACCTCGTTCTCCAGCTGTAAGTCTTCCGGGATTGCCAATTCGTTTCATATTTACCCTCTGTCTAGGCTCGCAGAACCGGGTCTGTAGTCGCAACAGATAAGAAAATCACCGCTGGAGGAAACAAAGCCCATCAAGGTATGTCCCCACCCCCGTGTTTCAAGCATTCGTCTCATCTCTACATTTATCAGGAACGGACCATCAACGCATAGCCAAGTTGGATCGCGAGAATGAAGTCGCTCCTCCTGCAAAGATTGCCCCATCTGTTGGCCGTGTACGGCTCCCCAATTTGTGATTTTGATGTGGCGTGGCTCACACGTGTTCATTCCTGCAGGCTATGCAGGACGCTCGTCTAGAGCTCAAACTCTCGCAGAAGGACGTCGCTCAGAAGGTCAACGAGAAGCCTTCCGTCATCCAGGACTACGAATCAAGTAAAGCCATTCCTAATGCACAAATTCTGGGCAAATTAGAACGTGCTCTTGGTGTCAAGCTCAGAGGTCAGTCTTTTGTCATCCTTGAAGGTCATCACTTATTGTGTAAAAAGGTGTTGATATTGGGAAGAAACTCAACGCAGACAAGAAGGCGACGTAGACTGTCCATAGATCCATCATACCTCGCTAGCTTTACTCCGCATTCTCTAGACCCTTAGATGCCGGTGTCGAATGTTTGCCTTACATAGATCTAATACATACATACATAGTCGTGAGACTTCATTGCATGATACAAGAATAGTGAAAGATCAATAGCAGTGATACAATACATGAGCCTAATGTTCTCAGGGGTCAACAACTGTGACCTGCAGCAGTTGGGTATCTTCGGCCTAACCTAGGTCCTGGTAAAGTTTGCCTTTCGCGCTGGTTACGTTGCTTGCTCAGCCTCATTACCCTACGCAAGAGGTTAGAACACGATTAAAGTCATGAGTGACAACGCACATATGAGATGTAATCAGGGCTTTCGCATGCCTTGTACTCTTTCAAAAGTTCTTCACATGTTGCCCTAGAAAATGGCCTGAGCTTCCTCAGGGGAAGAGTGATCAGCGTACCCTCTCACCTTGCATCGTCGAACTCCTCCAGTCCATTTTCAAAAAGCTTTTCCCGCTTATATACGTCCATGAATGCATTTCTCTTCCGAAGTCGATCAAATTGATCAAGCATTCGTTTGAAGAGCTGTAGGCATAATTCAGTCGACATGTGTGGACTGAGATGAAGTTACTCACTGAAGCAATACTGGTATGGTTGGCCAACATAAGGCCGCTTACACGATGGTTGGTGGTGATATAAGGTGACCTGCGGGTCAAGGCGACTTGTATCGAGGCTGGACCCCATGGGATGAAATTGGCTAGTTGCCGTTCTCGAATGCGTAGCAGGGATTGGTGGACCTACACCTAACATATTAGTCGAGACACGAGAACAAGCAATCAGTCACGAACATCTGTGGGATCTACATCTCCTTGAATGATATTCAGAATAGAGATATAGCAAGCGGTCTTGCTGGGTGTTGTTAGCACCATGCGGTTCTTCGGTTGTAACAGCCGGCGCATGACATCAAGCACAGTCGTTCTCCTGATAGGTTTTGCCTTGACACAAAGTCAGAAGGGTGGAAGAGTAGGAAATCTGAGAAAGGTCGACACCTTATCGATCTGGTCGCTTGTAAATGGTGTGTACGAGGTCATCAAGAAGTGACATCGAGGTGTAGGAATAAGTGAAGCAATAATTCCAACGAGATCATTATTCATATATCCGGGGTATCGAAGCGTCTGCGTGCTTGCAGCCATGACAGTTGCAACCTATACAAATAAATGAGACCATGTTTCTACTCGAAAGGTAAGAATACCGTACCAGTTGATTGGTCTGATCAAAGGATGGTGTTTGTAAATGCAGTCGATCCGCTGATATTCTCGCAAGAGCACCATTATCCAGGACCACCACCGAATCAGCGTTATTCACAAGCCGTTTAAGAGTCAGTAGTGAATTGTATGGTTGCACAACGACTTCTCCTTCCTGTGCGTTTGGGAATACGCTGTATGTTTGGATGAGTTTCTTGGGAAATTTATCGTTCAATCGTTCAAGCAAGAAGGATCCAAGACCTGATCCTGTCCCCCCTGCTATTGAGTGCATTAGCATAAACCCCTATAAGACACGTTCAGATTTGCAGCAGAGGATGAAAAGACGAGTGTGCACCTCTAACGAATCACTGCCCTCTGCTTCTCGGTCAATCATCTCCAAAACCTCTTCGTATATTCGCTCTCCGGCTGAATATCCTTGAGCCCAGTTGTTTCCAGCACCTCCACCATCTTTCGACACGAATATGTTCTCCGGATTGTATAAATTCGCGTATGGCGAAGTCAAAATGTTGTTGATAACCTGTAAGAGCACTTAATAAAAGTTGAAGGCCAAACTTCACGAATGACGCACTCTAGGCTCAAGATCGACGAGAATGGCACGGGGAATGTAGTGCTCGTCGTCTGCTTGGTAAAAGAACACGTCTTTGCGATCGCCACCTTCAGTCGCCCATTCCTCTAAGATACCATCTTTGCTGATCCCATGCTCAGCACAGAGGCGTTGCCAAAACACGGACCCAGCTTCGTACAATAATCAGAATGGAATAATCAGGCTATGAGGTCTCTCACTTTGGTTTCCGCACTGTCCAAGCTGCACAGTGACGATCTCGCGTGGCATACTGACCAATCAATTTGTCTGTCGCGGTTCAGGTCAACGTGAATGATTTGGTGGCTAACTTCACGCATGTCACAAGCACGAGATGTAGGTCACGAATGGTAAAAGTCACATCTTACACTGAAAAGTTGAACACGAGTACTAGCAGCAATCGGAAGGGTGATAAAAACAGAGTTGTTGATACAATACAGTATGCAGGTGTAAAGAGCCCAGATAGGAATGACAGATATGTGCAAAAAGATAGCGAGAATTATAACGACAAAGCTTCTACTGAGGGAATATCGATCGTGCAACCTACAGGATGCACGGGTCAGAAAACCGCACCAGACACTACGAGCTGAGTACGTACACTTTCTAGCAGCACCGTAACCTCTGGCGCAATACGAATGAAGTCCTTACCCCAGAAATCATACTTGGAGTTCCGGAGCAACTCAATGAATGTAACAAGAGCACCCCATGGATGAGGACGATGCACAATGAAGCGTTCGAGGAGAACCTTGGTCACGACTTCACGGAAGCGTTCATCATTGACCTCCATGAAGAGGTAAAGAATAAGAGAGCTGAACCAGTGGGTGTGGGCATTCGGGTAACGTAGGTGGAGGACCATGGCGCTGAGGAGATGGTGTTGACCTAAATAATGAATGTGAGTAATGTTCTGGTTTGTTTAAGCTGAGACAAGTTACAAACCTTCGACATCAAGATTCATTGCGAGATATTGAAGAGCGACAACACCAGGGTCACTGGCGACAAACAGGGAAGAACCACTCCTTGCCTTCGCTTGCGCAACCGACGACACACCAATGTACATGACCAAAGAATTGATCAAAGAGAGGTTGTATGTCTCATTTGAGTCAACAGTCTTCAATCTCAAGCGGTCTTTCAAGGATGGAAGGAATGAAGGTGTGCCTCGGTTCAGAAGGTATTGGTCAAGATAACCGCGCAAGTCACCGTTTTTCAAACCAGAAGTGAAGTCGGACAATATGGGTGGGATTGGTCCCATCTCAGGGATGGCGTCAAATTTGATGTTGCGGAGGTAAGGGTCGGGCAGGATGATGGCAGGAGGGAAGGCGCTGAGGATGATATTCCGCAGTTGGATGCAACGGGGAGGAATAGCATCGCAGAGAGTAAAATAATACTCGCTTAGGAATTCGGGGAAGTCGTGGATGAGGACAAGGAGAAGACGGAGTGCTCCACGATAAAGGTCGCGGCCAGCTATTTGCAGATCGGCATCCTTCAAAAACGGATGCAAGAACTTGAACAGCGATAGCAGCAATTTGTGGAATGCGGACCATCCCTAATTAAAGGTTTTAGCATTCGAATCTTGCATAATGTAGGCGACTACTAACCTCGCGATTCTCAGAGAGAAGCAGTTTTGGCATGAATAATCGATGTGAGATCAAACACATCCACGAGAATGCGAAGCCAGGGAAATAGGTTGGCTGCAATGAGCTATAGGTATCACTGGAGCAAGAGATCAGCATCTCGGACGAAGTAAAAGGTCGATCTTAGATACCTAATCGCGATGAGCAGTTGGAAGTAAACCGGCCCAAGGTGGCTTTCGATAGTGTGAAGGTCATTCACAAGACTCGAAAAGAATCGGAAGAATGGCTTCTGTTGGAAGTTTGGTCCCTGTTCCTCATGAAGATTGGCAAGAACAAGCACGAAAATTGACAGAATCTTGGTCAGGTAATGGACCTTGGCCTGGTCATTGTTGATGCCGGAAGCATCGCCGTGGTACTTGATGATATAGACGATGAGCCTCGACATAGCATCCAATGCCTGGAACGCGTGCTCGTAATTTCCCGCAGCCATGCACTTGATGTAGCTGCTAACGCTCGATTCTGCACAGACTCTAAAGAAGAAGGACGAGACATCTTCCATCTTCAGGATTCCCTGCTTCGTAAGTTGGGTGATGAAGGGCACAAAGCTCTTCTCCGGGGAATGAGAGCGCTGGAAGATAGTAATCCATTGCTGGAACCAATTGAAGAGCTTTTCACGAAGCTGTTCGGTCTCCGGCTTCGGCTGCATCCCAAGCGAGGGTTCGGCCGCAGACATCGAACGCCTGACGCCTCGTAGATCATCGAGCAATTGGTTGACCCTAGGTAGAAGATATGAACATTATGACCGAAACAAAAGGTGTCAATACGCACTCTTCGTTGGCCTTGCCACCTTGAGCGAGTTGATTGAGGATCTCAATAGAATAGACAAATTGCCCCTGGGACGCAACTGGTGGATCTGCTGACAAGCATTCCCGAATCAAATTTGCCGCAAAGCTGAGAAGAATTGGTCGTGGGTCTTCATAGAGTAGTTTGGCTAGCTGTTGATCCTGCAAGGTTACGTTTACAAGGCCACTACGCAGCAACGTGACGGTAACTGGTACGTTAAATTTGCGCTATGAAATTGTTAGCAACGTTTTTGAAACTACTGATATCGATGATTATTCACCTCGTCTTCCGCATATAACAACCAAGTAATGGCCTCTTTTGCAACGTCATCAAAGTTGCGACACAATTGATCCAACAAGGCGACATAGACTTCGCGACCAAGAGGGGAGCCGGTCTTGTATAGTAGCTGCACAATCTTTTGGGACATCATCAACGGTGTACGCTCTCGATCAGCTGCGTCATCTGCAAGGAGCATGATCTGGCGAACAAGATGGCGAATGTCGTGGTTGGCTGGCAATGCAGTGAGCGCTTGATTTGGGTACTGAATCATAACCGCTTCAAGATCACGGGTCAACGCCTATTATTGTGAGATTAGCTGAGATAAACGATGTCAAGCTAAGCAGATACTGACGACAAAGCGTTCCATAGCTTCTTGATGGCTCTGCAGGGCGTGGTTGCGGACGTTGTCGATCGACGGTGACTGTGAGTAAGGTATTGAGGCGTGGAATGATGAGACCGACGCCGGACGACTATCTACTCGTCTCTTGTTGTCTGCTCCTTTAGATACGGATGTTAGTAGAGATTTACTAAACTTGGCTTAAACCAATTACCAAAGTCTTCGTAAACAACCATCTGGAGAGCACTGACGCCAGTCGATTTGATACGAAGCGGCTCGGGCAAAGTGCCAGAGAAATTTGACAAGGGTACTGATGGATCCCAGAAGCTTTGACCGTTCCGGAGCTGGTTTTGGACTGGTTGAGCCCTTTGGAAGTAGGAGGGACTGAAAGACAAACCTCGCGATGACGCCGCCTCAGCTCGTAGGATTGAGCAAAACCCTCATCCACATCAGTCACTGCTCGTTCCATTGCAGCTTTCTCGATCGCTGAACAAGCGACGTCGAGATTGTCTTGAACGAGCAGAGCTATGACTGGTTCAGGGATCATTTGCTATAACCGTTTTAGTAAGCTCTAGAAGGTACAGATGTCGCAACTCACCTCATTGAATCCATGTTCCACAAGGAATTGACGCAGGTGCGATGCAAGGTTACTCTTCAGCGGTTCCTTGCAAGTGACGAGTGCGAGGCTACCTGCCAACTTTTGTGCCATCAGGTGGCCAGACCTGCGCAACCTTTCCTCGTTGGCCTCCGTTACAAAGTCTTTCGCGACGAGTTCTCTAGTCGAAATGCCGGCAATTGTAACGGAACGCTCGACAACGGGGAGAATAATCTGAAAATACATTAGACAGGATACATCGGCAAAAAGACAAGGACATACATCTCGAACAGCACGATCGATGGCCATCTGGACCGCCCGCTTGAAGGTAGGATTGGTATTGAAGGGGGCTAGCTGTGGGCTGACGTGCACAAGGTGGACCAAGCTCGCAAGAATTGCTTCAATGTGGGCACCGACCGCACGATGAGCCTCTGAGGTAGCTTGACCGCCTAGGACAAGGACCTGAGAGTCCATCTGGCCACCAGTTTCTCCTCCGATAGGGATCATCCCGATGTCACCTGTGTACTCTGGTAGAGGAAGCCCATTTATCTCCAATGGCCTATTGCGCAGGATTGTTGCAGGCTCAACAGAGTCGAGGTCTACTTCGAGACTCTTGCATAGAATCTCAATATCAAATTTGAGGTTCAGCTTGAGTTCCGCAAAGTGGTATAACTCTGCAAGTAAACTGATGACAGCCATAAGCCATGGATTGGGGGGTTTAAAGACCCTCGACTTGACGCATGGCTCCAAAGTCTTGCAGACGAAAGGAATGGCAACAATAAGACGATTGCTCTCGTAGCCTTCTATGAGGAGGTCTTTGAAGGAGAGATTCTTGTGTTTGATGGGGTGATCACGTGCGAGAGTAATGGAACCCAGCCATGAACCAACGTTCTTGAGGGCATTGCGATCCGAGCCCGAGATACTTCTATCAGAGTTGAGCAACACTGATGCTTTCAGGAAAGTCTCTTGTAGGACGAGTTTGAAGAGCAGTTGGCGGTCCAGAGCATCAAGAAAGCGGAGATAGAGGGGATGATTATTGGGTTCGGTGCTGATGCGCTGGTCGACAAGGTAGTTCGCGAACCATCGTGAATAGTCATCCACGAATTGTTCGCGCATCTCCTTGACTTTGGAATCGAAGTTATTGGGAGCAAGGTTGTTCACGATGAATAGAATGCGATCTGACAACTCTTCTGGAGGTACATCAAGTGACTCTGTGATGGGGTCGGGTCGGATGGCGTTGAATGGAGGGACCATTTCGTAGGGAGGGTTGGAGTTCAATAGACGAGAATCAGGAATATTGTCGCCAGGAGCGCCAGGAGCGCTCAAGGCGCGATGAATGCTGGCCATCAGGTCTGGCCGTGCTTCAGCGAGGTGAGGTAATCTGCTCAAGGCATCGCACAATGGCTTCCATTCGTTGAGTCTGATCTCGAAGCGACTAAGCGCCTGGGTACCAAACTTGAACAAATTCGTTTCAGGTGGGCAATTCAGGGCGTCCAAAATGTAGCGCATCGCAATGCCAAGGGGGATATACTCTATCAGAGAATGCCGAATGAGGGACCCAAAGAGGTAACCTGTCATCGCCAGTTCCCGGGCCGGGTAGTATGACTGGAAGAACTTGTACTCGTCGAAGAGGAAGTGAATCATACACGAAAAGACTTCGTGATCACGGGCGTTGTTGGACTCTTTGTACCGTTGGAGCATTGCAATAACTTCGTCGATGGTCGTATTTTCATCGTACATTTGTTTGTAAATTCCGTCGACCTCGGTCTCGATTTCGTTCGAATAAGTGACGACCGATAGACCGGGCTCAACGTCAGATCCAGGAATGAGACTCATGAGCCGTGGGTGGACTTGCAAACATGTATTCCGAACTTCAAGGCACTCCTCTAGAGCCTCAGGATCAAGAAGGGAGGAGCTATTTAACCCATTAGTACTACTGTCAAAAAGAGGTGCTGAGAACATACTTGTTGCGGAGGACGCGGAGGACAATGGTGATGGTGGTAGGATTGAGGGACATTGTTCTATTTTCGATGGGAGGGTCCGACAAGCGGCAAGCCTTTTCGCTCTCCATCTTTTGGCGGAGAAACTCGACGACTGAATGAAGGAACTCCGCTCCATAGTTGGCCACATTATCTGCCAACCACTTGTCGAGATTCAAATACTCTCGTCTTGACGCAAGCGCAGCGACATCGAGGGCGAACGTGAATGGTCGAACCTCCAGCAAGGAATCAAGGATCTGCTCCAATATCAGATGGTTTCCTCAGAACGAAAGCATATACACTGACCTTCAAATCCTGGGCGACGTCGAGAATGCGGGTGATATTAAGAGGGTTGTCTTCGTAGAATTTATAGAATGCATTTTTGAGATACTCGGGACGAATTTGCCAGATACGCATGAAGACGAGTTGGTGGTTGGGGTGGCCAGCGAGAAACATGGCGAGCAGTTTGCTTGCATACTCGGATCGAATTTCTGTCCATTTCTGTTCCTAAATAACGATCAGTTTACCTCTCGTCAACACAAACATAGTACTTACCGATACCTGAAGCAAACCCATATGCACAATCTCCGCACTAATTTTGATAGCCTTGTCCAACATCTCCCTCACACAATTCCTGATCTCTTGGGACTCGGAATCTGAAAGCCGAACCAAAACCTGAAACAACTCCAAAGAATTCCACGTCTGACCTTGAACATTTGCAGCGAGTGATTTTATGGTTGGACTAGCAATTGAGACATCATCGACAGTAACAATTCTGTGCCCTGGGAGCTGGACAAAGTTGAAAGTATCGGCAGGAAGGGAAAGGAGGGCATCGAGGAGGCGGAGTTGGTACCCAGGATTAGTCCATATTTCCCAGAAACCAGTCACGGCATGAGGTTCGGCATCACGAGGGGAGTTGAGAAGAATAGCGATGAGCATTTTTAATGTGGCAGTATCCACGCCATGTCTGTCTGGCCAGTCGAAGGACTTGATGACGCTTGGCCAATTCAAGTTAGCGTCCTGTAGATGTGTTAGGAGTTACAGTAGAAAGGGCACTGGGGAAACATACATAGTTGACTAGAGCACGAACAAGAGCACCAACGTCGCAAATGACATTCCCTTCACCAGCTAGCCTTGAAAGATTCGACATGATTTCAACGACCTGATCATCCCGTGGGGGGCTCGCAGCAGTGACACCGAACCGTTCCAAAAATCCTTTGACGACCTCTGGATCGCTCGTTATCTCTGGGCCAAGGGAAATGAGCACCTGGACCAGGGACGTATTCGGTGGGAGACTACAAAGAACATGGCATTTAGAGGCCGTTTACAAAGTTTTTAAAAAGTCAACATACCTCAATTTTGGCAGCAGTCGATGCAGAATAGGCGCCATGGCCTCCTTGCCTAGCTTCGACTGCGCAGCTGCAATGAGCGCCTGTCTCTGATTCGCATCCAAAACCGGCGCTTCCGCAGGTACATCCACTAGCAAATTCGACATAAACTTCGCCATCTGCGCCGGGTTGAATTCCGCATGCTCCAATGAGGGACTCTGACATAGCTCTAGGACCGCACTATCAAATTCCGCACGGACCACTCCCACCGCCTGAGTCGTCAGGTCCTTCCTTGTTTGTGACTGATTCGCCGTGCTACCACCAGCAACCACGGCCGCAGCGAGGACGAGTCGCTCAAGAGGCCGCAGGCCAGTGCGATCGACGAATCGCGCAAGGTCGAATTGGCGGAAGCTATCACCTTCTCCTCCACCAACCCCATCCCGAAACCTATCAGCGAGAAACGGGTCGCGGGCTAACCGTTGAGTTTCCTGGACGAGCAGTCGAAACGTCACGTTCATCGAGGCATCAAACGCAGACGGAGGTGGTGAAGCTTGGAGGCGGGCTTGAGAATGGATGATGAGGCGGCGTATAAAGTGGAGGTAGGTATCGATTCCATGTTGTTCAGAAAGCTATAATTTCGTTCAACCATCAATCACGTCCGTCCCCAGACAAAAAAGACTATGACCAAAACTCACAGATCTGATTTCCACCTGATTCCTCTCATAGTTGTCCTCGGTCATAGTCGACAGCAGAAAGACAATCTGCGCTCTGACGATGGTATGTATATTCGTGACCGGCGGCGGGTTGTCCATATGGGACGACCTGGATGGGGTCACCGAACGCCGGGCAACGCTTCCAGGTCCTGTCGCCGTTTTGGAGGATGGTTTGGAGGGTAAATGAGAAATTTGGGAAACTGAACGGGCCACCCGCCGCGTGTGCTTTGCGAGCTCGTCGTCGTTGTGAGTGGCAGCTAATTGCAGGTCACCTGCGTCAACGCGGAATTGGATATTCAATCTCCGATTGCATTATTCACACTCCGATATCTTCTTGGCGCTTCCTCACTGCATAACCTTCCAGAATTTCCTCTAAGCTCAAGCTCAAGGTTCAGTTCTAGACGTCACAGCTGGTTTTTGATATATTTGTCCCCAAGTTGTGCGTCGAGACATAGTTATTTGAATGCATCCTTGTACACCTACTGGTAGTGATTTAGTCCCTGTAGCATGTCTGTTTTTTTAAAGCGTCGTGCGGCGGAAATGTTGAACACTTCAAGATATTCCTGTGATTCAGGGCAGGAGTCATGATGTCATTTACATTCGTTCAAACTACAAATCGACGTATATACTTGTGATCCGAAAAGTGCAATGCTCGTATTGTTTTCACCCTCGGTATACTCTGAACAGCGAGAATGTAGATAAAGCCAGCATCCCAACGAACAAATAAAATACTCGTCCTTCCTTGTATCTATCTCCACCAGCCAGCATATTCCGTATGGGCAAGAACGCCAGTCCAACAATGAAATTGGCGATCCCTACGAGGGGTTAATTGAGCCAAGGCAAAGTGGGAGTGAACTCACAGTTTAACGAGAGCGCGATAGACGACAACGCTGATACCGCTTGTGGAGGTGAGACTTCCGGAATCATCACGAATGGAATAGGCCCAAGGCCCACAGCAAATGACCTGTCGCAAGTTAGCGACAACAAATTGTATGGAACTCTATGACTTACATGACGAATGTAATGATTGCCACACTGGACAATGTAGAAGCACCTGCGTCCAGACTGTACCCAAGAATAACCAACGAGAGCACAGAACCCGCAGCAGATAGCAGCAAGAGAGATTTTCTGCCCATTCTCTAAACACAAGTCAGAGCCGCTCTGCAACGAGAGATTGTTTTGAAGTACCTCAATTAGAACGATGGGAGGGAAGGTCATTATCACATTGATGACCGTGATGCCCACAGATACATACGGCCCAAGGTCAGGTAGCGACTTGGAGAGGATTTCGTTGCTATAGTAGAGCACCGCGTTGATACCTGAGGAGATAAGTACATGTACAGGTTAAAAGGAAAGGACATACCCGATATTTGCTGAGACAGCATGGCAAAGCATACAATTGTAAGAGGTCGCCACAATTCCTTGCGACGGAAGACTTGGGGGATAGTCAATGCATCCTGACGAAGTTGGGGTTCTGGTGACTCTCCAGATTCATTCAACAGAGATTCCTCGGCTTGCCAAAGTTAGATTGGGCCAAAGCAAACGTTCAATAATCTTACAAGGCAAAGAAGGGATGGTATTCCCCCACAACCTTCTCGCAGCCGTCTTATGCTCATCCAGACGATTATTGCTGTGAAGGAATGCTGGAGACTCAACGACGGCCGAACTGAAGAAGATTTGAACCGCAGAAAGGCAAAACGAAACGAAAAAGACACTGCGCCAGAGAGACGGTGTGGCCAAGTTGAGCCCAATAACCTGCGTTACCATGATCCCAAAGACGATGGAGAGTTGAGTGAGGACACCTAACCACGAGCGTCAAATGCTAGAAGTGAGTAATTAGAGGCAAACTAACCGACGCTGCCACTTATGCTTGTTGGGGCAATTTCCGCGAGGAAGATGGGACCTACACATAATCCAAGACCCGAGCCAACACCGATAAGGAACCGTCCAACCAAAAGGATAAAGAGGGAGCTGGTGAGACCCATAAGAGCAGAGCCTACGCCGATGAAGATGGCACATAGACGTTGGGTGCCGCGACGGCCCCAGCTGTCCATGACGAGGTTGGCAACGAGACTTCCGGCGAGACCGCCGACGGTAAATATAGCTGTCACGAATGAGAATGCAACGTCGGACATTGGTATGCAGTTGGACGGTGTGGCAGCATTTGCGGGGTTGACAGACTTGCAAGTCAAGACGGCTTGAATTTGGTTAAGCACGGAGATGTGGTATCCGTACTGCAGAGACTTAGACGAGCTTCTGCATGCAGCAATATGCTCACCTGAAAGGCGATAATAAGCGCCCAAAGACATACTGTCCAGCCATAGTTTGTGAACGATGCGCCATTCTGTGGACGGGACATGGCGGCTACTGAGAGAAGCGCGATACACCGTGTGGGAATTATCTCTCTCGGAGCGGCAATTGCCGAAACGGATGCACATCGACGGGATGAGACTCTCCGCTGCACACGACCGTCGCAAAGGTATATTTGAGCTACTACTGACAGAACCCGACGAATTTCAGCTGTCTATGGGTTAAAATATGTGGATTTGACTGGGCATGCTAATAAAAGAGTCGTCTGTTGATGCAGACGGACGAGAACATTGATCTTTCCTGGATCTCTGAGAAAGTCCGTGCATGTGCACATGGTCAGCTGCTCTCCCGAGTCCCCCACATCTGGCGGCATGCAAACAGTCCTGGTCCATTCTATGATCTTTGGCTTTTCTTCCCCAACCACCATCGTCTAGTCTCCTCGGCCTTCAGCGAGCTCTGTGCTCTGCTAGCCTCTGTCGCTCATTTCCGACCCCACACTCCTTAACTATCTATACTCCCTTTCCTTGCCCTCATTACGCCATGAAGGCTGCAACGCTCGCTGCTCTACTTGTCTCGTCAATACCCTCCGCATTCGCCGCCACTGCAGAGCAATGGCGAGGCCGTTCAATATACCAGTGAGCCTGCCGTCGTCGTCGCGTCTATGCGTGCGTGCATATATGGAACCCGCCTAACGCCTATACTAGAATTATCACGGACCGCTTTGCGCTTCCCAGTGGTGCTAGCTCAACTCACTGCGACCCTGCCCAAGCAACTTGGTGTGGTGGAACTTGGAACTCGTAAGCAATATGCACCCCGCCTTGTCCGGTTTTCTCTCAAACCCCATGTAGCATTCGGGAGAACCTTGACTATGTCCAAAATGCTGGTTTTACGGCCAGTGCGTATTTTTTTATTTCTGTCTAGGCACCCTTCAACTCACCTGCGTCAAAGTCTGGATAAGCCCCGTTAATCAGAACTACGAAGGCCCAAGATCTGCGTATGGCGACCCCTACCATGGCTACTGGATGGCGGACATCTCTCAACTCAACAGTCGCTTCGGTACAGCTGATGATCTCAAAGCTCTCTCCGCCGAGCTACACCGAAGGAACATGTACGCATCAATTCTGCATTTGTCTACCCCGCAACGCCACATCGCCTAATTCGTGTCTAAAGGTACCTTATGGTCGATGTTGTCGTCAACAATGTCATGGCAACCTCGACAACACCTGATTACTCTAAATATTTCTTCAAGGACAAAGTACGTGTTTCTAGACTGACAGCTACCCTGACATTCATGTGCTCTGATTTACGTAGTCGTTCTACCACCCATACTGCCCAATCCAATGGGGTAACACGGACAGCGAGCAAAACTGCTGGATGGGTGATGAAAAGGTTCCCCTACCAGACGTCGACACCCGTAACCCCACTGTCATTTCGCAGTATGGAGAATGGATTTCCAACTTAGTACAGGAGTACAATATCGACGGTCTACGAATTGATGGTGAGTCCAGTGCCGTTCTTACTTTTCCTCTACGGAAATGATATTGATGGTAACTTGCAGCTGCAAAGTAAATCTTTCCCCGCATTTACTAATGATCCCGTTAACTCGCGTCCCACTCTTTTCCTAGACACGTGAACATGGATTTCTGGCCTCAATTCTGCGCCAAAGCAGGGGTCTTCTGTATGGGAGAGGTATTTGGTGATCAGAATGTTGAGCGAGTAGTTCTCTCCCCTATTACCAATAGTTGCTAACCTCGCCGTCTAATCAGCCCCATCGCTGCATATCAAGGTGCCAACGCTCTAGACTCGGTACTCAATTTCCCGATGTATGCCGCCCTCAGAGACGCATTCACCATTCCCGGGCCTGGAAATATCACGGGTGTCGCTCAGGTGCACGAAGCCTCCAAAGCGAAGTTCAAGGTGCGTATATAGGCTTCTCTTCATTATGCTGAATTTATACTCACAATTACCTTTGGTAGGATTTGAGTTTACTTGGTAACTTCCTTGAGAATCAGGACCTTCCCCGCTGGCATAATCTCTCTGTTGATCCACAAAGCATGTAGTAAGTGTGCTTCCCCTACTAACCATGTTCTTTGTTGATGGTTTTGGATCTAGCAATGCCATGACCTGGAACTTTATGGCAGATGGCATCCCTGTTGTGTACTATGGCCAGGAGCAGGGTTTCAGTGGAAACGCTGATCCGGTATGCTTTGACATTCCTCTTTTTTTCCATATTGTCGAATTGACCCACTTTCAATATCTAGTATAACCGCGAAGCTCTCTGGCCATCCAACTACGAAAAGACCTATGCTTACACGCTCATTCAATCACTCAATATGCTGCGAAACCACCTCGTCAACACGACTGATTGGGCAAAGCAGGAGACGCAGGTTATGACTACTAGCCCATATGGAATTGCTATTATGAAAGGACCAGTCGTTACCATTATGACGAACATCGGCTCTCCTGTACGTATAGCCTGCATCCTGGTCACTCTGCGATGTGCTGATCCTGCCTATAGCCCCAAAACGGTACGCATATTGCTGTGAGCACACCATACCCCCCATCTAGCGCCATGATCAAGTATGTGACTCTAGTCACTTCGAGGTTGATGCATATAGCTTACCTTTCCCTGTAGCATCCTCACCTGCCAACAATGGGTGGTAGGCGCAAAGGGCCGCGTAGATGCACAATATACTCTAGGAGGCGTACCGAATATTCTAATTCCCACTAATATTCTCGAAGGCTCGGGGCTATGTGGGGCGGAAATGGCCCAAACAAAGTCGATGGGTGGAAAGGCTGGTGCACTCACTTCTGCTGCACGCAGTGAGTCGAGTTTCGCATCGACTGTAACAATTTTGTTGAGTAGTGTACTTGTATTCTCTCTGGTGTTCATGAGCTCGTAGTACATAAGTATAACGTATTTTATACCCTTTTGGTCATTTTCGACTTTCAACGAATGTATGATTAAGTACTTTGGCAAAATTTCGTTTTCCGAATGCGTGTACACGTGGATGGAACATCTTCTGAGCTGCGGCGTTTGTACGATCTAGAGTAGCCACCCAGAATCTCGCCATTATGTTCTTTCCCCAATGAGTGCCGTGTGGTCGCACAATGTCAATGTTTCAATGGCGCGTCGCCCATGATCATCAGAAGCATTTATGTTGGCTATTCGCGAAGGGTATCGTCAAAGCCTAAGATTTTCAACGGCCGAACCACGACATTGTTTCACTGAGCTTCCAATCAGCCGTCCACACCCTGTGCACAAGTCAGAGACAATCATGAGAAGAGAAGCATGAAAAATTGCAGATATATCTGGGAAACATCCTCACCCTGCAGCATCAATGCCGGCAGCGCCAAATGCGTCCATTCGATCACCGACGACTACCCAATCGGGAGCCATTATTCCCGTTCGGAAGGGGAATAGGCGCGCGGCTCTTTCCAGCGACTGGCCATCATGATACAGCATCATCAGCATGAAACAGCTTACTGACACAGAAAAGGATGGATGAGGGTGTGTAAATATCAACGCTGAGTTGAGAGTGATGCAATCGTTCAGTAGCATCAGCATCAACCGAGGTTCAGAATGCAGACCAACCGACCTTGATCTTGCCCTGTGAACTTTTTCTTCCCGATGAACACAGTATCCTCTTCGGATATACTTACCTCCGTTTTCCTTTTTCCAAGAACGTCTTTCGCAAAGGAAGACGACGGCTGTCCTATGAAGACAGCATTTCCTCTACCCCAAGTCCCCTCCCTATTGCGTTCAGATGCGATGGACTCTGTGACTATCTCAGAGTCAAGTCGGTGATAGAGAAGTAATATATGCGCAATTCTAAGGGCAACAGAGAACTCTTGCCGTTGAAGAGCATCGGATATGATGATTGATATTGGACCCGCGGTGGACAGGATGGATTGTATACGTCCAGGAGGTTGTGTGTGAAAGTTATTGCGCCTGCAACCTGGCTGTAATTTACATTCATAAACGAGCTCAACTTGATATGAAATCATCATACGTACCTCCCATTCACCGTCATCGTTGACGTGCATATGTAGAGGTACCCCAACTGTGTGAATCTCGAACTTTTGCCCATCGATCTCTATATCCAGCACGTGGCCAGTTGGTAACGGAACCGTCAAAGTATCGATGTTCGACGTTTCCACCACAAACGATGATTTTTCAAGCTCTTGGACATGAACTCTCCCGATTCTATTATACCATGACAGTCAGTTCGTTTCCACAAGTGCAGCGAGACTTTCCTTACCTTCCCGGGACTTTTAATTCTTCCACCTTCCACCCTCGCAATGGGCCATCGAGTTGTGGTACACTCACGGTCAGCGTAAAGCTGTCGGACTTGCTCTGCTTCCTAGAATTGGTTGTTGCTTCAGAAGTGACACCATCGAGAAATGACTGCGTCGTAGGGTTCTTGAATACTGTTGGGTACCAGTGACCTTCGCCCGGGTCTTCTTGAAATCTGGTTAACATTTAGGTGAAATTAGAAGTGAGGTTAAAGTCTCGGAAATAGGAATTTAGGAGATACTTACGTTACGTTGTGTGATGGGTACCATGTTTTGAGTATCCCTACCGCTTCGCGAGTGTGCCATACTGGGACATTCTCGTCCGAACCACTGTCAAGATCAATCAGTTGCCAGAAACACGGCCTGGCAAGACGATGAAATCACCCGTGAATGGCCAGGATGTGAATGTCGACCAGATTTGAGACGTGTAAGTCATTGTCATCCGGCGTCAGCGATGCTTCCAGTATCGAACGAAGGGAAGGATCGATGAAATGTCCACTTCTAATAATGTGCAGGGTTTGAGTGGACTCGGACTCGAAGATTATTGGTAGTCATTACCGCGCAAGATGTAAAGGGATGTACGCCTGCGATTTAATGTATCCAGCTGCAGGAATCGCTAGACGGTCATGATAAGCTTGGGCTTTCTGCTTTCAACGAAATGGAAGTGAAATATACCTGCGAGAACCTTATCAGGATAGCGAGAAGCCATATACCACGTCCCTTGACCTCCATTCGAGTGCCCGATGATAATCACCTCGGCATCCGGATGGATCCTTGTCGACTCTGGAAGGCCGAATTTGTCTGCTCCATCGAGAATTGTGCGTACAGCATCCAGTGATGCCCAAGCGTCTTGAGAGCTAGGTCCGTGCCAGTCTAGACCCTGAAAATGAGGGTTAAAGGTTATTGATGTCGACGACGAAGGATTATTGCACACCCAGGAGGTACGTCCGGATGGGATGATCATCCAGCTGTGTTTATTCTCAGGTAAGGATTGGGACCAGAAGTCTTGTCCGAATATGTCAACTCCAGCGCCATCTATAACCGTCGAATATATTCCATTAGTTAGCCAGTTTGGTGGGATGAGGTACTCACGAAGAGCCAATATCGGCGGTCCTAGGGGATCTGAGATTGAACTTGGAGGAATCACAAGAAAGGTGGTCGGAACCAAGCCAGAAGTGAGATATGAACCCCGAATAATGGTCCATTTTGCGGTAACTTGGTGTAATTGGCGGTGATGTTTCAAGGGAAGAGACACCGAGAGACTCTCGCGCATTTCTCCTGAAGTGACTATTACCTTGAATCGTATTTCCTTATCGAAGAAAGGACTGGTTTGCTCAATGAAGAACGGGATTATGCGTGTTTGTGTAGGGGCAATTGTATGAGCGTTGGATAGCTTCAAATTTATACCCTGTCATAAACTTCAGTCGGGACGTTTTTTCGTCACAGAACGAGAGTAGGTTTCACCTCAACATCCACTTCGACACTGCTTACTGTCCACCAGCCAGATATACTTTGAATACCGACACCAATATAATTTCCGAAAGCATATCCGTCTGCAAAGTCACACCATTCATTCTGAGAGGGCTGGAGAATGATGGGAGTTCTGCGATCTTGAAATTCCACGGTAACACTGAGCTGTTGTACAGGGATTTCACTGTTACGAATGTTGGGGTCGCCAAATAATCTAATCTACATCACAAGTAAGTAGGGTAATATGAACCGCTACACACTATGATCACCCACCTCATAGTCTCCGCTGACGAATAAGTCGTACTTTGTTTCTTCCGACGACGACGGTACATTTGGTAATTCCACAGAGTGTCCAAGGGTCTGTTCCATGGCATAGATGTTGCCGGCATACCACTCTGCAATAAAGTCAGAGCCATCCCGTTCTTGGGGTCTAAGGGTAAAGTAGGATCCTTGTTTCAGCTCAATCAGAAGTCGAGGGTTGGGTGTCGCGGTCTTGGAAGGAAATATGGTCAACGTTGTTCTGAGAACGGCGTGGTGCTGCAGTGCAGCCCACCCTTCGGTGGCACGAAGGCTCTTCCAGCTGGACGGGATCAGGAGACCTTCATTGGAAGTGAAAGACCTAAGCCTACCGTATATCAGGAAAAGATATATCTAGAAAGCCGTCTGGGCTGATTGTAGCCTTGGACCAACCAACGGTGCCTCCATCAGCATAGGAAGAGGGCCAACGACGGCGATAATCAATGGATTCTGACACTGAAGCGCGATCACAGTGAGCGAGACATTGGGATGCTTGAGACGACTCATTACAGTTCAGAGGGAACGAGGGCGAGATGAAGTGTTGCTCTCGAGCATGTATTGGGAAAGGACCAAGAACCTGTACGAAATGAACATGATTTGAATAGTAACATCTCTGGTACTCACATCCCACTCTGAGTCTAGTTCTACTTTCCAGCCGTCCTGCGACGCTGCCATCGCGAGAGGGAATCAGTATAGGAAGAAAAGTATTAGTTTTGGCAAGGATGCTATTGCCTATAAATGGCGTGTTTATGTCCGGCGATAAGTAAACAAAAGCCCAAATTAAAACCGCCCAAGGCTGATCAGATACTACCACAACGAATATGTCCAGCAGACAAGGCGGAAAGCTCAAGCCTCTCAAGGTGATTCTGCTACTGGCCGATGGTGTTATGATGCTAAAGCAGTGATTACAGGCCCCTAAGAAAGATAAGAAGGAGGACACGGAGGATGAGGCTGCCTTCAAAGAGAAGAAGAAACAGGAAGCCGACGCTCTGAAAGCTGCCCGCGAAAAAGGTGAGGTTTTTTGGCTGATTTTGTGTTTAGCGCTGTGCTGATCGGATGTATAGCAATGAAGAGTGAGCATGTCGGACATGATGCTCATCAATTTTATGCTGATTCTCTGAACAGGTGGTCCTCTTGTTGGTGGCGGAATCAAAAAGTATGTGGATTCTGTTCATGGCAGATCTTTTATTGAGGACTCTGTGCAGGTCTGGCAAGAAATAATAGGATTGTTGAAGTCTGAGTTTGCGCGTGTTTGTGTTCGTTACAATAGTTTTGTAGACTACTCATACTCCTTTGCAATTACACTCGTCCGCCCCCTTTCGCTGTAGTCCCCACTATCCTCGTCTTCCTCATGTTGGGACCGCTTCAAGGCCTCCAGCCTAATAATCAGCAGCAGCAGCAAGCCCAGCAGCAGCAGGGTCAGCAACACCAACAGGGCCAGCAGGGCGGAATTCCTCCCCCGCCACCTCAGAATGGCCAAGACTACACCCTCTCGAGCGTTCTTCACTACTTGCAGACGGAATGGAGACGATACGAACGCGACAGAAATGAATGGGAAATCGAACGTGCTGAAATGAGGGTCTGTTTTTTCTCTTCTTGCTCCGCCTTACGCCTCGGGTGTATTCAACAAAGCACAGGCTCGTATTGCGCTCCTGGAGGGAGAGCGTCGGTCTTTCGAGAATGTAAAGCTTGATCTTATGAGGCGAATAAAGATGTTGGAATATGCTCTACGCATGGAACGGTATGCCGCCTTTCAACCACTTGCCAGAACTTGACGTGACGGGGTATGTGCCAGATCCAAGCAGCTTTCACAACCTGCCTCTCATTCAACACCGTCCACAAAACTTGCAACAATCCAAGCGAATGCCGCTCCTTCATCTCAAAAGGATGACTCCCACAGCCAAAAGGAAGAGAGTAGCGGAAGCTCACCCCGGAGTGAAGGTGCGCTTGTCACTCCTCCGTACCGTCATGACACGCTAACATTCCAGACTTAGATTCTCCCCTACCAGACAGCAGACTCCCGAATGGTGCCTCATCAAACGGACCTGTGGGTAGACCAAACTCCTGGAGTACAATGAACTGGGCTAGCCTACCTGCTGGCGGAACAGCGGCAGGCCTTACCAAACCGCCATTGGGACGAGATCCCAAGAGCAGAGCACGTAGTCGGGACTACCTGAAGCAGTTCGTACAAGTCACTCGAACTTGTCTTCATACTAACCTGAACACCTATCAGATGTCTGCAAGAAATATCCTACCTCACATCCCCCGCAGCTATGAACCCACTGCCTAACCGACCGCTGCTGAATAATCCTTCAGCACCCTTGTCTCTCCCTAATGTCCCTGCATTTGACCAAATAGCATATAATGGTCGACCACGAAAGGTATTACCCGAAGCAGGGAAAGAATTTCCAATGCTGAATGGGCTGAACTCTATGCCTGGAGGCGGCTCATCAACGCCTGGTGTCGGCACCAGTCAGTTGCCCAACATGGAGCGCAGTCATGTCAACTCCGGCATGATGTCTCAACAAACTCCCTTATCCCAACTGACTCCTCAAACGACCGGACAATCCCAATCTTCCACTTCTGCGTCAACCCAATCTGACAAAACTAGCGACTCCGAGGCCGAGAACCGTCAGTTGACAGCTATCTTCCGACCGGATGATGCAGGTGAATGGAAGGAGAAACTGCGTCTTTCTCATGAAGCAGCTGAGAAGTCGAGACTAGCACGCGAGTTCCAGCATACAACTTCCGCGGAGTCAGGTGCATGGGATAGGCAAAGAGAGGACGAGGACGAATCCAAAGAAGATGACGGTGAGGTCGAGGATGAGGAAGCCAGTTTGGTCGGAGATGGAGAGGGTGCTAAACTATGGAAGCCGAAAAGGACGTTAAGAAAGTTTGTGTTTCCGTGAATACATCATTGGAGAATCAAGCACATTAACCACGATCATTGTCACACAGTCATCTCGATGCCGTCCGTGCTCTTGCCTTCCATCCAACGGAGCTCTGCTTGGCTACCGGTGGCGATGATTGCACAGTCAAAATCTGGCGAATGGACGTCGCAAGTTTAGCTTCTTCCGCGTGAGCGAGCATTTCATTTCGTTCAAGGCACCAGTACTGATATCCTCTACCAGTGCTCGTGCCACCACTGAGGTCGAGCCACAGCTTACGCTTCGTGGGCATGCCGCTGCCATTACGCGTTTGATCCACTCTCCTTCCAAACAACTCCTGTACTCCGCATCTCTCGATTTTTCCATCCGCATCTGGGCCCTTCCTTCCGCGTCTCATACAACATATGCGGCATACGATGAAACGCGTTCGCGCGGCGAACTCGTTGGCCATACGGACGCCGTGTGGGATCTTGCCCTCGTACGAGACGAGAGTACACTAATCAGCTGTGGCGCAGAAGGCTCGGTGAAAGTCTGGGATGTAAGCGGCCCGTCAGGCGGAGGGTCTCTCAAGCTGACATGGGGCTGGCATGGTGTGGAAAACCCTGACGAAATGCACGAAAATCCGGACATGCCAGGGGCCACTGCTGTGGAAGCTATCAAGACAGACCTCAAAAAGGTGGCAGTCGCCTACCAGAACGCTGTCGTCAAGATCTTTGACATCGAAACTGGCAAGGAGCTATCGCGTTTGGAAAGCGACATGAGTTATGGTGTGTCTTTTCTTGCTTCCGGTTTCGAACTTTGTCTTACACGCTCTTCACAGATGGCACATCTGCTACACAGATCAATCGCATAGTTTCGCATCCAACAATGTCGATCCTCGTTACTGCCCACGAGGACAAGTTCATTCGCATCTTTGATCTTGCTACTGGTGAGTAACATAACCTTGTTTCTATCACATATTGATTGCTTTTAACAGGTCAATGTACGCACTCGATGTTGGCCCACTTGGACGGTGTTACTTCGCTTTCCATTGACGCATCCGGGTTCTCGCTGGTTTCAGGAAGCCATGACTGCTCTGTGCGCTTTTGGGACCTCCTCGGCTCACGGTCATGCATCCAGGAGCTGACGAACCACCGTGAAAAGGCTCGGGAAGGTATATTAGAGGTGGAGTTCCATCCTTCACTACCTATCATGGCAAGCGGAGGAGCGGATGGAGTTGTGAAATTGTATGCTTCATCATAATTGTTTTGTGTTTCGTTTGGTACGCTCCTCGTGATAGACCCTTCACATACCATATCTCGAGGGATTGATACACCTCTCTGTTTTCTTATTGCATGTCTATCTCTACGTAAATTTTATGACTTTCACGGCCCTTTGTTCTACTGCTGACACTGAGTGTCTTAACCGTATTTCAAAAACATTTTGCATCGGATTGAAGACTGGGAGACTGCTCCACCTACGTATACAACAATCATGAAAAGCACGGATACCGGAATGACAAGAAATAGGTGACTAGAGCTACATCAGGTGGGACTAGATATACAGTGTGTAGTTCGGAGACGAATAAACAGGTAGTCAGTTTCATAGATAAATCGTGAATCATATTTCTGCGAAGGCGCGTACATCAGCACCAAAACGCAAAATGATGGGCAAAAACTGACCAATACGCATACCCTGCTTTGCAGCAAGAACCTTCGCGCCTAAGCCTTTCTCCTCTACGATGCTTCGACATTGCTCTACAATGATGTCCCGTACAGGACGATCCGGATCCCCATCCATGTCGTCTTTACAATGGATAATATAGACATGTAAGCCTGCTAACGCGTTTCGCAGATCTTCAGCTGAGAGCGAGTTCCTCTTCTGCTTCTTGCGAGGGCGCTTCTCTCTCTGATTTTGCTGTAGAGCATACCGGTATTTGACGACCTCACGAGCTAAAGCTGTGAGCTCGTCTCCAAGATGTTCAGGCGTTAGGTGTCCGAAAAGGATATCGTCTTTGCGTCCGGATGGCCATGAACATTCGATGAAGATACAAGAGAGTTTTTCTGGAATCTTCGAAGCTGCTGCACGCCAAACGTTAATCGTTTGTGGCGTGTTAGCGATAGAGTCGGGCTCTACGTCCCCGAAAAAGAGGAACTCGCGTAGAGAGGGTTCGTGCCGGACGAAGAACGCTGTTGATGCATATTGGCCAAGCGCATTGCAGCCGTGATTCAAGGGTATCGTTTGAACGGCGATATTTGGAAACACTATTCTGTATTTCGCGTCGGGTATCAGGCTATGCGCGGACGAGATGAGCTGCGGTGAAGGCTTTGTTTGAACCTGACTCACGTTGAGTAAAGATACTTAAATGCGTCATCATCTTCCTTCCATGAGGCTAGGTTGGGCCATATCCTGTCAGAGAAGACAAGCTCTAGATCTTCCAGTGTTTGCTTCAAACCGTAGAGACGTTTCCGTGATCCCCGTAGAGATCCTGCAGAAACGACGAGACTATTGATGTGGTCGAGATGAGCATGGGTCAACAGAAAACACCTGGAAAAGTACGACGTGCATTTGAGTAGATTCTAAGATATAAATTGGGAAAACTGACCTGACAAAAGAGTAGATGGTGGACGCGGAATAGGTCTTGTGCACCAAAGTTGCGTCCTTGCATGTCAACGGATAAAGCAAACGGGGATCGTTCCTCAGTAGCTGAGCAAGAGCCCCTTGTCCTGAACCTGGGTCCAACTTCCATCAACTGGAGTGCATCAAGCAGTGGCTCACTCACCGGCCTCAAGAGCTACAACTCCGTCTTCCCATTCCGTTCCGTGCGGTTTGAGGAGATAGCTGGATGAGCAGGTGAGCTGCTAGACGAAACTTATTGACTAAGCAACATACGCAGAGAGGTTTGTTTCGTCCGGGCCTCCTCCAGCGCCGACTACGAGCAAGTCGAAGGCTGGGGACGGCATATGTTGTGTGCAAAGTACAATGCGAGAAGATATTGACGAGCGACGAATATAGCACTGTTACATAAACCGCAACAACCAGCATAGCCGCCAGCCACGGTCACGCACCCAACTTGTCCACAACGCCCATGACCGCACAGACCCAGGTTGAACGGGCTAATACTAGACTATTCAAAAAGTTCGCTTCTGAGATTTGTGCTGAAAATGTCACCACGGAAAAGTACAACTTGAATCTAAATAAGGTTGCAGACTGGCTGGGTTCCAACATCGCAGCGTTTTATCCTGCAGCAAGACCACAGGTTCGCGTTCTGGCTTTTTTTACACATCACCCGACTCAAGAACGCGTTTAGATATCTGGCTTTTTCGAGGTAAATCTCACCCCGTAGATTGTATTCCGTGTCTCAACAGGAAGACAGTTGGCTCAACAGTCCCTCCGAAACGCGGTCGGTTTTCCCGCGGACGCGAACATCACATTTCATGTTTCGCAGTACCAAGCGCATCCTATGACTGCAGCGTATATTCGGCTAGTGAGATCTGTGGAAAAGTTCGCTCGCACTGGTCAGTTCAATGAAGACCCCGACTTTCTAGGTAATTGTTGCCCATTGTCGATTGTCTTTGTCTCACGCAGAGCCAAGCCCAAATGGAGGCTTTCCTTGCTACAGTACATTCAGATATACCCCTAGGGATCCCTCAGTGCGTGACATCTCCTCTCATTCCTGACTGTCAACTCAATAAGAACAATCAGGCCATCCGCTCACCCAAACCCAAGTTTAATAACAGAGGTGTTCTCTGCCCAGCTCGAAGCGGGCTCGCAGAGCAAACCGCATCCCGAAGGTATACTTGTTCTTTCTGCCTGTTCTCCCAAATATCTAGCCTTTCAGGCAACGTAAATCTAGGTGTCCAAGCCAAGTCCCCTACCCCTGAAACAAACCACAAGTCCGAAGAAATGGCGGCTTCGAGCAGCTTTCAAGAACACAGGCCAACTTCGTCGGCTTCCCAACCAGTAAAGAAGCGAAAGCCAAAGAAGAAATTTGACATCAAGACTCTTGCACAAGCCGATCTTCAATCTCAGAAGGGTATACAGGGTAGGCTGACAACCGCTAATAGGTTGAGTGCTAATAATTAATTTGCATATGCTTAGCTCCGGTTGAAACCGCAGACATCATAAACCAAGGGGCCAACCCGTCAAAACCAGTATCACTGGTACCACCACCTTTTGCAGATCCTGGCAACAATGCCCCGAAAGACGAAACCAAGTTACCCACTAATACAGATGATAGAACACCGCTTGAAGGAGTTACACCAGTGCGTCCATTCCTCTTATTTCTAACCCGAGCTACAGTTTTCTTCACAGGAAATTGGTGGAGCTAACGCCTCTAAGGAAATGGACACGAGTATTATCGTAGTCACTGACGACCTGCGGGATGCTACACTTAAGACCGTTGACGAACAGCCTATGAACGTCGATGTGCCTTTGGACTCTGCACGCTGGGTCGAGTCGATAGAAGCAGCCGTGGCAGCCCGCAAAAGCTCCTCCCCAGCATCCCACACTCAAACGGTGATGTCAGAGATGGATGATCTACTGCCCCTTCCGGAAGTCGAGGATCTTCAGATCTCTGAGCACCAAGGCGAGTGATTTAACCTTGTTCCTGGGTCCAGATTTGACATTTTTCAATTGTATCTATTCATTAAGAATCTGCACCGATGGATATTGATACTGAGATTCCAATCATTCCCGTTGCCCCAGTTCGCGTCTCCTCGCCAGTCACCACAATCGAACAGACACCAGAAGTTGTCTCCCCGCGGTCCACAGCTGCATGGGAGTACCCTGTTGGACAGAGTTTGATGCCAGGTACTTCGCAAAATACGCGTAGTTTGAAGAAAAACTACTCAGCTTATTCCATAGGTGTCTTTGGTCCGGACTTGCGTATAATCGCGCATCAACCAGGATTAAAACAAGGCAGCTGCATATCCATCGCATTCGACATCCCGGAAGCCCCATTTGACCTTGTAACAAAGTGGTCGGAGAGGTTTAAGTCAAAAGAGTGCGTTTCTCGTCGTTTCTTCCAATTTTTCCACTTAGCAGGAATACAATTATAGCGACGTGAGGTCGACAGTGTCTTTGACGTTGGGCTGTTATTTTATTGCAGACCTGAGAGAGCAGGCCCAAGATCCTAGTCTCGAAACTTTTGAGAAACAAGTCTCATCCGCGCAATCAAAATGGCCTCAAGTAAATGGAGGTCTAAGCCTGAAAGTACTCGATAACGACCTACCTTTGTCACCTCCATTTCATGTAAGCGCGTTCCGAAGGCGCTTGCACTGTACTGGTACTGAGCACTTTTGAAGGTAAATCCAGATGGCTTGGTGGATGTCTCCCGTTTCATAGTCCGGGGACATAATGTCTTGGAGTTGCGTCAACGACAAGATTTTAGCCGGTACATGTTCATCTTACATGCGCACCATCCCACACGGCGGCAGATACAAGAAGTCGAAGAACGCCGCACGAAAGACAGAGAATGGCACCGGTTCCTCAAGACCAAAGCCGCGCCAATACCATACACTTCTATGATTACTCTAAGACATCTTGCATCGCAATGATCTGCTCTTGTCTTGCTTGCCTTGTCGTACTCTCAATATTTTGTTAGTTAAAAAAGCAGGTCATATTTGTAACATATTAGAGGCCATTTACTAACTAAACAACCGAAAAGAATGAGGGGCTCCTCCATAAACTGTCCTTGAAAACAGATAAACGAGTGTATAGTGGACATCGAGGTATAAAGCAGATACCAAATATGAGAGAAATTATTGAGGTCCAAGCAGGCTGTTGAGAGCCCTTTGGACGTCGTAGGCATATTTTTCAAGGGCTTCAACAGCCTGACCGCGACTGAAACCCATCGCAGTGATTTGCTTGACGGCTTCAACATCATCATCGGCTGCAGGAGTTCCGATACGCTCGACATCTTCCATAGGAGGTGCCAGAAGTTGCGAAGAAGGCATCGGGAGTGGTTCCTGCGGTTTCTTTTTCTTACCGAAAGGAAGACGAATCTAGCTCAAATTTAGGGACACGTCGATGATTCAGAAATATTATCAGAACTTACGCTCAACTTCGAATGACGTTGGGGAGGTTCCTTGGGCCGCTCTTGTTCTTTAGACGAAGACGAAGAGACGCGAGGTTTGGGCGAAATGACACGAGGGGGAGGAGTCCTAGACCTCTCCCTTGGGGTAGGGGACGCTGCTCGGATATTAGCAACACGCGGCGCGGGGGCCACTGCCACAGGGGAAGATGGTTGGGACGGGAATGCCCCTGGCACAATTTGTTCGGTCATTCGTGGTGCTGGTAGCGCTACTGGAGACTCAAATGGCTTGGGAGTATCCAAAACAGCGAATACCTCATCGAAAGATGACTCGACTTTGGGCGCGTTTCCATTGCTTGCGAATAGCACTGGTGGACTAGTGAGGGCGGGTGCAGGAGCTGCAGATGTACCACTTGTGCCAAAGATATCATCGAACTCGCTAGCCTCAGGAACCTTTACAGGCGCAGAAACAAATGTAGGTGCGGCTGCTGGAACTGGTGCAGTTGCAGGTGCAGATACGGGTGGGAATCCGACGGCCTTGGCGGAGTTAAAGTCGAAGTTGTCGTCAAATGCATCGTCGAAAGTAAAGTTGACAGGAGTTGCTGTAGTCGAGGGTTTCTTACCAAGAGCTTCGTCAAACTCGCTCACTCCAGCGACATGACTAACTGGACCGGAAGATTGGGATATAGAGGACTCTTTCGAATGGTCAGAATCGGAGATGAATGCATCGAACGGTGTTGTAGTTTTCGCCTGAACAGGGACCTTCTCTTGGGGTGCAACCTCGCCAAAGATGTCGTCAAAGGAATCAGCTGGAACCGCGGGTATAGGAGCCGGAGACACCGCATCTTTGTTGGTCCTATTTGCAGCAGGAGGGAATGGTGAAGTAGCCTTCCCATTCGTGGTCGGTTGCCCTGGGGCAGCAATTGCCGGTCCTGCCGATTCAATCTCGTCGCCTGAATCTGAGTCTGAGTCCGATTCTTCAATGTCAAGCTCCTTTAATTGAATATTGAAGTCTGTCTCGCCGGCAGTGGGCGAAATTGGGGCAACGGGAGCAGGTGTGGGCGATGGGGCTTTTGCCGCTACATCAGACGGGGGGATCTCGTCCAAAGAAGGGAACTTGGCAGCCACAGCATCAGGCGTCTCATCGTTCGGGAGAGGGGTTGCACTCGTGGGTGGAGTCATAAAAGCATCGGTATTAGGAGAAAATACCCCTTCTGCACCATGAGGAGCGGGATCCTCATCCAGGAAGGACATTCCAAGGTCACGGCCGTCGATCGACCCGGTCGTTTCGCCAGGGCGTGGTGGTTCTACTTTGAAGACTTCGGCAGTATGCTCGGGAGTAAAACCATTGATGGAGCCGGGAGGTGGCGAAGAAATGATGGTATGCTGTAGGCCAAGGAATGGAGACTGAGAACGTGGCGTTGACGCACCAGACGACATGGCCAAGCGCTCGAATGGGTTGTTGCTGTTATTTCTCACTGGCTGCGCGAGGTCTGGTGTGGTGGGAATGGGCTGCGCGGCTGCGAAAGCCAACGAATCCGACCGAGGTACTGGGCTGGTGATCTCTGGTATGGGAGACGCGTCAAGCGCTGCGATATCTGCCTCAACCGCGTTCTTCTCCTCATTGACAGATGTAAGCTCCGCAACAGCCTCCTCATGTTCTTTCTCCGCCTTGGCTCTCTCCGCCTCCTTCGTGCTCAACTGTTTACGTGCAATAGCCAGTAGACCCTTCTGTTGTTTCGCTTCCTTCTTGAGCTTGTCCACATCTGCCTTGAGGGACTCAGCCTGTTGTCCGGCCTCCACCATACGCCTGTGCAGGTCACGGGCCTCCTCTTTGTCACGCAAGAACACCCCTTCGACCTCAGTCTTCTCCACCCGGATGGCACTCAAGTCACTTTCAGCCCGAATAAGCTCTTCTCTCGTTTTCGTGATGTCAGCGATTTGTGTCGAGCGTCTTTCCTTCAAAGTAGACAAAAGTGTGGTTTCAGTCTCATATGCGGCTTTGGCGGAAGACAGCTGCGTCTGTAAAGTTGAGAGCTGGGAGGCTTGGTTTGCCAAAGTTTGTTCCAAGGTTTGGCGTTCCTCCTTCGAAGTGGCCAGGGAACGCTCCGTAGACTGCAACTGGTTCTTGACGTTACCTATTTCGGCAGATCGGTCATGAATTGGCGGCGAGCTTGTGTTGTGGTCATCATCATCGAGGAAACTTTGGTTCGACGCTAATGAGAGTTAAGTATCATTTCCAATACGAGTTAAGGGAAAGGCCTACGAGTCTGGAAGGAGCTAGAGCCAGAGAATGGGTCACTGTCAACAGTTGCTCGCGAAGCAGATGGCTGCATATAGCCGGGCATCGATCCTGTGGATTGAGGCTTCAAAATACCAGTAATTTGCCTCGATTGAGGCGACGACTGAGTTTGCACAGTGCTCGGCGGGGGTGTGTCATCGAACGAGAATAAATCGACAACTGGTTCTGGTTGTTGTTGAGTCTGCACGGGCAGGGGAGAGAATGGAGATGGCCCAACAGAACCTCGCAGTGAAGGGGGTATCAGAGATGGTGGCAATGTGTCGGGAACTTCCTGCCCACCCAACTTCTTCTGAATGAGATACATGGCCACTGCAAAGCCATCTCTTGTCAAGCGACCGTCATTATTGATATCGGATAGGTCCCTTGATTGAAAATAAGAATTGTGAACGGAAGCCTTCACAGTTGTGCTTACCATATTTGTGCAAGGGTTTCACCCGGCAACTGGGACTTGAGCATGAATGGCACTGCGACATCACCTTCAATGTAGCCCTTCTTCTGGGTGTCAAGCGAATCAAAGAAACGATCCGCCGATGCCTTCTCCACCGGTGTCACGTCCCATTCCTGAGCGTGTCCGTTAGTGGGTGCAAACCCAGTTGGACGCGCAGGAAGGGCTGGACCCTTGAATGGGCCGGACATGCCGGTATGATCAGGCAGCAACATGGAAGTTTGGCCTGTGAGTTGGGATCCGAAACTGCTGTTGAGTGGACTGAAGGAACCGCTTGCGCCAGTTATTTGTGGACGAATCGAGCTGTCGTTAGACGAAGAACCGCCACCGCCAGCTTGCTGGTAGAGACCAGGTGGAAGTGATGTTGGAATAAAGGCTATCTTCCCGGTCATGGCTCCCTGGATGAAGTACATCCCGACGGCAAAGTCCGCCGAATCTAGTTTGCCTCGATCTTGAGTATCAGCAAGATTCCTTTACGGAGTGGATTATCAGCGCCTAAAACGGAGCGGCTATAATTAACGAACTAACCAAATCTTCATCAACTGTTCATTGGGCAATTTGGACTTGACGAAAATATCTCTAGCCTTCTCGCCTGTGCAGTATTCTTAGCGCTAAATATGGACTAAGTGAAGAAAGTACCGACCACTGAGTAGACCATTGACTGGACCGGACTTCATGAACATGTTTTGGAACTTGGCCTTGTCCTGCGGAGTGAGAGGTGGGAATGCAGTAGGAGGCGGAGACTTCGGAGCAGACATTCCAGTGTTGTGTTGAGAGACGGTGGTGATGCCTTCAATAACAGCCAAAGGACCAGCTGCAGGACATATCCCGATAAGCTATGCGCGTCCACTAGAGGTTAAACAAGAGAGATTCTTACGTTTATTGACCAAAGCCTGAGTTATCTTCTCGCCCTTCTGTGCCCAACCTATTAGACGTACGGCGATGGCGACACCCCTTTTCGGAAGCCATCCTTTGTTATCCTCATCTGAGATGTTCCATATCTCCCCTAATGTGACTGGAGGAAGCTTTGCACCACTGAATACCCTTACAGCAACGTCACCTGTGAGCACGCCCAACTTCTGAGGGTCGGCCTGGGCGAAGACCTGCGAGACGAGCGTGAGTTCTGCGGGAGTTGGACTAAAGTTGGTGGACATTATGCCCGGCGTCGGTGCAGTGCCAAGCGCTGTAGTGGTGGTTTGTGGAAAACAAGTGGGTTGAAGCGGCGGAGGACGTTGATTGCGGCGCTGAGTAGCATTAGCCGTCCTGCCGAGATGCCTTGTTCACACGCCATGACATGTGACTGTGTGCCACCCTCGCCTGCTCTTGAAATGGGCACCGTGTTCAATTTTGAACTTGCACCCGCCTCTTGTCTTCATACCCCATCTACTTCACGCCTTTTACGTTTTATTTTGTACTATGGAACAACTTACCTCTTCGTTGGCGCCTCCTCGTGCTGCGCCCAAGGCGAACGTAGCCTCATCCAGCCAACAGTCAGCTGGAAGTGTGGCGAAACGGTTGGTACAACCCTAGTCTGTTGTGCTCGCGAAACTCATGTTTTGTTAGACTTGGTAACGAACTAATGACTCTAATGGTGGGTGTTCTATTTTATATTCCTCGGTGTAAACGCTGAACTACTTTGCCACAGATGTCCTCGTCTCCGGGAATTGTGAGATCTCTGTCGGTCACTCGGCATCACGCGCATTCGCTTACCACCTTTGCAGTCCGCCTTCCCCAAACACGATGGGAACCTATTCGAATGGGTCGGAACGATTGAAGGGCCTGCCGAGACGGTCGGTTTTGTTTACGTGTTTTCAGATCGTCGTGCTCACCCAACCTGTCAAGATTTACGCCGGACTTAGCTTTAAAATCTCCATCTCGTTTCCTCCTAACTATCCTTATGTGGCGCCAACCATAAAATTTGACACACCATGCTACCACCCGAACGTAGACATCAACGGGGGTGCCATCTGTCTCGACATCCTCCAAGTACGTACCTGTTGGTCGTCCACCCTTACCCGACACTTACGTTTTGGCACAGGATAAATGGTCTGCCATTTACAGCGTACAGACCATCCTTATCTCGCTGCAGTCCCTGCTTGGTGGTGTGTGAGCCTGCCTGATGAATTAATCACCGCTTATTTTTCTGTCAGAGCCCAACAATGCATCACCTCTTAATCCTGATGCGGCCAATATCTGGGGCAACCCAACTGGTATGTTGTTTGTCCTTTGATATGAATTCATAAACTCATAGAGAACATAGCATTCAAAACCCAGCTCATGAAGCATTACCGTCCCATCACCGACTCTTCCTGAGTCTATAATCTGTATAATGTCGTACACATTTACTGTATCAACCTGCATGTTTTGAATCATTGGCTGTCGATCATTGTAATCACTTGTTTGATCATGGGCGCTGAGAGTAAAGTGCAATAACCAGCAGCAGCTATTCGAGAACACCATTCTTGAGTGGTATCGTTTTTAAGAGGGGATTATGCGCTTTCTTGAAATTGCGAGGAGGAGGAATAGGCGCACAGCCGGTGCAATGCCGGTGGTAGTTGCTAGGTAACTGTACAGCTGCTTATGAGAACCGAGGTTGACGGCGCTCAAACACTCCTTGATCTCTTATAACTCACGCTGCCGTATTCCTTTCTTCAAGGTGCTTTGATAGTACTCCCCATTGACCTTGTCATCGACCGCGGGCGCTGGTTGCTCTGTGGCTTTCAATCTTTGTCTTCAAACAACAAATTAGTGAGTACAACAGACATATTCTCCTATCCCATACTGAGATACAATCGCTAGACTTGTTCCAGTTACAATGCCCAGACGCGCACCCCCTTCATCTCTTCGTCTTCTGCCAGGACCCACACCGCCTCGAAGGTACGGATGCTCAAAGTTTTCACTGATGTCTGCTCATACGTGTACTGTACAGCACCCCCAAACATCGGCTGCCTTCTGTGCCCGTGCCAGCACTACGACGGCCGAGCGAGGAGGATGTGAGAGGGCCGCCACCACGGCAGCGATCAGGGCCCGATGATGTGGTGGTGGTGAGCAAGGAGCGGCCGCGGGCACTGCGAGGCCCCTGGGACCACTCCGGCAGCATCTCGATCAGTGTCGATGTCGACCAGCTGCTGGCGCCGATGGCGAGGGCTATGGTTGTTCTGCGAGCGTAGATGTAGTGAAATATAATGATTTGTTTGAGGCGTGACATTTACTTTATATAATAAGGGCGCGAATCGATTTTTGCATGAGGCAGCCCTTTTCTTCCTCCTTCTATCATGTCCTCCTCTCCCCCAGACATTTCCTCCCTCTCCCTCCACTCAAGACCCTCCCAGCAACGTCTGCATGACACTTATGATTACGACGGCACCAGAAACCAGTTCCACTTTGCGACCACCCAGGGTCTCCAGCAGTCTCCCTATAACAATGTCAGCTCTCTAGCAGCCAGTATCAGTCACACCGCTATCAAGAAGCCCGTTCGCAGTGGTCTCCCTACTGTGTGTCTCTTAGATCGTGCGCGATAAATCTCACAAACTGACTCCTTTCCAGCAATGGCTCGACAACAACTCTTCTGACAGTCGGTCGCTCTCGCCCCACAACAATTCAGATTTCTCGTCCGCAGGCGGCTCCCCTCCTCTTGGTCATCTCAATCCTCCGGCTGGCGCACTCACCCCCGGCGCCATCAATCCAGACGACGAGGTCATCCCAACAGCAATTGTTATTAAGAATATACCATTTAACGTTAAACGTGAAACTCTCCTTGATATAATAGTCAGTTCTACTTTTTTTTCTGGCCCTTTTTAGGGACATTCTGACCATTCCTAGACCTCTCTATCCATCCCAACGCCATACGCATTCAACTACCATCTCGACCAGCAAGGCTCCTTCCGTGGGTTGGCCTTTGCCAACTTCCGCCAGTCTGTTGATGCGGACGCTGTCGTCGCTGCCCTCAACGGATTCGATGTTCAAGGACGCAAGTTACGTGTCGAGTACAAGAAGGTTTTACAGGCTGGCGAAAAGGAGCGAATAGAGCGCGAAAAGGCCATTCGCAGGATGCGTTCCATGCAACTCGAGAAGGAGCAGACCAACGTCAACCAGCTTTACGAAGACTATGGATCAGCACTTTCCTCTGCCTTCAGTCCCTCGCGATCGTACTCTTCTAGCTCTGCATATCAACAGCAGTCTCAGTACTCACCACCAGGTTTGTCATCGATGCCCACCCCAACGTACTCGATGCCTCTTGCGTCTGCCCCCGCTGCTCCATCTCAGCCGATACCTCCGGCAACACCAAGCATGTCTGAGAAATCCATCTCTAGCGAGCTTGATCTCAATGATCCCTCGACTTTGGAAATCTACTCCAGGATCCTACTCTTCAAGGACGACAGGATGCGCGACGAGTTGGCTTTCTCACGTACCTTGAGCCCCAAGCAAAGGAGGGTTGTACATCTCATCGCTCAAAAGCTGGGCGTCTACCATTACTCTGTTGGCGAGGGCGAGGAACGGTACGCCGTTGTCACCAGGATTGATCCCCAGAGGGTAAGTCACCCAACCGTTTGCTTCTTGCTCGGTGTATTCACATCAACTTTAATTTCTAGCAACAGCAACAGCAGCAACCGCAACGACAACCCCACACTCTTTCGCGTGCTCCTTCTGCCTACCTTTCTCCCATCAGCCCAACTACTACCGTCAACTCGCTTCGAGTCAAGAAGTCCATGCCCGATATGAAGACTTTGCATCAGCAAGCCCCGCGACTCACTTCTCGTTCCTCGAACGGCAACATCAGGGAAGGCTATGCAACCATAGCCTCCCCTTCGCGTCGCGTCTCCGCCGGGTTCGGGTCCTTGTTCTCAAACGGGAACAGTGCCTTTGGCGGATCTGTACCCCCTGTTCCGAGCTTGCCCTCCGCACTGGGATCAGCGAGCTTGAACGGCGGGGGTGGAGGTCACGATAACGGCGGCGTTGTACGCCAGCCACGTGGACCCGGTATTGGTGGCTTCAACCGACGCGACAGCCGGGTTGGTGCCAGTGAAAGCCAAGTCAGAGGTGGGCTTGATGCTCAAACTTACGAACCACTAGAAATCTGATGAAGAGAGCAGTCCGGTCAGACAGTCTTACAGGTGATGACGGTCGCAGTGGCTTCTGAGTCTGGGCAGTTGAGTATCCCGTTGGCTACTGTCCTCCTCGAATTGCATCTTGGCATAATCTCTTTTCCATGCTTGCCTATTCTCTGCTTCTCAATGTTATACTGTTTTGGAATATAGTGTATACTCTGCCCCTCATTCCTTCACGCCTACCTTCCTTGCCTTGTTGGTTGTCATGTGTCCTCGTCGAACGAAGAAAAAACAGCATCTGGATTCTCTCCTGCTCTCTCAACATATCTGCTTCTCCTCACACAATCTATCGTACTGCGCTTGCTTGTTAAATCCACATCTTTTTACTTTCTTCTTTCATTCGCATCTCTACAGGTTCAATTTGATTTACTCTGACTACTACCTATTACTGTTGCTTTCTTGAGAACAGTTCGTCCCCTTCTACACCTGTACGATTTCGAAATTTTAGATCACCCTTTCATCTTTAGCTTTCATCTTGTAAATAAAGCGTCTAGCTTTACGATCCATCTCGATATCTATCCAACGGGCTATCAAATAATACACACCTTTCTGGGCTGCGCACAAAGTTGAAATTTGAAGATGTTCGGAACCGGAAGGGAAACAGGGGCGTGTCAAAAGTTTGCCTCCGTTCCGAGCAGGCTGTATACCTCTTGCCATCGACTACTTCTGAACTCGATCTACAACTCTCCGACTCCACTGAGCTTTACGATGCCGAGCTCTGTAATTGTACACGCTGCTGTATTTACCGCCGGTGCACTGCTAGGTGGAGGCGTCGCAGCAGCTGTGACGAGCAGAAAGAGACCTGTTCCTCCCCCCAACGCGCCTTTACACGCGCCTGTTACCACTCAAATTAAGACCGGAGCTCCTGTGATTGACATAGACTCAACAGGCAGGACAAAGATCTCTACAGAGTTGACTGTCACATCGATTTTGCCACCAGCATTGAAATATGGAAACCCTGGTATGTAATTCCCTTTGTGCTATTTATTCTTGAGTTTTGACCGCCGAATCTGTGGATTTGATTAGGGCCTGTAACTGATGTTCTCATCCGAAAAGCCTACGCAGCTGGATATGATAGGCGACTGCGGCATCCAGCTTGGGTTAGTACAGGCCATTGCCAGCTTTTACGAAGTTCTGACTGAAGCACACAATGACAGACAGCCGAACACCTGACCCTCTCCTCACTAGGCAAATCTGGAGGTGGAAATGGAAGCTCGGGCGATCGGTCCAACTCAAAATTCATCGAAGATGAATCCATACCTACCCTCTTTCGTGCAAAGTTACAGGACTATTTCCGGAGTGGATATGACCGAGGGCATATGTATGTCACCTGTGAGGTTCCTTGATGTGGTTTTCTGAGTATATTTTATACACAGGGTTCCTGCAGCAGATGCTAAAATCTCACAGGTATGAGGTCTCTTTCTTTGACGCCTAAAATTACCTTCTGACGCGTCTTATGTCTGAAGGAGGCGATGGACGAAACTTTCTTGCTTTCCAATATGGCACCCCAAGTTGGTGACGGGTTCAACAGGCATTGTACGTTCATAATGCATTTTCATTGCCGAAACCTCTGGTTCACATACTATAGACTGGGCATACGTCGAGGATTGGTGCAGACGTCTGACTGGAAGCTTCCAGGACGTCTATGTCTTCACCGTGCCGCTGTACCTACCCAAGATGGAGTCAGATGGTAAATGGCGAATAGTAAGTGGAATCCACTTGACTTCTCCGAGCTTCGATTTTATGGCTTTCTTGTAGACACATGAAGTCATCGGCTCACCACCTAATGTTTCTGTGCCCACTCATTTTGCCAAAGTGGTCCTGACAACGAAACCATCTTCCCCGTCCACACCTGATATTTTGGAACTCGCATCTGGTGCGTTCGTTCTACCGAATGCAGTGATTCCGGACGAAGCTCAGCTGCAAAGCTTCATTGTGCCCAGTACGTGACTGTCATTCCTCATGTTCAAATGACAATAACTCATATTTGTGTAGTTGAGGCGGTGGAACGCGCTGCTGGACTCACACTTTTCTCTGATGAAGTGAAAAAGGGCTCCAAGCATATTTGTCAGGCCACAAAATGTGACGTTACCGTACGGAGGTTTGACGACGCTCAAAAGAAGAACCGCAAGGCTATCGCTGGCCCTAAATGATTTTGGAATGACTTCAAGATAGTAAAGCATTAGATTAATCGTTAATATATACTTGATAGTCGTTCAACGGTCGGAGAGGATATCCTTTACGCTATCCCAATAGTGTTTGTCCAGCCGCGTGCTAATCTCCTCTTTGGTTAGCCAGGCGAAGTCCTTAATGTTCTCTTTCGCAGGTTGGATTTGGCCAGCCATGATATGTGCTTTGTAAAAGAACACGACACGCTACAGTCTCCATGAGCAATACGCAAATAGGAATGAAGTGAGATGCTAACCTCGGGCGTTTCTTGCGACACAGATGGCTGGGGAGGTTTGTACACACCTACTGGCGCTTTGCCTACTACCCAAGTGTCCATTTTATCACCACATTCGGCATACAAGTCTTGCTGGGCAGCCTTGGAAGACTTTAGAGATGGGCTGCACGAGATATCCAGATGCTGACATACCTGGTGAAGGAACTGTCCTTTCTCTAAATCACCCTGAGGGAAACGCCATCCCTCTTTGCCATTCTCAACTGTCTGAAGCAGAAGATACAAGTTCCGCTCGCCAGCCCGATCGAGACTCTTCACATCCCAACTCTCATCCGTTGAATGCGTCCTCGACGCGAGCTCCTCTCCTTCACCTTCCTGCTGGGCCAACTGCTCGACAGCCGCAACATCCGCAGCTCGTTTCTCCTCGCTCACATAGTCATCCTGTAGGATACTAGGCCCAAAAGCAAGTTTCTCGCGTTTCCTTTCCTCCAAGTTGAAGCGAGTTTCGAGCAGAGTGCCTTGCTTAAAATAGAAGTCGTGGGGGAACGGGTTGTATAGCGCTCTTCGTATCCGTGCTTGGTAGGAGTAATAAGCCTTCTCGAAGGGTGATGGCGTACGCGTCAGAATTGGCGAGCGGTTAAGAATAATGGCCGTTGATATGTGGGGTTTGACAGTCCTTTTGGAACGCGCTGTCTGCGGAGGTTCAGCTTGTGGTGTCACAACTGCCTCTGTTGCCAGTGCCCGACGAAGAGAAAGCTGAACAGCTATGAGAGCATTAGTAGACGCCTATAATATCCTTTCACAGAGCCTACCTCTTGCACATTGCGTATGTGTCCTGGAGAGCATGGTCGACGCGGAGAAGTCAGAAGAGGCGCTCGCGACAGTCGGCTGGTCAAAAATTGACATCATGTGATCAGGGAGGCGCGGACTCAGGCCAAATCGGTCTCTCTGTTCATTGACCACTGCTATAATGTCCATCTCCCTCCTCTCCAACGCGTATCTGGACGAGAATTCGGCTAGAATTAAGAGTAAAACCGTACCATGGGAGGTGTGTTTCGACCAACTTGTTCTTGGTGTCACCTCCTCAATCTATGTTATAGGGTTATCAGCGAGCAGGTCTCATTACCGTTGAGGAGTTGAGTCTGATCAAGAAGGTTGACCGCCAGAGCAAGGCAAGGGCAGAGTCTGTTCTACTCTCTGAGGGAAAGACGTATGCGCTGCTTTACCTCAATCTCTTGATGAAGCTACAGAGAGTCGATACGATGCAATGCATCCTGGTCCTCATCACAGATGCACTACTTGGTGATCCATTTACTCCTCAACCCAAGTGTGTGCATGGCTGAGATGCGGCCTTTTAAAGATCATGAAGAGCGCATTCCGCTTTTCTTGAAAGCTAGCGAAACCGATCAAGAACTTCCTTACCCTCCTCTCATCAAGTACGTTTCACCACTCATTTCACTCATTTCGATCTAATCGGGCACTCGCTCCGCAGGGCTTTGGATGCACAAGACGAGTTTGTTCAACTAAAGGCCGCTCAAATTCTGACGGTTCTGTTAACGTATGGTTTCCGTTCAATGCCTTATGCTCGCTGACGCTGCGAGTTAGAGCAGAACCAGGGTCTCTGCCCTCACGACAAATAAAGCCTTTCCTCACCGTTCTCTCATCATTTATTCAGGGCCAATCTTCAAACAAGCGCGATATAGCTGTACAATGCCTGGAGTCCCTACTGTCGAGACGCGATTGTCGACAGGAAGTATGGAGAATTCCTGGTATCATCACTGGGTGCGTCTCTCGAATGTCCTCCCAACTGCCTGACTCACATCCGATGCTCAGTTTCGTAGGAATTTTGGGCCAACATCCAGGGCCTCAAATGAGCTACCAAGTCGCATTCTGCATGTGGCTACTATCCTTTGAGCAGAACATTGCCGAGCAGATTAACAGGTACGTCACCGGGACCTTTGTATTAGCGGTCATTGACTTTCTGGTAGGAAATACGACGTCATTCCAAGCTTGATGGAAGTAGCACAAAGTGCCGTGAAAGAGAAGGTCATCCGGGTTGCAGTGGCCACGTTCAAGGTAACTTTAGTCCACACTCAGCTTCACTCAACTGGGTCATAAAGCTGATGACTCCTTTGATGCTCTGCAGAACCTAGTCATCAAAGCACCTTCAACAAATCTACCAGCCATGCTTGTTTGTCAACTCTTACCCTTTGTAAAGAATCTTGCTGGGAGAAAGTGGTCCGATGAGGATATTCTCGAAGATGTTCAGTTCCTCAAAGACGAACTCAACACACGCTTCCAAAGCCTGACGTATGTCTTAGGCAACAGGGCACCCTGAATTTCTTGCTGAAAATCTTCCAGGACATACGACGAATATACCTCCGAACTGGCATCGGGTCACCTATCATGGACCCCTGTGCACGAATCGGATGGTTTCTGGAAGGAAAATGCTATCAAACTCAACGAGAAAGATTATGAGCAACTAAAGTAAGGCATTTTGTCACTGATGGGGAACAAAATTCTGAAAGTTTCTTGCAGGACATTGATCAAGATCCTAAGGGAATCTCAAGATAACACAGTCCTTGCGGTAGCTGCTCACGATATTGGCCAATATGTCAAGCACTACGAAAGGGGGAAGAAGTAAGTTGTCTCCTATTGTCATTTTTATTACCATGTATTAACTCTGAATTCCTCTAGACTTGTAGCAGACTTTGGTGGCAAGTCAAGAGTTATGGAATTAATGACACATCCAAACTCGGATGTGCGTTATCGTGCTCTTCTCTCAGTGCAGCAACTAGTCAGCCAGCCTTGGGCAGCAGCCTGAGAGCTGAGGAGGGCCTGAAAGTAATGTATGACTAAACGACGCTTGATATTGTTATGGACATTGTTAACACGTAGGCGACCAAGATTCATTATCTCACACCAGCCATCGCAACTACTGGAAGGGTAGACAAGTGGAGCAGTTTACGATGTAAGTAATCATGCAGACACCCAAACCTCGCCGACAACTTCGTACTCCTTGAGCACCTGTACCCGTGATTTGGTTGGTTTGCTGTCAACATCCTCAGTCCCCTGAACCACGTCTTCTGCTAACAAGATTCGGAGGCCTCCGATGGTCGAAAACCCTTGTCGGAGACCAATGAAAGGAAGCTCAAAGTCCTGAGTCAGCTGCACCTTTGCAAAACCATCTCCATGACCCGAGTGGCTCGAGTAATCAATCTCGAGTGGCGGTAGATAGATGGCAGACGGGCCGACGAACGACACTGAATTTGGTGAGGAAGATGGTAGCTCCTCCGACCCACCTTCAAAGTATGGAGGCGGCAGAGCATTCGAGTTGTCGGTAGGTGTTCCGGGATCAGGGATTACGGGCTCCGGTGCAGCTGGACGAGACGACGCGGCCAGGATCTTCTGATGAGCGAGAGCATAGTTGAAAGTGGCTGTAGCTGACGATGGTGTAGAGAATCCCGATGAAGGCAGCCGTGGACTAAACGACTCTACAGGAGGCTGGGGAATAACGGGAGGAGGGATAACCCTCTTCCTGATATGCTGTATCGCCAACGTCACTTTCCGCCGCAGGTTCTCTCGACTTGGGGTGACGGGCGACGAGATAACCACGGAAAATGCAATTGAGAATTGCTTCTCGATCCGGATATTTTCCCTCGGTAGCCTGCGGACCAAAAGCTGCGCTTCAATCTCGGGAGGAGGCACGGGTTGTGGTACGGGTGTTAGCTGAGGGGATTGGGGTCTGACAGAACTGACGGAGTCTCTGCGTAACGCAGGGGAACCTGGCCTTGGACCAATGGGTGGTGTCCCAGGACGGGCTTGATGGATGGAGCTGATGGATGGTGAATGCGGGCGAGATGGAGTAGGCCCTGCAATGGTCCGCTTCAGGTATGGGGGTAGTGCAGAGGCAGGCTGAGCTGCTGGCGTTGGTGCCAAAGGTATACGTCGGGAGAGCATCGAGGTCAACAGTCGGCCAGGCTCACCGAACGAGGATCTCCAGGAGATATCCAAACGACCGAGAGGTATAATGCTCCCTGGGGCAGGGGTATTCGTCGATGGTTCAGTGACCTTCGGAGTGAGTATGTAGACGTATTGTCGCATGTCTTGCGGTTGCATGAGAGCCATCGCTCCAGAGAAGATGCTCGTTTCGCCTTTACCCTCCCCCCCGCTGACGATGTTCCCATCGACAGCTTCCCAGGCATCTGTACATTCTAGCCGCATTCGTTCAAAGCAGATGGCAGCTTGTGTGAGATTCTGTATATGCACTTCAAGGAAGATCTTCTCCCGTTCACTCGGAGAGAGCAATGCAGTTGGGGACTTCACGGAGTGAACTTTTGTTTTCACAGAGAGAGGGTTCGTCACCTAGACATAACTCATGTTCAGAGGCAAAATTTGGAGATGAAAGACGACGCACTGCAAACTTGTAGAACTTTCGGAAGGTTTGTAAGGTCGGGTCACTGGCATCCTCTGCAGCTCCTGGCACAGATCGCGAGTTGGGTGGGAGTCGATATGTCACAGTACACGCAAGCACATGTTGGCCTAATTCCTTGATTTCGTGATGCACTACATGTTCAAGCGTGTCCCCACCAGCCAGATGCTCTCCAACACTATCTGTCTCGTGCAGAGTCACCTTGGTGGTAACAGTTTGCATCTCCACCTTCACTTGAGTGATATCTATCTCAACTTGCGTTTCATTGTTGACGCAAAGACAGCTGGAGAACGTCTCGCCGAGCTGGATCGAGCCAAACGAGGACGGTAATGTAAGGACTTCGGAGGCGTTTGTTAAGTCCCGTAAGGTCTTTGGATGCCCAGGAAGTGGAGCGTTTCCTTGCAGTGACAAGATGGCGGCAGACGAGTGAGCCTGCAGAAGACTTCAGAAATAGTAAAGCATCTGACTGGCGGCAAACTCACGGAAAACGAGGGAGAGCTTGAATAGAACGGTTGCCAGGCGCCTGCCAATTCTGGTCGCTTTCAGGTGTCATCTTTCTAGTAGTGATAGCAGGAAGATAGACCAACCGAAATACGCATAACCTTGAGGGAAAGCAAATGAGCAGGTCCATCTGTGGTGGCCATGGTAGAACCAGATTGAGAACAGGTTAGCCGATCGTCCAATTTTAGTAAACGTCTTTATCTTCTACGCCCACCATGCCTCGCGCCACTACAGAAAAGTTTTCACGGGCACACCAGTCGGCTCCCAAGAAGAAAGAGAAGGAGGCTTCGGGATCTATGACCAATCCCATCTTCAATACGGCGCGATTCGGCCAACATATTCTAAAGAATCCAGCAACTGCTCAAAAGTGAGTTCTTCACAGTCTTTTTGCTCCCAAGCGCTCATTAGGTACTAGGATCGTCGATGCAGTTAGTACCAGTACTTACCCTCTCAAAAGTGCCCTGTCTAACGATCAAACCAGGCTAATCTCAAACCCACCGACAAGGTTATGGAAGTCGGTCCTGGTACTGGAAATCTAACTGTGAAGATTTTGGAGAAAGCAAAGCACGTTACCGCAATCGAGATGGACCCTCGCATGGCTGCCGAGGTGATAAAACGAGTCCAGGGAACGTGCGTACCATACGATCCAACCCATTCACTGCTGTATCTCATTCTTGTCTTGCAGACCAGAGCAAAGGAAACTAGAAGTTGTCATCGGGGATTTTGTCAAAGTCGACATACCCTACTTCGAGGTCTGTATATCAAACACACCATACCAGATCTCATCTCCTCTGGTTTTCCGATTACTATCCCACCGACCTCTTTTCCGAGTCGCCATTCTTATGTTCCAACGGGAATTCGCATTGCGTTTAGTCGCTCGTCCAGGGACTTCTTTGTGGTCAAGGCTTTCCGCCAATGTTCAGCTCTATGCCAAGGTTGACAACATCATCAATGTATCTCGAAACGACTTTCGACCGCCTCCTCAAGTAGAATCTTCCGTCGTTCGCCTCGTCCCTATAGATCCTCCCCCTCCCGTTAAATTCGAAGAATTTGATGGTATGAATCGCATCATCTTCTCTCGGCCCAACAAGACTGTCCGAGGCAACTTTCAGGCAAAGGGTGTAATGAAAATGCTGGAACAAAATAGATCCACATGGCTCTCAGTACAGGAAACGGTAGGCCCTATTTTATGCAAGCCTTGATAATACCCTCATTGGTTTTTTCCAAGCCCATGGAGGACGATAAACCAATCAACAAAGTCGTAGATGATGTGTTAGAAGAACTAGGACATACGGAAAGCCGAGCAGCCAAGATGGATATCGATGATCTATTAAAGTAAGCCATATCTTTGTTTCTTAATTAAAATTTTAGT
>Ga0247741_1000068_pt1 | contig 81845 bp, 81 predicted proteins | sample UWRJL213509R2_FD_180945 | JGI IMG/M metagenome (GOLD analysis project Ga0247741, IMG submission 180945) | Plant litter microbial communities from Arlington Agricultural Research Station in Wisconsin, United States - UWRJ-L213-509R-2 | ecosystem: Environmental > Terrestrial > Plant litter >... | reverse complement strand
AGATTCAACTAACGTTGTGGCAAATGCCGTTTATTCGGATATGGCGCAAACAGGCACTTTCTCTACATCTAACCCATTGGTTAACCAGCTACAGCACAACATTCTTTGGGGGCAAAAAGGTAATTTTATTGATGTACCAACCGACTGCCCGCAACGAGATGAACGAATGGGCTGGACGGGCGACGCACAGGCATTTTGCCGTACGGCAACCTTTAATATGGATGTAGCAGGTTTTTTCACCAAGTGGTTAAAGGATCTGTCTGCCGATCAGCATAGGGATGGTGCTGTACCGTATGTAATACCCAATATGCTGGATAGCACTTCGGCGGCAGCATCTGGATGGAGCGATGTGGCAACCATTGCCCCCTGGAACATTTATCTGGCCTATGGTGATAAGCAGATATTAGAACAGCAATACGAAAGTATGAAGGCCTGGGTTGGTTATATCCAGTTGCATAGCCGTAATTACCTTTGGGATACAGGTAACCACTTTGGCGACTGGCTTTTTTATGCAGGCACAGATTATGCAGATGGCGCTGCTTTGACAGATAAGAATTTAATTGCACAGGCCTTTTACGCACACTCTACCCAACTACTTATTAACGCGGCGGCTATTTTGGGTAAGGAAGACGATGTAACCAAGTATACAGGTCTGTTAGCGAACATTAAAAAGGCGTTTATGGGCGAATATGTTACGCCAAACGGGCGTATGATATCTGGCACTCAAACATCTTATGTGCTGGCCCTTAATTTTGATATGTTGCCAGAGAACCTCCGGGAGTCAGCTGCAAAAAGGCTGGTGAACAATATTGATGATTATGATGACCATATCACTACCGGTTTTTTGGGCACTCCCTACATTTGCCATGTTTTAAGCCGTTTTGGGCATACCGATATGGCTTATGAGTTGCTGATGAAGGAATCGTACCCATCGTGGCTGTATCCCGTTAAAAATGGCGCTACAACTATATGGGAACGTTGGGACGGTATAAAGCCGGATAAGAGCTTTGAAGACCCCGGTATGAACTCTTTTAACCACTATGCCTATGGTGCCATAGGCGATTGGATGTACCGCGTAATTACCGGCATCAATACGGATGAAACTGATCCCGGTTTCCATAAGATCATCATTGCCCCGCATCCCGGAGGCAAGCTCACCAGCGCGCAGGCTGAGCTGGAAACCTTGTATGGTAAAGTAAGATCGGCGTGGACAATTGACAATGGCATATTTACTTTAGATGTAGTTGTGCCGCCAAATACCACAGCCCGGGTAGTACTGCCATCAGTTACAGACCAGATCACCGAAAGCGGGCTGGATATTAATACGATAAAAGAAATAACCAATATCACCAAAGAAGGCGCCGATGAACAAATGAACGTAGGCTCGGGCACTTATCATTTTGTGTATACCTTAAAAGTTAAGAGCAAGAAAAGTTAGTAGCTATCAATCATATTTAACAAAATGGCATCCATTTCTACTCCCGGTAATATGGCAGCAAACAAGCGATTGCTTTCGCTCGATTTTTTTAGAGGATTTACAGTGGCCGCCATGATACTGGTTAATAACCCCGGTGATTGGGGCCACATTTACTGGCCGCTTGAACATTCTAAATGGGACGGCTGTACTCCAACCGATCTGGTATTCCCATCCTTTTTATTTATGGTAGGTGTATCTATTGTTTATGCCCTGCAAAGTAAAAAGGAAAATACAGGCGGGTATAATGCTTTATTGCTTGCTATACTCAGGCGTACTGCTATTTTATTCGCGCTTGGGGTTTTCCTGCCGTTGCTCTCTAATTTCGAATTTTCGCATTTGCGGATACCAGGTGTTTTGCAGCGCATAGCAGTAGTATATGGTATAACCGCGGTAATATTTCTAAAAACTAATACTAAAACACAGGTATATCTCGCAATCGCATTTTTAATTATTTATTATGTGCTGATGACCATGGTGCCCGTACCCGGGTTTGGCCCTGCTAATCTGGAGCCGGAAACAAATTTAGGTGCCTGGCTGGATAGGACGGTATTCACCGAAGATCATTTATGGTCATCATCAAAAACCTGGGACCCCGAGGGATTGTTGGGCACAATGCCTGCTGTATCAACCTGCCTTATCGGCGTGCTTACCGGTATCTGGCTAAAAAAGAGTGGTTTAAAAAGCAGCCATAACTTGTTTGCCATAATTGGCACAGGTGTGTGTATGCTGCTGGTAGCTTTGGCATGGGACGCGGTTTTCCCGATCAATAAATCATTATGGACAAGCACCTTTGTGTTGTTTACAGCCGGGCTGGCTATTATATTTTTAAGCTTAAGCTATTGGTTTATTGATCTTAAAGGGCACAATAAACTTGTAACTCCTTTTATCGCTTTTGGCCGTAATGCTATAACAGCTTATATACTTGGTGGTTATATCCCTATGTTTATTGCGCTTATACCGCTAACGGCAAATGGGCATAAAACCAACGTATGGTCATATACTTATACCAACTTTTTTACCCCCAATTTTTCTCCTGAGAATGCTTCGCTATTGGCCGCTATAGTAACAGTTATACTGGCGTTTATACCTATTTGGTTTATGTACAAGAAAAACATCATTATTAAAGTATGAGGGGGATTAAAAGTAGGGCGATAATTGCAATAGTTATATTTTTAATGGCGATGCTTAAATCGTCATTAAATGCACAAGCACAGTTTCATATTATTCCGCAGCCAGTTAAAATATCAGCGCAAAAAGGGAGCTACCTGTTAACCGGTAAAGCGGTGATTGGTACCGATGTGCAAAGTCGCGCTGTGGGGTTATACCTCCAGAATTATCTAGCTCGAAACTATAACCTGCATTTAAAGCTCCGGGTTTTTGAGAAGATACCAGGCACTGTTGCCATTAAATTGATAAGTAACCATACTGTTAATGCTGATGCTTATACTTTAAATATTAAAAACACAGGTATAAGCATTATAGGTGAAGGCGAAAGTATTTTTTATGGCGTGCAATCTTTAATACAAATGCTGCCTGTTGCCGCGCCCTTGCGCTTAACGGCTGTTGCTATTACAGATGCCCCGCGGTTTAAATGGCGGGGCTTAAGCCTTGATGTATGCCGCCATTTTTTTACGGTTGATGAAGTGAAAAAGTATATTGATGTGATGGCACATTACAAGTTAAATACCCTGCACTGGCATTTAACCGACGATGAAGGCTGGCGCATCCAGATAGATAAGTATCCCCTGCTAACCGAGGTTGGCGCCCGGATAAGTTATTACGAAAAACAAGGTAAATTCCGCAAGCTGGACAATTTAATAGATGGCGGCCGTGATGGTTTCTATACGAAAGATGATATCCGCGAAGTGCTGAAATACGCGGCGGAGCGATACGTAACCGTGTTGCCCGAAATTGAGATGCCCGGCCACAGCGAGGCGGCCATATTTGCCTATCCTGAACTGGGCTGCCAGGACTCGACCGGGGCGAAGCATCGTGTGCGCATGCTCGACCCAAGCGAGAATACTTTTAAATTTTTAGAAAACGTGTTGACCGAGGTTATTGAACTTTTCCCCAACCAGTATATTCACATCGGTGGCGATGAGGTAGAAATGTCCGATTGGTTGAAAAGCCCTGTTGCTGTAGCGCTGATGAAAAAAGAGCACCTGAAGGATGAGCGCGAAGTGCAAAGCTATTTTATAAAAAGGGTAGAGAAGTTTCTGATCTCGAAAAACAAAAAAATGATAGGTTGGGACGAAATATTACAGGGCGGCTTAGCACCATCGGCCACAGTGATGAGTTGGCGGGGCGAAGCTGGCGGTATAGAAGCGGCAAAAATGCACCACCCCGTTATCATGACACCTTTGCCATATATGTATTTTGATGCCCCACAGGCTAATGAGGAATTGGAACCGATAGGATGGAACCCCACCGTGCCGTGGCAAATGGTTTATAATTATGAGCCTGTACCGGCCCAGCTAAATGCCGAAGAAGCTGCCTATATATTAGGCGCACAAGGCGATATCTGGACGGAGAAGATCCCCAACCTGCCACACCTGGAATATATGATGTATCCGCGTTCGCTGGCGGTGGCAGAGTTAACTTGGTCGGCAAAAGCTGATAAGGATATTGACCGGTTTAAAAATAAAATGGCTCAGCAATATCCGTTGTTTAAGCTTTGGGATTTGAACGCGCGTTTAGTTGATATTGATAACGTTATCAATATCGTTACTAATAGCGATCGATATATCAACACCCTTAATTATCCTTTAAAGGATGCCAGGATACGATACTCATTAAACGGACGAATGCCCGATAGCGCATCGGCTTCAATAAATTTCCCGGTGAAAATAAATGTGCCTTTAAAGGATACTTTAATCCTATCAACCTATACTACCTGGACGTTGAATAACCAATACATCAGACAGCGGGTAAAAATTACCCGTGATGATTTTAACCCGGCAAAAACGGGCGGCCGTAAACTATTGCCCGGATTGAACTATGCATCATACATCACCAAAAAAGAATATCAAAAACTGGGTAACGAAAAACCCACGTCAACAGGTATAATGACTTTCCCGCAGATTTTTACACCCTCAAACGATGATGTATATAATTGGATAAAAGTGAACGGTTTTATCAATATTGTAACCGAGGGGGATTATGAAATTTCGTCAGAATTTTTGATAAGTCCGCAATTATATTTAGATAATATACCCGTTATCAGCCCCGATAAAAACCGCTATGCTGAGCCGCAAAAGGCGGTGCTTCATCTAAAGAAAGGATACTATGCACTTACGGGTTATTACCCGGCGAATGATGTGAACAGCGGAGAGAAATTGATTCAGTTAAAAAAAACGGGCATTTTATTGAACCACGAAGACTATTTGTTCCATTAATATGAGGAAAAAGTTCAACCTGGCAGTATTTGCATTGCTGATCATCACATCAGCAAAGGCGCAGTTGTATAAGGACCCTAAGGCCTCCGTACAGGCGCGCGTAAAAGACCTGCTAAGCCGTATGACCCTTGAAGAAAAGATAGGGCAGATGAGTATGAGCCCACTAAAGGGCTCGGTGGATAGCAAGATAGCTTTTGGTTTTGTGGAGAGCCCCTTTGTAACCGTTAGCGAGGTAGCCTCACAATCCATTACAGCTAAAAAATACGCCCGAGAAAAAACGCGTTTGGGCATACCGCCTATACAAATTGGCGAAGCCTTGCATGGGCAACTGGCAGGTGGCGCAACCATATTCCCGCAGGCTATTGCGCAGGGTAGTACCTGGAACCCGGCGCTTATCAATCAAATGGGGGCGGTTATTGCTTACGAGGCCAGTTCATCCGGTGTAGACCAGGCTCTGTCGCCTTTGTTCGACCTGATCCGCGATCCGCGTTTTGGCCGGGTAGAGGAGTGCTTTGCCGAAGACCCTTACCTGGTGAGCCGTATGGGCAGCGCGTTTGTAACTGGCATGCAAGGTACGGCTGCTCAAAGCCGTATTGGCATTGGTAAAGATAAGATGATGACCACCGCAAAGCATTTCGCGGCTTACAGCATCCCGGTAGCAGGTATTAATCTTGCACCCGCATCGGTAGGTGAACGTGAACTGCGCTCGATGTTTTTAGTGCCTTTTAAGTATGCAGTACAAAAGGCGAATATCTACTCGGTAATGCCATCTTATAACGAAATAGATGGCATACCCGCGCATGCTAATAACTTCTTACTAAAGCAAGTGCTGCGTAAGGAATGGGGTTTTAAAGGCCTTGTTTTTTCTGACTATGAAGGTTTAAAAATGCTTTATACCTTTCATCATATTGCCAAAAATGCGGGCGGAGCCGCCGTACTTGGAATGGCTGCCGGTGTTGATGTAGAAGCCCCCACGCCCGATGTATACGCGCAACTGTTAAAACTAGTGAAAGCGGGTAATATAAAAGAAGCGACCATTGATAGCGCGGTTACCCGCATCCTCACTGCTAAGTTTAAAGCCGGGCTGTTTGAAAAGCCGCTGGCAGATACTACGCTGTTAAAAACAAGGGTGCATACACCTGAACACATTGCCTTGTCGCAGCAAATTGCCGAGGAGTCTATCATCCTGTTAAAAAATGATAAACAACTTTTGCCGCTTAATATGGATAAGCTGAAGTCGTTGGCGGTAATTGGCCCCAACGCCAACCAAGTACAATATGGCGATTACAGTTCTACAAGAGATAGCCGCTCGGGTATTACTATCCTGAATGGCATTAAACAATTGGTAGGCGATAAAGTGAAGGTGAATTACGCCAAAGGCAGCGACCTGTCATCGATGGATAAAAGCGGCTTCGCCGAAGCCATAACCGCCGCTAATAACAGCGATGCCGTGGTAGTAGTGCTGGGTACTACAAGTGTGGTTTTCTCGGGCATCGGTTGGAACGGCCATGCGCCTGATGGCGAACCTAAAGATCCGTTTACTTGTGGTGAGGGGTATGATGTAAGCGATATTAGCCCGCAGGGTGTACAGCGCGAGTTACTGCAAGAAATTTATAAGACCGGAAAACCTGTAATATTGGTTTTAGTACAGGGCAGGCCATGGAGCATCAGTTGGGAAAAAGAAAATATCCCGGCTATAATGGAAGCCTGGTACCCCGGCGAAAAGGGCGGCAACGCGGTGGCCAATATCCTGTTTGGTAAAGTAAACCCTTCGGGCAGGTTAAATGTATCCATCCCGCAGTCAACAGGGCATATCCCTGTGTTTTATAATCGTGTAAATGCTAATAAGGGCTTTTATCATAATCCGGGTTCGGTAAGCAAACCCGGGCAGGATTATGTTTTTGCATCAACAGATGCCCTTTTTCCTTTCGGATACGGGCTGAGTTATACCAATTTTAGGTATAGTGATTTGAAAGCATCGAAACGGGAGTTTGGTAAAAATGAGCAGGTTGAAGTATATGTATCAGTTACCAATATCGGCACCACAGAGGGTAAAGAGGTTGTGCAAATGTACCTCGGCAATAAAATAAACTCGGTAACAACGCCCGTAATGGCGTTGAAAGGTTTTGATAAGATAAGCCTTAAACCCGGTGAAACCAAGACGGTGAAATTCACGGTAACGCCCGAAGATATCGCCATTTGGAATACGCAAATGAAATGGGTTACTGAACCTGGCAAATTTGATGTTATGATAGCCCGATCTGCAGAAGATGTTGTTTTAAAACAAACTTTAGAGTATAAAGAATAATGGCCAGGCTGATCAAATATTTATTACTACTGATACTGCCGGGCTTAACTACCGGTTTATATGCCCAAACCTATACCAGATATGTCGATCCGTTTATTGGTACATCGGCAACAGGGCATACTTTCCCGGGTGCTACCATTCCGTTTGGGATGGTACAACTAAGCCCTGAAACGGGCAATTTTGGCTGGAGCTATTGTTCGGGTTACCGGTATGAAGATAAAGTTATAACCGGTTTTGCGCATACGCATTTAAGCGGTACTGGCGGTGTTGATCTGGGTGATGTGTTGTTCTATCCGTTTCAAGGTAAAACGCCCGATAAATTTATGAGCGGGTTTTCAAAATCAACAGAAAAAGCCTCGCCGGGATATTATACAGTTGTATTGGGTAATGATAATATCAAGGCGGAACTTACCGCATCTGCCCATACAGGCGTGCACCGGTACACGTTTAACAATGCGGGCCAATCACATATACTAGTTGATATGCAAAGTGGCCTGGTTGATGCACCGGAAGAATTGGAGACGCATGTAAGCGAAGGCAGCATCAAAGTTATCGATAAAAACACCATCAGTGGCTATGCGGTAACCAGTTTATGGGTTGATAAAAAAGTGTATTTCACGGCCAAATTCAACAAAGTATTTAGTGGCTATCATTTTATTGATGGCGACAACCACCGGCGTTTGGTACTTGATTTTGAGACTAAACCCCATGAACAGGTAGAGGTGAGAGTGGGCATTTCTGGTGTAAGTATAGCCGGGGCGGCAAATAATCTTTCGGAAACAAAGGATAAGGCATTTGAGACTGTAAGAATGGCAGCAGATAACGTTTGGAACAACTACCTTGGCAAAATTAAAGTTACCGGTACCAACAAGCAGAAAATAACTTTTTATACCAGCCTTTACCACACGCTCATTCAACCAAATAATATTGCGGATATAGACGGTAAATACCGGGGTGCCGATAGCCTGGTACATCAATCGGCTGATAGGGTTTTTTATTCAACCTTTTCTTTGTGGGATACCTACCGCGCCGCGCATCCGCTATATACCATGCTGTTCCCCAATAAAGCGGGCCAAATGGTAAAGAGTATGCTGCAGCATTATAACACTACCAAACTACTACCCATCTGGACGCTTTGGGGAAAAGAAAGCTACGCTATGATAGGTAACCACGCTATCCCCGTTATTGTAGATGCCAGCTTAAAAGGAATTGGCGGGTTTAATAAGGAAAAAGCTTTCGAAGCAATTAAGGCTACGCTGACCCATAATAGGAACCCCAAATACGACTGGAATTTATACATGCGTTACGGTTACCTGCCATCAGACACCGTTCATCGAGAAGCTGTTTCGCGTACGCTGGAGGCTGCTTATGACGATTGGTGTGCTGCCCAACTGGCTAAAGCTTTGCATAAAAAAGCCGATTATAACTATTTTACCAAACGCTCAAAGTTCTACATTAGCCTGTTCGATAAATCGACCAACCTGATGCGTGGCCGCCTGTCAAATGGCAATTGGGTACAGCCTTTCGCGCACTTGGATAGCGGTCAACTGGTAACCGGTGGCGATTATACAGAAGGTAACGCCTGGCAGTATGTATGGCAGGTGCAGCAGGATATCCCCGGACTGATCAAACTGATGGGTGGTAAAAAGGTGTTCTCCAATAAGCTCGATTCCTTATTCACAATGGAATCAAAAGTGTTTGGTAAAGGCTCGACATTGGATGTTACCGGGCTGATAGGGCAGTACGCCCATGGCAACGAGCCGGTACATCATGTAGCCTATTTGTACACCCTTGCGGGTAATCCGGCTAAAACACAGCAAAGGGTGAGGCAAATTGCCGATCAGTTTTATTTGAACACGCCCGAAGGCCTGTCGGGCAATGACGATTGTGGACAGATGTCGGCTTGGTATGTATTTACAGCCATGGGATTTTACCCGGTTAACCCCGCAGACGGGCATTACGTTTTTGGTGCTCCGCAAATAAGCAAGGCCGTTATTTCCTTACCGGGTGATAAGGCTTTTATTATTGAAGCTAAGGGACTTTCGACGAGAAATAAGTATGTGCAAAGCATTAGTTTTAATGGTAAACCATATGCCAAAAACTATATCAGCCATCAGGATATTATGAAAGGTGGCAAGTTGGTTTTTGTAATGAGTGATCGCGCGTCAATTCCCTGATACCAAGGGCACTTTAATATTTAGTATAAGGCAGCACCGGAATTAGTAAGTTAGATAACGACTGTAAAGGAAGAGGTATCAAGTAGGCATGCCATTTTAAGAACACTTAATAACTGTTATAACTCACTTTAGCTTTGTAAAGTGAATAGTCAACATGTTTATTCCGCATATAATAAAAAAGCCTCTCTTTATTAAGAGAGAGGCTTTTTAAGTGATCCCGCTGGGATTCGAACCCAGGACCCCAACATTAAAAGTGTTATGCTCTACCAGCTGAGCTACGGAATCAACTTTTAACTTTTTCGATACTGTTACCGCTTCCGTTTAAAGTGGTGCAAATATAGGATTATTTATAATTGCCTGCAAACCTATTTTTAATAAATTGTAAACTTTACAATAAGTGCTTCACACACACAAATTTAAAATTTAAAAAATCCTAATTTACCTTTGTCTCCTGCAAGTAAAATCAAGTTTCCGTGCTTTGCCTTGGCGCAAACGTTATAACTAACCTCATCAATTTTGCGCCATGTTTTACCATTGTCTGTAGTGATGTTAGTTCCGGAGGTACCTGTTGAAAGAAAAATATCACCATTTATATATTCAATGCATGATTGGTACCCGGCGGGGCCAGTGGCAGGAATATTCTTTTTAAACTTTGCTTTTGATTTAGGAATAAGATAAGCGACCGAATCTGTTTGCTTATCTTTTGTATAATTGCCACCAACAATTATTGTTTGGTTATTACCATAAGCAATTGAAAATGCACCACGGCTTGGAGCACCATTGGTAAGTGGTAAAGCAAGGCTCGTCCATTCCCTTTTTTCTATTGGCGAAACAAGCATGCGGCTATTGCTGCCACCAGTAACTATAGTAATTGAGGTGTTGGTACGCAGGCAGGTACCACTTGCGGCAAAAGCAGCCTCATTTTTTAATGCAACCGGAGGGTTTTTGGATGGGTTCCAGGTTTCTCCACCATCTGCTGTTTCTAACAATAAAAATTTACCACCAATCGGGTCTCCTAAAACAAAACCATGTTGTCGGTCCGAAAAATCCATAGCATCTAAAAAGTATGTGCTGTCTGTTTGCTGGAATTTTGTTTCCCAGTGAATACCGCCATCGGTGGTTTTTAAAATGTAGGCCGGCGAACCAGATGCAATAATTACGGCTTCTTTATCCGAAAATGCTTCGATATCTCTAAAATCTGATTTTTCAAACCCTTTAATTTGTTGCCACTCCCAGTTAACGCCGCCATCTGTTGTAATACCAATTGTGCCTTTGGTGCCGCTTACCCATGCTGTTTTATCGTCAACTACAGATAAGCCACGCATGCTAATAGGTTTATTTTGCTGTATAGGCATAACAACCTGCGCGTTTGCGCTTAATGAATACGCCAGCAGGCATATTAGCATGCAAATAATGTGTTTTAATTTCATTTTACCCTGGTCCAGTTTTCGCTTCGGCCTAATAGTGATATGCCTATGTAACCGCGTATTTTTAATACATCGCCTTTAAGCGTCATTTTGCAACTGTAGGTTTTACCACTTTTTGGGTCATAAATAGTACCATCTTCATATACGTTATCGCCATCAAAGGTGAAGTTCTTTAATAGTTCGATGCCGAGTACAGGCCGCGACTGCAAATTTTTGTCGGGATTATGATCATCCGCTTTAGGTTTGCCGCTATCGTCATTAGGCACCTTTATCCATGAAAGCTTACCAAAGAATTTACTTTCTTTTTTATAGATCTGAATCTGACCTTCGCCGTTGGCGCTTAACCATTTACCTAATATCGCATCAGCATTTTGCGCGGATGCCGATATTGAACATAATGCTATAGCTATTACAAAACAGAATTTTTTAACCATGAACTTTTTATAATTGATGTCCTAAGTTACCCTTTGAAATTTGGTTTGCCAATATGACGCTTATTTTTTGCATTTATTTTAGCCGCAATGCATAAAACAATTATATTTGCAACCTCATAAAAATGCCCGGATGGCGAAATTGGTAAACGTTGCGGTCTCAGAAGCCGTTGAGAATTGTCTCTTGAGAGTTCGAGTCTCTCTTCGGGCACATCCATTAAAGTCTTAAGTCTGTAGTTCAAAACCGATAGGCCAGAACTTCTGACTTAAGACTTTGTACTTGATAAAAGCCCGGGTGGCGAAATTGGTAGACGCACCATCTTGAGGGGGTGGCATTCGTAAGGATGTACGAGTTCGAATCTCGTTCCGGGCACACCTTCTAAATCAATTACTTGTAGGCTTGAATTTGTTTTGGTAGTACCACTCCAGTATGCAAACCCCGTCAGTCCAGCTGAGTTTCCCATCTGCAGCTACCTGTGCAATCAATATCGATAAATTATGCAGAAAAGCACTTTTGATATCCCCATCCAGGGTTTTTAATGTTTCTATAGCGCATTTGGTTATTTCCTGAGGATCTGTAAGGTTGCTGCATTGATCGGTAAGTTTCAGATCGGTTAATATAACAGGTATTTCTGCACGCAGAGCCTGTTTTATTTTATCATCAACATCTCCGGGAATTATAGCCGTCAGTATATCGGCTATAGGGGAGTCCACAATAGTTTTTATGTTTTCGGTAATGATGACGCCAATATGTACGGCTGCTTTTAGCTTAGCCGGAGAACTATTAAATAATGACTTTATAGTTTCCCATAATTTGGTTAAGAATGATTTTATACTCATATATTATTATTTGGTTTTTACTGATTTGATATCCTCTACTTCGCGCTGTAATACAGTTACCTGTCCTTCTAAAACGCGAAGGCGTACTTCATTGATCCTGGTTTGGGCCTCTTGCTGAACCTTTACCTCGCTTATATCGCTCTGCAATTGAAAGTAGGAAGCCATTACTGATGTAACTATACTGGCGGTACTGATAATAGTTACCACGATATTCTTGATAGTTATGCCTTTTAATTGGCGGTGTTCAATAGATGTCATGCTGTTAAAAATAATGCGCGCTCCTGTCCGCGCCTGATTGTAAGGGTTTCACAGGTCGTCTTTTTACCTGTATGCGGGTCTGTTATTTTATCCCATACCAGAAATTGATCGGCTGCATTTTGATAATTACCTGCGTTTAATGTTTTAAACAATGTAGAAGACCTCACTGCCCCGATACCCACATTGTATATGAAGGAAACCAGCGCATCAAACTGATTTTGAGTTAAGCTTACTTTTACGCCTGTATTAACGGCTTCAACATATTTGCTTAATGTGCTTACGAATAGGGTATTTGCTTGTGCTTCATCAGTTAGCTTATCGCCAGGTTTTATGCTCCTGCCATCCGGGTAACGGGTAGAACCATATCCAATGGTCCAAACACCGGCTACATCCTTGTAGGCGTTTAATCTGAGGCCTTCGAAGCTCTTGATGAGTTTGATGCCACGGTTACTTAATTTCATTATTTTGTTTGTTTGTGAGGTTTGTATTAATTTATTGCGAACTGTGCAATGATGATGTTGCTATTTGTAGATTTTTAAAATAGCGCAAGGCATAGGAGGATGTTTGGACTTAATTAAGCGATTTGTCGAAATCAGGACAGGCTAATATTGGAGGTTTGGCCACAAAAAATAATGACGTAGGAGCACTGATGCGCCGCCATATAGATGCTTTAATGAAAATTATATTATCTGAAGATGTACTTCTTTGTATAATGAAAGCTGTTTGTTAATAAATCTAAAAACGACTTGTGCCATTTTTTTATCATCAATCCACAATAAATACATGATTAACGCCACTAAATAACTATTTGCGTATAGTTGATTATTAGTCCTAAATTAGGCGTCATTAATTCGTTAGTTACCTAGCGCCTCTTTTTATTATATGGGATTAATAAGATTTTTGCTTGCTTGTTTTGTTATTCTTAGTCATACATCAACCATATTTGGCTATAAACTAATTCCACCATTCTTAGCAGTTCAGACTTTTTATGTAATATCTGGATTCTACATGTCATTAGTACTTAATGAGAAATACCCCAAAGGTTCAAACGGCCTGTTCTTTAAAAACAGGGTGTTAAAAATATATCCTGTCTACTGGCTCACCTTATGCCTATTAATCATTGCCAGTTTATTTATTTACTTCACAGGACACCCTGGCACAATTTCATATTATGCAGAAACCCCCTTATCTATCAGCACATACTTGTTTTTTATATTTATAAATCTTTTCATTGTTGGTTATGATTTATGCTATTTCTTTAATATCAAAAATGGCCATTTAGCCTACACTGAAAATTTCGGAAATTCTTATTTATTCGGCTTTAACAGTATCGGCTGGACGATTAGTTTAGAACTCATATTTTATGTGATTGCGCCGTTCATTTTAAGAAAATCTATGAAGTTAATTGTAACCCTGTTGCTGGTTAGCCTCGCAATAAGAATAATGTTAACGTTGAATGGCTTATCTGATGCGCCTTGGAATTATATGTTTTTTCCGACACAAATAATGTTTTTCATGGCGGGAAATCTTGCCTATAGACTTTACAATTACATTAAGGCAAACCCGCTGCCGATTTATTTGCTTAAAGTTCAATACGGCATCCTCTTAATTATCATTGCAATGTATTCCTATTTAGGCGATAATTCTTACTATTTACAGTCTTTCCTATTTATTGCGTTAACGGCTCTTATCCCTGCTTCATTCCAACTAACCAAAAATAGCAAGGTTGATAGGTATTTTGGCAACCTGTCTTACCCGCTTTATATTTCTCAATACATTGTAATTACTTTCACTGTTTCAAAAAAATTCCCAAAAGTTTTGGGCATAGGCTTTACCACGCTTTTGATAGCAATCATTTTGAGTATTTTTATTTATGAGTTCGTAAGCAAACGAATTGAAAAACAACGGCAAAAACCTTTTAAAAAGGTTTTAAAATATAATTAGGTGATACCGGGTCCGTATCCATCCCGCTTGGCATAGCGTGATTTTGATTGCCACTAATATCACGCAAACCAAGGCGTATATCAGAACCATCCTGCAATGCCGAAAAATCTAAGCTTTCAAATTTCTCAAATTGTAACCAAACCCTTAAAAACTCGGTTTGCGATGGATTATTACCCATTCCAGCATTGTAATTTGTTGTTACCTCGATATCAGAAATAGCAGTTTCATAAAACCTAAATTCATCTACGGGTGAGGAAAAGAAAGGACCCGGAAAAACGTTGTTGCCTGCTAAAACCCTGAATGTTCCAATAACCCTGTTATAATTGACATATGAACCTAAATAACTTCTTGAGCCATTATAGTAAACAGTTGCAACCCCGTTGTTAGCAGTAAAAACATAATGGTTATATTCATTTTCAAATGGCGCTCCGCCACCAAGAGTATCATAAACCTGTAAGTTCCAGGTGTTGTAGCCTGTAATCGATGTGTCAAAAATTTTCTCAAAGTCAGGCGAAGGGCCGAAAATCCCTATAAATCTTTGAGTTGTGCCATAATTGGTCCCTTTTACCCAAAATTCAAAACTATATGAATTTGGCATGCTTTTACCAACCATGCCAGGCAATGTGAAGTACTGTGAGCCTGTTGGATATATTCCCTTACCCCAACCAAAAGGGGCGGCTAATGCCCTTCCAAATCCCCGACCTTTTTGCCCTCTAATTTTAGGATTTAATCCATTTCTTGATGCCATAATTATGCTGCGTATGAGCCGCCGCTTGTTGTTACAGTAATTGTTTCGCTTGCTGACAAAGCGCTCAGCAGTTTCATTTCTAAATTCATATTGTAATTGAGGTCAATAAACGGGTTGCCATCGCTATCAATTTGCAACCAAGGCAAATTACCCCTATTCAAACCTGAAACTATCGCTACTGAGCCATTTGTCCCAGCACTTGCCGGAACGGTAATAGTGCCTAATGGTGCAATATCACCGGTAACGGTATTATGCAATTGCAACAGCATATATTTTTGTGTTGCTGATGTTGATGATATAGCTATGAAATTGATCCTGCTGGCAGGGTCTGCCGGGGCATAAGTTTGTTTTGCGGTGGTGCCGTCCGAGTTTGTAAAAGATACTGGACGTACGCCAATACCTTTGGTAAAAGCTACTATTTCGTTGAATACTGCCATTTTATTTATAATTTGATTTTTTGAATATTTTAAGGATCACGTTTTCCTGGTTAATGCTACCGATGTTTGTACTTACTTCATTTATTGCATCAACAAGGTTGTTTTTTGCAGCGGTGGATAATTGTGATTTGTCACCAACCACATCAATAAACTGGGCTCTTGTTAAATAATCAGCACCAGGAGCAGGAGTTGTCTCATTTCCCGATGGGGTGATCAAGGCAAAGCCCGCTTCCACGCAATCTGCAGGTAATGATGGTTTTACAGGGTTAGCTGTCGCAACCCCTGTAATCAAAGCAATTGTATTAGTGGCATCTGCATATATCAGGTCGATCCGGTTATTTATTTCATCTGCGGTAGCCAAAACCAAATTGGTGTTTACAATAGTTTGATAAATACTATCGTTAATCCGCCAGGATCCAGCTACTACAGTTACGTTCCTGCCTGATACGGATAAACCTAAACCCGCTATAATACCATCTGGCGCATGGATATCTACCACTCCCGCCGTAACATCCACCCATTCCGTATCAAAATCAGCATTACTAACTTTACTGAGTACTTGCCCGGTGGTGCCTCCTGTAGCAACGCCAATTCCTGGTTCGCCTGTAAGGCCGATATCACCTTTTGGGCCGGTTTCCCCCTGCTCACCGCTTATGCCGATTATAGATGTTCCTAATCCCCATGCTCCATCGGTTTTAGGGCCAAATAGTTGATAGGTGTTTGTGTTAAGATAGAAATCGCCATTGGTACCGGTTGTGGAGTTTGACGGGTTTGAAGTGCCGTTTAAAATGGTTTTACCATTAGCGCCGGCCGTACCTGTGTCTCCCTTATCGCCTTTTGGCCCCTGCGGACCGGTTTGCATAGAGAATACCTGGGCCCATGCACCTGCGGCCTTGTGGTGAAAAATGCCGGTATCAATGTTTATATAGGTGTCGCCGTTACTGCCTATACCACTTCCCGGCACACCGGAACCATATAGAACTGTACCATCGGTGATAGCGCTGCTTGCGGGCAGCGTATATTTTACCAACCATACACCCGACTGCTTTTGTGCAAATGAGCCGGCAGCTGTATTAATAAAAACATCTCCATTTTTGCCGGTTGTATTTTGAGGTAGGGTAGTACCAAATGAAATATTTGCACCCGGATTTACACCCGCCTGGATAAACTCGAGCAGGGTGGTAAAGCTGTATTGGTAGTCGGTTCCGCTATGCACCAAGACTGAGGCGTCTGAGGCTGCGACACTTGATATTACCGGTAATTCGTTTATTTTTTTGTCTGTCGCCATTAATTTAAAAATTCGGTTATTAATTGGTTGGTGCTAAAATTATCTGCCGGGAAGTTAAAGTCTGTAATATCAACCGAGCGGATACGAGGCCCTGCCTGCCTTGCGCTTTTGTTCTTCTGGTTATAATGCCAAACCGGGAAATTGTCCTGGTGATCCATTAAAAAGCGTTCGGTTTCATTGGCGTAGGCATTAGCAGTACTGCGTTGTTGCTGCACCAGTTTTACAATGTCCTTTGCGGGTAAAGCATCTGCATTATCGTAGCGTTTGGTAACCGGGCCGGTTGCTGTGTAGTGTATGCTATCGGCTTCAATAAAGCGTGCGAAGGCAAAGTATGATAGTACAGGTTGTAACCCCTGGTATAAAACGATGTACCCCTGGTCATCTAAGTATTCAGATCCATTAACCAAGTCTTTATAATGTTGTGGGGCATCATCTTTTAGGATGCCATCATCATCCAAATGCTTAATCAAGTCATAGTATAAAATGTAACCTAAAAAAGGTTTCAGATCAAGCTCCTGCGCTTTTTGTATAAATACCTTTATACGTTCGGGTTTTATGTTCACAGCAATATCTTCGTATCGTTGCAAAGTCTCGGGGGTAATTAAGTTTAACATGGCGTAGTCCTCCAGTCCCCGCCAGCCGGCGGAGAAGTTTTATTTTATTCTCGTAAATTATTTTGTTCGCCGGCTGGCATGCTTAGTTACACATGGCATCTGCTTCAGCCTGTTTAAAGCCGTAAGCGTAAACTAATGTGGCAATCTTTGCTTCTACCGGGATTGCCGATTGTAATAACTGATTGATGGCAGATCCCGCTTTAATGCCTACGGCATCATCGGCTACAGTTGCAGGTATTGGGGTTATAGCCCAGTTTGCTTTTGGATTGATGTTGAGGTAGTAATGGCTAAATAATTCTTCCAGCGTTTCACTCAGCTCCAGCCTGTCGGCAGCAGTATTGTCGTTAAACTCGCGGATAGCTTCTTTCTTTTCGCCACCATTGCTCAAGCCGGATGATTTTTCGGCGTTGATCAATTCCCGGGGGACCGAGAACCCTTTGATGATTCGCGCTTCTACAGATCGCTCGGTGCTTTCAAAAAGCTTATCGTTGTTTTGAATAGCATACGGTTTAAACTCGGGTTTGGCACTTTCATCTTCGTACTCTATCACAATTATTTTTTGAGCGCTTTTTGCTCCCTGAAAACTACCCAGGTCTTTTTCTAATTGCGATGGCGTGTTCGATTTGCTGTGGTCTGTGCTATTGTCGGCTTCTTCCCGGCGCGATTGCATAAACAGCATGGTTGACGGCAGGAAACCGGTTGTTACCTCGCGATTATTGAAGATCTTGATGCCGGCCTCGGTCTCGAAATCTTCCCAAACAGAGTCGGCCTCTATCAACGGGTAATCACAAACCTCGGGGTTAAAGTAAAATAGCTGCCCTTTGTATTTGTCCCAACCCCCTGCTGCCTTAACTTGCTGTTTGATGATGGTTTCGTCAGGGTTATACTTATCCAGGAAGGTGATCTTGCTGCGCATAATGTTTTTCCAGGTTTTGCGGCCCCAGTCGTTGTAGATGGCAAGTTTGTCGGCAGTTTCGGGGCTATCGACATCGCCCATGCGGATATCTTCGAACTTTACATAGTTAAGCGATGCGATCTTAAAGTTGGCATTGTAATTAATATGGATGCCAAACCCCCGGAATAGCGCTTTATCTGTTGCAATGGCCTTTAATAGCTTGGCTATGGTTAGGCCTTTGCTGTTGATGATCTGTTTGCCTAGCGATGCTTCTTCAAAACCATTACCGGCAATAAATTTGGCCCGCTTGTTCCAGCAATCTTTAGCGGTAGGGGATTGGCCTACCAGCTCCAGCATGCGTTGCGGATAGGCGTTGTCCGTATCGTAATTAAGTATGCCGAAGGTTTGGTTAGGCCTTACCAGTATACGCCGTTCAATTTGTGGTAAGTAGGTTTTCATAATTTATGGGATTACACTGATTTTTGATGATTCCACCGATTTTTTTGGAATCCTTTTTCGTTTGGCTTTGGCATCGGGTTTTTCATCCTCCGGACTTTCAATAAACAGCGTTGTTATGTGCGGGTATCGCTGCAAATACCATTCGGCTTCTTCATCCGTAAGGTTATCATTGCTATGCACGGCCACCGAGCCAGGGGCAAACTGATGCTTGCCGGGTTTTAAAATGTATTTCTTCATGTTTTAATCATTGAGTCATTGCTTCGCAGTCATTGGGTCATTACCATCTATAATGACTTAATGACCCAATGATTAATAATTTAAATTAAGCCGCAACCAAAGCCTCAAGCGCAGCAATGGTGCTGGCATAGGTAGCCGTACCGCTTGTAGGTGCTATTGATACGGCACGTGGCGGGTATGGCTCTTTTAACTTATCGGGGTTGGTTAATTTTATCTTGTAACCGCCGTCTAAAGTTTCATCAGCTGCGTTGCGTTCTGCTTCGGTTACGATGAGGCCGTTTATGGCGCCGAATAACTCTACTGCCGAATCGCTGTCTTTATAGTTGTTTACAGCGATGGCTTTTACACGGCCGTAACCCATCGCCATCAGTTGCGCCTTAACATCGGTAGATAAACCGGCGATGTTAAAATCTATCTCTTCGGTATAACGCGGGCCTACCTGGGTTTTGGCCAGCTTGCTCATAGTGTTGAAGCTATTGTTGGTGCCCTGGAATTTATAAACCTTAGCTGAGGCAACCGCGGTAATATCTTTAATGATAAGCGGGTTGGTGGTGTCGTAAGTCAGCACAAAATCGTCTTCGTTAAATATGTATACTACATCTTCTATACCTGCGGTAACAGGCTCGCTTGTACCCAGGCTAAACCCGGCGTTTATTTTATTGTAAATTGACATTTGTTGGTTTGATTGGTTAAGTAGTTGATTAAGTGAATAGTTGATTGGTTGTATTGGATGATAAGGAAGAGATAAGAACCACTCACCTAATCAACCAATACACCACTCTCTGCTACTAAGCTGATAAGTAAAATAGCTCGTTAGCGAATTTGAAGTTTACGGCCGCTTTCATACGAGCTTTCATGCGTACCACGTTATCGTTGGTGTAAGGCTTCATGTAAACGGTTGATAGTTCAGAAGCATCGCCCAAAAGATCTACCCCCAGGAACAGGTTTGATGAGCGTGCACCCAAAATGGTGTTGGCCTGCCAGTGGTTCATCAGTTGCAGCGGTACACCCAGGTAATCCATTTTCTTGGGATCAGTAAAGGCATTTAATACGTTCACCGCTTTATCTGCCTGTGCCTGTGCATAGGCATAGCCTACGTGTAAAGGGATCTGCAGGTTAAAATCTTCCTGTGAGCGATCGGCAGGGTCTAATTGGGCATAGATACCTGTTAGTACACTTAATACGTTGCTTGCGTTGATGTAGCTGACAGTTGCCGCGCTTGATGTACCGCTGAATGTTGCTGCCTTGCGGGTGTTTACCTCGTTGTAGTTGCGTACCAGTTTAAATGTGGTTGCACTGGCTACCTGTATAAAGTACGATTGCCCTTGCACATCGATGCCTGCACCACCGTTGGTAGTATCTTTACTGGTACCGGTTACGCCGGCAATAGTTACCACATCACCATCGCGCAGGGTTGCGGTGCTGGTTACGGTTACTACGCCCAATGCGCTGATGGCGGTTGCAGCCATAGATGTTTCTGATTTACCCAAGCCTACCTTATACACGCCGCTTGCCGCCGCGATAGATGGCAATAAACCGGTGAAAGGTGCTGTAAACGCAGCCTCTTTGGTAGAACCTTTGCCCAGCCAGTACAAACGCTCGTTAGCTATTTGTATTTTGGTTAGGTAACGCTGTACCATAAAGTCCGAAAGGTCTACTACGCCCTCGTAATCAAGGAACGCGCCGGGTTTTAGTTGCTGGCTTTCCCATGATTGTACCAGCTTGTCCCATTGTTCCTGTTTCATAAACTCGTACACAACTGGGTCAAGGTAGCTTTCAGTTTGTGTGGCGGTGGTGCCCTGGTCGGCAAATATGCCCGATGGGTTTTGCAGCACCACATCGTCGTCCACATCAAGGATGATCTTGCGTTGTTTTACGTCGTTAATAACGGTTAGCAGGCCACGCTTTACGGAGTCGGCCTCCAGCAGCGTGCTTGCCATAAATCCCGCCAGCGCTTCGCCGGCATAGGTGTTGTTTGTGAATGTAAATTGAGCCATTTTTTGGTTTTAGTATTGTTGAATTTTAGATGGGTGCGAGGATGATGGAGCGGGGAGCGGAGATGCTTAATAAAGGTGCGGAGGTTGCGGTGCGTGGAGCGGCGAAATTTGGGAAGAGAAATTTGAAGATCCTCGCACCGGCAACTTCGCTCTCCGCACTTAATATTATTTTCCCACCGCTCTTTTAACCGCGTTTTGCGCCAGGGTGCTTTGGGGGGCAAAGAACGGTTGTGTTTCGGTTTTGGCCTTGCTGCTGCGTTTTGATCCCTCCGGGGTGAAGTCGCTTTTTATCTCGTTCTTCACTTCTTCGCGGGTTTTGGTTAGGCGGGCCTGGGCTTCTTCCAATGCGACCTTTGCTTCGTTAAGCAATGCGTTTTGGGCGTGCAAGCGGGCTTTTATTTGCTGCAATTTGTTTTGCACTTCGCCCGGTTTAGCTGATGATTTAAATTTTGTTGCAGGTAAATCCTCTTCGTCTTCATCATCTGCAACAGCGGGTGTTACCTTTTGCACCTTGCCTTCCTGTATGGCTAATTGCTGGCCTTCGGCGGTGGTGTAGGTGTCGGTAATGGCAGGTTCGGTTAGTTCTTCGTCCTGGTACACTTCGGCGCCTTCGCATACTTCGCCGGCGTGGTGCAGCGTGCCTTTGTCTGTAATGGTTTGTTTGTTTACCACGCGTTTAAAAAAGTTCATGATCTTGTCTAAAACCGAGGTGGTTTTTTCAATCAGTTCTCTGTTGTCCATGTTTATATTGCTTTTGTTTGTTAAAATTTTGTTGATGCAGCGCTGGTAAACTGCCGGTGCCGTATCGGTATATTTTTTAATAAGTGCGCTGTTGATGATGGTTTCGCTGTAAGTTTCAATTACATCTATAAAACCCAGGTTTAGGGCCTGGTCGGCAGTCATCCAGGTGACGGAGTTGATCAAACTATTAACGGTAACCCCGTCTAACCCGGACTTGTCCATGTAGATTTGCGCCAGGCGCGATTGCACTACATTTAACATCTGCACATCTTTTAAAAGCTCATCGGCATTGCCGCCGCTGCCCACCATCGGTTTATGGATCATGAGCAGGGCGTATTTGCTCATTACTATTTTGCTGCCTGCCATGGCCACTACCGACGCTGCCGACGCCGCCAGGGCATCTATATAGGTGGTAACGTTGCCCGGGTACTTCTTCAGCAGGTCGTAAATGGCTATAGCATCAAAGGCCGAACCACCTATCGAACTGATGTGTACCGCAACATCGGCGCCAGCAGCTGCATCTAATTGTGATTTTACGTAGGCGGACGACAGGCTCCCCGAGCCAATGCAATCTGTTTCGGTATCGTATAAGTATATTTTCATTTTTTTTGATTACACAGATTTTGGTGATGATTACACCGATTATTATTTGGAGATTATACCGATTTGGTGACGATTTCACCTATTGGGATTGAATGCCGATTGGCATATATCAAAGGTCGGGATAATTACTTTTTGTTTTGGTGACAGTAGTTTGTCAGTAGTGTCTGAACCTTGATTTTTAGGATTTTCCTGATGGCCTTGATTTTGAAATCCTGTTAATCCTTAAATCAGGAAAATCGCGGTTCAGATGATTGAACTATACAAATATCGGGACTATTTTTGATTGCGATGGTGACACTACTTTGTCAGTAGGTGCTTTTTATCCCGCACCCGCACCACAATCCCCGCACCACAACTACTCCGAAAAACAATTCATTGCCCGCCAGATGGTGCGTTCGTCTTTCTCAAATTTTACTTCGGCATCCAGTACTGCCTGGTTTTTGCTGATGCCGCGGGTTTGTACCTGGGCGTTCACCCATAGGTAGATCTCGCGGTAGGTGAATACTTTGGTGGTAATAAAACCGGCCTTATACATGGCTGTAAGTACGCCCTCGTCGTAAAGTGTGTTTGCTGTTTGGATGTTTAGCCCCCCAGCCCCCTGAAGGGGGAGCTTTTGAAAGGCGGTTTTATTAATGTCGCTCATATTTTTTTAAATTCTGTTCCCCTTCAGGGGGTTAGGGGGTTAAAGGTTCACCCTGTTAACTGTTTGTGCCAGTATGTTCTGCTGGTTGTTTACGTCCTTCACGTCTACATAAATAGGGGGGAAGTTGTTAATCATCTGGTAGGCCAGGGTATTGGCCAGTTCTTTGGCATCGTTAACGGGTTGGTTGTAGTAGCGGTTGGCGTTGCCGCCATCTGTAAATATGCCGCCTATGGCGTAGCCGCGGCCAGTGTTTGGCATCGAGAAATCGCGGCCGCCGTGGGCTACGTTGATGGCGCTGACCAGGTTACGCGCCCATGGGTTTCGCATCGCTTCGGACACTACAACCGCCTCGCCGCTGCGCAGGAAAGCGTTGGTGTTATCGGTGCGGCTGTACCCGGGCAGCAACGCACCGCGACCATCTGACACGAACCTGCCGCCTTTGGCAAACGCTGGTGGTTTTTGGGCTACAATGGTGGCTATCTGCAAAGCGGTGGAGGCAATAATACCGGGGATAACAAACGGCGCGAATATGCCGCTTTGCGCGGTTACCTTAGTAATTGCCAGTGCGCCGTTTACCACGGCCTGCAGTACCGACATGCGCTGTTCGGCTTTAAAAGCCTTTACCTTTTCCTGGTTCTCTTTTTTCTGATATTTATCCTCAATGACCTTGCGCTGTGTTTCGGTGAGGTTTTTATTGCTTAGCTCGCCGTCCTTGTCTTTTTCCAGTCCTTTTATTTTGGCATCGCTGGATGCTTTGATGTTGTTGCCGATGATAGAGAAAGCCCTATCGGCCACCTGCTGGGCGGTGTTTAAGGCAAACTCCTTGCGCTGCTGCTCGTACTGCTGGGTAACCGAAGTTAATGCCTCCTGCTTTTTTATTTCCAGCTCTTTTATTTTTTCGGCGTTGCCGTTAGCCAGTACAATCTCGTAATTATATTTATCGGTTATCAGCTGTTTTTCGGCATCCAGCTTTTGGCCGGGCAGTATGGCTTTTTTTACGTTCTTTTCATCAAGGTTAAGCTTGCCTTCTGCTTCTGCCACATCCTGCAAATGTTTTACGGTGGCATCCATATCTGTTTTTATAAACTCATCATTGATAGTGGTAATACCCAGGTGGTATTTTTCCTGCAAAGCCTGGCTTCGCTTATTATAAGCTGCCTGGCTAATCAGTTTTTTATCCAGTTGGCCGTTTAGCAATGCAAGTTCATCATCATAGGCTTTTTTCTCGTTTTCGAAGTGCTGGCTTATGGTGGTGGATTGGGCGGTAATTAAAGCTTCGCTGTGAGGAGTGATGGGTTGTTTTTTTTTAGCTTTAGGCTTCGAAGGCTCATAAGTTGATATTTCACTTGTTGTAGATGAAGGGTCGAGCGCTTGAAGTTCTTTTTTTAATTTATCAATTTGCTTAAACGTTTTTGAATTGACTACGTCGGCCCCTGTGAGTTTTTGAAGCCCCTCGATTTGCTTTTTTATTTTGTTTATAGGGTTATTTTGTTCAATCAATGCAGCCTTTTTAAGAAATTCTTCTGCTATTGCTTGTGCTGCGTGGGCCTTTTCACCAAAGGGTTTAGCTGCCTCTATTCTATTCTGTTCTGCCCGATCGTGATATGATTTTTTAATCATCGGATCGTTTGAATTTGCAAGACCACTATGCCAATAATCTATGCTTTCTTCGTCAGATTTTGATCTTTCTTTTTGCGCCAAAACCTGATTATCAGCAGCTTCTTTTATTGCTGCCATTGCCGAAGCTTTATAAAGCATTACCTGTATGTAATCCTTTGCATTATTCTTTAATGAGGTTTCAACTTGGTCTAAAGTTTTAACCTGACCTATAGTTTTGCCCAAAGTTTGGTTATACTCTTTTATGACCTCCGATTTTGAAATAAACCCCTTTTTTGCCAAATCAACTTTAATAGTCAAATTAGTAACATTCTCTATTGCTTTAGAATAATCGCCAGATGATAGACCTTTATTAAGTAATTCTAAACTTGTTTTTGCTTGGTCTATCGCTTCTTTTCCTTTAAATAATGCTTTGGCAAAATTTATAATTTCAGGCAGAAAGACAGCTACTACAGCTAAGCCACCGGTTAAAGCAATTTCCCAACCCTTTAAAGTTTCTGTTACAAGTTTAATTACAGTAGCCCAAGTTGTAAATGAAGAGGATAAGTCCGATACTTTATTATCTGCTTTATTCCCAGTATTTATTAGATCTTGGTTTTTTTTATTTAAATCATTTAAGGATTCTGTATATTTCGATAAGTTGTTATTTAATGAATTGATATTTGTCGAAAATGAATTTAAAGGTTGAGATAGGCTATTGACAGCACTTCGCAAAGCATTAAATGAATTTATGTATTTGTTAACATTATTTTGATCGTCAATGCTAACATTAATAGAAATTTTATTGTCGTCTGCCATGTCATTTATTATTATTGATAAATAAAAAAGTTATGAGAAAATTAGTATTTAAAGAGTTTTCAGGTTGGTCGAAAGAAGAGAAACTTGCAAATTTTGTTAACGAGAATAACATTCAGCAAAAAGATATTTTAAATGTTATATATCGGACACTTGCAGGAGATATAGTGATTTTTTATTACATAGAGTAGTACCTTGAGTTGTTAATAATAATTCAAAAGCAGCTTTGTATTGAGGGACTTGATTTAAACTATCGGCGTTAATATTAATATCAACATTAATTTTTTGATCTGACATATTATTATGATTTATATTCTATTTGGCATAAATTATTAATTAAAAAGCAAGCGCTTCTTATTTAATAGACGTTATTTTTTTGCTTGCAAAAAATGGATCTACATACACCAGGCTATCAGCTAAAGTGTAACCATCCGGTAATTCGGCATGGCTAAATTGAAAGCAATAGATCTTTTTGTTGGGCTTAAGTGCATAAAAAGCAGCATGAAATGTTTTCTTTTGGTTAGGGAATTTCAAACGCGTTAACAATGTAGCTTCATACTCTCCAAGAACTGTAATTTTGGTTTTGTAAATTTCTTTTGTATCAAAATATGAGCTAAAGTAAGTTACATATGGCTTTGAACTGGGGTTTCGTGCAACCTTTAAAAAACGCATCCGTTGATCTGGGGACATCATAATAATATCTTTAATTTCTTCTTCTCTCATCGGCCTTATCATTCGTAAAGCTGCAACTACAGTTCCTTTACTTTTTGTATCAATCAAGGCATTTGAGGCATACACTTTATCCCCCGGATCAAATTTTTCTGTTTTGAATGTGTAGATATAAACTGCGTATAGCCTATTAAAATTAAAATAAATAAGCAGCCCTATTACCAAAACAATGATAGAAATACATGCAGTTCTTAAGAAGAGTTTAGACTTTTTGGACTGATTTATTGCAGATGGTTGATTTAAAGACATAATTTAGGTTTTGCTAATTTTATTGGTAAATATAATAACTGGTTTGATTAAATCAAAAACTATTTGAAAATGAATTAAAGGGCTGAGACAAGCCATTGATGGATTTTTTTAAACTGTCAAAAGATTGTGTATATCTATCTATTTGTTGTTGACCATCGCCTGTAACAGTGACATCTACGGAAATTTTATTATCATTGGCCATATTAATTTATTAAATTAAAATTTATGAAGGTTTTAAAAGTAAAGGGTTTTTTAAATTGAGAAGATTTAGTTGAGTTTGTTAACAAATCAAATATTCACAGAGAAGATATTTTAATTATAACGCAAGGTATGGGTGGGCCAACATTATACTATTATGAATAACGTAGTTTACTGTTTAGTCCATTTATAGATGACTGTAGGTTGTCTAAAGCCTCTTTGTATTTTTTTACTTTTTCGATGTCACCATCACCGATAATTGAATTTTGTGAATCTGCACTCATTTTATGATTGTTATGCTATTTAGAATATTATTTTTTTATTTATTTGATTAATGCCAATTTTGTTAGCATTTTTAAGGGATTACTTAACCTTATATGAAAAACTTTAAAATCTACTCTTCTATTTGCCTGGTGCTAATTTGTGCCGCCTGCCAAAATCCGGATAAAAGAACAACTTCATCATCGGTAATCGACCCAACAGAGGTCCCGGCAGATAGCAGGCCAAAAGATCAAATTCAATTTTTAAATAAGGTTGGTGATAATTCAAACTTGAATATGCCTTCAAGCGCCATAGCTAAAGATGGAGTTATCGCAGCGTTTAATAAGTATGCGGCAGACAGTTTAACCAGTATTAAAAATTGGGAGTTCCAGGTTACCGCGATCGATGACGATTCATACCATGCAAATAGTGTTTTTAAAAGCTTAGGTAACGGCGACGAGCCAATTTATAACCTTATATTAGTTGCCCCGGTAAAAATAGATAACAGTGTTGATACCATTGCGATAAGTGACAGGATTGAATTTACTTATACAACTCCTAAGAATCCAAAAAGCGAAAGTCTTAAAAAAGTTCTCACAATACTCAAATCGTTAACTAAAGGTGATATTGTGTTAGTTTCCGGAGCCGTTACTCATGTTAATGATAAAGGCAAAATAGACTTCTCCTCATTTTTTGATGATCCTCTTGTGGTATGGAACTTAGATGTTCTAATAACCGATATTCGGAAAAAACCGACCCAAAAGTAAGTTACACCCGCGGCCGATCTGTATAAAAATTGCAACCTGGTAATTTCTGAAGATGCTTCTTTGTTAGAGATCTTCATTACCTCATTAAGATTTTTAAGGTTATTAACCATTAAGTTTACCGCATCTTTACCAGTAAATAATGCTTTGGCAAAGTTTATGATTTCAGGAAGAAAAGCGGTTACAATCGCAAGTCCGCCCGTTAAGGCAATTTGCCAGCCTTTAATTGCTCTAACCAAAGTATCAAGAACACCTATCCATAAGCCAAATGAATTTGATGCTTTTGAAACTTTTTCTTCAACTTTATCACCCGATAATGCAACTTCTTGATTTTGACTATTAAGTTTACTTAATGATTCGGTATACTTGGATAGATTTTATCTAAAGTACTTAGACTATTCAGCCTGTGGTCGGTGTTATCACCGCACCACAAACAGGCGGTATTATTAAATATGCTCCATATAATGTGTAAGCAAATCATCCGCCTGGTTATTAATATAATACCCGGCTGATGAATACAAATAATCTTCGGGTAAGCTAACCAATTTGGCTTTTACCGGGTTATGGTGAATATAATCCAACTTTTGTTCTAATACAGTTCTATTATACATAGTAGCAGTGTGCGGCCTTCGCTCCCAAAATTGATATTCCCTATCGTTTTGAGTGCTTTTATAAATACTAATGTCAGCGCCAGTATTAAGCAAATTAAATTTTATTTGTTGTGCAGTATATTTAGAGAAATGCTGCTGTACATTTTTATAAAGCCAGTTTGATTGCTTACACCACAAGATATGTATATGGTTAGGCATAATTACGTATCCGTATAACCATATTCTTTTATCGTTCACTAAAAACCTTAGGCTGTTAAGTATAATTTGTTTGTGTTTATCCGGATATAATAAGGGTTGCCAGTTTAAGCATGTAGCTGTAAAAAATTCTATTCGCTGTTGCATAATGCAATATAATACTTAGCCGATCAATAATCAGTAAGTGGTACGGTGATAACACTGACCACAGGCTGAATATAATACTTAGCCGATTAATAATCAGTAAGTGGTGCGGTGATAACACCGACCACAGGCTGAATTATATAAGCTATTAAAAACGGCTGTAACAAAACCTAATTACTATCATCCAATTATAAATTACCCAATTTATGATCGTTTTAAAATCCGACTACTTTAGCAGCCACGAGCGCCTTACCCGTTTTATTAACGAGAACCATATTAAGCGCGAGGATATACTGCGTATTACCCAATCGCAAGGCATGTTCACCATATTTTTTTACGCTGATGATGCTATTGAAGAGGTAACACACGGGTTGTTTTCATAAGAGAAGTAAGAGGTAAGAGTTAAGAATCAAGACAAGTCCCGGCGCATAGTTATTGATTTCCTTACTGAAAGGTCTTGACTCTTGCTTCTAAAAGTCCTGACTCTCTTCCGCTACCCCAGTTTCACCAGCTCAACCTTTACGGGCTGGCCTTTGCGCCAGCTATCAATTTTATTGATGTAGTAGTAGGCGCCGTCCTGCTCCAGGTAAACGGGGATCAGCAGGTCCAGCTCCAGGATATCGCGCGGGCTCAGCATAAAGTAGCGTTCCACCTTTTTTGTTTGCTGCAGTATTTTTTCAAGCTCGGGGTAGTAGTTAAGGCGCAGGTCTTCCCATTGCAGGTTATGCTCACCGCCGGTTTTGTAAAAGTACGGCACCGATATTACATCGTTATAGGTAGTGGTGTTGGTGCCATCGGTAAATTTAATTTGCTTGCCGTATTGCCTCAGGTTGTACTGCTCGTTTATCAATATGCGCGGCTGGGTGCTTGTATTAAAGTCGATGTTTTCGGGGTCGTCCTTGGTATCTACTTTTAGTATTTGTGCTATACTGCCGTTAAGGTAGGGGCGGTTAAGGGTAGCGGCAAACTGGCTCTCGAATATGTCGGCGCTCAGGGGCAGGGTTTTGTCGGTTATCTTAATTTGGGCGTTACCAAACTTCTGCGGAAAAATCCCCTCATCCTCTTTATAAAGTAAATTATTTACCTGCGCGTAATTACCCAGTTGAAAGGTGACGGTTTTGCCCTGGTCCAGGCATTTGCCCGTCCAGTTCAGCGACCGGGGGATGTTCTCCACAATATCCCTAAAGGATGAAAAAGTTACCATACGCGTGGTGTTATCAGTTTGGCAGATGATGCCGAAACGCTGCAGGGTATCTTTTAGCAGATCTTTTTGGGTGATATCCGGGAAGATGCGCTCGCATTGGATCTGCTGGCCGTACAGCACGTCGTGGTTATCGGCGGTGATGGTTAGTTGGGTGTCAGCCGGCATTCTAAAGTCGGACCCGGTGTACCCCTGAAACCTGTAAACAACCATGAGTTGGCAACCGGGCGCAAGCTCGGCCGGGGCCGACATGGTAACCGGTTCGGTGGTTTTTTTGTAACCCGTAATTTTAGGGAGGCTGACATGATCATCAAGTTTAGCGTCGGTTAAATCAAACTGTGTTACGGCTAAATCTTTATCGCCATTTACCGGGTCATGGAAAAACAGCCTGATCTCGACATTTGATTTATAATCGCTCGAGATGCGCCCATGAAAATAAAACGATGGTATTTTTAAAGTGATATCAACCTTTACAACGGCGCTGGCTGTAAAAATACCGGTTACCGAATTGTAATTACCGTCTTTATTATTCACCACGTTTAAAAAGGGGATAACACCAAAAGCCTTATTGGTATCGTGATAGGACATGGAAAAATCCTGCCCGCGGCTGGCCAATACCCCCTGCGTATCTGGCGATTTCTGATAATCGGTACCGTGCTCAAAGCTGTCGCCTGCAAATTGTACGATCAGTTTTTCGTACATGGGCTGTTTCAGCAAAAACGAATCAGGGTCAACCTTGTAACCGGCCAGTGCAACAAAGGTATCAATGGCGGTTTTCAGGAAAAAGCCCGGGCGCATGTAGCGTACATCTATTTGCGGGTTGTTTACAAAATCGGCAGGGATGAGGCCATAATCAACCACGGGCCAGATCCAGCCACTGGTTTTGTTTTGCGACGACACAACGCTATCTACGTTCCAGGTATGCATGTAGGGCTCAAAGGCCTTTTGCTTGCCAATATCTGTAGTGCTATCGCCCATGTCATAGATCTTTACATCCAGCGCGTCAAAAAAATCAACATTGCCGCTTAGTACGGTTATGGCCGCGGTATCGTCATCAACACTGTTTAAAACTGCCGATCCGGATGGCACTATTTCCAGCCCGTCCTGTATCAGTTTGGCCTGGTAATTATCATAAGGCAAAGCGGTGGTGAAAGCCACATCATCCGGGAAACCCAGTATTTGGCGGTTGCGCTGGGTTAGCGGCAGCTTAAACTGGTTACTGGTGTTACCCTGCTGGTTTTTAACCTCGGCCAGGTTATTGATCTGGAAAGTTAGCGCCCCGGGGCTATCATCGGCCAGGTCAACAAGTTCGTCGTTTATGTATAGTTGGAGTTGGTTCATTCTGTAGTTGGTTGTGGTGCCGGTTGTTGGTGCGGAGTGCGGTAGAAAGGCGCACCTCCCACCTGCACTCCGCACCTCTAAAAAGCATTATTGCACCTGTATATTTATAGACGGCATATTAAACGTTACGCTGAATGGCGCCTGGCCGTTGCGGGTTTCGTACTCGCTGTAAGTAGCGGTATTGATAACGATGGTTTGCCACTTAACCGGGTTTTTGCCCGTCAGCATTTGCACTTTTGGCGAATATTTGATGGATTGCAGGCCTTTTATATCGGCAACGGAAAGGTCTTCGGCCATTACCTTAACCTTTTGCCCGGCCGTTTTGCTGATCACCTCTTCAATACTGTCCTGATGTTCCCAGTCGCTTACATAGTTTTTAATGATGACGGCGTTCTGCACATCAAGGTTTACTTCCTGGTTGTAAACAAAGCGATAGTAGTTCCAGCTGCCGTTTAGGCCTATCCAGCGCAGGTAAAGCGATTGATCGTCCACCGCATCATCCACCCGTATGGTTTGGGTTTGGGTAACGGCGTGGGTAATGCCGCCTTCATCATCATACTTCAGCGTTACGTTAATGTAATACACATCATTGGCAAAAGGCCCTTCAATAAGCAGCCTGTTTAAACCCAACTGCCCGGGCACCGGTACTACCGACTGGCTTTGCCTGGCAATAGCCATTTTGCCACCATCCTGGTTTAACAGCCACGAGCCATCGTCATTTAACAAATAGCTGGTTTGCGGCCCTCCGGGCAGTGGGTTGCGGTTAATATCCAGCAGGGTAAAGTCGGCATATAGTGCGCGGCCTACCAGCTCATCACTGTAAATAAAACCGATATCGAAAGGGTAACCGTTACTGTAAGCGGGTTCGGTAAAATCGGTTACCCATCTGGCTTTATCCGCGCCGGTGGGTACATTGGCAAAAGGTACATATACTGCCAGGTTACCGCCATACTTTTCGCCCAATTGTTTAGCCGCATACAGTACATAATAGGGGTGTTCAATGGTATTAAACAATGGGGTTTGACCATCCCATTGTTCGGCGTAGGCAATTTTGTAGCTTGCACTCAGGTTGTCATCCCTGTAATTTGTTTGGGTGTAATTGCTTTCATCCTTAGCACGCAACAGGCTTTGTAAAAAGTTCGAAATATCGGCCCGGGTTATACCCTTGTTGTTGGGGCGGTTTTTTGAAGTAATGGTACTTTCCCGGCCGGTTATTTTATCGTAAAAGGTGATGCGGGTAAGCACTTTATAATAGGGCCTTAAGCGGTTAATATTGATGAAACCCGTGCTGCTTGCGGTAAAAGGCGTATCAATAACAAATGCGTTGCTGTTATACTTATCAGTAACCGCGAAAGTGCCGGTACAGGTATCGGTTTCTATGTAGATCAGGTCGCCGGGGGTAACCGATGATACGTCGGTATTTACGAACACCCGGGTTTTACCATCAAGCGTGTTTAGTTGTAGGTCGGTAACGCTAAAATCGCGGCGCAGATAGGTGAAAACAACCGGGTTAAAAGCGGCGTTCCACCGCGAAATGTTTCCACCCGGCAGGGTTACTGATGGGTCTGCCTGTAACAGGTTGTTTACCGTTGGTATAAATATGGTTTTGCTAACACTTTGGCCGTTGGCATCTGTAACCATAACCGTATGATTGCCGCCTGCCAGCCCGGTAAAAATATTTGATGCCTGTGTTAATACGCCATCAAGCTTATAGGCAAGCGGCAGGTAGGTTGCCGTTGCGTTAACCGTTATTTGCGCGTTATGGGCGCCCGGCGCGGTTTCACCTGAATCAATAACGATGTTTACTATCTCGATATCTCCGGGTTGCTGTGGCGCAGGTGTGTCAATTGGGGCGCTTATACCTGTTATGTTAAAAGATGTCCAGGATTGGTTAGCGGGGTTGCTATCGCTTATTACACCCGTGTAAATAGATGCCCTTTGCCCGGGGATGGTAGCTGTGGCATTAACAGGTGCGCCATTGTTGCGGATTATCTGATAACTAACCACCACGTTATTGCCATTTGTGGGTTGCCCTGTTTCCGAATCGGTGAGTTTAATAAATACCTGCCCCTGCACCTGTGTGCCTACCTGCCGGGTGTTTGAAAAATCGATGCTTGCTAATATTGCCATGTTTTTGATTAGTTGAATGGTGAGTGATGAATAGATGTTTGATGATTTAGATCAGTACACATCGTAATACATGGTGTTTAACGTTACTGTAAGGCCTACGCCGGTGGTGTTTACATCAAACTTATTATATACAGGTACGCATTTAGCTTTTTCGCCGGCTTTGATGCGGAAGTACCTGCCCTCGCCATCGCGGTATTTACCTGCTTTTACCATAAATTCGTTTGCCATACGCAGGGCTTGCTGCACATAAGTTTCATTCTCGGCAGTGAACTGGCCGAACTCCGTTTTATACAGAAACTCCAGGTAGAGGGTAAATACATTATCTACCGACCCGTTTACCTGCGGGGATACCACAATGGGCTGCATTGGGTACATAAATACACAGGGGAACGAGGCATCATCTGCCAGTGTATTCAATTCTTTTTCGGTGCCGTATAAAAATGACGGGTTGGCATTTAGGGTTTGGGTTACAAATTCTATTTGATTACGCATGTGTTGGTGAATAGTGAGTGGTTGATTGGTGATTAGTTGATTGTTATGGTGAGCCCGTCGAACCATTAGTGAACAAGCAAGGCGTTTAGGTCTTCGACAGGCTCAGACTGACAATAGCACAGAAATGCTAACTGAAAACTTCCAACTGCAAACTGCTCGCCGCCTACTGCTGCATCATTTCGCTATACCTTTTCTGGTATTCTGCTTCGGTTTTATTGAGCAGTAGTTTGGTCAGGATACGTTCGTAAGGCATGGCCAGTATCTGGTTCCATTTGGTGATATCGCCCCCGGCAAGGGAGTTTACAGTGTTGATGTATTTAAACTTTTCGAACGCCTGGATGCCAGCGCGCTTTTCCAACGCGTTTGCAGCCGATGCCAGAAGCCTGTTCTCGGTTTCGATAAGTTGGGATAGCTCATAAAAAAATGTTTGGCTATGGGCAGTGCCTCCGTTACCCTAAGTTGTTTGATGGTTTCGGTGAAAGCGGCGGCAGCATATTCATCATACTTGTGGCCGCTTACGCGGCAGTAAAAGTAGTAGGCCAGTACCTTGCAGCATGCCGTAAGCGATGGGTTAAAATAGTCCTGCCAGTTATCTTCGCCGTATATTTTAATATGATCGGCAATTTCATCGGCAATCACATCGCGGACGGCCATAAATGCCCCGGCGGGTTCTACCGAGAGGTTATGGATAACATCTACTTTAACAGGTTCCCCATTAACTTTAACGGTAATGTTTTTGGGGATCTCATCGCTGTTATACAAATATTTTATCTGGTGCGACAACGCCAGCACCGTATCTGCAAATTGCATAAAATCGCCGGCATCACGTACCGATTGCAATTCGGCAACGGGCACGCCGGATAAGATGCTGATGGCATCCAGGTCGCCCAGATCTGGAGCATCCTGCAAAGCCATCATTTGCCCCAGCGTAACTTCATTTAATTGCGATGGGATGTTTACCCGCAGTTTGCCATGTGTGGTTATAAGTGTTTTTTCTATCATATTATTGGGATTACACCGATTGTTGTTGAATGCACTAATTGATTTAAGAAAGACCGATCATTCCGGTAAAAACGTCGTTGTGTTGTTGCTGAGTGGCTTGCGGCAGCCTGCTTTTTACACCGTTACCACCTTTTGTATTTAACTTGTTTAACGCTACATAACGCAAAGGGTCAATCAGGTGGTTATAGGTATCAACCGGTTGATTAATGGAACGGCCACTTTTGTTGTCGGTTTTCCATTTATATCTGCCCAACTCTTTACGCAGGTTTACACTATTGCGGGTTACGTTTAGTTTGTAGCGCCTTAATATATCTATCGAGTTTTTGATACTGTCGGCACCCTTTTTTGCGCCGGTAACAAACCATCCCAGGCGTTTTAGCTCTTCTATTGATTTAGGTTCGGCGCTATCGGCAATTATTTCTGTTGCTTTACTGATGCCGCTGTTTGCTAATTTGCGGGATAAATCGGTATTGGTGAGGCGTGTTTCATAGATCAGTTCATCTATCCAAAGCTCACCGTTTTGTTTGTAAACTTGCAGGCAGCCGGTTTCATCATTGGTAAAGCCAAAATCCAGCCCGGCGGCTATTAATTTGGCATCCTGTGGGATGGCTTCACAAATGCGCCAGTTATCAAACACCAACCCGTTTATTTTGCCGGTGAGGCCACGGGCATAAACTTTCCATAGCTCAAGGTCTTCGGTTTTCAGCGCTTCAATTTTTTGGCGCATAGCATCCTCTACAAAAGGGTTGTGCCTATGGTCGGATATAAATAACTGTACGCCCGGTTTGCCTATCAGCTTATCGTGCACCCAAAAACCGCTGTTGGGGTTATAGTCGATAAAGATGCGTTTTTTGGTACGCAGGGCTAGCTCGGTGTAAATATCCCAATCAATACCGTTTGCTTCGTTTACAAACAGGTAATCGCGCTTACCGCTTTTCGCATCCTGCGCATTCGCATAGCTTTTAAATTCGATGAGGCTGCCATTTTTAAATTGGAAGATGCGATCAGTATGGTTAAAGTTTTTAATAAGGCGTTTTAGTATCTCCGATTCGCCGTGTATTACCTGGGCATCGCGCAGTGCGCCCGATTTTAAATTGGGGATGTCCTGCCCAACAACGGTAATGATTTGTTTCTCGTTCTCTGCTGCCAGGCAAAACAATACTTGTTCAATTGCGTAAGTCTTGCCCGAGTTTGTGCCGCCCTGGTTGATGATCACATGGCTGGTAGCTTCATAGTTGTGTTTGAATAAGGTGGTGGTTTTGGGATGCATATTGTTTGGATAAAGGGGGGGGGAAAGACAAAAGATTAAAGGTCTACTTCCTTTTCGCTGTCTGCCAGCTTTGTGCCTGGATCAATAATTTCTATTTTGATGGTTTTGGGTATATCCTGCAAAGGATCATGATGTCTTTCATCCCAACCGAGGCTCTTTAAAAAAAACATGGCTCCGGCGGCAGACTGGAAATGAAGCCTTTTCTCATATTCAGATTCAACTTTTAACCTGGCTTTTTTAACAATATCTGCAAATTCGCCATCGCGCTCATAAGCCTCCATTTCGTTTATACTGGTAAAACCTATGGCCAATGCTAATCCTGATAGTGTAGCAGGTTCGGGTTCACGGTCCCATATCTTTTGATCTATAGTACCGGTATGATCTTTTGCACCCTTTACCGGAACTTTTTCTGTGTGATACGCTCCTTGTAAAGTGGTAAAATATTTATTGATACGCGCTCTGTATGATTTGAGTTGTTTTAGGTCTTTTAGGTGTTTCATGAAGATTGCATTGGATGATTTTAATGCCGATTGGCATATTTTATATACAAATATACGATTAATTCTTTATATACCCAATACAATTAAAGAAATTTCTGTAATTATTATAAAGTAATTAGAATTGTAACACATCCCCTAAAACGGTAGTCTATCTTTTACAAAAAATATATCTTTACAGCGCTTAATTCAGCATTAAATCTTCCACCAGGCAAATGAAACTAACCTTACTGCTGATAGCAATTCTTCTGTTACCTTTTCTTATACAAGCGCAAGATAAAAGCACCGTACCGCTTACCCGGCGCCGTATGAACGATACCCTGGTAGTTGCCCAGCAGGATACCTCAGCGCAAAAAGATTTGTATGACGTGATCCGGTCGGTGTTTAACAAAAAAGGTACTGTTGATAATAAAGCCACTACGGTAATAGGCACTAAGCCGGTGTTTTCTATTTTGCCCGCAATAGGCTATACGCTGCAAACCAAACTGGCTGTAACTTTATCGGGTAATATTGCATTCCGCATTTCAGATAATTCGCGCATATCAACCATATCATCAAACGCGGCTTATACACAAAATAAGCAAATCATCATTCCGCTGCAATCAAACATCTGGACGGCCGGGAACAAGTTTAATTTTATAGGCGATTTTAAATTTTATAAATACCCGCAAAGTACATTTGGGTTAGGCAGTAATTCCATATCGGCGAATGAGAACCCGATGGATTATACGCTGTTCCGTTTTCATGAAACCATACTAACCCGAATTGTGGGTAACCTGTATGGTGGCGCGGGGTTTATTTACGATAACCACTTTAACATAACCGAAAAGGGTAACCCAGACGGGAGCGTGTCTGACTATGCCTTGTATGGTAGCGAGGCAAGTACCGTTTCATCCGGCATAACCCTGAATGCGCAGGTAGATATGCGCGATAATTCTATTAACCCAACCAAGGGGTTTTATGGTGCTGTGCAGTACCGGGATAACAAAACCTTTTTGGGCAGCACTTCGGCATGGAGCTCTTTGATCATAGATGTGCGTAAGTATTACAGGCTGCCGGCATCTTCACATAACGTAATAGCTTTTTGGAGCTACAATTGGTTGGTGATTAATGGTAAGCCCCCGTATCTTGATTTGCCAGCCAACACCTGGGACCAGTATAACGGTACTGGCAGGGGATATATACAAGGCAGGTTTAGGGGGGCGCAAATGGTTTACCTGGAAAGCGAGTACCGTTACCGCATCACCAAAAACGGGTTGCTTGGCGGTGTAGCGTTCTTCAATGCCGAGTCTTTTTCGGCGGCGCCGGGCTCACCTCTGCAAAAAGTACAGCCGGGTTATGGTGCCGGTTTGCGCATTAAATTAAACAAGGTATCAAAAACAAATATAGCTGTTGATTATGGCATGGGTAACCAGGGCTCTAAGGGTGTGTTTGTTACCGTTGGCGAGATATTTTAAGCCTATGCCGGTTAAACTGATAAACAGCTTAATATACCGTTAAATAAATATTGATTTTTTAATAAAGCGGGCAAACCTTTGCACATTTTAATACGTTTAATTAATATAGTTAAAATATGTTAAATAATTGTGTTTAAAGTACACGCAAGGCATAAATAAAATATTTTTTATCTAATTTTAGAGCATCGATTTACCTATGAATTCAAAACGGTTTACTAATTGGTATGTTTCACTTGTCCTGCTCCTTTCGGTGCTGGTAGTGTCATGCCAAAAAGATACCGGCGAACAGGCTGTAGATCAGAAAAAAATTGCCCTAAGTGCCGATAGCGCCTTAAGTGCTTCTTCCCCCGATAATTTTCTTGCAACTGAAGGTGTCCTTACCATAAAAATGCAGGATACCACCTATACATTTGATGCCGCTAAAGATTCGGTTGCGTTTGTAAATGTGAGTGCCGGCGATAACCGTTATTTTGGCATTACCGCTATTAATAAAGAGCACACCATGAGTTTTGGCGTAAGCTCAAAAGGCGCCGCAGCCGATAGCCTTACCAAGCCGGTAGCCGGCGGCCAGTTGTTAATGATGGCCGACGTAGTACACAGCAAACAATATACGCTTACCCAATATGCCGAACCCGGCGATGCAGGTAAAATAAACCTGGTGCAATACCGCCAAAATGATGTGCTTGCCAAGGGCACTTTCTTTACCTTTCTTTCTAAGGATGACGACCCTAACTCATCGCTCTACCGTGTAGAAGGTACCTTTGAACTTAAGCTTAAAAAGCAGTAAAAATCATATTCGTGTCGTATTGACACCCCATTGTAAAAAACACCTTACACAGTCGCCATTTTGCCACCAAGGCTGTGAAAACTGGCCCATTTTGCGTACCTTTACAGAAAAACAAAAGGAGATTAATGAAAGTATTTATTGGAGGCCTTCCGTTAGAAGTAAGTGAGGCCGAACTAAATGCGGTTTTTGGAGATTTTGGGCCTGTTAAGTCCCTCAGGATCGTTAAAGATCGTGAAACAAAAGAGAGCAGGGGCTTTGGTTTTGTAGAGATGGTTAATGAAGCAGAAGCTAAAGAAGCCATCCGTTGCATGAACGGCCAAAGCTATTATGGCAAACGCATAACAGTTAATATAGCCGAGGATAAAGGTCCTGGTTTTAACGGTGGTGGCGGTAAAGGCGGTTTTAGCCGTAATTAAGCCCCATAATATTTTTCTTTGGAATAAGATCAGCCCTGCTTTGCGGGGCTTTTTTATGCCTTTTACAATCTGAGAAAATCTTTATTTTTTTAAGAAAGTTTTTTATTGGTGAAGTTTGCCCTGTAAAAATTTATTTGTAATCTTGTACAACCCTAAACAATTAACACATTGCGCCTTTTTGGTAATATAAACAGGCTTTGGATACGGCTTACCGGCTCAACTACACAGTTCCCACTTGAGTTTAGGATATTCCATTCTTTTTGCCTTATAGCTACCCTGGCGCTTGCCTACAATGTTCCTTTCAATTATCTTATTGGTTTACCTTTCATTGCTTTACTTAGCCTTGTAACGCTTAGTATCTTCTTATATCTTTATTACAGATCGCGCTACCAGGGCAAAATAAAGAGCGCTATAACCGTATTTACCATTATTGGTAACATGCTTTTTGCTATAAACTATGTTTATAATTCGGGTACTTATGGGCCAACCGACCTGTTAATGGGCTTGAGTATTTTGCTGGTACTTTGTGTAGTGCCCAGAAAGCAGCAAAAAATATGGATAGCAGTAAACCTGGCTATCATTATTGGTATGCACCTGGTAGAGTATTTTCATCCCGATTGGATACCCAATAGTTATAACAGCCGCGAAAGCCGTTTCTGGGATCTGTCGTCCGCCTACGTAGTGGTGGTAGTAGTAATATACTTTACTATTACCTATCTCAGGCGCAATTACGATCATGAAAAACGTTCAGCATCTGAAAAGGCGGATGCTATTCAACTGCAAAACCGTCATATCACCAAACAAAACCACGACCTGGAACGCATCAATTCAGAAAAGAACAAGCTAATGTCTATCATCGCGCACGATTTACGCTCGCCGTTAAGCAATATTCAGAATTACCTTGAACTGGTAACAGAGTATGAACTGGATACTGCCGAACGACGTATGGTAGAAGGCGACCTGCTTAAAGTAACCCGCCGTACTATTGATATGCTTGGCAAATTGCTGATATGGTCAAAAGCACAAATGGATGGTGTAAACGTTAAGCTGAGCTATGTTAATCTGCGCGATGCCTTGTTTAATACTATTGAACTTGAAAAGGCTATAGCACTCAAAAAAGATATTTCACTAACTACTGAACTTGACTGGGATATAAAAATTGTTGCCGATAGCGATATGTTGCAACTGGTTATCCGTAACCTGATAAGCAATGCCATAAAGTTTACCACACAAGGCGGGCAAATAACATTTAAGGCTAAGCAAATAGGTAGCGAGTGCTGGCTCATCATCAGGGATAATGGTATAGGTATGAGTGCCGAAAAGCAAAGCGAATTGTTCTCCTTTCAGGCGCAGTCAACATTTGGTACCGATAACGAAAAAGGTGTAGGGCTTGGTCTGCTGCTTTGTAAGGAATTTACGGAGCTGCAGGGTGGCCGTATTTGGGTTGAAAGCGCCCCCGCAGAAGGCACGGCCTTTTTTGTATCTATGCCCGCCGGGAATTAAGCCAAAAGTCAAAAGTGCATTATGCTAAGCCGGTTAGTTTAATATGGAATAAATAAGGTTTTTTAACTTTGATTTTTTAATTTTGACTTACTATGAGGCCGGGCGATAAAGTGATATGTGTTAACGATAAGATAGATCCTGATAAAAACGAGGAGATAAGGCGCGATTTTGAGATCTGGATAACCCGGGACAAAGAATACACCATCCGCGAGATATTGGATAATAACGGCATTGTTACCGGCGTGCTGCTTGATGAAGTACACAACTTTCCAAAATTTTTCAAACTGATTAACCGCTTCCAGGAGCCTGCATTTGCCATATGGCGTTTCCGTAAACTTAACTATGCTGCTGCACCTGCAGAAGCAGTAAACGAAGTGGAAGAATTAGTAGAAGCAGAGAAAGAGCATCTGGTTAAGACAAAATAATATTTAGTAATCCACAATATCTTCCGATGTATCATTGCGGGGAATGAAGCAATCTCTCTATTGGCGTCATTCCCCAGCCACTTTAACAGCAAAGTATATCATGTTTATAATTCCATTTGGCATAATATCTACCAGCCTTTATCAACAGCGGCTTCTGTTTCTACCAATTGCGTTAATATGGTTCTCAGCATTGCTTCGCGTGCCCATTGCTGCTCTGTAAGGGTGGCATCCTGCTTGTACCAGGTAATAGCTTCATTGATCTGTACGCGCGTTTTATAAACAAATTGCTTGTTAGGGTGCAGCCGTTGCCCTTCGTAGCTGTTCAGGTTCTCGGCCTTGATCACTTTAGCGAAATTCTTTACAGATATATCCAGTTGCAGACATTCATCCAACGAGTTTTTAAAATCGTGCTTATCTTCAAGCCAAAGGGTAAGGGTGTCGTCGGTAAGTTCGTGGTCGGCAATGCTGATACGACTGTAATTGTAATCTACAGTGATAATTAGCCACCATAACTGGTCTTTTAATTTTTGTGCAATTTTTATCATGGTTGTTGTTTTAGTTGTTTATAGGAATAGCAGGAAGTTTCGACTTTAATGTTGAGCTTTCAACTCGAAAGGAGGCAGCCACCCGGGGATATACTTTTGTATATTGGCAATCTCAGCCCGGTATTTATTACATGCGGTTTGGTAGCCTTTGTAGCGCTGGCTTAATTGCTGGTTTAACAATTGGGGTTTAGCTTCTTTTTGTTTGGTGCGGAGGGCGGAGTAGGCTATATGCATGGTTGTAGTTATTTGGTTTATAATGGAGTATAAATGGCGTTAAGTAATACTATCCTGATTCCTGATATAATAAAGTACTTTCTTTAAATTCTGTATCCATAATATTTGTATTGTTGATTTATAGTAGTAGATTAGCAAATATTGAACAAACAAATATAAAGAAATATCTTTAATAAAATAAAGAAAAATCTGTAATTATTTTTTATTGCCATGGATGAACTATCAAAACCCAATAAAATAAAAACAGTACGGCCCGAAACGCTGGAGTTTATTATACTATATAACCAGTTGCGTGGGCGGGCTTTTAATAATAATACTGAGTTGGCAGAGGCGCTAAACTTTAACTCGGCCAGTTCTATTACTGAGATCATTAAAAGCCGCCAAAACATCGACCCTGAAAAGCTGAAAATATTTAAAGAGAGGTATAGCGAATACCTGGGCAGCACAAAAAAGAATGCAGATAAACCCACAATAGCCCTTCGTGAAGAGGGGATCCCTATGTATGATATTATTGCTACTGCATCGGGTGTTGAAGTATATAATGATATTAATGATTCGCAGCCGGTTGGCCGTATGAATTTCCCGGGCATTGAAGAATGCGATTTCGCCCTGCCTGTTTGGGGCCACTCCATGTACCCTTACCTGGAAAACGGCTGTTGGGTAGCCCTCAAGATCATTAGTGACAAGAAGATACTACCGGGCGAGGTGTATTATATTGAATGGGGCGATTACCGCATGTACAAGCGCCTGCTGGCCAGCGATAACCCCGAAGAAGTGATAGCCCATTCTGATAATGTAACAGAACTGGTTGCGGGCCGTCTAAAATACGCGCCGTTCCCCATCCGTATTGATGAAATAAAAAAACTGTGTTTGGTGAAGGATATTCATAAAAAGCATAACCATTAGCAGATGTGTGGATGTGAGAATATGCAGATGTATAGATGCTTTTCTCCGACTTTAAACTTTATATTTTTAACTTACTACTCATAATGAGCGTACGCCTTGCCACTTTAACAGATATACCCGCAATTATGCAGGTAATAGCCGATGTTGTACCCATTATGCGTGCAGCAGGTAATTTGCAATGGGACGATACTTACCCCAACCCGCAGGTTTTTGAAGAAGATATAAAAGCCGGGCAGCTTTGGGTTGCCGAGCTTGATGGCCAGGTTGCCGGCGTGACTGCTATCACCACCGAGCAATACCCGGAATATGCACAGGTTGGTTTAGATATTAATGAAACCGCTATTGTAACCCATCGTTTAGCCGTAAGCCCGCATTTTAGGGGCAGGGGCCTAGCTGCCGACTTATTACAGCAAGCCGAGGTGGTGGCTATTGACCGTGGGATAACTACATTACGTATTGATACCAATACACAAAACCATGCAACACAGCAACTTTTTCCGAAGCTTGGTTATAGTTTAAAAGGCGAAATAACCCTGGAGTTTAGGCCGGGATTAAGATTTGTTTGTTTCGAGAAAAGACTTGATTAACAGCTACTCAAAAAATAAACTAAACATAAATGTATGCAGTGATAGTTTGCTGATGGGGTTGGCATAAGGCGTATTTTCGCGTAAAAGCATATTGCCAAAACTATTGGATAGTTTTATCTCAGGCGATAGCTTAAAGAATTCAAAATAGATATCGAAACCGATGCCTGCCTCGTACGATGAGTAGCCCCTTACATTCCTGAGCAATAATTCTGTAGGGGCGGTATTAGGCTCGTTTTTTTTACTGCCAATTGCACCCGAATACTTTAGGCCACCTACCAGGTAGGCACGCATATTACCAATACGGTCTGATTTTAATTTAAGCTGCAAAGGGAAATCAACCGTGGTGGTTTGAACAGGTTTAGTAACATCCTGATCTTTGTTTTCAAAATTATAAGTCACAGATCGGTCTGAAAATACCAGTGACGGGGTAACACGGGCTTCTAAATGCTCTGTTAAACGGTAGCGGGTTAAAAAACCAACGGCAAAGCCCGGCATATTTTTAGAGCTGATACTTTTTAACGGGGTAGTTGCGTTGGTACCCAAATCAGCATCAAAGAAAGGATCGCGCCAGTTGGGTTGCTTAACTATCTTAAAACTGCTTTGTACGTACGAAAATGAGAAACCAAAGCTCAGGTCGTTTTGGTCTGCACCGCCGCCCCATGCCTGCGCAAACAAAAAATTGCTGCAGCCCATCAATATCAGTATGATGAAGAGGCGGTTTTTGATCATTTAATACCGGTATAGATGGAACAGATACCAAACGCCAAAGGGCGGCTTTTGGTGTTTTTAAAGCCCGCTTTTTGCATAAGGCCCGTAAATGCTTCACCATCCGGGAACGCCGCGACAGACTCGGGCAGGTAAGTATAAGCTCTTGCATCCTTAGAAAAAAGCTTGCCAATACCTGGCGTTACATAGTTAAAATAAAAGGCATAAAGTTGCTTTACCGGGAAAATTTTTGGCTTAGAAAACTCCAGCACCACTGCTTTACCGCCTGGTTTTAACACGCGGTGAATATCGGCCAGGCCGGTTTCCAGGTGCTCAAAGTTACGTACGCCATAAGCTACGGTAACGGCATCAAACTCATCGGCTTCAAAAGGTAGTTTTTCCGAGTCGCCCAGCTTTACTTCAAACTTGTCGCTTAAGCCACGTTTGGCAATTTTTTGCTTGGCGATATCAAGCATCCCCTGTGAAATATCCACACCAATTATCTTCTTCGGCTTCAGGATGCCCAAAGCCTCAAAAGCAAAGTCGCCGGTGCCGGTAGCCACATCCAATATCAGTTGCGGCTTGTCTTTTTTTAGTTCATTAATTGCTTTTTTGCGCCAGATGATATCTATCCCCAGCGACATAAAGTGGTTTAAAAAATCATAAGTTTTTGAGATGTTGTTAAACATATCGGCCACCTGTTCTTTTTTAGTGCCCTGCTGGTTTTGGTATGGTGTTACAGTTTTGCTCATGAGTATGGTGGCAAAGATAAGTTTTTTTGGTAGTCCATAGTCCATAGTCGACAGTCCATAGAGAAATTACATTACCATGGACAATGGTCTATCGACTATTGTCCAAATCCCTTCCAATTATTATATAAAAAGTATATCTTCACTTTTCGGGCACCCATGCCTGTTTACCTAATTATAATCATATTTATAGGATACCTTAACGCATCAATTATGAAAGAAAATCCGGAAGCATCCCGTAGGGGCTTTTTAAAAAAACTGGCCACAACCGCTGCAGCCGTAACGGCTGGCACAAGTTTAATTGCAGCAGATAAGCACAGCTTTCATTACTTAAAAAAAAAGTATAACCAGTACGGCCCTAACGACCAGGTGAATATAGCACTGATAGGCGCCGGAGGTATGGGCACACAGGATGCCATTGTTGCCCTGCAGGTGCCGGGCGTAAAACTTGTTGCTGTGTGCGATTTGTACGATGGCCGCTTAAAAGATGCCAAAACCCGCTGGGGTGCCGATATTTTTACTACCAAGATTTATAAAGAGATATTAAACCGTAAGGATATTGACGCGGTAATTATAGCTACGCCCGACCATTGGCACCAGCAAATTTCTGTTGATGCCATGCACGCAGGCAAACATGTGTATTGCGAAAAACCAATGGTACATTCGGTTGCCGAAGGCCCTGCGGTAATAAAGGCCCAACAGGAAACCGGGAAAATTTTCCAGGTAGGGAGCCAGGGCGTATCATCATTAGGGAACGAAAAAGCGCATGAGTTGCTTAAAAGCGGTGCCATTGGCGAACTAAATTACGCCGAAGGTTTTTGGGCGCGCCGCGCACCGGTTGAGGTTTGGCAGTACCCAATACCTGACGATGCATCGGCACAAACGGTTGATTGGGAAACGTATGTAAGCAATACCCAAAAACGCCCATACGATTCAAAAAGATTTTTCCGCTGGAGAAACTATACCGATTACGGTACCGGCATGGCGGGCGACTTGTTTGTTCACCTGTTTAGCAGCCTGCACTTTATTACCGGCTCAATGGGGCCAAATAAGATCTATGCGTCGGGCGGTTTACGTTACTGGAACGATGGCCGCGAAGTGCCTGATGTTTTGTTAGGTACGTTTGATTACGGCAAAACCGTAGCGCACCCGGCGTTCAACCTATCGCTTCGCTGCAACTTTGTAGATGGTACAAGCGGTACCACTTATCTTAAACTGGTAGGCAGCGAAGGTTCAATGGATATTACCTGGGATAGCGTTACACTGAAACGTAATAAGGTGATCCAGTCCGACGATCCCTTTTATATTGAAAAACTGCGTAAAGCCGGGCAAACAGATTCGGGCCGCAAGCATATATTACCACCCGATGAGATTACTTACAATGCCGAAAAAGGTTATCTGGGTGGCCCGTACGACCACATGAACAACTGGATAACCGCTATCCGCAACAACGGTAAAATAACCGAGGATGCTATCTTCGGATACCGCGCGGCAGCACCGGCACTTTTGTGTAATGATAGTTACTATAAAAATAGCCCGATGTTTTGGGACCCTGAAAAAATGAAGATGATTAGTAAATAAGTAAACCCTCGCATACCATGAATAGGAGTTTTAAAATATTAGGGCTTGCAACCGCTATGTGCTTTGCCGGTTCGCAAAGCTTTGCGCAGGCCAAAAAATCCCAATGGGTGAGCCTTTTTAACGGAAAAAACCTGCAAGGTTGGCACGGCTTCAATAAAAAAGGAGCAGTTAAGAACTGGGAGATTGAGAACGGAGCCCTGGTTTGCCTGGGTACTGTTAAAGGTACCGATACAGGCGGCGATATTGTAAGCGATAAGCAATTCAGTAACTTTGAACTGGCCTGGGAGTGGAAGATAGATAAGGGCAGTAACAGTGGCGTTTTATATCACGTGGTTGAAGAACCTAAGTATGAAGCATCGTACCTTACGGGCCCCGAGTACCAGATCATAGATGATATTGGCTGGGTGCCCGATAAGCTGGAAGAATGGCAAAAAACCGGGGCCGACTATGCCATGCACATCCCTAACAACCTAAAAAAGGTGATGCCCGTAGGCCAATGGAACACCAGCCGTATTGTGTTTAACAATGGCCACGTAGAGCATTGGCTAAACGGCAAAAAAATATTAGAGTTTACCGCCTGGGATGCCGACTGGAAAAAGAAAAAAGCCGAAGGTAAATGGAAAGACCACCCTGAATACGGTGTAGCTAAAATTGGCCACATCGCCTTGCAGGATCATGGGCATAAAGCTTATTATAGAAATATCAGGATAAAGCAGTTGTAGAATCTAAAAATGTCATTGCTGATAGCGTGGCAATCTCAGAAGGCAAGCGGATATGCTGAGATTGCCGTGCTACCCATGACAAGTTTTAGGGGGGCATGGCGAACTTGTCGAACCACGATCTATATCACCTAAAACCGACTTTAAAACGCCCTGAAACGCCTTCAAATCCCGCAAGTGTTCACGTTCACTGCCGTGAATACCTGTGAACGCCGGCAATAGCCTGATAGTCAGCATTTTCCTATTATTTAACACTGTCAATAGTTTGGTAATCAGTATTTTCCTTTTTTTTGTAAAAACATTTAACTATAATTTTCTGCCGACTTTGAGCATCTAACGGTGCTATTGATAAATGCTAAATTAATAACATAGCCCGCCGGAATTCTATAACTTACAGCAATGACATATTAATAAGAAAAGGCCCCGATAAATCGGGGCCTTTTCTTATTAATAAAACTTTGGCAGCGGGTTCAGCTTCGTATCCTGGCGTTGGTGCCAGTAGGGGTATACCGGGTCGCGGTCGCTGGCGGCATCAAGCTTTTTAACCTGCTCGGTAGTTAGGTTCCAGCCAACGGCATCAAGGTTTTGTTTTAGTTGTTCCTCGTTACGGGCACCAATAATAATATTAGCAATTGTTGGGCGCTGTAGTAACCAGTTAATAGATACCTGAGCTACAGACCTGCCGGTTTCTTCGGCCACCTCATCCAATGCATCTACAATGGTGTAAAGGCGTTCCAGGTCGGTTTCCGGGCCATGGCTGCCACCTTGGCTGCGGCGGTTATCCTGCGGGATAGGCTGGCCGCGACGATATTTGCCACCTAACTGGCCGGATGCAAGCGGGCTCCAAACAATGGTGCCAACGTTTTGATCTATCCCGGCAGGCATCAGTTCCCATTCAAATTCCCGGTCTAATAACGAATAGTAAGCTTGGTGGGCTATATATTTGGCCCAGCCATACCTTTCGGATATGGAGAGCGATTTCATTAAATGCCAGCCCGAAAAGTTGGATGCTGCAATATAACGTATTTTCCCGCTGGTTATCAGGTCGTCAAGTGCGCGCAGGGTTTCTTCAACAGGTGTAACGCCGTCAAAGCCATGCATGTGGTAAATATCGATATAATCGGTGTTTAAGCGGCGAAGACTGTCCTCTGCCGACCGCACAATGTTAAATCTTGATGAGCCGTAATCATTCGGCCCGTCGCCCATCCTGAAAGTGGTTTTGGTTGATATCAAAACTTCTGAGCGTAAGCCTTCAAGTGCCTGGCCCAAAATTTCTTCAGAAGCCCCGCGCGAGTAAACGTTAGCAGTATCAAACAGGTTTACGCCAGCATCAAGGCATAAGCGTACCAGTTTTTTGGCATCATCAAGTTGGGTATCTCCCCATGCTTTAAAAAAATCGCCTTTGCCACCAAAGGTCGCCGTTCCGAAACTAAGCACCGGCACGTGTAGGCCCGAGCCGCCTAATTGTCTGTATTCCATATATAGTGTGATGTTTTTGTTATGCATCGCAGCAATGCGCCGCGATAATTCAAATCTCGCGGATAGTTTTAAAGTTTATATCACCTGAATAACATAAATAGAATTAATGGTTAACCTCAAAAAACTATCCTTACCTTAAAAAGACAAATAAAGTCGACATAAAAACATAATTTCGTTGCCGATAGTTAACTTATCTATGGCAAAGATCGCATTAATAACAGGCGCCACCGCAGGGATAGGCGAGGCCTGTGCCCACACATTTGCACGCGAGGGATATAACCTTATACTTACCGGCCGCCGTATGGACAGGCTGGAAGCCCTGGCGCAAAAGCTCAATAAAAAATATAACGTAGAGGTAGCCGTATCATCATTTGATGTGCGCAGCCGTGAGCAGGTTATTCAAAACCTGGAAGGCCTGCCCGCCAAATGGAAAAAGGTTAATGTGCTGGTAAACAACGCCGGCCTTAGCCAGGGGCTGGACCCCATACAGAACGGTAGTTATGATGATTGGGAAACCATGATAGATACCAATATAAAAGGCCTGCTTTATGTAAGCCGTGTGGTATCCAACTGGATGATAACTAACCGACAGGGGCATATTATAAACTTAGGATCGATAGCAGGGAAAGAGGTTTACCCTAACGGGAATGTATATTGCGCCACTAAGCATGCCGTTGATGCCTTAAATAAAGGCATGCGGATAGACCTGGTGCAGCATGGTATACGCGTAACAGCTATACACCCCGGCGCTGTAGAAACAGAGTTCTCGGAAGTGCGCTTTAAGGGTGATAAGGACCGTGCCAAAAAAGTGTACGAAGGCTTTGAGCCGCTGGTAGCAGATGATGTTGCCGAAACTATTTGGTTTGTAGCATCGCGCCCGGCGCATATAAATATTAGCGACCTGGTAATTATGCCAACCGCACAGGCAACAGCCACTAATATTGTAAGGAAGTAAGCAGATGTGCAAATTTTAAATGTGCAGATGAAAATAAATTTATAATCGTAAATCTAAAATCACAAATAGGATGTCATTATTAACCCAAATAGACCAGGATATAAAACAAGCCATGTTAAGCAAACAACCCGATAGGCTTAGGGGGCTTCGTGCTATAAAATCGGCTTTGTTGCTGGCTAAAACAGAAAAAGGCGCTGCCGAAGAACTAACACAGGATGCCGAAATAAAAGTGTTGCAAAAGCTGATCAAACAACGAAAAGAATCTGCAGATATTTATAAAACGCAAGGCCGCGAAGACCTTTACGATATTGAAATGGCCGAAATGTATGTGATAGAACCCTACCTGCCGCAACAAATGACCCGTTTTGAAATTGAAGGCTTTATACAAGAGGTGATTGAAAGGCTTGGTGTAACATCGGTTAAAGATATGGGCAGGGTAATGGGCGTGGCCAATAAAGAGCTTGCCGGCCGTGCCGATGGTAAAACAGTTTCGGAGGTGGTAAAACAACTTTTAGGGTAGTTTCCCCGTAATAATTGTTGAGATAAAACCGCGCTAACTATTTTTATAATTATAATTTTATAACATTTTAGACTGAAATTGAATTTGGTCTGATATATTTACGCTAATCAATATTTATATAAGTTCTGCTATGGATCACGTGCTTAAAGAAGAAAAAGGTTTTAGTTACATCGAAGCGGGTGAAGGTGAAACGCTGTTACTTCTGCACGGTTTAATGGGCGCGTTAAGCAACTGGGAGGATGTTGTTAATGAGTTTAGCCCCAACTACCGTGTTATATTACCTATATTGCCTATTTACGATATGCCTTTGTTAACTACCGGTGTAAGGGCGTTATCAAAGTTTATACACAAGTTCATAAAATTTAAAAAGCTAAGCAACGTTATTTTGCTAGGTAATTCGTTAGGCGGGCATGTTGGTTTAATATATGTATTGGCGCATCCGGGTTATGTTAAGGCTTTGGTTTTAACAGGCAGTTCGGGTTTGTATGAGAATGCCTTTGGCGGATCATTCCCAAAAAGGGAGAGTATAGATTTTGTAAGAGAAAAAGTACAATATACTTTTTACGACCCTGCAATTGCTACTGATGAACTGGTGAACGATGTTTTTGTAATGATAAACGACAGGCACAAAGTGATCCGTATATTGGCTATGGCAAAATCGGCCATTCGCCATAACATGAGTAAGGAATTGCGTAAAATTACCATGCCGGTTTGTTTGATATGGGGCAGGGATGATAAAATTACTCCGCCAGAGGTCGCCATTGAGTTTAACGAAATGTTGCCCAACGCCGAACTGCATTGGATAGATAAATGCGGCCACGCACCTATGATGGAGCGGCCTGCAGAATTTAATGAGTACCTGAAACTGTTTTTAGATAAAATAAAAAAATAGATATGCTTGCAATTGAGTTGATAGCTAACGCGATACCGCCGGTACATACCTCTGATAGTATACAGAAGGTGTTTGACCGTATGGCGGAGTTTCGGGTAAGCCACCTGCCAATTGTAAACGAAGATCAGTTTTTAGGCCTGGTAAGCGAGGATGACCTGATAGAAGAGCCCGATTATAATTCGCCCATAGGTGCAATAGCGCTTTCGCTGGTTAACCCATACGTGCTGGAAGAACAGCATATTTACGATGTTATCCGTTTGTTTTATGAGCGCCAGCTAACCGTTGTGCCCGTACTCAACATCAAAAAAGATTACCTGGGTTTAATATCCATCAACAGCATGAACGAGTACTTTGCCAAGCTTACTTCGGTATCAGAGCCGGGCGGTATTATTGTACTTGAGGTTGATAATAAGAATAATTCACTGGCGCATATGTCGCAGGTGGTAGAGTCTGATAACGCGCAGATCCTGAGCTCATACACACGCACTTTCCCTGATAGTACCCGTATGGAAGTTACTCTTAAGGTAAACAAGCAGGATATCTCTAACATCCTGGCCACATTTCAACGTTATAATTACGATGTTAAAGCTACCTTTAACTTTACCGACCATAACGATAACTCGATGGACAGGTTTGATTCGTTCATGAATTACCTGAACTTATAAAACTTAAATACTTTAATCAATAAAAAACGCTAACCCATTTTACATAGGTTAGCGTTTTTTATTGTTTTTGTGTTTGTTTAGGCTTAATTATCATCCCTCGTTTTTACCCGGATGCCTATGCTGTGATCTTTGTTGCTGAAAATATAGGTGTATGCTCCTTTTGTAAAAATGGTGTCTTCACTTGTTTGCTTTATCTTTTTAAATTGCTTGTCTTTAATTGTTGTGTTTTTTGCTTCAGTAAATACATCTTCGGCCATGTTAAAACTCATGTGTAATGCTTCGTTCTTATAACAGTATAAGAAAATGCTAACATCATTATCATCCTCTAAACTATAAATGTAAGCGTTGGTCTGTTCTATTTTAAGCATCCGGTCATATTTAAAACCCTGTTCTTCAAGAAACTTTTTTTGATTAGAGCAGGTTATGTTTTTATATAGATGTTCTATTGTTACAGTTGGCTTTTCTACTACATAATCCTGATCGTTTTGCGCATACCCTATAGCTGTAGAGAGCAAAAGAAATAATAGCACCAAAATTTGTTTAATTTTTTTCATTGCTTGCTTGTTATTGCTTGAATTTTGCCTAAATAAATAAAAAACAAAGCATTAATGAAATACCCACTTTTAGGTATTTTTACTACATGGTAAGGCGGATGTGTTATAAACAGCATTATTTGAAACTATACTGCTGTACTTTATTTTCAAAGTTCGATATTCGTACTAAATATATATGAAAATAGCAGTTTACGGCAGGCAGTTTAACGATCCATCGGTGTTTCCCTACATCCGCCAGGTGTTTGACAGCCTTGCGCAGCATAAGGTTGAAGTTTGCATCCACCCCATTTTAAATGATTTTTTAAAGGGGAATGTTGATACATCGGCCTGTATGTTGTTAAACTGTAGTGACCCTAACGATGTTGATGTTTTTTTAACCCTTGGGGGCGATGGTACCCTGCTGGATATGGTAACCGTTATCCGCGATTCGGGCGTGCCGGTTATAGGTATCAACTTTGGCAGGCTGGGCTTTTTGGCCAGTATAAACAAAAGCGATATAGCCGCAGCCATACACGCTGTAGTGAACAAGGAATTTACGCTGGATAGCCGCGAACTGCTGGTAATAGAATCAGAGCAAAAAATATTTGGTGATAATAACTTCGCGCTTAATGATGTGACCATCCACAAGCGCGACGATTCGGCCATGATAACCACGCATGTATCGTTAGATGGCGAGTTCCTGAACTCCTACTGGGGCGATGGTATCATTATATCTACACCTACAGGTTCAACCGCTTACTCGTTAAGCTGTAACGGGCCTATCATATTCCCGCAATCAAACAGTATTGCGCTTACCCCGGTTGCGCCACACAATTTAAATGTAAGGCCTGTTGTGCTGCCTGATACCAGCACTTTAACATTAGATATTGATTATCGTGGTAATAACTACATCGTATCGTGCGATAGCCGTACCGTTATTGTTGATAAACCCATGCAGTTTAAGGTTTACAAGGCCGGTTTCCGCCTTAACCTGGTGCGCCTGAATAATGAAAGTTACTTATCTACGTTAAGGAAAAAGCTATTATGGGGTTTAGACGCCCGTAATTATTAAATTTGCCTTGATGCCTAAATACATTGCTGCTCTATTTATCCTGTTCATTTCGTTAAATGTACAAGCCCAAACCTGGGAAGTAGGAGGGGGAGCAGGTATGGCAGGCTATATAGGCGACCTGAACATTAACAACCCCATAAAACCAAGCGGTGGCTTTGCCGGCTTGTTTGTAAAGCGCAACTTTAACCGGTACATAGCTGCTAAGCTTGGATATACATTTGGCCAAATAAGCGGCGACGATAGTAAATCAGATTATCAACAATTTCGCGACCGCAACCTCAGCTTCACTACCCCCTTAAAAGAACTGAGCCTGGTGGCCGAGTTTAACTTTATGAGTTATATACCCGATGCCGGTAAAAATATATACACACCTTATATATATGCAGGTGGTGGTATTACCGCATTTGCACCAAGGACAACGTTCAATGGCAAGCAGGTATCGTTGAGGAACCTGCGCACCGAGGGGCAAACAAACGAATATGCCAAGTATACCCTTGTTTTGCCTTTTGGTGCAGGTATAAAATACAATATTTCCGGTAAATGGACTTTGGCCGCAGATATAGGTTATCGTATTACCCGTACCGATTACCTGGATGATGTAAGCCGTAACTATGCTAATAAAAATCAGTTTACAAACTCAACCGCGAGGGCATTGTCTGATCGGTCTGGCGAGAAAACAAACGTTTACATAGGGGAGGCCGGTACCCAGCGCGGTGACTCAAGGCCACGGGATTTCTACATGTTTGCAGGTTTTACTATTTCATATACATTTGTTACCCAGCAGTGTTATTACTAAGCCAAATTGACTTAAATAAAACATTATATCTTATTTAGATCAATAAACAAAATTAAATTTTGTTTATTGGAACTTTTCAGTACATTTATACGTTTAATAATTACTAACCCAATTGTTTTACCTTAAACTGTACTATCATGGCCGAATTAAATTCAACCCCGGAAAAATCAGGAAGTAAAATCCGTTCAAAAAAAACCGCCTTACGTGTAGACCTTACCGCAATGGTAGATCTGGCTTTCCTGCTTATTACATTTTTTATCATGACCACTACGCTTACCAAACCCAAAGTAATGGATGTAGCTATGCCTGTGGGTGAGAGCGAACCGGTACCCCAATCGCGCACCATGACTATCTGCCTGGGTAAAAACAACAAAGCCATGTATTATTTAGGCACGGCAGAAAAGCCCCTTATAGCCGCTACGCTTACCAATTACAGTAGCAGTGGCTTGCGTAAAGCAATACTTGATGCCCGCACATACGTACAACAAACTACAGGTAAAAATATGATAGTAGTTATAAAACCCGCAGATAGTTCGATATATGAAAACCTGGTAAACACGCTTGATGAAATGACCATAACCGATGTGCAGCAATACGCCATAGCAGATATTGCACCAAAAGACATCAGTTTATTGAAAGACAGGCAGGCGTATTAATACAAACTCTGCAGCTTGTTCCGTTCCATTTTAATGGAACAAGCGGAATAAGTTTAATATATTGATAATGAGTTTATTAATACTGACACGATCTTGTCAGTATCTAAACAAAAACTTCACCATTATAATTTTATCAGCTAATATTCAGTGCTTTATGAAAATCATATTTTGTTCCATTTTTTGATAAACGGAACAAAAATAGGTAAGTAAAAATGTGATAAAAAAAATGGGTTTTTATCACATTTTTTCGCCCTTTTTCACCCTTGGTTCGGCTTTTTTAGGATGACTAAAAGCGGAAAAGGTATTTATTTGCATTATTGATAAATTGTTGATTTTTAGCAATTTATAAAATATCGGCCTCTTTCATTTTGTTCCATTTTGTTCAGATATGAACAAGCATTTTTAGAGAAAAAGAAAAAGCTCACAGTGTTTAGAATGTATTAATATGATGCCAGTGAGCCGCTATTTATTTTATTGATATTTGTTCTCCTAAGCTTTTTTGCCTGTAAACAAAAAGCAGCAAAAGAAATACGCGCGCGCACCACTCACGTAAAACCGAATATCAAACGGGTGTGAAAGAACAATGCGTAGTATCTATTCATATTTATAACAATAGAGTTTGTTTATAGCCTATTGGGGATAATTATTTCTTTTTTACCGCATACTAAAATAAATACAATTAAGTTTTACCTTTGTCACCTGAAAAAAAGGGCATAAGTTGTTGACAGCTTTGCTAAAAACGTTTCAAAAATTAATAAAGCAATAGGTGCAACAGTTGGTATACGGCTGTTAAAACCGTTCGGGAAATGAGTTATAAAGACCAGATAGATCTTCAGAAATTACCCCGCCATATAGCTGTTATTATGGATGGTAACGGCAGATGGGCAAAGGGAAAAGGCAAGTTAAGGGTGTTTGGCCATCATAACGGGGTACTGTCTGTAAGAGATATTGTTGAAAGTGCCGGCGATTTGGGGATAGAGTATTTAACCTTATATACCTTTAGTGCCGAAAACTGGAGCAGGCCCAAATTTGAGGTTACCGCTATCATGGAATTGCTTATCAGTACCCTTAATAAGGAAATTGCTAAGCTGGTAAAAAACAATGTACGTTTAAATGCCATAGGCGATTTAAACATGTTGCCGGGTAAATGCCACCAGGAACTAAAAAATGCCATAAGCAAAACGGCCGCTAACACGGGATTGGTGCTTACGCTGGCTTTAAGCTACAGTTCGCGCGGCGAAATTGTACACGCAGCAAAAGCTTTAGCTGCCAAAGTGCAAAGCGGGGAGTTAAACCCTGCTGATATTGATGAACAATTGTTTGAAGATAATTTATATACCGGCGGTATGCCAAACCCCGAACTATTGATCAGGACGAGTGGCGAGTACCGCATAAGTAATTATTTACTATGGCAAATTGCCTACGCCGAGTTATACTTCACCGCAAAACTTTGGCCTGATTTCAGACGCGAGGATTTGTATGAAGCGATACTTGATTTCCAGAAACGCGAACGCCGTTTTGGGATGACAAGCGAGCAGGTAAACTAAATTTTTACTTTTAACACTTTTTAACAACTGTATAAATTATTTTTAGCCCACTAAAATATTCGAATGAATAAAGTTTTTTTTGCTCTTCTCTTCTCTGTTATAAGCACGGCAGCACTGGCACAGGTTAATGGTACAACACAGTCTTCATTGTCTGGCTCTATCCCTGCCGATAGTTTGAGCTATCTTAATCCAAAAGATTATATTATAGGTGGTGTAACGGTATCAGGCGCTAAGTATTTAGATAAAGATGTATTAATTACCATCTCTAAATTAAATAAAGGCGATAAGATAAACCTGCCTGGCGAAGCCAACGCCAATGTTATAAAGGACTTAAACAAAACAAATCTTTTAGACGATATACAGTTAAATGTTACCAAAATAGTGATGGATACCATTTACCTGGAAATTGCAGTTGTTGAACGCCCCCGTTTATCGCGCATGCATATAACAGGTATCCGTAAGGGAGAGATAGAGGACGTAAATAAAAAACTTAATGATAAAACAGGGAAGATTGTAAACGAAAACCTGTTAAGCACCACAACAGCCATCATTAAAAAGCACTTTAATGAAAAGGGTTACCTGAACACTACGGTAAAAATTACCCAAACAAAAGATCCCGGCGATGCCAATAATGTGATACTTGATGTTGCGGTTGATAAAAAATCTAAAGTAAAGATCAATAGTGTTGAATTTGAAGGTAACAAAGCGTTCACTGATGCAAAGCTTCGGAAGATGCTTAAAAACACGCGTGTCAAAAAATTCTATAACATATTCGGGTCTAAAAAATTCAAGCAGGATAAGTACGAAGAAGATAAAGAAACCCTGGTAGAGAAAATGCAGGCCAAAGGGTATCGTGATGCTGAAGTTGTAGCCGATACCGTAACCGCACACGACGAGAAAACAGTTGATGTGAAAATTAAGGTTTATGAAGGCCCTAAATACTATTTCGGTAATATTAAATTCTCGGGAAATGCTCAGTATCCTTCAGAAGTACTGACAAAAATATTGCAGTTAGAAAAAGGACAGGTGTTTAGCGAAGATGAGTTAAACAAACGTTTAACAGGCCCAACACCAAATAATGATGACGTATTATCACTTTATTTGAACAATGGTTACCTTACCGTTAACGCCGACCCGGTTCAAACAAGAGTTTACAACGATACTGTTGACCTTGATATAAGGATATATGAAGGCCCGCAATACACCATTAACCGCGTAATACTAAAAGGTAACGATGTTACTAATGATAAAGTAGTAAGGCGCGAAATAAGGACAAAACCAGGCCAGAAATTTAACAAAGAGTTATTGATACGCAGTGCGCGTGAAATTGGGCAGCTGGGTAACTTTGACGAACAAAAAACCGAACCAAGGCCAACAAACATTAACCCTGTAGATGGTACTGTAGATTTGGTTTACAACGTAGTTGAAAAACCATCAGATCAGATAGAGCTGTCAGGTGGTTTTGGTGGTGGCCAGTTGGTAGGTACATTGGGTTTAACATTCAACAACTTCTCGTTACGTAACCTGTTCAACCTAAAAGCATACAAACCCCTGCCAAAAGGCGACGGGCAAAAGCTAAGCTTAAGGGGCCAATCAAGCGGGCGTACTTATCAAAACTTTTCGTTCACCTTTTCCGAGCCATGGTTAGGTGGTAAAAAACCAATTTACTTTGCATTATCAGCTTATACACAAGGTAGCTCAACCGGGCAGTATTACCCTAAAACAAGCCCTTATTATAATAACCTGCGTATAAACGGTATTGGTGTAACATTAGGTAAACGCTTAAACTGGCCTGATAACTACTTCCAGCTAAACTACTCGTTAAACGTTGACCACTATAACCTGGATAACTATGGCGGTTACCTGTTCCAGAACGGTACCTCATACAATATCAAGCTAACACAGGAACTTAGCCGTAACTCGATAGATATGCCGCTTTATCCTACATCGGGTTCAAACATTAAATTAACAATACAGGCAACACCGCCATACTCATTATTTAATAACTTAAATTACAATATAGCTACGCCAGCCGAGCGCTACCATTTTGTGGAATACTACAAATGGAAGTTTGATGCACAATGGTTCCAGCGTATAACCGGTAAGTTGGTATTAATGTCGCAGGTACGTTTTGGTTACCTTGGCCAGTATAACAAGTTGGTTGGTCCGTCACCGTTCGAACGTTTTAAATTGGGTGGCGATGGTATGCAGAGCTACCAGTTTTTACAAGGTACAGATATAATAGGGTTACGTGGTTATGAGAACTTCTCGATAGTACCGGTAGGTTCAAGCCAAAATGCTACTACAAACCAGGGTAGTGCTATTTACAATAAATACACCATGGAGTTAAGGCACCCGGTAATTACGGGCCAGTCTGCCACTATATTCTTACTGGCATTTGCCGAAGGTGGTAACGTTTGGGATAATTTTAACCAGTTTAATCCGTTTAACGTTAGGCGCTCTGCAGGTGTGGGTGCAAGGATATTTTTACCGATATTTGGTTTGTTAGGTTTAGATTACGGTTACGGTTTCGACAAAATACCAGGCCAGCCTGACGCGAATAAAGGGCATTTCCATTTTACAATTTCACAAAGCTTAAGCGGAGGATTTAATTAAATTTGCACAGCAGTTTATGAAAAAGATAATTCTAATACTTTGTTTTACGTTTGCAGCCTGCACAGCAGCGCTGGCACAGCGTTTTGCATATGTTGATTCTGATTATATTTTAAAACACATGCCTGAGTATGCTTCATCACAAAAGCAACTGGCATCGTTGTCAGAATCATGGCAGAAAGATGTTGACAGCCGTTTTCAGGAAATTGACCGTTTATACAAAGCCTACCAGGCCGATCAGGTTTTAATGACACCCGATATGCGCAAACGCCGCGAAGCCGAAATAGTTGAAAAAGAAAAAGCAGCTAAAGACTATCAGCGCCAGATATTTGGCCCCGATGGCGAACTTTCTAAGAAAAGTACCGCACTGATTAAACCAATTCAGGATAGGGTGTCTAAAGCTGTACAGGCAGTTGCCGAAAGCGAAAGCCTTGATATGATATTTGACAAAAATAGTGAAGTGATCATGCTGTACGCCAGCCCGCGTTATAACAAAAGCGACGAGGTGGTTACAAGGTTGGGCTTAAAGCCGGGAGTATTTGCCAAATAAAAATTTTATATATATTAGGACTATTATTAAACACAGAACAACAAAAATGAAAAAACTATTTAAAGTTGCTTTAGTTGCAGCAGGAATGTTATTTGCAGGCAACTTTGCCCAGGCACAATCAAAAATTGGCCACATTAATTTTTCGCAGTTAATTGATTTAATGCCAGAAACAAAAACTGTTAAATCTCAGCTTGAAATTTACCAAAAACAATTTATTGACCAGTTAACTGCAATGAATACCGAATATCAGTCAAAAGGCCAGGCTTATCAGTCAAAAAGAGCCAGTATGACCGATGCAGCACGCGGCGTTGCAGAAAGCGAATTACAGGACCTTGGTAAACGTTTACAAGATACTCAGGAGTCATCACGCCAAAAGGTTGAAGACAAACAACGCGAACTTGGTAAACCAATTGTTGATAAAGCACGTGCTGCAGTTACAGCAGTAGCAAAAGAAAAAGGTTACGGATATGTGTTGGATACCACCAGCGAATACTTAGTAGTATCGCCTGATGCTGATGATCTGATGGCTGCTGTAAAGCTTAAATTAGGATTAAAGTAATCTGAAAATTAAATTATTTAGAAAGCGCCTCCATTACGGGGCGCTTTTTTTATTTTTAACCCATTATGGCGTTTGTTTAAATAAATACTTCATTATGTTTATTTTTAACCACAGAGGCCACAAAGAAAACAATACAGGGTTCACAGAGAACGTATAATCGACAAAAATAATGCATTAAAAATAAGGCAGAAAAGCTTTGTGCTTCTCTGTGAAAACCTCAGTGAACTCTGTGGTTAAATAACAAACTATATAAAAAGTTTAAGAACTTATTTTAACAATACTATGTTATCAGGCGGTCCAATTGGGGTATTTGATTCGGGGATAGGTGGTTTAACGGTGTTCCGTTCTATTGTAGAGGCTTTACCCGGTTACGATTATTTATACCTGGGCGATAACGGCCGCGCACCTTACGGCAACCGCTCGTTCAAAACCATACACCAGTACACCTGGGAGTGTGTACAATGGATGTTTAAACAAGGCTGCCCGTTGGTTATACTGGCCTGTAACACGGCGTCGGCAAAAGCATTGCGTACCATACAGCAGCAGGATATGCCCGGGCTCCATACCGATAAGCGTGTGCTTGGTGTTATCCGCCCAACAGCCGAGGTTATTGGTAATTACACCCAAACCAAACAAATTGGTGTGCTGGGTACTAAAGGTACCGTGCAATCCGGCTCGTATCTGTTAGAGATAGAGCACTTTTTCCCTGAATTAAAAGTTTACCAGCAGGCCTGCCCGCTTTGGGTGCCGCTTATTGAAAACGGCGAGTACAACAAGCCCGGGGCTGATTATTATGTGCAATTATACCTGGATCAATTGATGCAGCAATCGCCAGATATTGATACGATATTGCTTGCCTGCACACATTACCCATTATTGCAGGATAAAATAAAAGCCCATTTACCGGCCAACATCAATGTAGTTGCCCAGGGCGATATTGTAGCCGCAAGCCTGGTTGATTACCTGCAGCGCCACCCCGAAATGGAACAGCGGCTCAGTAAAAATGGGCACCGCGATTTTTATACCACTATTGATGATACCCCCGATTTTGACCACCACGCAACCCTGTTTTTTGGTAAAGAGGTAAAAAGCGCGTTTGTTGATGTAAGGGAAGGGTGCTGATTTTTTGATGTGCTTTTCTCGCTTTGTCATGCTGAACGATAGCGAAGGAGCTACATGCCTCTCGGCAAATAGATGCTTCAAATTGTTTAGCATTACAGGAGGGATTAACAATCTTAACCATACAGCAATCTAACAATTGCATGTTCCCTCTTTAAAATCATTCTAAAAAAGCACTACCAAAACAGTCAACTATCCTTAGCATTTATTAAGTTTGCAGCCACAGTAAACGCCCCTTGAATTTTTACATTACATATTTTATTGTAGCAGCAGGTTTATTTGCTTTTGTAGGCCTGTTTACCATGTTTGGCGTATACGCCGAGCGGAAGGTGAGCGCGTTTATCCAGCATCGGCTTGGGCCAACAGAAACCGGTAAATACGGTACGCTGCAGGTGCTGGCCGATATGCTTAAGATGGTGCAGAAGGAGTTAATTATCCCTGCTGCCGCCGATAAGATCTTGTTCCTGGCGGCACCTGTTATTATATTCATAGGCGTATATCTGGGCTTTGCGGCATTGCCCTGGGCACCGGGGCTTATCCCAGCGCACATTAACATTGGTTTATATTACATCTTCGCTATCATTTCAATCGAAACATTGGGTATACTGATGGCTGGCTGGGGCTCAAATAACAAATATTCTATATTAGGGGCCATGCGTTCGGCTGCACAAATTATCTCGTATGAGATACCCGCCGGGTTTGCCCTGATATCCGTAGTGATGATTGCGCAAACACTTAATTTGCAGGATGTAGCTATACAGCAGGGCATCTTATCGCCCGATAAGGCAAAGTTTTTTGGCTTTTGGGATGTATCGCAAATAGGGGGCATCCTTTCATGGAACGTTTTCCAGGCGCCGCACTTGCTGGTGGCTTTTGTGATATACTTTATTGCATCACTGGCCGAAAGTAACCGCGCGCCGTTTGATATCCCCGAGGCAGAATCAGAACTGGTAGCAGGTTTTCATACTGAGTTTACAGGGTTGCAATTCGCCTTAGTGTTTTTGGCGGAATACTCCATGATGTTTTTGGTATCGATGGTAGGGGTGATCCTGTTTTTAGGCGCATGGAACACGCCGCTGCCAAATATAGGTTCGGTAACTTTGGCAACATGGACAACCGGTACCGCCTGGGGGATTATCTGGATATTGATAAAAACCTTATTATTGGTAGGCGTACAGATGTGGATCCGCTGGACCCTGCCACGTTTACGGGTAGACCAGCTAATGAACCTGTGCTGGAAAGTATTAACCCCGCTGGCGTTTTTATGTATGCTGCTATCGGGCATATGGCGGCTGTGGGTAATGTAGTTTTGAAATAATAATAATGAATATCGAACACCGAATAATGAATGATGAATTTCATTATTGGAAATTGGAAATTCATTCGATATTTAATTTATGATAAAGAGGGCAATAAACGGTTTTACTACGGCATGGAAGGGGCTTTCCCTTACCATCAGGGCTTTGTTTGCCTCAAACGCCAAACGTAATATTACGCCCATAACTAATGATAATTACTTCAGTCAGCAAAATAATACCAACACCATACAATACCCTAAACAGGAACTGCCGGTGCCCGAAGTGGGCCGTTACCAGTTGGATGTGGAGATTGATGATTGTATTGTGTGCGACCTTTGCGCCAAAATTTGCCCGGTTAACTGTATTGATATCGAATCGATAAAATCAACAGAGGGCTCAATCGGCGAAACATCAGACGGGTCGAAAAAACTGCTTTACGCCGCTAAGTTTGATATTGACATGGCTAAATGCATGTACTGTGGCTTGTGTACCATAGTGTGCCCAACAGAGTGTATTGTGATGACCAACCAGTACGATAAAACGGTATTTGAACTAAAAGACCTGAACTACGAGTTTTCGGATATGTCGCCCGAGTTTGCCGCCGAAAAGCGCGACCTGCTGGAACGCCAGAACGCCGAAAAGCAAGCCGCCAAATTAGCTGCCATGAAAGCGAAGGAGGGCGGGGCATGAGCGTAGTGCAGATTATGTTTTACGTAATGGCGTTTATAACGCTGGGTTCGGCATTGGTTGTGGCTATGGGCAAGAATTTGGTGCGGAGCATCTTTATGTTCTTTGTTACACTATTTGGCCTCGCCGGCCTTTACGTTTTGGCCCTGGCCGATTTTGTAGCCGTTACCCAGATAGTGATTTATGTAGGCGGTATTTTGGTGCTGATACTGTTTGCCTTTATGCTATCGGGCAAAGAAGCATTGGCCACCGCGCAACAGCCAAGTACCCCATATATTACCCTGAAGAATTTACCAGCCTTTTTGTTAGCCGCCCTATTTTTAGTGGTGATGCTGAACGTGGTTTTTAAAGCCGATGTAAATAACCTGCCATGGGTAAAAACAGCTATCGATACAAAAAATGTGGTACCGGTAAACGGCTCCATTAATGATATAGGCATCAGTTTGATGACACGTTACCTGCTGCCATTTGAGGTGATATCAATTTTACTGATGATAGCATTGGTGGGTGCTGCCCACTTATCCCGGAAGGAGGATGCAAAAACATGATAGGCCTAAACGATTTTATGATAGTGAGCGTGGTGCTGTTTTGTATTGGCCTGTTCATCATTGTATCAAAAAAGAACGCCATCCAGATCCTGATAGGTATAGAGTTGATGCTGAACGCCGCTATTTTAAACCTGGTAGCCTTTGGTAAGTATGATCGTATAAACAATGGCGGGCAAATGTTTGCGTTATTTGCTATAGTATTGGCAGCGGCTACAACAGCTGTTGCCCTGGCTATTATACTGAATGTGTATCGGCAGTATAGAACCATCGATCCGGATAAGGTAAACCAGTTAAAAGATTAAATATGAAAAAGCTAATTGTTATTTTCTCGTTATTCTTGTCGGCAAGTGCCTTTGCGCAAAAGGCCGATTCGGTTAAAAAAGAGGTTAAGATTAACACTGCCTCTGCTTATGGTGGCTTACCCCCTTTAACAATGGTTGATGGTGTTAAATTTAACGGAGACATTAACAAGATAAACCCCAACGACATAGAAAACATCGAGGTGTTAAAATCAGCGTCGGCAACTGCATCATATGGCGCAGAGGGCTTAAACGGGGTTATTTTAATCACCACTAAAAAAAACAAAGCAAAAAAATCAATAACAGCAAGTACTGTTACTGCCGCAGCCGATACTACATCAGCGCCATTATATATTATTGATGGCAATACTGCTACCTCCAAAACTTTCCGAAGCCTGAACCCGAATGATATCGAAAATATCACTGTGTTAAAAGATGCTTCGGCTAAGTCGATATATGGCCCCGCGGGTAAAAACGGTGTAGTGATAGTAGTTACAAAGGCTTACAAAAAACAACAGGAAGCCAAAAAAGCCGAAGCCGAAAGACAAGGTAAAAAGAATTAATAATGAAAAAGCTCCTTTTAATACTGCTGATGTTACTTACTGTTGGCGTTTTTGCGCAAACACGGAAGAAGCATGCAACAAAAAAGAAGGCAAAGAGTACTGTTAAGCATTCTAAAAAACGCTCATCAAGACGCCACTCAAGCAGAAGCGAGGCCCGTGTAGAGGAACCTGTTGAGGAAGAGGAAAGGGTTGCCTATCCGTTCTTCTCGGTAGATAGTGTCACCAAAAAACTAGTGCTAAAAGATCCGCCTGAAGAAAAAGATCGCCCATATGTACTGGTGAACGATAATATTTACACAGGCCGCCTGCAAGATCTTAAACCCCAAAATATCCTGGATATATCGGTTGTAAAAAGCAAGGGTGCCAAAATGATGTACGGGCAAAAAGCCGCTGCCGGCGCTTTGATCATCAAAACCAAACAAGCTTTACCGGCTGATTTGCCTAACTCATTGTTGCCTTTGCCAAAACAGCCAACTAACCAAAAAGGATTTGTGTTGAATGAAGAGCCTGCATTTGGCAAAGTGTCAGACATCGATCCGGAAACTATCCTGAAGATCGATACCTTAATACAGCCAAAATTTGTAGGTGCTACACAGAACGATACTACGGTAAATGTTACCACAAAGGTTTATGGCAGAAAACTATATCAATGGAAATTTGGTACGCTGTCAAAAGCTTACAAAACGTACATAAGAAGCCGACGTGGCAAAGATAGCGGTGTAAATTATGTACTTGACGACGGTACTGTCTTAACAGGCGGAAAAGAAGAAGACCTGATCAAATTACTGAAGGTATATAATTCGGACCCAAAAGCTGCGAGTTTTACCGGCCCTCAGGGTACACGTAAAAACCGCAAACCGGCAACGCTAACTATTGAACTAAACCAGCCGCAGAATTGAACCCAACCTTACCATATAACGACGCGCAAACCATAACCATTGCTATTATAGCAGTGGTGTTGCCCTTTGCTGCCTTTGTGGTAAACTTTTTACTGTTGGGTAAAAGCAAGGCTTCGGGTTGGGTATCTGCATTGGCTATTTTGGCAAGTACCGCTCTGGCTGCCGATGTGTTTTTTAAAGTGTGGGATAACCATACCATCCATATGCAGCAGGTTTGGTTCACCATTGGTGCCACCAAAGTGCAGGCCGGTATATTGTTGAATAATCTTTCGGTGTTGATGTTGCTGCTGGTTTCGGTTATCGCCTTACCGGTGCATATCTACTCTACCGCGTACATGAAGGATGATGAGGGCTATAGCCGCTACTTTAGATATTTAAGTCTGTTTTGTTTTAGCATGCTGGCTTTGGTAGTGGTTGATAACCTGATACTGCTTTATGCCTTTTGGGAGATGGTTGGTTTCTCATCCTACCTGCTTATTGGTTTTTGGTTTACCCGCGAGAGCGCCATCATCGCCAATAAAAAAGCCTTCATCATGAACAGGATAGGGGATATTGGTTTGCTTACGGCAATCATTATCCTGTATACCCAATTTAATACGTTCGATTTAGAAACCTTGTTTGGTAATAAAGGGCTCATCTCATTATCCAATATCGTTAATGGCGAATGGGTATCTACTATTGGCAGTATCCCGGCCATATGGCAATACATCGCCTTCGGCGGAATATTTTTGGCTGTTGCTGCAAAGTCGGCGCAGTTCCCCTTACATACCTGGCTGCCCGATGCAATGGAAGGCCCAACCTCGGTTTCGGCATTGATCCATGCGGCTACCATGGTGGCGGCAGGTGTGTTCCTGCTGGGTAGATTCTATCCCATGTTTAACGGAACGGAGTTAACCGTACTGGCCGTTATCGGTTGCTTCACTGCTTTTATGGCAGCAAGTATCGCGCTTACGCAAAACGATCTGAAACGCATCCTGGCATATTCTACCATATCGCAATTGGGTTTTATGGTAATGGCTATGGGTGTTGGGGCATATGCATCGTCGTTGTTCCATCTGGCAACGCATGCCTTCTTTAAATGTTTATTGTTTTTGGTTGCAGGTATCGTCATCCACCAGATGAAACACATCAAGGACGATAATAACCTCGATATCGATCCGCAAAACATCCTGCACATGGGCGGCCTGCGTAAAAAACTGCCGTTAACCTTTATAGCCGCTTTAATTGGTGGGTTAGCCTTGGTTGGTTTCCCGCTCACATCGGGCTACCTCTCCAAAGATGGCATCCTGATCCAGGCGTTTGATTGGAGCGATGGTAAAGCCGGCATTTTAAAACTGGTGCCTTATGTGGCCTTGCTTACCAGTTGGTTAACCGCTTTTTATGTGGCGAGGTTGATCGTTAAAGTTTTCTTTGGCGAGTTTCGCCTGCAAAAAATGAACCCGCACATCCATATCCACATGGGCGATGGTGGCTGGCAGTATAAACTGCCGCTGGTGTTTTTGGCTATTTGCTGCTTGTTCCCGGTGTTTTCGTATAGTCCGGTGTTTTATGAAGATGCCTGGCTGTTTAAGGGCTTTTTGCCTGTTAACCATTTGGCGCGCGAGAATTTGTATCATGTGATCATCCCGGTGCTGGTGGTTATTTTAAGCGTGGTGGTCATGTACAGCGCCTACGTGCTGTATGTAAAGCGCAATAGTTGGTCGTTCCCGCAAACAGGTTTACTTTACCGCTTATCATTCCATGAATGGTATATCGATAGGTTTTACAACCGCGTTATCATACGTTTTGTAATGTGGCTTAGCAATGCCCTTTATTGGTTCGATAAGAATATAGTGGATGGCGTAGTAAACCTGCTGGAGAAAATCGGTATCGCATTGGCTGGAGTCGCAGCCTGGTCCGACAAGCATATTGTGGATGGCCTGCTGCACCTGGTTGCCGGTATAGTACAGGCTATAGGCAATTTTGCCCGCCGGTTTCAAAGTGGTAAAATTCAATATTATTTATTCAGCATGTTGCTGGTGCTCATTGCTGTGTTTATCTTTAAACTGATCTGGACCTGATGAATATATTAACCCTGCTCATATTTACACCCATATTGTTTGGCCTGCTTATTTTGCTGCTGCCATCATCTATGCGTGCAAGTTTCAAATACATCACGTTATTTGCTACCTTATTGCAGTTGTGTTTCAGTATTTATATATACCTGCACTTCCAAACAGGGGCTTCATTCGCGGGTATCAGTAATGAGGGGCAATACCAGTTTGTGCAAAAGCTGCCCTGGATCAGCCTCGACCTGGGTACCCTGGGTAAAATGCAGATAGCGTATTTTGTGGGGATAGACGGCATTTCGGTTACGTTACTGGTAATGACATCGCTGGTAATGGTAATAGCTGCCATCGCATCCTGGGAAATAACCAGCAACCTGAAAGGGTTCTTCGCGCTGTTCCTGTTGTTAGATATGGCCGTGGTGGGCGTTTTCTGCGCGTTAGATTTTTTCCTGTTCTATACCTTTTACGAACTGATGCTGCTGCCGTTATACTTCCTGATAGGGATGTGGGGCGGCGCAAGGCGCGAATATGCGGCTATTAAATTTTTCCTGTACACGTTGTTCGGTTCGGTATTTATGCTGCTGGTGATGGTGGGCTTATACCTTTCGGTGAAAGACCCGGTAACAGGTAACCATACTTTTAACATCATCCACATGATGAACCCGGCTAATTATATAGAGGGGTCGGTGTTCTCCGTATTAAACCATGCCACCATACTGGGTATGCCTGCGCGTACGGTTGGTTTTGTGGTACTGTTTATAGCTTTTGCCATTAAAGTACCCGTAGTGCCTTTACACACCTGGCTACCCGATGCGCACGTAGAAGCGCCAACACCGGTATCTATAATACTTGCAGGTATCTTGCTGAAGATAGGCGGCTACGGTATCATCCGTATTTGCATGGGCATCTTCCCTGAGGTTGCTTTGTCGGGAGCATTCTGGCTTGGGCTGCTTGGGGTGATATCGATACTATACGGCGCTTTCAATGCCCTTGCCCAACGCGATCTGAAACGCATGATCGCTTATTCGTCGGTATCGCACATGGGTTTTGTATTGCTGGGCCTCGCCTCTAACACTGCCGAAGGCGTCAGTGGCGCGGTGCTGCAAATGGTTAGTCACGGGTTTTTATCCACCATGTTGTTCTTCCTGGTAGGGGTGGTATATAACCGCGTTCACGACAGGGATATATACAATTTCCGTGGCTTAGGTACTTTGATGCCGCGCTATACGGTTTATGTAATGGTGGCTTTTTTCGCGTCGTTAGGTTTGCCGGGTTTTTCGGCTTTTGTAGCCGAGGCCTTTACACTGGCAGGGGCATTCAAATCACATTCCGTTAATGGCCTGTTGCCATACTGGATGGCCGTTTGCGGTTCGGTTGGTATTTTGTTGAGCGCAGCTTATTTTTTGTGGACACTTCAACGCATGTTCTTCGGAACAGTATCCCTAAAAGGCGGCGACATATGGAAAGTAGCCCTGAAAGACCTCAACATGCGCGAAACCGTAACCCTGCTGCCACTGGCGCTTATTGCTTTAGGTTTGGGTATTATGCCATCATTGGTGTTGGGTAAGGTGAACGATTCGGTACTGGCGCTGGTTGCATTTACTCAACACGTATTACGTTAGTCTATTTATGAACGATTTGTTACCACATATTCACGCTCAGTTAAACGAAGTTTTAGGCAGCCTGCCTTACTTTATGCCCGAAGTTTATTTGACCGTGCTTTTCATCGTAGTATTGCTAACAGATCTTTTATTCGGCAAAAACTCGGCTAAGCTTTGCCGCATCGTGGCCATTGCGGGTATGTTCCTGGTGATATTTAAAGATTTGCAGCAGGTTGCTTTGGTGGGTACCTATGCTGCACCCATATTCAGTAACATGCTGATGTTGCACCGCGCGGCTATCAATTTTAAATTTGTTATTGATGTGCTGGCCATTATACTGCTGTTGTATTTTGCCTGGGATAAAAAGCTGCAAGCGCATAAAAAGGGATTGTCTGACCTGTACAGTATTGTGATAGGATCGGTTTTAGGGCTGCATTTAATGACGATGGCCATCAACCTGCTATCCATTTACCTGGCTATAGAAATGGTATCTATCGCATCATATCTGCTGGCATCGTATCGTACCGAAAACGCTAAAAGTACCGAAGCGGGGCTTAAATATGTGCTTTTTGGTGCGGCTGCGTCGGCGGTAATGCTATATGGTATCTCCCTGATGTATGCTTACACCGGTTCGCTGGAACTGTTCTCTAAAGAAATGGCTGACGCCTTGCTGCACACCAACAGTTTAAGTGCATCTTTCGCGCTGGCGCTGGTACTTATAGGTATTGGGTTTAAGCTATCATTTGTACCTGTGCATTTTTATGTACCCGATGTATATGAAGGGGCAGCCACGCCGGTAACCGCATACCTGTCAACCCTGCCTAAAATAGCCGCATTTGCACTGTTGGTGAATTTCGTATCAAAAAACGGCTTTTTTCTGCAATGGAAAGCTTTTGATTTTAGGCTGGTACTATCAGTAATTGGCGTTATTACCCTGATAGGGGGTAACTTTGCCGCGGTTTTGCAAAATAATGTAAAACGGATGCTGGCCTATTCGGGTATTGGGCATACGGGCTTTGCCTTAATGGCGCTGGTAACTTTTACCCCGCAGGGGTTATCGGCCCTAACCTACTACCTGTTTATGTATGGCCTGGCTAATATAGCCGCCCTGATGCTGGCTAATTACTTTGAGAATAACGAAAATATAACCGATATAAGCGCTTATAAAGGCTTGGGCTTTAAATATCCGCTGGCATCTGTTTGTTTTGTAATTGTACTTATATCCCTCACGGGGATCCCAATAAGCGCGGGGTTTACGGGCAAGGTGTTTGTATTTTCGGCCGTGTATGGTGTTTACCAGCAAACGCATGATGTTTGGCTGATGGCCTTATTAATTACCGGCGCATTAACCACCGTAGTTGGTTTATTTTACTATATCAAAATCCCGCTTAACTTATTTTTGAAAAGAGCAGAATTTCTTCCGAACGAAATTTCGTATTCTACTAATTTGGTAGCTTTTTCTTCTGTAATTGCATTATTGCTAATAATATTTGGAGTTTTTCCTGATTTATTGATTAAATTCCTTTAAAAATTTCCTTTTTTTTAATATTTCATAAAATATATTGTAAAATATGTATAAATTGAGGCCGTTTTAAATAAATGGTTTTAATTTGATATGAAACGTTACTTCCCCTTCTTTGTAATTTTAGTGATTTTATCACTTACGTTTATTTTCCCATCGGTTGAATACGATAAATCGGTAAAATCTAACTTTAATACGGGTGATATTGCCTGGATGTTGATGTCAACAGCCCTTGTTTTGATCATGACCCCCGGACTTGCCTTTTTTTACGGCGGAATGGTGAATAAAAAGAACGTAATTTCTACAATGCTGCAAAGTATTGTATGTATGGTGATCATTACGGTGCTTTGGGGCATATTTGGTTTCAGTTTAGCCTTTGGTGATAGTATTTGGGGCATAATTGGCAACCCATCTACTTTTTTTATGATGAAAGGCATGCTGGGTAACGCCAGTTGGCCGGCCGCACCAACTATTCCGTTGTTGCTTTTTGCTATGTACCAGTTAAAGTTTGCCATTATTACCCCTGCGCTTATTACCGGCGCTTTTGCCGAACGGATCCGGTTCAATTCATATATTATATTCCTGGTGCTGTTCTCCATATTCATATTTTCGCCATTGGCCCATGCCACCTGGCACCCCGATGGCGTTTTAGCCAAATTAGGTGTGTTGGATTTTGCGGGCGGTACGGTGGTGCATATGTCGGCAGGTTGGGCAGCTTTGGCATCGGCCTTGTTCCTGAAGCGCCGTAACGAGGCAAACCATGCACCTGCGCGCATTACTTATGTAATGATAGGTACAGGCCTGTTATGGTTTGGCTGGTTTGGTTTTAACGCAGGCTCGGCATTTGGTGCAAACCATTTGGCGGTAACCGCATTGGCAACAAGTACAACCGCATCGGCAGCGGGTGGTGTTACCTGGATATTTTTTGATATGCTGCGCGGCCGTAAACCATCGGCAATGGGTACCTGTATTGGCGCTGTAGTTGGTTTGGTGGCTATAACCCCTGCCGCCGGTTTTGTTAGCGTACCGCACTCGCTGGCTATCGGTATCATATCTGCAGTGGTGAGTAACCTGGTAGTTGAATGGCGCACACGCACCTCAATTGATGATACCCTGGATGTATTCCCTTGCCATGGGGTAGGTGGTATGGTAGGTATGCTATTAACAGGCGTTTTTGCCAACCAGAATGTTAACCCTAACAATACAACCGGAGACGGGCTTTTCTTTGGCCATACGCATCTGTTCCTGATACAACTGCTGGCGCTTATAGCCACATCGTTATTCTCATTCTTTGGGTCAATGTTGTTGTTAAAGATAACCGATATGATCTCGCCTCTGCGTGTATCAAAAGAGGAAGAAGAGCTGGGTTTGGATATCAGCCAGCATGGAGAGAAGTTGTAAGTAATCGCCTTATTTGTCATGCTGAACGTATGTGAAGCATCTATTCGCCGGCAAGCATATAGTACATTAGATACTTCACATACGTTCAGCATGACAGGCGGGGTAGAGGCACGATACTTCGCGCCTCTGGACGAGCTGCCAAGCCCACATAGTATCAAAGCCCACTTTTCAGTCGGGCTTTTTCTTTTATATTTGAGTAACCCAAATCGGCATCACCATGAAAAAGTTTTTTTTCTTCATCTTTTTGTCTTCCGCCTTTACTCAAACACAGGCCCAGGATATCCCTGCGGATAGCGGCGTGTTCCTGCTGCATAAGTTTGAGCAGCATATTGGTAAAGAAACCTACAAGGTTTATAATTACCGCGACTCAAAAAAATACGTGGTTGATTTTAAGTTTGTAGACAGGGGCAGCCCGGTGCCGCTAAAAGCTACGCTACGGGTTAACCCGATGGCCGACCCGATAGAACTTTTTGTGAAAGGTAATACCTCCAGGTTCTCAGTAATAAACGATTCTATCCGCATAAAGGGCAATATTGCCGATATGAAGGTTAGCGATGCTACCTATAAAAAAACCATCAGCGGGTTTACTTTCCCGGTTACTGGCTATTCGCCTGCAACGGTGCAACAGGTACTGCTGCAATACTGGAATAATAAAAAACAACCTGCAAGCATTACCACATTGCCATTTGGCGCTTTGCAAATAACAAATACCGGGGTTGATAACCTTACTTTTAATGGTAAGCCTATCACCTTTAAACGCTATACCATCAGCGGGTTGATATGGGGTAACGAACTGGTGTGGACAGATAATGCAGGCAAACTCATCTGCATCCTCACCATTGATGCCGAAGGCGACAAAACCGAAATGATGCGTGAGCAGTACGAAACGCTACTGCCCGAACTGATAAAACGTGCAGCCGGCTACGGTATGGCAGCATTCACTAAAGCGGCGCCCTCGCCAAAGGCAGCCAGCCAAACTATTGCTATTACCGGAGGGACTATAGTTGATGTTGTTAACGGCACATCCCGCCCTAACAGCATAATCGTAATTCAGGACGGTGTAATTAAGTACATAGGCAATAAGCTGGTGAAGCGGATAGGGCAAATAGGTGGCGAAAAGATGCCAAAGGGCGCGCAGGTAATTAATGCCACCGGCAAAACCATTATGCCTGGCCTGTGGGATATGCACGCGCACTTTGAACAAACCGAATGGGGCCCGGCTTACCTGGCGGCAGGTGTAACCACCGTGCGCGATTGCGGTAACGAGCTGGGTTTTATTGATGCCATACAGCAAGCCATTGATAGTGGTAAAGGTATTGGCCCTAAGATATTAATGGCCGGTATTATTGATGGCAAAGGCCCAATGGCTTTGGGTATTATCCAGGCGGATACAAAGGAAGAAGCTATAAAAGCGGTTGATACTTACAAAGCAAAAGGCTTTGCGCAGATCAAGATCTACAGCTCAACAAAACCGGCTATTGTGAAAGCAATATGCGATGAAGCGCACAAGCAGGGTTTAACGGTTACCGGCCACATCCCTAATGGGATGACGCTTAAATCGGGTGTTGATTCGGGTATGAACATGGTGAACCACGTGCAATACGTGTACAGCATCATGAAGCGGAATAAAGACCGTTCGGTTAATTTTGATGACAGTGTAAGCATCGCGGCCATTAAATTTATAAAAGACCATAACACCGTTATAGACCCAACCGTTGGTGTTTATGAACTGGCGTATCGTAATGTTAAGGATGATATCACCAAGTTGGAGCCTGCATTTAATACTTTGCCATTACCGTTGCAAACCCAGTTTAAAACTTATGGAGAAGATTCGGCCACGGTTGCCAAAATAGCACCGATGCTCAGCAGCATGAAAATGATCGTCAAGAAACTGTATGATGCAGGGGTGCCGATTGTGGCCGGTACGGATATGGGCTTCCCCGGCTTTAGCGTTGCCCGCGAACTGGAACTTTATGTAGAGGCAGGGCTAACTCCGGCACAGGCGCTTAAAATCGGCACCATTACCCCGGCAGAGGTTATGGGCCTCGGCAAGCAAACAGGATCCCTCACCACCGGTAAAAACGCCGATATTATTATTGTGGATGGTAACCCATTAACCAATATCAGCAATGTGCGCAATGTTAAGGTAGTTATAAAAGCCGGTAAGGTTTATGACCCCGGCACGCTGCACAGGATGGTTGGGTTCTCAAAATAAATCCACCGTGTCATTTCTCACGATAGTGAGAAATCTTGTTCATATGGCAGGTAGCTAACTCGTGTATTATATACGTTTGCATTTCGAACAAGATTCATCAAAGTGTTATGGCTTTGATGAGCTCAATCGTTCGGTTCTCCTCGTTCCTCTTTAGAAATGACAGGTGGAGAGAGATTAACTATACGACTCCGGTTTAAACCTTTTGGCCAGTAAACCCGTCGCTTTTGCCGTATCTATCTCAGCAACAATAACACCCTCTTCACCATAAGCCTGATAAGCAACGCATTTGCCATCGGGCGTTATCAGGGATGTGGCTGCTTCCTGATATTTCATGGTGTAACCTACACTGGCAAAGTAAATAGTGTTTTCAAGCGCGCGCATCATCATGGCCTTTTCGTAGTAGGGGCTGTTAATGTTACCCCAATCGGTGAGTTGTACACCCTTTACATTGCTACCCGAAAGGTGGGGATGAAACACGATACTTGCACCCTCACGTGCCGCCCAGCGTACCGATTCGGGATAGCGGAAACCTTCATGGCAAATAGTGATGCCAAACTTTACGCCGTTTACTTCAAAAATGTTGCGCGCTGTTCCGGGCACCCAGGTGTTATCCTCGCTTGGATCGAGCTGGTTTTTGGTTTGGTAGCCCAATACTTCGCCGGTGGCGGATATTACGTGGGCTATATTTAAAAATCTGTCGCCCTCATACCAATCCATCGGCATAATAATGGCGATATTGTTGGCTGCGGCTATTTCGCAAACACTGTTCAAGGCTACCTGTAATTCTTCGGCAGAAGCTTTCGGTACCTTAATATCTGCAAGCGGGTAGCCGGGGATGAAAGATTCGGGGAAACAGATGATCTGTGCATGCTGGCTGGCAGCATCTTTTACCAGTCGTTCTGTAATTACTAAAGCATCAGTTATTGATTTTGGGAACGTAGGGGAGGCAAGGGCTACTTTCATGCATGTAAATTTAAGGAATTAACTAACTGGTAAGAAAAAACAAGGTATAAAAGGCCCACATTGTATCGATTTGTCTGCTCTTTTTCCACATTATAAAAAATACTAACTAATGACAATATGGTTAAACACTATATAAGATAAAATTTTACCTTTGCATGCTCATTCCCAATCATGAGCGATCAGATTAAACATGAATGCGGTGTGGCATTTATCCGCCTTTTAAAGCCACTATCCTACTATCAGAAAAAGTACGGCACTGCGCTGTACGGTTTAAACAAGCTTTACCTTTTAATGGAGAAACAGCATAATCGCGGGCAAGACGGCGCGGGCGTTGCTACCATTAAGCTGGATATTGAGCCTGGTAAACGGTACATCAGCAGACACCGATCGATGGCCTCGAACGCTGTTGCTGATATCTTCGAGTACATCCAGAAAAAATTTGCTGAGATACAAAAGGAAACGCCTGAAAAAATGGCCGATACCGAATGGCTCAAAGAACACGTAAGCTTTACCGGCGAAGTGTTATTGGGCCATTTGCGTTATGGTACACATGGCAAAAACAGTATCGAAAACTGCCACCCTTTTCTCCGCCAGAACAACTGGATGACCCGTAACCTGGTTATTGCCGGTAACTTTAACATGACTAATGTTGATGAACTGTTGCAGCAACTTTACGACCTGGGCCAGCATCCTAAAGAGAAAGCCGATACGGTGACCGTTCTTGAAAAAATAGGCCACTTTATTGATACCGAGAACCAGGGCCTTTTTGACCAGTATAAACGCGAAGGGTTAGACGACAACATGGAGATCAGCAAAATGATTGCTAACGATATGGATGTTGCCAAAATACTGCGCAAATCGGCCAAAAACTGGGATGGCGGTTATACCATTGCCGGTATATTAGGCCACGGTGATGCATTTGTAATGCGCGACCCGGTTGGTATACGCCCGGCTTATTATTACTATAACGATGAGATAGTAGTTGCCGCTTCAGAGCGCCCTGCTATCATGACGGCGTTTAATATCCCTATTGAAGAAATTCGCGAGATTAAACCCGGCCATGCGCTTATTGTTAAAAAGAACGGTAAGATAACCGAGGATATGTTTAGCGAACCGTTAGAGAAAAAAGCGTGCTCGTTCGAGCGTATCTATTTTTCACGCGGCAGCGATGCATCCATCTACAAAGAACGTAAACAATTAGGCAGGCTGCTTTGCCCGCAAATATTGGGCGCAGTTAATAACGATGTAAAGAACACCGTATTCTCATACATACCAAACACCGCCGAGGTTGCCTTTTATGGCATGGTTGAAGGGATACATAAGTACATTAAAAAATACCAGCGCGACAGGTTACTGAACCGCGACGACAAAATAAGCGAAGAAGAATTAACAGAAGTTTTAGCCCTTGCCCCGCGTGTGGAGAAGATAGCTATTAAAGATGTTAAGCTGCGTACCTTTATTACGCAGGATGCCGACCGCAGCGAAATGGTTGCACACGTATATGATACTACTTACGGCCTTATTAATAAAGATGCGGATACTTTAGTGGTACTGGACGATTCTATCGTACGTGGTACTACATTGAAGCAAAGCATCCTGAAGATACTTGACCGCCTTGGCCCTAAAAAGGTTGTAGTGGTATCGTCAGCCCCGCAGATCCGGTACCCGGATTGCTACGGTATTGATATGTCGCGGATGGGCGAGTTTGTAGCTTTTGAGGCTGCTATCAGCTTGCTGAAAGAACAAGGTAAAGAAAATATCATTGTTGAGGTTTATCAGAAATGTAAGGATAGCTCTAAACTGGCTAAAGAGGATGTAGAGAATTATGTAAAAGATATATACGCACCGTTTACCGACCAGGAGATATCTGACCGTATAGCTAAGATCATTACCCCGCCAAATATTAAGGCTAAGGTTGAAGTGCTTTATCAAACTCTTGATAACCTGCATATTGCCTGCCCTGACCATACCGGCGACTGGTACTTTAGCGGCGATTACCCAACCCCGGGTGGTAACAAGGTGGTAAACCGCGCTTTTGTTAACTGGATGGAAGGTAATAACCAAAGGGCTTATATGTAAGCGCATTGGTGAATAGAGAATTTAGATTGGAGCGTAGTTTCTAATTTCTAATGCCGAATACCGAAGTAAACCTTCCGTATTCGGCATTTTTGTTTACGCTATATGTTTAATCCTTTTTATGTATAGCGCTGTAAGCAATAAGGCGCCTGCTAAAATTACTGCCTGTAGTATTGTACCGGTTTTTTCTGTTGCAGCCATAAGTGCTTTGGTAGTGCCGGGCGGATAATCTAATTTAAACACGGTGCCCTTACCACTTTTTAGGCCGACAATATTTTGCAGGACATTTACCGCGAAGTGGATGCCGGTGGGCATAGCAATGCCGCCTGATTTTAGCGCGGCTAACCCAAATACAAAAGCCCAAACAAAGGGCCCGGTAAAAGCAATGTAAGGGCTCCAGCCGTTTAAGATGTGGTAAGTACCGAAAGCGATGGCAACAACGATCTGGCTGGCCCAAACGCCGTAAGCGTTGTTAAGCTTAATCTGAGGATACGATCTGAAACCTATTTCTTCCATTAAGGCTAAGGGCAACACTGCCAGGTAAACTAATATAAACTGTAGGTTTAATGTAGCCGGTTGGTAGCGTACGGTTAAACAGGTAAGGCTGATCAGTGCCGATATAATTACTGCAAATATTGCTGCGCCAATAAGTACGCCGGTTAAAAACTTCGGTATTGTTTTCTTTTCCCAAACCATGCCTATGGATGCAAAAGACTGCTTTTCTATCCGCAGCGTTATCCATACGGTTAAGAGGCCGGCGCCAATGCCTAGTATGCCATAAACTAACATGCTATATATGGGCGGTAATAACATACGTGTAAAACCGCTAAACATTAAAAGCACGATGAACAGTAATATAAACAGGATGCTTTTTATCAATACAACAGGCCGTGGGTTTTTGTATTTTTGAGGTGTAGGTATCATGTAACAAAAGTAACGGCGCAAAATCTAAAAACTGTGCGACAGATGCTAATGGCGTTTAAATGACGTAATAAGTATTTCTAAAAATCACTGATAATGGACAAGAAAAGTTTACAGGAAATAGCCCGGTTGGTAAAAGAAGGCCGTATCCAAAAAAACTATACGCAACAGGAGCTGGCAACAGTAACCGGCCTGAGCTTAAGATCTGTACAGCGGGTTGAAAATGCTGAAGTATTGCCACGTGCCTACACCCTTAAAACTTTAACCACGCATTTAAACATCATCCTGGAAAAACAAACGTTTCCGGATAAAACGGTAAAAACAAAACTAAACAGGGGGCAAAAGATGATTCTTTCTGTTAGTGCGGGTGTTTTGCTTTTTTTGATAGCCGGCGCTTATGTTTTGCAATCCCCTAAATTCCCCGAAACCGGTTTTGAACTGTTTTTATATACGGCAGCTTTTGTTGGGGTATATATGGTTGTTTTACTTACTATTTGGAGATAGGTACTTGCTACGGTACTTAACTAACAGCAGGCGCCGAAAAGATAAAGTGTGTAACCAGCCGGTCTATCAACACCAGCGATGCAATGATGAGGGCTATACCGGCAACCTCGTTTAGGCGGTGTACAAATTTAGGGGATATTTTTTCGCGAAGTTTATTGGCGTAAAACGCCTTAACGGCATCCAGCCCAAATTGTATAATAAGTATGGTGAGGAACATTACCGCGATTTTTGCCGAACGGTGATGTACGCCTGCGTGGAACTGCGTGCTGGCAACACCGATAACTACCGTCCAGTGCAGTAGCACGGTTGGGTTAAAAATGCACATCACAAAGCCTTTAAAAAAATAACCTGCATGGTTTATTTTATTGGGGATAGTGTTGTTATAATTAACATCGGCTTTTTTAAAGATGTAATAAATACCGATGCTGAATAAAATGATACTGCCTATGATGCCGGCTATGGTTTTATCGTGCGCGGAGATGTCAAAATACTGCGAGCCGAATAAAATGGCGCCCACAAATACCATATCACTCATTACAACCCCAAGGGCGAGCGAGAGGCCGGCATGAAAACCTTTCTCAATACTGGTTTTAATCAAAGCAAAAAAGACCGGGCCTGTTATAAACGTTAGCACTAATCCAAATCCAATTCCCGAAATAATGGCTTCTATCATTAATATAGGCTTATATATCCTTGTTTAAATCCCGTCAGGTAAAAAAATCAGGACACTAATATGCAACTTTTATCTGTTAAACAACAAAACTTAATATTGTGATTTATAAAATGAAAAAATTATAGCCATTATTATAAAATTTGATTTATGTTTAGTGTTTTAAACACACCAAAAGTATTAACCTTAATTAAACAATGGCACAAGACAACTCAAAGAGTAATGGTTCGGCTTTATATACCATCATTACCGTGTTTTTCTTCTGGGGCTTTTTAGCAGCTTCAAATGGTATTTTTATCCCGTTTTGTAAAGCACACTTTAGCTTAACACAATTTGAATCTCAATTGATCGATTTTACCTTTTATGGTGGATATTTCATCGGTTCGTTGATCTTATATTTCGCTTCTGCAGCTACTAAAGTAGATATCCTGAATAAAATAGGTTACAAGAATGGTATTATTTATGGCCTTTTAATTTCGGCTGTTGGTGCGTTGATCATGATCCCTGCTATTAATTCAGGTTCATTCGCGTTTATATTACTAACATTTTTCATCATAGCATTAGGTTTCTCATTACAACAAACTGCTGCCAATCCGTTTGTGGTTGCCCTGGGCAGCCCCGAAACAGGTACCCACCGCTTAAACTTTGCCGGTGGTGTAAATAACTTTGGTAGTATTTGGGGCCCTGTTATAGTAGGGTTTATACTATTTGGTTCGGCATCAGCAAAAATTCCGGCGTCCGAGGTTAAAATAGCCTCAGTAAATACGCTATATATTATCCTCGCCGCATTGTTTTTAGCAGTTGCCTTGTTTTTCTGGGTATCAAAACTACCAAGTGTAACCAGCGATGAAAAGATAGAATCAAGCAATAAAGCCAATATGCCATTAGGTATTATATTTGTTGCGTTCCTGCTTATTTTGGCAGCAACCCCGCTTGCACAGGCTACCGGGGTCGAAAAACAATATTTTGTTTACGCATCATTAGCTATTATTTTGTTTACCCTTATCGGTACTTCATCAGCAGCCGGTAAAGGCGGGCAAGGTTGGGGCGCCATGCAATACCCGCAATTGGTTTATGGTATGCTTGCTATATTTACCTATGTAGGTGTAGAGGTTACTATTCAAAGTAATATGGGGTCGTTATTAGAAACCCCTGCATTCGGTAACTTTAAAACCGACCAGGTAGCACCATTTATCTCTTTATACTGGGGTAGTTTAATGGTAGGCCGCTGGACGGGCGCTATCGCTGCATTTAGCCTTTCAAAAACTGCTAAGCTGCTTTTAACCATTGTTGTTCCGTTTTTTGCATTTGGTGTGGTATTGGTTGTTAACCGCATCAGCGGTACAGACGTAAGCAGTTTATACCCTTACGCAGGTTGTGTGGCTTTATTGGTTATCGGTTTCTTAATGGGTAACCAAAAACCGGTACGTACGTTGGCCATATTTGGCATACTGGGTGCTATATTTATGGTGATTGGTTTGGTAACTACAGGCATGGTTGCGGTATTTGCATTCATTAGCGGTGGTTTATGCTGCTCTATCATGTGGCCGTCAATCTTCTCGTTATCGGTTACAGGCTTGGGTAAATATACCAGCCAGGGTTCGGCATTCTTAATTATGATGATCCTGGGTGGTTCTATTATCCCACCGGTGCAAGGTATCCTTGCCGATGGTATCGGTATCCACAAATCATACATCATCCCGGTTATTGGTTTTGCTTACCTTGCGTTCTTTGCATTTAAAGCCGGCGCTATCCTTAAAAAACAAGGTATCGACGTTGATAACCTGGAAGCCGGCGGAGGGCATTAATTTTTTGGTCATTGGTCATTTTCTTTCGCGTCATTAGTCATTGGATTAATACATCCGAAACAAAATGACCAATGACTATTGACCAATGACAAACATGAAACCAAGTTTCGAAAATATTTTCATGAATCTGGCAACCGACCTGGCCAAACGCTCACATTGCGTTAAGGCCCAGGTCGGTGCCGTTTTAGCTAAAGACACGCGCATTATATCCATAGGATATAACGGCCCCCCTGCGGGTACACATAACTGCGACGAGGAGTGGCCCGAAACCGGCTGCGCCCGCGACTCTAAAGGCAGCTGCTCACTTGCCCTGCACGCCGAGGAGAACGCCATCCTGTACGCTGTAAAGAACGGTGCTAACCTGGAAGGTGCAACGCTGTACACCACGCTATCGCCATGCCTGCCATGCGCAAGGCTTATCTTCTCTGCCGGTATTAAACATGTTTACTTTGATAAATCGTACGCCCAGTACAAAGGCTTAGCCAGCGATGAAGGGGTTGATTTTTTGAACCGGTTTGGGGTGCATACGGTTAAGGTAGGGGCGTAACCTTTTCTACGCGTCATTGCGAGCGTAGCGTGGCAATCTTCGATAGTAAAGTCGGTTACAAGTGTGTCGAAGATTGCCACGTCGCTATCGCTCCTCGCAATGATGAGTTGATGTGTTTTCTATTTTATACTCCCAGCTTTTCTACCTTATCCAGCGCAAACTGCAGTTGCTCATCAGGGGTGAGGTTGGTGTTATCCAGTATAATAGCATCTTTAGCGCGTATAAGCGGGCTTTCCTCGCGGGTAGTGTCCTGGTAATCACGGTGGGCAATGTTCTCAAAAATCTCTTCT